>Ga0182735_1001304_pt1 | contig 16815 bp, 16 predicted proteins | sample eDN5th30CKraftMG_FD_128524 | JGI IMG/M metagenome (GOLD analysis project Ga0182735, IMG submission 128524) | Enriched Miracle-Growth compost microbial communities from Emeryville, California, USA - eDNA 5th pass 30_C Kraft MG (version 2) (version 2) ... | reverse complement strand
TATTCCAGCGCCTCGACGTGGTCGTAGATCTGCACCGACACCACGCGGGTCCTGCCCTCGATATTGCCGCCGATCATCAGCACCACGCCGAACTCGCCCACCGTGTGGGCGAAGCCCAGGATGCCGGCGGTAATGAAACCCGGACGCGCCAGCGGCAGCACCACCGAGAAAAAGCAGTCCCGCGGGCTGGCGCGCAGCGTGGCGGCCGCCTCGAGCGGCCGCGTGCCGATGGCCTCGAAGGCATTCTGCAAGGGCTGTACCACGAACGGCAGGGAATAGATCACCGACCCCACCACCAGCCCGGCGAATGTGAACGGCAATACCCCCAGACCCAGCGCCTGCGTGGCCTGGCCCACCGGCCCGTGCGGCCCCATCGTCACCAGCAGGTAGAAGCCCAGCACCGTGGGCGGCAGCACCAGCGGCAAGGCCACCACCGCGCCTACCGGGCCCTTCAGGCGCGAACGCGTGCGCGCCAGCCACCATGCGATGGGGGTGCCGACGATCAGCAGCAGCAGGGTCGTCAGTGACGCCAGCTGAATGGTCAGCCAGATGGCCGCGAAGTCGGAAGAATCCAGGTGCATGCGGCCGCGCCGCTCCGTAGCGTGGGGTTAGTGGGCGGAAACCTGATAGCCGTACGACTCGATGATGCCGGCCGCCTTCGGCCCCTTCAGGTAATCGACGAACGCCCGGGCGGCCGGGTTGTCCTTGCCCTTGGCCAGGATGACGGCGTCCTGCTTGATGGGGTCGTGCAGCGAAGCCGGCACCCGCCAGGCCGAGCCCGCCGTGAGTTTGCCGTCTTTATAGACCTGCGACAAGGCCACGAACCCCAGCTCGGCATTGCCGGTGGCCACGAACTGCTGCGTCTGGGCGATGCTCTGCCCTTCCACGAGCTTGGGCCCGACGGCCTCGGCCAGGCCCAGCCTCGCCAGCACCTGGGTGGCGGCCAGCCCATAGGGCGCGGTCTTGGGGTTGGCGATGGCCAGGTGGCGGAATGCATTCTGCTTCAGCACCGCGCCCTGGTCGTCGACGTAGCCCGGCTTGGCCGACCACAACGCCAGCGCCCCCACCGCGTAGGTGAAGCGCGACCCCGGCACCGCCTGGCCTTCGGCTTCCAGGCGCGCCGGGCGGTCGTCGTCGGCCGCCAGGAACACCTCGAACGGTGCGCCGTTCTTGATCTGCGAATAGAACTGCCCGGTGGCCCCGAACGCCGCCACCGCCTGGTGCCCGGTGTCCTGCTCGAACTGGCGGGCGATGGCCTGCATGGGCGCCGTGAAATTGGCGGCCACGGCGACTTGCACCTCGCCGGCGGCGGCGGACGCGGACACGGCCAGGGTGGCGAGGCAAAGCGGAATGCGCGAGACGGACATGGCGGCTCCTGTGCCGAGGGGTTCGGGTTCGTTATAAACCGAACTATATAACGAATTTCCCCATGCCGCGCCCCTGCCCGCCTGCGCTATCGCAAACCCGCGGCGGGTTCGCGCCGGCCCGCCGGATTTCGTTTTGACCAACGCTGGCTTCGAAAATTTCAGATGGTCGCGCTCCGGTGCGACTCCTACAATTCCTGGCGAACTGCGGCGTCGCAGCGCAAGAATCATCACGGAGACAGCCGCCGCCGGCGGCACATCGCAGCATGGCCACTCTTTCGATCGATCCGGCGTTCAGTCCCGAACGCCATTATTTCGAGCAGCTCGCCCAAGGGCGCTTCACCATTCCCCGATGCCGCGCGTGCGCCCGGACGCACTTCTACCCGCGCGCCCTCTGCCCGCACTGCGGGGCCGACACGCTGGACTGGATCGCGCCCAGCGGCCGCGGCGAGATCTATTCCACCACCATCGTGCGCGGCAAGGCGGGCGACTACACCGTCTGCCTGGTCGACCTGGCCGAGGGCCCGCGCATGATGAGCCGCGTGGTCGACACGCCGGTCGAATCCGTGCGCATCGGCATGCCCGTGACGGCGCGCATCGACACCGTGGACGGCGCGCCGCTGCTGGTGTTCGTACCGGAGGGCCGCGCATGACCCGCAGCTATCGTGGCGCCATCGCCGTGCTGGGCACGGGCATGGCGGGCCTGGGCGACTGCGGCGGCCGCAGCGAACAGGAAATCATCGCCCAGGCGGCGCACCGCGCGGTCGCCGCCAGCGGCCTGCGCATGGACCAGATCAACGGCATCATCACCTCCAGCCTGACCTCGCCCTGGTGGGTGATGCGCATGGCCGAATACCTGGGCATCCGGCCGCGGTTCTCGGACAGCACCATGTTCGGCGGCTCGTCGTTCATCGCCGACCTGAAGGTGGCGGCGATGGCCATCGAGGCCGGCCAGTGCGACCACGTGCTGATCTGCTACGGCGCAAACCCGCGCAGCGTGCCCAGCAGCACCCAGGTCAACCAGATGCGCGCGGCGCTGGATCCGCAGCCCTACGAACACCCCTACAAACCGTTCAACCCGGTATCCAGCTATGCGCTGGCGGCCGCGCGCCACATGCACCAGTACGGCACCACGCGGCGCCAGCTGGCCGAAGTGGCGGTGGCGGCGCGCAAGTGGGCGCAACTCAATCCGGACGCCTTCCTGCGCACGCCGCTGACCATCGACGACGTGCTCAACGCCAAGATGATTTCCGACCCGCTGACCGTGCGCGACTGCTGCCTGGTCACCGACGGGGCCGGCGCCTTCGTGGTGACGCGCGCCGACCGCGCGCGCGACCTGCACGCCCGCCCCATCTATGTGCTGGGCACCGGACACGCCCACTGGCACCGCCAGATCTCCTGCATGCCCGATGTGACGGTGACGCCGGCGGTCGATTCGGGCCGCGCCGCCTTCGCCGAGGCCGGCCTGGCGCCGGCCGACATCGATATCGTCGAGCTGTACGACGCCTTCACCATCAACCCCATCCTGTTCCTGGAAGACCTGGGCTTCTGCGCCAAGGGCGAAGGCGGCGCCTTCATCGGCGGCGGGCGCATCGAGCCCGGCGGCGAATTGCCCATGAACACCAATGGCGGCGGCCTGTCGTTCACGCACCCGGGCATGTACAGCATCTTCCTGGTGATCGAGGCCGTGACGCAGTTGCGCCGCGAAGCCGGCCAACGGCAGGTCCGGCGGGCCGACGTCGCGCTGGTGCACGGCAACGGCGGCGTGCTGTCCAGCCAGGCCACCGCGATTCTTTCCCACTCGCTGTAGAACCATGATGAACAAGATCGTTGCGTCCGCCGCCCAAGCGGTGGCGGACATCCCCGATGGCGCCACCGTGCTCGTCAGCGGCTTCGGGCTTTCCGGCCAGCCGGTGGACCTGCTCGATGCCCTGGCCGAACAAGGCGCGCGCGACCTGACGGTCGTGTGCAACAACAGCGGCAGCGGCGACGCCGGCCTGGCGCGGCTGATCCGCCTGGGCCGCGTGCGCAAGCTGATCGCGTCGTACCCGCGCGGCGCCGAATCGCAGGCGTTCGAAGACGCCTACGCCGCCGGGCGCATCGACTACGAATGCGTGCCGCAAGGCACGCTGGCCGAACGCCTGCGCGCCGCCGGCGCCGGGCTGGGCGGTTTCTTCACCCCCACCGGCTATGGCACGCTGCTGGCCGAAGGCAAGGAAACCCGCCTGATCGACGGCGTGGGCTACGTGTACGAAAAGCCGATCCGGGCCGACTACGCGCTGGTCAAGGCGTATCGCGCCGATCCGTTCGGCAACCTGGTGTACCGCAAGGCCGGCCGCAACTTCGGGCCGCTGATGTGCATGGCCTCGGCCACCGCCATCGTGCAGGTGCACGCCTGCGTCGAGGTCGACGCGCTCGACCCCGAGCAGGTAGTCACGCCCGGCATCTTCGTGCAGCGCGTGCTGCGCGTGCCCGACCCCTATCTTGCCGGAGACCGCGCATGACGCTCCCCCGCTATTCCCGCGCCGACATCGCGCGCCGCGCCGCCGCCGACATTCCCGCCGGTTCGTACGTCAACCTGGGCATCGGCATGCCGGTCATGGCGCTGGACTACTGGACGCCCGAAGACGGCGTGGTGGTGCACAGCGAGAACGGCATCCTGGGCCTGCGCGCGCGCACCGAGGCCGACCCGCGGGACCCGGACATCACCAATGCCGCCAAGCAGCACGTGGCCCTGGGCGCGGGCGGCAGCTACTTCCACCACGCCGATTCGTTCGCCATGATGCGCGGCGGCCACCTGGACTACTGCCTGCTGGGCGCCTACCAGGTGTCCGAGACCGGCGACCTGGCCAACTGGTCGCTGGGCCAGCCCGGCCTGGCCGTCGCCGTAGGCGGCGCGATGGACCTGGTGGTGGGCGCCAAGCGCGTGCACGTGCTGATGGAGCACACCACGCGCGACGGCCGCTCGCGGGTGCGCCGGCGCTGCGACCTGCCGCTGACCGGCGCGGCCTGCGTCGACCGCATCTACACCGACCTGGCCACGCTGGATGTCACCCCCGCGGGCCTGCTGGTGCGCGACATGGCGCCCGGCCTGACGCGCCAGGCGCTGCAGGCCGCCACCGACGCGCCCCTGCGCTATGCCGAAGAGCTTGCCCATGTCGACTGACCTGGACGCCTTCCGCGCCGAGGTGCGCGCCTTCCTGCGCGAACACCTGCCCCACGACCTGCGCCGCAAGGTGCTGGACCACCAGCGCCTGGACAAGCAGGACCTGCTGCGCTGGCAGCACATCCTGCACCAGCGCGGCTGGGCCGCGCCGAACTGGCCGGCCGAGCACGGCGGGGCGGGCTGGAACCTGGCCCAGCGCAACCTGTTCGACGAAGAATGCGCCCTGGCGGGCGCCCCCGAGACCGTGCCCTTCGGCCTGCGCATGGTGGCGCCGGTACTGATGGCCTATGGCTCGGACTGGCAGAAAAGCCATTTCCTGCCGCGCATCCTCAGCGGCGAAGACTGGTGGTGCCAGGGCTATTCCGAGCCGGGCTCGGGCTCGGACCTGGCGTCGCTGAAGACCCGCGCCCGCCGCGACGGCGACCGCTACATCGTCACCGGCCAGAAAACCTGGACCACCTACGCCCAGTACGCCGACATGATGTTCTGCCTGGCGCGCACCGACCCCGACGCCAAGGCGCAGGCCGGCATCTCTTTCCTGCTGGTCGACATGCGCAGCCCGGGCGTGTCGCGGCGCCCGATCCGCACGCTGGACGGCGGCGAGGAAATCAACGAAGTCTTCCTGGACGATGTGGTGGTGCCCGCCACGCACCTGGTGGGCGAAGAAAACCGCGGCTGGACCTACGCCAAGTACCTGCTGTCGCACGAGCGCTTCGGCGCCGCCCGCGTGGGGCGCGCCAAGCGCGAGCTGGGCCACCTGCAGCGGCTGGCCGCGCAGCGCCAGCTGGACGGCCGCCCCATGGCGCACGATCCGGTGTTCGCCCAGACCCTGGCCGGCCTGGAGATCGACGCGCTGGCGCTGGAACAGACCAACCAGCGCCTGATCGCGCGCGACCAGCGCGGCGCGGGCCACGGGGCCGAGGCTTCCATCCTGAAGTTCATGGGCTCGACGCTGGCGCAGCGGATCAGCGCCGCGCTGGTCGAGGTGGCCGGCGAACACGGGCTGGCCTATCGGCCCGAATCGCTGGAACGCGACTACGCCGGCGGCGACCCGACGCCGGAACAGGAACTGGAGGCCACGCCCGGCTTCTACCTGAACCTGCGCAAGATCTCCATCTACGGCGGCACCGACGAAGTACAGAAGAACATCATCGCCAAACAGGCGCTGGGGCTATAGGCATGGACGATTTCACCGACGACCAGCGCATGCTGGACGACACCGTGGCGCGCTACCTGCAGCGCGAATATCCCGCCCCGGCCGGCCGGGCCGCGCTGTCGGCGCACGCCGACGCGGCCGCCTCGCCGCATTGGCGCGCCTGGGCCGACCTGGGCCTGCTCGGCCTGGCGCTGCCCGCCGAAGCGGGCAGCATGGAGGCCGGCCTGCCGGAACTGTGCGTGCTGATGCAGCGCTTCGGCCAGCACCTGGTGCGCGAACCCTACGACGCCTCGGCGCTGCTGTGCGGCCAATTGCTGGCCCGCTTGCCGGCCGGCGATGCCACCGGCGAATTGCTGGCCGCGCTGGCCGCCGGCGCGGCCGCGCCCGTACTGGCGCATGCCGAAGACCCCGGCCGGGCCGCCGCGCACGCGGTGCGCACGCGCGCCGAACGCGACGGCGACCAATGGGTGCTGGATGGCCTGAAGCGCCGCGTGGCCTGGGGCGCGCAAGCCCGCCACCTGCTGGTATCGGCCGTCGCGCCGCAGGGCATCTCGATCTTCCTGGTGCCCGCCGGCACGCCCGGTCTGGCGCGCCAGGGCGTGGTCGGCCTGGACGGTCGGCCGTACGCCGACATCGCGCTGGCCGCCTGCCGGCTGCCCGCATCGGCCTGCCTGGGGCTGGCCAGCCCCGCGCTGCAAACCGCGCAAGACATGGCCCGCGTCGGCCTGTGCGCCGAAGCGGTCGGCGCCATGCAGGCGCTGCTGGACACCACCTGCGAATACGTGCGCACCCGCCACCAGTTCGGCCGCCCGCTGGGCGCTTTCCAGGCCGTGCAGCACCGCCTGGTGGATCTGCTGGTCCTGCTGGAACAGGCGCGCTCGCTGACCTGGCTGGCGGCCCGCACCGATCCGGACCACGCCTCGTTCGCCCGCCTGACCTCGGCGGCCAAGGCCAAGTGCGGCCAGGCCGCGCGCCAGCTGGGCGAACAGAGCATCCAGTTGCACGGCGGCATGGGCATGACCGACGAACTGTCCGTGGGCCATCACGTCAAGCGCTTGATGGCCATCGAGCACACGCTGGGCGATACTCGTCACCACCTGGCCCGCTACCAGCGGCTGGCAAGCACTTCCACACCGCAATAGGGATTCCATGAACGCAACCTCTCACGACGCGGCCATCGCGCTTTCCCCCACCGTCCGCTATGCCTTGCACGGGCAGGTGGCGGTGCTCTTCCTGGACAACCCGCCGGTCAATGGCCTGGGCGATACCGTGCGCGCCGGCCTGCACGCCGGCATCGAACGGGCGCGCGGCGACGCCAGCGTGCAGGCCGTCGTGATCATCGGCGCCGGCAAGGCCTTCTGCGGCGGCGCCGACATCCGCCAGTTCAACACGCCGGCCGCCACCGCCCGCCCCATGCTGCGCGATGTGATCGCCGGCATCGAAGCCTGCGCCAAGCCCGTGGTGGCCGCGATCCATGGCTTCGCGCTGGGCGGCGGCCTGGAACTGGCGCTGGGCTGCCACTACCGCATCGCCCAGTCCGAAGCCCGCCTCGGCCTGCCCGAGGTCAACCTGGGCCTCATTCCCGGCGGCGGCGGCACGCAGCGCCTGCCGCGCCTGATCGGCGTCGCCCCGGCGCTGCGGCTGATCCAGACCGGCAAGCCGGTCGACGCCGCGGCGGCCCTGCAGGCCGGCCTGGTCGACGCGGAGGCCGATGCGCCGCTGCTGGAGGCGGCCCTGGCCTTCGCGCGCGAACGCGCCGGCCGCGCCGATCACCCCGTGGCCGCGCGCCTGCCCATCGATGCCGCCGGGGTCGACTTCGACGCGGTGCGCGCCCAGCTCAACCCCAAGGCGCGCAACGTGCTGGCGCAGCGCGCCGCCATCGACAGCGTGCAGGCCGCCACGCGGCTGCCGATCGAAGCGGGCCTGGACGAAGAGCGCCGCCATTTCGACGAACTGGTCGCGGGCGATGTCTCGAAGGCCTTGCGCCATCTGTTTTTCGCCGAGAAAGAGGCCCCCCGCGTGGCCGGCGGCACGGCCGCCGCGTCGCCCGCCCCCATCGCGCGCGTCGGCATCCTGGGCGCCGGCACCATGGGCGGCGGCATCGCTATGGCCTGCGCCAATGCCGGCCTGGCCGTGACCCTGTGCGAACGCGACCAGGCCGCGCTGGACCGCGGCCTGGGGCTGATCCGCAAGAACTACGACATCAGCGCCGCCAAGGGCAAGTTCGACGCCGCCGGGGTCGAACAGCGCCTGGCGCGCATCACCCCCAGCCTGGACCTGAACGACCTGGCGCGGGCCGACCTGGTGATCGAGGCGGTGTTCGAGGACATGGCGGTCAAGCAGGCAGTGTTCCGCCAGCTGGATGCCATCTGCAAGCCCGGCTCGATCCTGGCCACCAATACCTCGCGCCTGAACATCGACGAGATCGCCGCGTGCACGGCCCGGCCCGAATCGGTCATCGGCCTGCACTTCTTCAGCCCTGCCAACGTGATGAAGCTGCTGGAAGTGGTGCGCGGCGCGCGCACCAGCGCTGAAGTCATCGCCACCTGCATGGCGGTGGCGCAGCGCATCGGCAAGATCCCGGTGCTGGTGGGCGTGTGCGAAGGCTTCGTGGGCAACCGCATGCTCACCGGCTACTGGCGCGAGGCCGGCTTCCTGCTGGAAGAAGGCGCCAGCCCGCGGCAAGTGGATACCGCCCTCACGCGCTTCGGCATGGCCATGGGGCCGCTGGCCATGGCCGACCTGGCCGGCATGGACATCAACTGGGCCACTCGCAAGCGGCTGGCGCCCACGCGGCCCGCGCACCTGCGCTATTCGAAAGTGGCCGACCGCATCTGCGAACAGGGCCGCTTCGGGCAGAAGACGGGCGCGGGCTATTACCGCTACGAGGCGGGCAGCCGCCAGCCGTTGCCCGACCCGGTGGTCGACGAGATCATCGAGGCCTGCGCGCGCGAGGCCGGCATCGCGCGCCGCGCCGTCGCCGACGAGGAAATCGTCGAACGCTGCATGCTGGCGCTGGTCAATGAAGGCGCGCAGATCATCGACGAAGGCATCGCCCAGCGCGCGTCGGATGTCGACGTCGTGTACGTGCACGGCTACGGCTTCCCCGCCACCCGCGGCGGCCCGATGTTCTACGCCCAGACGCTGGGGCTGGCCGCGACGCTGGAAAAAATCCGCGCCCTGCAGCGCGCGCATGGCGACCACTGGAAGCCGGCGCCGTTGCTGGAACGCCTGGTCGCGCAAGGCGCGACCGCGTTCTAATCCATCCCGGCGCGACAGCCGGGGCCGCGCCCGTTGCCACGGGGCGCGGCCTTTTTTCTATACTGGCCATTGTCATCCCGCGGCGGGCCATCCCGCCAGCGGCCCTTCCCCGCCACCCTGCTTCCATGAACGATTCCATACCTGACGGTTTCGAACCCTGGCAACCCAGCAGCCCCTTCATGACCCACCTGGCCGACCTGGGGGCCCTGTACCGCCGGCGCGACGGCCATGCGCTGGCGCTGCGCCTGGCGCCAGCGCACACAAACATGCACGACATCGCGCATGGCGGCCTGCTGGCCACGCTGGCCGACAGCGCGCTGGGATACTGCATCTCGCAACAGGCGAAGGTATCGATCGTCACCGTGCAGATGTCGGTGGAATACCTGAACCCGGTCAAGCCTGGCGACTGGCTGGAAGCCCACGTGCAGATCGACAAGCAGGGGCGCAGGCTGATCTATGCCACCTGCCTGCTGCGGGTGGGCGACAAGACCATGCTGAAAGCGAACGCCGTCTTCGCGGTGCGCGCGGCCGCCAAGCCGGCATCCGACGGCTAGGGCCCGTACACAAAAAAGCCCCGCACGGGCGGGGCAGGAAGCGGCAAGCCAGGCGCCGCGCATGCCGCGCGCCGGGCAGGCCCAAGGCCGGACCGGCGCCAGGCATCACTCGACTTTCACGCCGGTCGTCTGCACCACATGGCGCCACTTGGCGGCCTCGTCGGCGACGAAGGTCGACACTTGCTGCGGCGTCATCAGGCCCAGCGGTTCGCTGTTCTGGGCAGCCAGGCGCTGCACCATGTCGGGCGAATTCATGATCTCGTTGGTGGCCGCGTTCAGCTTGGCGACGATGGCCGGATCGGTGCCCGCCGGCGCGTAGAAACCCAGCCAGGTGTAGACGTCCAGGCCCTTCACGCCGAACTCGGCGAACGTCGGCAAGTCCGGGAACAGCTTGCTGCGCTGCGCGCTGGCCACGCCGATGGCGCGCAGCTGACCCGACTTCAGGAACGGCGCCACGCTCATCGAATCCTGCACGGCGACCTTGATCTCGCCCGCCACGGCCGCATTGGTAGCCGGCGACGCCCCCTTGTACGGCACGTGTTCCATCGGAATGCCGGTGATCTGCTTCAGCCACTCGCCGCCCAGGTGCGTCGACCCGCCGAACCCGGCCGAACCGTACGGAATGCCGGGCTGCGATTTGCCCCAGGCCAGGAATTCCGGAATCGTCTTCACCGCCAGTTCCGGATTGACCACCACCAGGTTGGGCGCGCGCGCCAGGATGGCGATGGGCGCGAAGTCCTTGACCGGGTCGTAGCGCACCTTGTCGTTCACGGCCGGGCCGATCACATGCCCCGTGGCGCTGACCAGCAACGTATAGCCGTCGTTCTTCTGGCGCGCCACCAGCTCGGTGCCGACCTGGCCCGCGGCGCCCGGGCGGTTTTCCACCACGAAAGTCTGGCCCAGGCGCTTGCCCAGTTCGGCCGACAGCAGCCGCGTGACGATGTCGGTCATGCCGCCGGGGGCGAACGACACCACCACGGTCACCGGGCGTTCAGGGTATTCGGCATGCGCCGCGCCGGCGGCCAAAGCGCTTAGCAGCAGCGCGCTCGCGGCGCCGCGACGCAGAATGTTGCGGTACATCGTTGTCTCCTTTTCTTGTCAACGTCAGGCCGTGCTGCGACGCGGGACCGCCAGTCGTCCGTACGGTGGAATCGCCAACCGTGCGCAGCCCGTTGCATGTACAGCCCGTGGAAAATCCACCGTGGCGGCAGTATGGCGGCGGCACGCCGTTTACTCCATCCGAAATATTCGAACCATCATTTCGACAGCGTCTAACGCTGCATGCGCGCCGGGCGGCGGCCGCGTGGTTTGAATGCCGGCGAACACAGCGTTCGAAACATTCGACTCGTCGCGCGCCGAGGCCGCTGACATAATTTTCCGTCTCATTGCAGAACACGGAAAAGCTATGCTTCACAACGCCTTGCGCGGCATAAAGGTCCTGGACCTTTCGCGCATTCTCGCGGGCCCCTGGTGCACGCAGAACCTGGCCGACATGGGCGCCCGGGTCATCAAGGTGGAACACCCCGGGCATGGCGACGATACGCGGGGCTGGGGCCCGCCTGACCAGGTGGCGACCGACGGCTCGGCCGCCATGTCGGCCTATTTCATGGCCTGCAACCGCGGCAAGCAATCGGTGGCCATCGACTTTTCCACCGAAGCCGGCGCGGCGCGCGTGCGCGAGCTGGCCGCCGAGGCCGATGTGCTGGTCGAGAACTACAAGGCCGGCGGGCTGCGCAAGTACGGGCTGGACTACGAATCGCTGGCCCGGGTCAACCCGCGGCTGGTCTACCTGTCGATCACCGGCTATGGCCAAAGCGGCCCCTGGGCCGCCAAGCCCGGCTACGACTATGTCTTCCAGGGCATGGGCGGCCTGATGAGCTATACCGGCCAGCCCGACGGCATGCCCGGCGCCGGCCCCCTGCGCACCGGCGTGGCGGTGGTCGACCTGATGACGGGCATGTACGCCACCACCGCCGTGCTGGCCGCGCTGCGCCAGCGCGACGCGACCGGCCAGGGCCTGCCGCTGGACATCTGCCTGCTGGACGTGGCCGTGGCGTTGAATGCCAACCAGGGCGCCAACTACCTGGTGTCCGGCACGCCGCCGCAACGCACCGGCAACGCGCATCCGAACTGCGCGCCCTATGAAGTGTTCGCCTGCGCCGACGGCCACCTGATCCTGGCCATCGGCAACGACACCCAGTTCGCGCGCTTCTGTGGCGTGGCCGGCCACCCCCAGTTGGCGGCCGACACGCGCTACGCCACCAACAGCGCCCGGCTCGTCAACATGGACACGCTGCGCCCGGCGGTGGCCGCCGTGCTGGCCACCCGGCCGCGCCGCCACTGGACCGACGCCTTCGACGCCGCCGGCGTGCCCTGGGGCCCGATCCACACGCTGGACGAAGTCTTCGCGCATCCGCAAGTACGCCATCGCCAGCTGCTGCAGACCGCCACGCACCCGGTGCTGGGCGAACTGAAGCTGGTGCGCAACCCGTTGCTGGCGGGCACGCCGCCCGCATCCCTGGGCGCGGCGCCACCCCTGCTGGGCGAGCACACCGACACGGTGCTGGCCAGCCCGGATACCCTCTGAACCCTCAGGAGACACGCATGTTTCGCAACCGATACCGGCTGGCCGCCCTGGCGGCGTGCCTGGCGCTGCCCGCCGCGGCCGCGGCCGACTATCCCGACCGCCCCATCCGGCTGGTGGTGCCCTATGCGGTGGGCGGCACCACCGACATCATCGCCCGCGTGGTCGGCAACAAGATGGGCATGGTGCTGGGCCAGTCCGTCGTCATCGAGAACAAGCCGGGCGCCGGCGGCAGCATCGGCTCGGCCTACGCGGCCAAGCAGCCCGCCGACGGCTACACGCTGGTGATGGCGGTGGAAAGCTCGCATGCGGTCAACCCGAACGTCTACGCCAAGAGCGCCTACGACCCCGTCAAGGATTTCGCGCCGGTCAGCAACCTGGCCGACGTGCCCAACGTGCTGGTGGTGAACCCCGACCTGCCCGCGCGCGACCTGCCCGCCCTGCTCGGCCTGCTGAAGGCCGAGCCCGGCAAATATGCCTTCGGGTCGTCGGGCAACGGCGGGCTCAGCAACCTGAACGGCGAACTGTTCATGCACGCGACCGGCACCCAGATGCTGCACGTGCCTTACAAGGGCCTGGGCCCGGCGCTGAACGACCTGGTCGCGGGACAGGTGCAGGTGGTGTTCGACAACATCCCGTCGTCGTACCCGTTGATCCAGGGCCAGCGCATCCGGCCGCTGGCGGTGGCCGCGCGCGAGCGCCTGAAGGTATTGCCGGACGTGCCCACCTATGCGGAAATGGGGCTGCCCGCCATGAACAACCCGTCGTGGTTCGGCCTGGCCGCGCCGGCCGGCACGCCCGCGGCGGTGCTGGACACGCTCAATGCCGCCGTGCGCGAGGCGCTGCGCGACCCCGCCACCGTCCAGGCCATCGAGCAACAGGGCGCCGTGCCCAGCCCGATGTCGCGCGACGAGTTCGGCGCCCTGATCGCCCGTTCTTACCAGCATTGGAAGACGGTGGTCGAAGACATCAAGTTCCAGAAAATGTAATCCGCCGGAGGCCACACTCATGACCGACCCCACCCGCACATTTCCCCATGCCGCCGCCACCATCGAGGCCAACGGCATCGCCACGCTGACCATCCAGTACGCCGGTGTCCTGAACATCCTGGGCACGCCCGTCATCGACGACCTGCGCGCGGCATTGCAGTGGCTGGGCGACCAGCCGGCGGTGCGCGTGCTTGTCCTGGCCGGCGCCAGCGACCGCGCCTTCGTGGCCGGCGCCGACATCGCCGAAATGGCCGCGCTCGACGAAGCAAAGGCGCGGCGCTTCATCTCGAACCTGCGCGACCTGTGCAACGCCGTGCGTCATTTCCCGGTGCCGGTGATCGCCCGCATTCCCGGCTGGTGCCTGGGCGGCGGCCTGGAATTCGCGCTGGCCTGCGACCTGCGCGTGTGCGCCGATCATGCCCAGTTCGGCATGCCCGAGGTCAAGGTGGGCATTCCGTCGGTGATCCACGCGGCGCTGATGCCGCGCCTGATCGGCGCGGCCAACAGCGCCTGGATGCTGCTGACCGGCGAACTGGTCGACGCCCGGCGCGCGCTGGCCTGGGGCCTGGTGAACGAATCGGTGCCGAAGGACGAACTCGATGCCGCCGTGCGCAAGCTGGCCGAAGGCTTCGCCGAACTGGGCCCAGCGGTACTGCGCCAGCAGAAGGCGCTGCTGCGCCGCTGGGAAACCCTGTCGGTGGACGAGGCCATCGAAGACAGCGTGGCCGAGTTCGGGGCCGCCTTCAACACCGGCGAGCCGCAGCAATTCATGAATGCCTTCCTCGCGCGCAAGCGCGCCGGGCAGGGCTGAGCGGCGGGCGTCAGTCGGCCGCGCGCGTGGCGGCCACGGCGGGGTCGTCGAGCAGGTATTCGGCCACCTGCTCGACAAACGGCGACAGCGGCACGCCGGCCTGCGTCACCAGCGTCAACTCGCGCAGCGCCCAGGGCTCGCGCAGGGCCACCGCGGCGATGCGCTGCTCGCGCAGGGCCGCCGCCGCCACGCTGCGCGGCACCAGCGACACCCCCACGCCCGCCTCGACCATCGACAGCACCGCGTCGAATGTGTGCACGTGAATGCGCACCTTCGGCGCCTTGCCCGCCAGCTTGGCCATGTCGCGCAGGAAAATGTAGTTGCTGCTGGCCTTGCTCATGCACACGAAGTCCAGGTCCAGCACGGCCGGGAACCGCACCGGCGAGCTGTCGACCATCGGGTGGTTCAGCGGCGCCGCGATGATCAGTTCGTCCACCGCGTAGCGGGTGGCGTTCACGCCGGCCGACTTGGACCGGCCCGCGAAGATGCCGATGTCGGCCTCGCGGCTGGCAATGGCCACCTCGATGGTGTTGCTGGACCGCTCTTCCATCAGGATGTTCACGTTCGGGTTGGCCGACAGGAAACGGCTCAGGCTGGGCACGATGAAGCCGTTGAGCGAACTGCTGTTGGCAAACAGCTTGACGCTGCCCTTCAACCCGCTGGCGAAGCCGCTGACCTCGCCATGCATGCGCTCGACGCCCGCCAGCAGCGAGCGCACGTGCTTGAGCACGAATTCGCCCTCGGGCGTCAGTTCCATGCCGCGCGCCTCGCGCTTGAACAAGGGCACGCCCATGGCGAATTCCAGGTTCTTCAGGCGATAGCTGGCCGACGAGGCCGTCAGGTGTACGGAATCGGCGCCGCCCGACAGGCTGCGCGCTTCGGCGATGGCCAGGAACAGGCGCAGGTCGGTAAGTTCGTAGCGCATGGGCCGTATGATAATCGCGGCACGCCAAGAAAAACGCCGCGCGCCAGGCAGGGCTGGTCGGGCGGCGTAGACGCTGCGCAAATCGCGGAACCGGCCGCGGGATTTGCGAGGATGATCGTTGGTGGGTCGTGCGCGACTCGAACGCGCGACCAACGGATTAAAAGTCCGCTGCTCTACCGACTGAGCTAACGACCCGACCGAAGCGCGAAATTATGACGTACTTCGGCCGGGCTGTCAAAAAACCTTACCAGGCGGCGACCACGGCACCCTGGAACTTCTGGTCGATGAAGGCCTTCACCGCGGGGCTCTGGTAGATGCCCACCAGCTTTTGCAGGTCGGGGCGGTTCTTGTCCTGCTCGCGCACCACCAGCACGTTGGCGTAGGGCGAATCGGCCGACTCGCGGGCAATGGCGTCGCGGTTGGGGTCCAGGCCCGCTTCCAGCGCGAAATTGGTGTTCACCGCCGAGGCGTCGGTGTCGTCCAGCGAGCGCGGCAGCTGCGCGGCATCCAGTTCCACGAAGCGCAGTTTGCGCGGGTTCTCGATCACGTCGATGGGCGTGGCCTTCAGGCCCGCTTCGGGCTTGAGCTTGATCAGCCCCTGGGCCTGCAGCAGCAGCAAGGCCCGGCCGCCGTTGGTGGGGTCGTTGGGGATGCCGATCTGCGCGCCCGGCTTGAGCTCGTCCAGGCTCTTGACCTTCTTGCTGTAGATGCCAATGGGGAAGATCACCGTCTTGGCCAGGCTGACCAGCTTGTAGCCTCGGTCGGCGTTGGCCGAATCCAGGTAAGGCTGGTGCTGGTAGCTGTTCAGGTCCAGGTCGCCGGCGGCCAGCGCGGCGTTGGGCTGCACGTAGTCGGTGAACTCGATGATCTCGACCTTCAAGCCCTGCTTGGCGGCTTCCTGCTTGACCACATCGAAGATCTGCGCGTGCGGGCCGGCGGTGACGCCCACCTTCAGCGGCTTGTCTTGCGCCAGGGCGGCTTGCGCGAAAAACGTCGCGCCCAGTGCCAGCGCGGCCAGCGACTTGAAAAACGTGGTGTTCATGATGCGTGAGTTGCGAGTGGGGAAAAAATCTTCAGCGATGCGACATGCGGCGTACCAGCCAGTCGCCCAGGCCCTGCACGACCTGCACCAGCACGACCAGCACCACCACCACGGCCAGCATCACTTCCGGCTGGAAGCGCTGGTAGCCGTAGCGGATGCCCAGGTCGCCCAGGCCGCCGCCGCCGATGGCGCCCGCCATGGCCGAATAGCCGATCAGGCTGATCACCGTGACGATGGTGGCGGCCACCAGGCCGGGCAGCGATTCGGGCAGCAGCACCTTGGCGATGATCTGCAGCGGGCTGGCGCCCATGGCGCGCGCGGCCGTCAGCAGGCCGACGTCGACTTCGCGCATGGCATTCTCGGCGATGCGCGCCATGAACGGAATGGCGGCCACCGACAGCGGCACGATGGCCGCGGTGGTGCCGATCGAGGTCTGCGCGATCAGGCGCGTGAACGGGATGATGGCCACCATCAGGATGATGAAAGGCACCGAGCGGGTGATGTTGACGACGGCGCCCAGCACGCGATTGACGGCCAGGTTCTGCAGCATCGCGCCGCGCGCCGTCACCACCAGCACCACGCCCAGCGGGATGCCCACCACCACGGCGATGAGGCTGGGCACGCCCACCAGCAGCAGCGTATCAAGCAGCGAGGTGGCGAGCAGGTCGATCAGTTGCGGACTCATAAGCAATTTCTTCTACGGATATATCTTGGGCGGCCAGCGCTTCCAGGGCCTGGCCCAGGGCGGCGGCCGTGCCTTGCACCAGCACGAACAGCGTGCCGACGGCCACGCCCTGAATGTCTTCGACGCGCGCCTGCACCAGGCTGACATCGAGGGCATGCTGGCGCGTCAGGTCGGACAGCAGCGTGCCGGCCGACGCGCCGCCGGCCAGCCGCACGCGCAGCAGGCGCACGACGCTGCCCGGCCGCTCGGCCTGCAGGACGGCAATGCGTTCACGGGTG
>Ga0182735_1001302_pt1 | contig 16844 bp, 11 predicted proteins | sample eDN5th30CKraftMG_FD_128524 | JGI IMG/M metagenome (GOLD analysis project Ga0182735, IMG submission 128524) | Enriched Miracle-Growth compost microbial communities from Emeryville, California, USA - eDNA 5th pass 30_C Kraft MG (version 2) (version 2) ... | reverse complement strand
GTCGAGCTTGAAACCGCCTGGAAAGATGGATGGCTTCCTTTTCGGCGCTCCGAGTATCCGCCCGCTCAAGCGACGCTCGAGCGCAACAAGAAGCGGTATGCCGCGAAGCGCGCCCTCGACGTACCCTTAGCTGCAAGTGCGACGAACCCTTCGAAGTGAAGTCCGCGCGAAGTGAGCTGAAGGCGAAAGCAAGCCCAGCGGCACACCGGAAGGACGCCGATACTTGCCGGCCGCCAACTCGACGTGACGTCGACGCTGCATGTTCGTTGCAAAGACGTACGAAATCTTGAATCTATAGTGCCGTTGCGATGGCCTCGATTGGCTTCATACCGCTGCCAAAACGGGCAATGGTTTCGCGGTGCTCCCTGAGCGCACCGTACGGGAGGTATCTGATGCCGAGTTCGGTTACACGGGAGAAGGCAGGCCTCGCCAACTGGCTGCGCACGTCCTCTTGTCGACTATCGGGAGCGACCAGGTATAGATGCTTCTGTGCGGCCGTGACGGAGCCAAGAGCCAGGTCAAGGAGACGAACAATGCCCGAATAGATAGATGTCGTATGCTCGACTTCGAACGCTGCCGCGACGGACTTGTCGGCGTTCAGCCAGATGACGTCAATCAATGGGACGGTGTCCGCGCCGCTGATGTTCAGTGACGTCGGCAACTCGCTCACGCACCCGTCGGCCAGCTTTCCATTGCCGTAAGGGCGCGAACGGTCATTGGTCGCAATCCAGACTTGATAGCCAAGCGATTTCCCGAGGTCGCGCAACCATCCCTGCACCTCGGTATGTGTCGCGTCCTGCTGTCGGCTCGCTTCGAGCTGTTGTGCGAGCGTTACGGATTGCTGGCGAACAGCATCTAGGTCCTGCAGCCAGGCATCGTTGGACGCCGCATCGTCGTTTGACGGAGGCAATGGGTAGCGGTCCATGCCGACATCGAAGAGGAACCCCGCGACCGCGCCTAGGTCGTTCGACAGGAGGGCGCGGTGGTCATGATTTAGCTCAAGGATTCCCTTTCGCATTGCGAGATAGTGGTCCCAACGCCCGAGCTTCACGTTAGCCTTGGTTATCGCGTTGAAGCCTTTGACAATGGCCGTGTTGAACGGACAAACGAGGGTTGGGTGAATGAAGTAAAGCAGATTGGCTGCTGCGGGCCCAAGGCCCTTGACAGCATGGGAGTCGAGCGTTCGTATCGCCGCGAGGACGGCCTCCGCCTCGTCACAGCAGTCGCAGGTATCGAGTAGTTTGGCGAAGGCCCGCTGATTCGCCGGGTTTTCGTAGATGTCCGGAATTCTGAGCTTGGGTTTCCAGAGGAATGCGTGGTCTGCGCCCCGAAAAATCTGCCGCTGCTCAGCGATGGAGCTTACGACAGTCTCCAAAGAAGAGCCTCGGTAGGCGTTCCCGAACGTCCCTGCATTGATTTCATTGACGACTTGGCGGATGCCTTGCCGGATGGAACGAAAGTTCTTGAGCCGCTCAGGCCAAAGGAACCACGTCTGAAAGGCGCCTGCCGGGTCTTCCTTCCAATGCTCGATAAGCGTGTGCAGGGTGTTCATTATTGTCGTACGTTTTATTGTTAGCGAGTCTATCACCTATGCAACGGACACCGGGAAGGCTGCGTTGACCTTCCCACCGTCGTAAGGTTGACAATGAATTTCGGGCGCTTGACGCTTCGCTGTCTGGTGTCCCAGCTCGGCGCAAAAGAGCATTTGACGGCGCGTCGGCAAGAACCACGTGCATGGCACGACCGAAAAAGGAGCACTTAACATGAGCGTGCAACCTAACGGCGGTAAGAAGCGCGGCGAATCGTCGAGCGGAGCGAAAGCAAAGCGCGAACATCATCACGACCACAACGCGGGCTCCGGTATCGGCGTCGAACATCGCCATCAAGGCCAGGGGCATCGCTCGGCCGACGCCCGAGAGTCCGCCGCCGTTCCGCTGACTGACCCGGTCTGTGGGATGGCAGTCACTGCGGACTCTCACTATCACGTTGACCACGACGGAGACCGGTGCTTCTTCTGCAGCCAATCCTGCAAGGACAAGTTCGTCGCGAATCCGACGAAGTACATTAGCGGGAGTGCGGAACCGGAAGCGCAGGCGGCGCCAGAGGGCACTATCTACACCTGCCCGATGCACCCCCAAATTCGACAAGACCATCCCGGAAACTGCCCGATATGCGGCATGGCCCTAGAGCCTTTGCTGCCAAGCCTCGAAGACGATGAGAATCCCGAGCTCGCGGACTTTCGTCGCAGGTTCTGGTGGACGCTGCCGCTCACCGCCGTTGTGTTTGTCCTCGCAATGTTCGGCCACCGCTTCCATTGGATAGGGGCTTCGACGCTGAGTTGGTTTGAGTTCGTGCTCTCAACGCCCGTCGTTTTGTGGGCGGGGTTTCCATTCTTCGAGCGCTGTGTTCAGTCATTCATCAATCGCAGCCCGAACATGTGGACGCTCATAGGCTTAGGAACTGGGGCGGCCTATATCTACAGTGTGATTGCTGTCGTGGCACCAGGCGTGTTTCCCGCGACCTTCGTCGCACACGGTCGTGTCGAGGTCTACTTTGAGGCCGCGGCTGTCATCATATCGCTCACGCTGCTGGGGCAACTGCTGGAGTTAAGGGCGCGTTCGCAAACATCAGCTGCCATCAAGGCGCTTTTGGGCTTGGCGCCAAAGACAGCCAGAAGAATCAATGCAGACGGAACCGAAGAGGATGTCCCGCTGACACACGTTCATGTTGGAGACCTTTTGCGCGTGCGGCCGGGTGAAAAGGTGCCGGTGGATGGTGTCGTCACGGAGGGAACGAGCTCGCTTGATGAGTCGATGATTACAGGGGAACCTATTCCTGTTACCAAGCGACTCGGAGACCGTGTGATTGGCGCCACTATGAACGCCGCGGGTACCTTGGTTATCAGGTCAGAAAAGGTCGGTTCGCAAACAGTATTGGCGCAAATCGTCCAGATGGTCGCGCAAGCTCAGCGCTCTCGCGCGCCTATGCAACGGATGGCAGACCAGGTCGCGGGTGTATTCGTCGTAGCCGTCGTTGGCATCGCTGTCCTGACGTTCGTTGTATGGGGCTTGCTCGGACCTCAACCAAGCTGGGTATTCGGTCTCATCAATGCAGTTGCCGTGCTCATCATTGCATGCCCATGCGCGCTCGGACTCGCAACACCGATGTCTATCATGGTCGCAAGCGGTAAGGCTGCTACGAACGGTGTGCTCTTTCGGGATGCTGCGGCTATTGAGAACCTGCGCAAAGTCAACGCGCTTATCGTTGATAAGACAGGCACGCTCACGGAGGGACATCCAGCGTTTCAACGCTGTGTCGGCGTCAACGGCTTCTCGGAGCAAGAGGTTCTTCGTCTCGCAGCAAGCCTTGACCAAGGTAGTGAACACCCGCTCGCCGCGACCATCGTAAGTGCTGCTCGCGAACAACGACTGCCGCTCGATAGAGGCGAAGAATTCGAGTCCAGCACAGGAATCGGTGTCCGAGGAATCGTGGGTGGTCGCAGGCTCGCCTTAGGCAACACTGCGCTGATGCAAGCGGAGGGCATTGACGTTGGACTGATAGCAAATGACGCCGACTCGCTAAGGGCTCAAGGCGCAAGCGTCATGTATTTGGCCGTTGACGCGAAGCTGGCAGGCCTTCTGGCCGTGTCGGACCCAATAAAGGCGACGACGCCAGAGGCATTGGCTCGTCTTGCTGATGACGGCATTCACGTGGTGATGGCAACTGGCGACGGTGTCGTGACTGCCAAGGCCGTAGCTGGCGAGCTGGGCATTGACGAGTTTTACGGTGAGGTTAAGCCCGCCGACAAGCTTGCGCTCGTCACTCGGTTCCAAGAAGCGGGCAAAGTGGTCGCGATGGCCGGCGATGGTATCAACGACGCGCCAGCGCTCGCCAAGGCGGACGTCGGAGTCGCGATGGGCACGGGAACCGACGTCGCAATGAGCAGCGCCCAGGTTACCTTGGTCAAGGGTGATTTGCGCGGCATCGCCCGAGCCCGAGAGCTGTCTGAGAGCACGGTCAGGAACATGAAGCAAAACCTTGGCTTCGCTTTCGTCTACAACGCATTGGGGATTCCACTGGCGGCAGGCGTGTTTTACCCATTCACGGGCCTACTACTATCGCCGATGATTGCGGCGCTCGCCATGAGCCTCAGTTCGGCCTCTGTCATAACCAACGCCCTGCGGTTGCGCAACGCGAAGGTTTAGTAACGTCATCTCATGGTTAAAGGGCGATGTCACCCTGTAGGCGACATCGCCCTGCCAGGACCGCGCCGACGGTCGCTAGTGAACAGGTGCGGCATCCGCCCCAGAGAGTCGAGGCACGAAGCGCGGCGTGCGAGCAGCGTAATCGAGCCACGCCTTTCCGAACTCTTTCTCGGAATCCCGTTCCTCATGACGTGCGAGCTGCACGTACATGACGACGAGTATCGGAAACATGACCAACGTGACTAATGTTGGCCATTGCAGGAGGAAGCCTGCCATGATGATGACGAACGCAACGTACTGCGGGTGGCGGATGAGGGCATACGGTCCCGTTGTAGCCAGCTGACCGCTGCGCTGCGCCGTGTAGAGCGCGTGCCAAGCCTTCGAGAGGAGGTAGAAGCCGCCGAAGATAAGGGCAATGCTCGCTAGGTGAGGAACCCCTAGATGAGGGTTTCCGTGTCGTCCTGTCAACATCCACCATAGGTGACCGGCGTCGTGCGAGAAGAGGTTTGTTTGCGGAAACTTCGTCTGCAGCCAGCCGGCAAGTAAATATATGGTGAGCGGGAAGCCGTACATCTCCGCAAACAGCGCTACGACGAACGCGCTAAAGGCACCAAACGTTCGCCAGTCGCGAGCCGTGTTTGGTTTGAAGAAACTGAAGGCGAAGATGATGAATATAAGGGAGTTGATGGCAACCAACCCCCACAACCCGTATCCGCTAGTTTGCTCGTTCATCTTGACCTCCCTTTTTCTCTGCGGCGCGTGCGTCGCCGTGGGTATGACTGGCGTGCCCGTGATGCATGAAGACATGCATAAGCGGGCAGGCGAGGATAAGCATGTACGGTAAGAAGCCGAGAAAATGCGCACGGTGCTCCGAAAACATGAAGAAAGCGGCTATAGCCCCGAAGACAACAAGCGCAATCGCGCCGCGCGATTTCCAGAACGGCGCGTCGTGGGATATTGACCTCATCGCGGTGCTCCTTGGCAAGTCGACGCCACGATTGCGGTCGTAGCGGTCAGACACTTAAGATGGCATGCAACTGACTGTATCGATGTGCTCCGCCGAGCGCTTGACTTAGCGCAAGAAATTGTGAAATGCCTTCGTCTTTGATGAGGTTGGCCCGCGTCGCGGACCCACCACCCAGGCAGAACATAACCGGGGCATGTCACGGTCCATTGACGCACCGTTCCTTCGCGTGACAATCCGTTCAGAATCCTGTCATCTTGGAAAGCCTTGCCTGTCGACTCATTATTTTGAGCGTCGGATGACTCTGAGACGCGCCCCAACTGACGCGGGCGATGCCGGCAGAGCGTAACCCTCGGTCCCATTTGAGAGTCGGACGCCGGTCGGTGGGGACGTGTGCCTTTTGGCGACACACTAATTGGTCAATCTTGGGAGTAGAGGAGCGGGCATCGCGTTGCGGACATCACCGGCGCCCTCGGCGGACCCATGATTTTTTGCTGCTGCCAACGCGACGCATTCCAGTATGAGAAACAGGATAAAATGCTCGCGCTAGAATTGTGACCATGAAGATTTTCCGGACCCTCCTCGTCCTGCTGCTGTGCGCGATGCTGCCCCTGAGCGGGCTGGCGGCCACCGGCTTGGCGGGCGATTGTCCGATGCAGCAATCAATGTCAATGCACGACGATGACAGTTCTATGTCCGTCGAAATGCCTGGCTGCGACATGACGAAGTCTTCCACGACAAACAAGGCTAAGGGCGGGTTCTGTAAGACCACGGCTCAGTGCCAGTTCGCAAGTATTTACTACCCTCCCGAACAGGCGACTTTCAGCCGCCCGATGCCTGTCAGCAATCAGGTCGTCTTCCATTACGCCGAGTCGTTCACCGGTCGCGAACCGGGCGGGCTCTGGCGACCTCCTCGAGCAATCTAATCTTCGCCTGACTGGTTCGCCGCCTTTGCGGCGAGGTCGTCCTGCATTCAGGACGTGGAATGTCTATGGCATTCCGCTGCTGGGGTTAGAACATGAATTCACCGATTGGCAAGCCGCAATGCCGGCTTGCATCTCTGCGCGCGCCTTCGATTTGCGCTGCCCTTGTATTTGCGTTGGCCAGCCCTGTTGCTCACGCCCAGGAAGTGGCCGTCACGCTTGACGGTGCGTTGCAGTTTGCAACCGACCGCTCTGCCGGCATGCAGGCCGCGCAGGCCTCCGTGCGGGCCAGTTCCGAGGCTGCCGTGAAAGCCGGCCAGTTGCCAGACCCGATGCTCAAGGCGGGCGTCGATAACCTGCCGGTGACGGGGCCGCAGAAATTCACCATCGGCCAGGACTTCATGACGATGCGACGCATCGGCATTGAACAGGAATGGGTGTCAAGTGAGAAGCGGCACCTGCGCTCGTCCCTGGCCGACGAGACGGTCAGCCGCGAAAGGGCCGGCTATCTCGCTCAGGTGACCAACGTCCGCCAGCAAACAGCTTCAGCCTGGCTCAACGCCATCTATGCGAAAAAGGCGCTCTCGCTGCAGCAGGCGTTGCTCGACCATATGAGCCACGAGCTCGCCGCGACTAAAGCCTCCTACCGGGGTGCAAAGGCGACAGCCTCCGACGTCGTTCAAGGCCAGGCCATGCTGGCTCAGACGCAGGACCAGTTGCTCAAGGCACAGGCGACCTACCAGACCGCGCTCATCGGCTTATCGCGCTGGACGGCAGTTGCCGTTTCGGATGTGACGGGCGAACCGCCGGCGCCCGAGTCTTACGTTCCCTCACTGCCGCCCGAGGAACTTCAACGAGTCCAGCCAGCGCTCGTGGCGGCGTCCGGTGACATTTCGGTCGCCGATGCCGACACGGCCGTGGCGAACAGCGAGCGCAACCCGAATTGGACGTGGGAGATTGGCTACCAGCAACGTGGTGGCGCGTATTCGAACATGGTGTCGGTGGGCGTAAGTATTCCGCTGCCCCTCAACCGAAAGAACCGTCAGGACCGCGACGCAGCCGAGAAGGCTGAACTCGGCACGAAAGCGCGCCTGCTTTATGAAGACGCGCTGCGGCAGGTACAGGCGGACATCCGCACCGAGTCCGCCACGCTTGCGAGCGGTCGCGAACGTATCGCGAATCTCACGCAGGCTCTGCTGCCAGCCGCCGACCAGCGCGTCGGACTTGCGACTGCTGCCTACAAGGGCGGCACGGGGTCTCTTGCCGACACGTTCGCGGCGCGACGCGCGCAACTCGACGCGCAGCTTCAGGTACTTGACCTTCGACGCGAGGTTTCGCAGACGTGGGCCCAGCTGGAATACCAGGTCGTGCCACCGACGATGGCCGCTGCGCAGTGAAGGAAATAACGATGATGAATAAACCACTGGTCCGTGCCGTCTTATTGGTATTCGCGGGCGCCGTCCTGGCCGGCGCAGGCTACTTTGCCGGCACACGCAACGCTTCGACCAAAGCCGATGCATCCATGAGTCCGGCTGTCACGGCTGCGCCGGGCGACAAGGTTGACCCGAAAACCGGCAGGAAGGTGTTGTACTGGCACGACCCCATGGTGCCGAACCAGCACTTCGACAAGCCGGGCAAATCGCCTTTCATGGATATGCAACTCGAACCCGTCTATGCGAACGAAGGCGCCGGTTCGAACGGCATCAAGATTGACCCAGGCCTCCAGCAGAATCTCGGCATCCGCTACGCGACCGTGAAGCGCGAAGAAACAACGGAAGAATTCGACGCCGTTGGGACCACCCAATTTGACGAGTCAAAGGTTGACGTCGTGCAGACACGGGTCACAGGCTACATCGACCGCCTGTACGCAAGCGCCCCGATGCAACGCATCGCCAAAGGGGCGCCGATTGCGTTGCTCTATGTGCCGGACTGGCTGGCGCCGCAGGAAGAATATCTGTCGCTCAAGCGCGGTGCGATGGATGCGGGATTGCTGGACGCCTCGCGCGCACGTATGCGGGCGCTGTCTATCCCAGAAAACGTTATTGCGGCGCTCGACCGCACCGGAAAGGCCCAAACCCATATCGTCCTGTCGTCGCCCGAGGCGGGTGTCGTGAGCGAACTGAATGTGCGTGACGGCGCGATGGTGACGCCTGGACAGACGCTGGCGAAAGTCGTGGGGCTGTCAAAGCTGTGGCTCATCGTCGAAATTTCTGAGAGCCTGGCGTTGACCGTGCAACCGGGCATGACCGTTGATGCGACGTTCAGCGGCGACCCAACGCAGCACTTCAAGGGGCAGATTCGCGAAATCCTACCCGGCGTCACTACCACCAGCCGCACCGTCCAGGCCCGCCTGGAAATCGATAACGCGGCGCTCAAGCTGACCCCCGGGATGTTGATGCGTGTTCGCGTTGCGGCGCAAAAGCCCGTCTCCCGACTACTGGTGCCATCCGAAGCTGTCATCACGACAGGCAAGCGGTCGGTCGTCATTGCCAAAAACGCTGACGGCCGTCTGCAGCCGGTGAATGTCACAGTCGGGAATGACGTCGGCAATCTCACCGAAATCCGTAGCGGACTGAACGATGGTCAAGCCGTCGTCGCGTCGGGCCAGTTTCTGATTGACTCCGAGGCCAGTCTGAAATCTGTGCTGCCGAGACTCGAGGGTAGCGCCGTGAGCGCGAGTGCTCCTGAAGCGTCGTCGTCCTCTGCTGCTCAGTCTTACGAGACCACCGGCAAAGTCGAGAAGGTGACACCGAACGACATCACGTTCTCGCATCAACCGGTGCCGGCCCTCGGCTGGGGTCCGATGACGATGTCGTTCAATAAGCCGGCGCCCGACGCCTTCCCGGGCGTCAAGCCGGGCCAGACGGTGCACTTTGTCTTCAAGCAGTCCGATGACGGTTACCAACTAACGAAGGTTGAGCCGGCGGGAGGCGCCAAATGATTGCACGCCTCATTCGCTGGTCCATTCATAACCGCTTCTTGGTTTTGCTCGCGACCGCCCTGGTCACGGCCTGGGGCCTCTATTCACTTAAGGAGACGCCACTCGACGCGCTACCGGACCTGTCGGATACCCAGGTCATCATCAAGGCGTCGTATCCGGGCAAGGCGCCTCAGGTCATCGAGGACCAAGTCACCTACCCGCTAACGACGACGCTCCTCGGCGTACCGGGCGCGAAAACCATCCGTGCATATTCGTCGTTCGGCGATGCGTTTGTCTATGTCCTCTTCGATGACAAGACTGACCAGTACTGGGCCCGCTCCCGCGTCCTCGAGTATCTCGACCAGGTCCAAAGCCGGCTACCACCGGGCGCGACGGTTTCCCTTGGACCTGATGCAACGGGCGTGGGCTGGGTGTACGAGTACGCGCTCGTCGACCGCACAGGCAAGCACGACCTCGGTCAATTGCGCGCGCTCAATGACTGGTTCCTAAAGTTCGAGCTCAAATCCGTGCCGGACGTGTCGGAAGTGGCGAGCATCGGCGGCATGGTGCGTCAGTACCAGGTCGTGCTCGACCCGGACAAGCTGCGCGCGTATGGCATAACGCAGGCGATGGTGGCGGACGCTCTGGGAAAGGCGAATCAGGTATCTGGCGGCTCAGTAATTGAACTCGCGGAATCCGAATACATGGTCCGCTCGTCAGGTTATCTGCGTTCGCTCGACGATTTTCGCAACGTCGTCCTGCGCACGAACGATGCGGGCACGCCCGTGTTGCTCGGCGACGTCGCGCGAATTCAGATTGGCCCGGAAATGCGTCGCGGCATTGCTGAGTTGAACGGCGAAGGGGAAGTCGCTGGCGGCGTTATTGTCATGCGTTCCGGCAAGAACGCGCTGACAACCATTGACGCGGTCAAAGCGAAGCTGGCCGACCTTAAGCGTTCGCTGCCGCAGGGCGTCGAAGCGGTGACAACCTACGACCGCTCGCAGCTTATCGAACGCGCGGTGGATAACCTCAAGGACAAGCTTATCGAGGAGTTCATCGTCGTCGCGCTCGTGTGCGCCGTCTTCCTGTTCCATCTGCGTAGCGCCTTGGTTGCGGTCCTGTCGCTGCCGCTCGGTGTGCTCGCCGCGTTCATCGTGATGCGCTATCAGGGCGTCAACGCAAACCTTATGTCGCTCGGCGGCATCGCGATTGCCATCGGCGCAATGATAGACGCAGCCATCGTGATGATTGAAAACGCCCACAAACATCTGGAGGCGTATGAACTCGCGCATCGAGACAGGCCCATCACGACCACGCAGCGATGGGAGCTGATTGCAACGTCAGCAGCCGAGGTGGGGCCAGCGCTCTTCTTCTCGCTGCTCATCATCACGCTGTCGTTCATTCCGGTCTTTTCGCTCGAAGGGCAAGAAGGCAAGCTGTTCTCGCCGCTGGCCTTCACGAAGACATACACGATTGCCGCTGCAGCCGGCCTGTCCGTGACGTTGGTGCCGGTTCTGATGGGCTACTTGATTCGCGGGCGCATTCCCCACGAAGCCTCGAACCCCATCAACCGTGTGCTAGTGCGGCTTTACAGGCCGTTGCTCGAAGCGACATTGCGGCGTCCGTGGTTCATCATCGCCATTGCCGTGCTTGCGTTGGCGCTGACCGCGATTCCCGTGTCACGGCTCGGTGGAGAATTCCTGCCGCCGCTCGACGAAGGCGACCTGCTTTACATGCCGACAGCTCTTCCCGGAATCTCGGCAGAGAAGGCGTCCGAGTTGCTGCAGCAGACCGACCGGCTCATCAAGACGGTACCCGAGGTTGCGTCGGTCTTTGGCAAGTCAGGTCGTGCCGACACAGCCACAGACCCGGCACCGCTGGAGATGTTCGAGACGACTATTCAGTTCAAGCCAAAAAGTCAGTGGCGACCCGGTATGACGCCCGAAAAGCTGATTGACGAACTGGACCGGACCGTGAAGGTGCCCGGCCTGTCGAACGTCTGGGTGCCACCTATCCGCAACCGTCTGGACATGCTGTCTACCGGCATCAAGACTCCAGTGGGGGTAAAGATTTCTGGAGCCGACCTCTCGCAGATTGACCGCATTGCCACACAGGTCGAAGCGGCGGTGAAAGATGTTCCCGGCGTGACGTCAGCACTGGCCGAGCGGCTCAACGGCGGCCGGTACATTGACGTCGACATCAACCGGCAGGCGGCAGCACGATATGGGCTGTCCGTTGGCGACATTCAGTCGGTCGTCTCTACCGCCGTCGGCGGGGATAACGTTGGCGAAGTGATTGCGGGCCGCGAGCGCTTTCCTATCAACATCCGCTATCCACGCGAAGTGCGCGACTCGCTTGAAAACCTGCGCGACCTGCCGGTACTGACTGACCGTGGTGCTCAAATCCGGTTGGGTGATGTTTCTGACATCCGCGTCGCTGACGGTCCGCCCATGATTCGCAGCGAAAACGCTCGGCTGTCTGGTTATGTCTACGTTGATATTCGGAACGTGGACTTGCAATCGGCAGTCCAGGCGATGCAGCACGCGGTTGCCGAGAAGGTCCAGTTGCCGCCCGGCTATTCAATCGCGTGGTCAGGACAGTTCGAATATCTGGAACGCGCAGCGGAGAAGTTGCGCACCGTCATTCCCGTGACGCTGGTCGTCATCTTCGTGCTGCTGTTTCTCACATTCAATTCGGCGGCTGACGCGCTGCTGCTCATGTCGACGGTGCCTTTCGCGCTGGTCGGCGGCTTCTGGCTCATCTGGATACTGGGTCATGCGGTGTCCGTCGCGACCTCGGTCGGCTTCATCGCGCTGGCAGGCGTCGCGGCCGAGTTCGGCGTAGTGATGCTGTTGTACCTGAAGGGGGCACTCAACCGACGGCTAGAGCTGGGAGAACCGTTGACCGAAGGCACGCTAATCGAGGCCATCCGCGAAGGTGCCGTGCTGCGCGTACGCCCCAAGGCGATGACGGTTGCCGTCGTCCTTGCCGGGCTAATTCCCATCATGGTTGGCCATGGTGCCGGCTCGGAAGTCATGCAGCGCATCGCCGCCCCGATGGTTGGCGGCATGGTCACCGCGCCGATTCTCTCGATGTTTGTCATTCCCGCCGCATGGTTCCTGTTACAGCGTCGCCACCTCAGGAAGCACGCGCGATTTCCTTATGTAGTCCCTTCCGGCACTAAAGTGCCTTCTGTTCAAACCGGAGAAACCCAATGAAGAACCTGATTGTTGCTGTCACTGCCCTTGCGAGTGTTGTCGCTGTCCCGGCGTTTGCTGGAGACGATATGGCGGGCATGAACATGTCCGCCAAGCCGTCGGCCACGAAGGCGACGTCGAACAACGCGCTAACGGATGCGGAGGTCAAAAAGGTGGACGCCGCGACCGGCATGGTCACCTTGAAGCACGGTGCGCTGGAGAACGTCGGCATGCCGCCCATGACCATGGCGTTCAAAGCGAAGGACGCTGACATGCTTAAACGAGTGCACGAAGGCGACCGGGTCAAGGTCCGCGTCGAAAACGTCAATGGTGCGATGACCATCGTGAAAATGGAAAAGCAGTCTTGAAGAGTTGACGACTCGTCAGGCGCAGCCTGACCGCGAACGGTCAAGCTGCGCCTTGATTGCTCCGAAGGAGGGCAGCAACGCGGAGAAATTCAGTCCGTTCCTGCGTCCGTTCCAACGTCGGCGGACATTTGAAATGCGTCCGGGTTCGCGACGAGAATCCAACATCTTCATCACTGTGCCCGCGCTAAAACGCTGCACCTAGCCCAGATGGGTTCCTCGATGATTCTCAAGCGCAGTTTCCATCGCGGTCAAACCTTGCATGATTCGGCATTCGTTGACTGCTGCCCCGCCCGAGCAGCTGGCTCGCAGGCGACCCAGTTGTTCCCGCAAGTGCACAAGTTCCGCGATTCGTTCGTCGACATGCGCTATGTGCTCATCCAACAACGAGTTAATGGTGCCGCACCCGACGCCCGGCTTGTCCGACGCGGACAGCAGGGCTCGAACTTCATCATGCGTCATGTCGAGCGCGCGACAGTTCCGTACAAAGCGTAGACGTTCGACATGGGCGTGGGTGTAGCTACGATAGTTTGCGGCTGTCCGCTCGGCCGGCGGGAGTAGGCCTTCCTTTTCATAAAAACGAACCGTGTCTGTTGTGCAGTTGGCAGCCTTTGCCAATTCGCCAATTCTCATGCTCTGCCCCTCAAAATACGCTTGACCTTGGAGTTCCTCCAAGGTGTTTACTGTCAGCATATATCAAGCGGAAAGCAGACATGGAAGATTGTTGCGGCAAGAAAACGTCGGACATCGCGTCGAAACCGGCAAAAGGAAAGCTCGAGACGCAGGACGGGTGTTGCGTTGGAAGCGCGTGCACAGATATACCCGGTGCAGATGCGACAGGACGGTTGGACGACGACGCTGGGCAGTCGACCTGTGGACCGGTCCATCAACAGCAGCCTGAACATCGCCAGGACGCGAAGTGCTGCGACTTCCACGGGCCCGACCGTACATCGCAAGGTGGGACTATCGAAGCGCAGCCCGCTCTTGCCCCGCTGAACCAGTCTGTTGCGGTCGGAGGCTTGGTCCGCACTCAAATGCGGATATTGCAGATGGACTGCCCGACGGAGGAAGCGCTCATTCGCAAGAAGCTCGGCGGAATGACGGAAGTCTCCGAGATGCAATTCAATCTCATGCAGCGAGTCCTTACGGTAGTTCATCGTCCCGACGGACTTCAGGCGGTAATCAAGGCGCTCTCGACCATCGGATTCACGCCCCAACTGGACGAAGAGGCGGTCGCAATCAGCCGCGCTCCGGCGCAAGTCAAGAACTCCTGGTGGCCGCTGGCCATTGCCGGTTGCGCCGCCCTGGGTGCCGAGGCAGCCGATTTGCTCGGCGCGTCCGTCTGGGTCGTCGCAGGGCTTGCCTTGGTGGCCGTTGCGTGTTCCGGAGTTGGGACCTACAAGAAGGGCTGGGTCGCCATCAAGAACCTCAATCTGAACATCAACGCGCTGATGAGCATCGCAGTTACAGGCGCGTTGGCCTTAGGGCAATGGCCCGAGGCTGCGATGGTGATGGTGCTGTTCACAGTTTCGGAGCTCATCGAGGCGAAATCGCTCGACCGAGCTCGCAATGCAATCGAAGGCCTGATGAGGCTCGCACCCGAAACCGCGACGGCCAAGCAGGCCGATGGTTCCTGGCTCGAGGTTGAGGCGGCACGCGTCGAGTTGGGCGCAATTGTCCGGGTACGTCCTGGAGAGCGCATCGCCCTTGACGGGGCTGTCATTGAGGGGCGTTCCACGGTCAATCAGGCACCGATTACCGGCGAGAGCATGCCGGTTGACAAAGGTCCCGGCGACAACGTCTTCGCAGGCACCATCAACGAATCGGGTTCGTTCGAGTTTCAAGTTACCGCTGCGGCGAACAACTCGACGCTTGCGCGCATCATCCACGCGGTCGAGGAAACTCAAGGCACCAGAGCTCCGACGCAGCGGTTCGTCGACCAGTTCGCCAAGGTCTACACTCCGATTGTCTTCCTGATTGCGCTTGGCATTGCCATCATCCCTCCGCTACTTTTTGCCGGCGCGTGGTTTAGCTGGGTCTACAAGGCGCTTGTGCTACTCGTCATTGCATGCCCTTGCGCACTTGTGATTTCTACGCCGGTTTCGATAGTTAGCGGTCTTGCCACCGCTGCCCGCAAAGGCATTCTGGTAAAAGGCGGCACGTTCCTCGAGCAAGGTCGGAAGCTTCGTTGGCTTGCGCTGGACAAGACGGGCACTATCACCCACGGTAAGCCGGTGCAAGGCACGTTCGAACTTTACGCGACCGACATTGAAAGCATGTTCGTGCGCTCTATTGCGGCCAGCCTGTCAAGTCGCTCCGACCATCCAGTCTCGAACGCCATCACGCGCGCTGCTGGTGCCGATGGCGTGGCGCGACTTTCCGTCGAGGAGTTTGAGGCAATTTCCGGACGAGGTATCGCCGGACGCGTGGATGGTCGCCATTACTGGCTCGGTAACCACAGGCTCGTCGAAGAGCTTGGCCACTGTTCGGCGGAACTCGAGGCCCGACTGCAAAGTTACGAGCGAGGGGGCAAGACTGTGGTCATGCTTGCTGATAGCAAACGAGTGCTTGGTTTGTTCGTTGTTGCGGACACGGTAAAGGAATCGAGCCGCGAGGCAATCTCCGAGCTTCACGCGCTCGGCGTACGCACCGCGATGCTCACGGGCGATAACGCGCACACTGCGGCCGCGATTGCCAAGGAAGTTGGCATTGACCGCGCCGAGGGTGACCGGCTTCCCGAAGATAAACTGCGCGTCGTCGAGAGTCTGTCGCGAGACCACGCGATGGTCGGCATGGTCGGTGACGGCATCAATGATGCGACAGCACTCGCACGTGCCGACATCGGTTTCGCCATGGGTGCGATGGGCACGGATACCGCCATCGAAACGGCCGATGTCGCCCTGATGGATGACGACTTGCGCAAGATTCCCGCGTTCATCCGTCTTTCGAAGGCGACCCACACGGTTTTAGTCCAGAACATCACGTTAGCCCTTGGCATCAAAGCGATATTCCTCGCGCTGACAATCGGCGGACTCGGAACGATGTGGATGGCCGTAGTCGCTGACGTTGGCGCGAGCCTGCTCGTCGTTGGAAACGGCTTGCGGCTGCTGCGAAAGTAGATTGAATAAGCTCCCGGAGAAGACAGGATAAGCTGGGGTGAGCGAATGTCTATCGACCGCGGCCCAGTCGGTCACACGGGGAAACGAGCAGTCGTTACGTGACGCACCCCGCGCGGCGCTCATCAAACGAATGAAGGCCGCCGCGTCTAAGGTGAAGATTCGTGCAGGTTGCTGCACAAAATTGCAACGCAGCCGACTGATGCCGAAGGCGCATTGTGACATCGGCAAATCGATGGTTCCCCGGCGCGGGCCATTTGAGAAACTGTCAGTTTTCTCCTTGGTACCAGCGCCGAGATGAGTTGACCACTTTCACCACGGCTAGCATTACCGGCACTTCGATAAGCACGCCTACAACCGTTGCCAGCGCCGCCCCCGATTTGAGGCCGAACAGGCTTATTGCGGTCGCGACTGCCAGCTCGAAGAAGTTCGAAGCGCCAATCAGACATGATGGCGCAGCAACATCATGGGAGACGCCGAGCTGCCGATTCGCTAGATAGGCGAGTGACGCGTTGACAACTACCTGAATCAGAATTGGCACAGCGAGAAGCACGATAATGACAGGCTGCTCGATGATTTGCTCGCCTTGGAACGCGAACAGAAGCACGAGCGTTAGCAACAGGGCAGCGATGGAAAACGGGCCAATCGTCGACAGCGCGCGCTGGAACCTCTGTTCCCCACGACGCAGAAGCGCTTTGCGGATGATTTGGGCAATGATGACCGGGATGACGATGTAGAGTACCACCGACGTCAGCAGCGTATCCCAGGGTACCGCGATGTTCGAGATGCCAAGCAGCAGCCCCACGACTGGAGCGAACGCGAACACCATAATCAAGTCGTTTAAGGCCACCTGAGAAAGGGTGAAATACGGGTCACCTTTGGTCAACTGACTCCAGACAAACACCATCGCTGTGCATGGCGCCGCCGCTAGGAGAATGAGCCCCGCGACATAGCTGTCTAGTTGGTCGGCCGGCAGGAGAGACGCGAACGCGTGACGCACAAACACCCATGCCAGGAAGGCCATGGTGAACGGCTTCACGGCCCAGTTGATGACCAGCGTCACACCAATGCCTCTAATCTGAGAGCGGACCTTTCCCAGCGATGCGAAATCGATGCGCAGCAGCATCGGGATAATCATGACCCAAATCAGAACT
>Ga0182735_1001301_pt1 | contig 16844 bp, 17 predicted proteins | sample eDN5th30CKraftMG_FD_128524 | JGI IMG/M metagenome (GOLD analysis project Ga0182735, IMG submission 128524) | Enriched Miracle-Growth compost microbial communities from Emeryville, California, USA - eDNA 5th pass 30_C Kraft MG (version 2) (version 2) ... | reverse complement strand
TCGAGCGATACGCTGAAGGGAAGCGCGGACAGGGCTCCCGCCAACGCGCCCGGGAGCGCCACGTCAGTCCGGCGTCCGCCGCCAGTGTTCATGGGCGGGGTGGCTGCGCGAAGCGGGCGCCAGGGCGTCCTGGATAATCACCGGTTCACGGAAAACGCGCCAGGGTTGGCGCATTTCGCGCCCGCGCTTCACTCTACGAAACCAGGATCCGGATTTCCCCGATCATGCCATGGGCTCCAGGCGCCCGGCGGCGAATGCCGGCAGGGTTTGGGGCGAATGCTGGCGGGTCTGGCGGGCTTTGCGATCAGGGAAGCGCGGCGCACCGGGGCGACCCACGCCTGCCCTGACTGGCGCGCTTTAGCTCCGGTCCCTGCCTCCCCCGCCCCTCGCCCCTCGCCCCGGCGCGACAGACCCGGTGACTTGCGGAGGAGCACCGATCCAGCACCGCCCTCCGTCCAGCCCCGGTCCCGGCGCGGCAAATGGGGGCAGACGCGTCTCCTCAGTCGATGACGATGCGCGGCGCCTGGCGGGCCGATGCTCCCGCAGCCAAGCGACTGGCGATCGCTTTGGCGATCGAAAGGTAAGCCGCGGCGTGCGGTCCTTCCGGCTCCGAGATCACCACGGGGCGGCCGGCGTCCGAGGTTTCGCGGATGGTCATGTGTAGCGGAATCTCGCCAAGGAACGGCGCGCCGATACGCTCCGCCTCATGGCGGGCGCCGCCATGGCCGAAAATGTCCGAGCGGGTTCCGCAGGCGGGGCAGATGAAGGTGGACATGTTTTCCACCACCCCCAGCACCGGCACGTCGACCTTGTCGAACATGGCGACGCCGCGCCGGGCGTCGATCAGGGCCAGGTCCTGCGGCGTGGAGACGATGACCGCGCCTGCCAGCGGCACGTTCTGCGCCATGGTCAGCTGGGCGTCGCCCGTGCCGGGCGGCATATCGACCACCAGCACGTCCAGATCGCCCCAGACCACCTCGCGCAGCAGCTGTTGCAGGGCCGACATCACCATGGGGCCGCGCCAGATGATGGCCGCCTCCGGGTCGACCAGAAAACCAATGGACATCACCTTCACGCCCCACCGCACCGGCGGCTTCAGCATGCGATTTTCAAGCATCTCCGGCTTTTCTGAAATGCCGAACAGGCGCGGCGCCGAGGGGCCGTAGATGTCGGCGTCGAGCAGGCCGACGCTGAGGCCGAGGCCTGAGAGCGCAAGGGCCAGGTTGCAGGCGGTGGTGGACTTGCCGACGCCGCCCTTGCCGCTGGCGACCGCCACGATATGGCGCACGCCGGGAACGGCGGCGCGATTGCGCCCGGCCGCGGCGCGCGAGGCGCCTGGCCCATGGCCGGCCGCGCGCGCGGGCGCCGGGCGTCCGCCAGCGCCCGGCGACGCCTCGGCGGTGAGCGCCACCAGGGCGCCGGCGACGCCCGGCAACGCGGCGATGGCCTGCTCGGCCGCCCGGCACAATGGCTCCATGGCGGCGGCCCGCGCCGGCTCCGTGCGGATCGCCACATAAACGCGGTCGCCATTGATGGCGACATCCGACATGAGGCCCGTTTCCGGCAACGGCGTCACGCCGTCCGGTCCGGGCACGCGGGCGAGCGCCGCCAGCACCTGGTCCCTGGTGATCATGGCGCTGGTATGAGGCGCCGTCCCCGGGGCGGTCAATGCGTCCGTGGCGCGCGGCTGATGCGTGCTGTCCGGGCGTCGCCGGCGTCCGTCTCAGGGGCGCACGCCCCTTTGAAGGGGCAGGCGCACGAGGCCCCCAGGCCCCGGCCAGGGAACACGTTTTGATTCTGGTGGATGCGTGTTCTTCGCCCACGGCCGGCGGACCCGCCGGGATTGGCACGGCGTTGGCCACAAGGCGCGTCGGTGGCGGGGCGGATATCACCTGCGCGCGGAAAATGCGCTAAACCAAACGCGTTGAATCAATGGGCAGGGCAGGAATCCGGCGCCACGCGAACGGGTTTTGCTCCGGCGGACAAACAAGGAGGCCGGCATGGCGAAGGCAGCGTTTCTGGGTCTGGGCGTGATGGGCTTTCCCATGGCCGGGCATCTGCAGGCCAGCGGGCATGCGGTGACGGTTTACAATCGCACCGCCGCCAAAGCGGACGCGTGGATCGCCCGTCATGGCGGACGCGCCGCCGCGACGCCGCGCGAGGCCGCCGCCGGGTGCGATTTCGTGTTCGCCTGCGTCGGCAACGACGATGACCTGCGCCAGGTCACCATCGGAGCGGACGGAGCCTTTCATGGCATGACGCCGGGCGCGATTTTCGTTGACCACACCACCGCCTCCGCCGATGTGGCGCGGGAGCTGGCGACAGAGGCCACGGCCCGTGGACTTGGCTTCATTGATGCGCCGGTGTCGGGCGGCCAGGCCGGGGCGGAGAATGGCGCCCTCACCGTCATGTGCGGCGGCGACGCCGGGCAATACGCCCGGGTGGAGCCTGTCATCGCCAGCTTCGCGCGGGCCTGCCGGCTGATGGGGCCGGCCGGCGCCGGGCAGTTGACCAAGATGGTCAACCAGATCTGCATCGCCGGTCTTGTGCAGGCCCTGGCCGAGGGCGTCAGCTTCGCCCGGCACGCCGGGCTGGACGTGGAAGCCGTGGTGGATGTGATCTCAAAGGGCGCGGCGCAGTCCTGGCAGATGGAGAACCGCCACAAGACCATGAACGCCGGCCAGTTCGATTTCGGCTTCGCCGTCGACTGGATGCGCAAGGACCTGTCGATCTGCCTGGCCGAGGCCCGCCGTAACGGCGCCAGCCTGCCGGTGACGGCGCTGGTGGACCAGTTCTACGGCGAGGTGCAGGCGCTCGGCGGGGCGCGCTGGGACACCTCAAGCCTCATCGCCCGCCTGCCGAAGGCCGGCGGGGCCTGAGCAACCTGGCCTGCCTGGCGAACCGGGGACCGCCCAGGTTGACCCGGTGGCGGTCAGGTCGCATGGGCTCACATCTCGACGACCAGCCCGTCCCGCGCCAGCATGTAGCCGCGCGCGCGGCCATGGGCGGCCGCCTCTTCCGTCAGCATGCCCGGCCCCATGTGGGTCAGCATGATGCGCCGCGCCCGCAGGCTGCTCCGTTTCGCCTCAATGGTTTCCATATCGAGGTGCGAAGGCACGACGCCGTACCGGCCCTTGCCGCGGCCCATGCATTCGAGGATCAGCAGGTCGGCGCCATCGGCGACGTCAACCAGCGCGTCGGTCCAGGCGGTGTCGCCGGAGAAGGCAAGCAGCCGCTCGCCATGGCGCACCCGCAATGCGGTGGCCGGCGCGCCAGAGGGATGTATCACCTCGAAGCTTTCCACGGTGAAGCCGGCGATCTCCGTCGGCGTCCGCAACGGCAGGTCATCCACCGACATGGGGAAGCGCCACGCCGTCCGCCATGTGCCGGTGAACATGGCTTCCATCAGCACCGGCAGGCGGGCGCCCATGCCCGGCGGACCGAGCAGTTTCAGCGGCCGGCGCCGGCGCGCCTCATACTGGCTGTCCAGCAGCAGGAACGGCAGCCCGCCATAATGGTCGCCGTGCAGATGCGACACCACCACGGCGTCGACATCGGTCGACGCCAGACCCAGCTTCTTGAGGGCGATGAGCGAGGACGCGCCAAAATCCAGCGCCAGCGTCCGGCCGCCCGCGTGGACCAGGAAGCAGGTGTTGAACCTGCCCCCGGCGCCAAAGGCGTCGCCACATCCGGCGACCGTCACGCGCATGTTCAGGTCGCGCTGGCGCTTGGCCGGGCCGAAACCTCCGCCCGCCAGCGGTTGAAGTTCGCCAGATCGTCGGGAACGGTGATTTTCGCCACCTTGCCGAAATCAACCACGCAAATGGCGGTGATGTCGGCGATGGAAAACGCATCGCCGGCGATGAAGGCGCGGGTCGCCAGTTCCTGATCCAGCACGCGCATGAAATCCACGGCCTTGAGCTTGTTGGCCTCGCCCCATTCGGCGATCTGCGGCTGCTCCATGCTCGCCATGGCCGGGTTGATGTGGCGGAAGGCGGCGAAGATCGGCTGGGCCAGGTAGAACTCCACGTGGCGGTTCCACATTTCGACCAGCGCCCGCTCCCTGGCGTCGCGGCCAAACAGGGCGGGCTCGGGGTGAAGCTCCTCGAGATAACGGCAGATCGCCACCGACTCGGCGATCACGGTTCCATCGTCCAGCTCCAGCGCCGGCACCCGCTGCACCGCGGTCACCTTGCGAAAAGCGTCGCCCTTGTGCTCCCCGGTCGCCAGATTGACGGCCACGCGCGGGATGTCGATGTTCTTCTCAGCCATGAAAATGTGCACACGGCGTGGATTCGGCGTGCGCGGCGTTTCGTAAAGCTTCATCCCTGGCTCCCAATACGGTTCTGGCGTCAGGGGAGCATCACGCCCACGTGAGGTCAACAGGCCAGCAAAGCCCGGGACCCCGCCTGCCCCTTTACCCACATGGGCGCGACGCGCCGCGCGCCTGCCGGCCCCGTTCGGCCCTGGAAGCAAAGAAAAAGGGCATGCACCGCGAGGCGACAGGTCGCCATGCCGTGACATGCCCCGAAGTCAGGGGGGTCTCAAGATCGGGGTCGGGACCAGAATGATCCCTGCGATCCCATGCTTAACGCCGACAGCGCCATGAGGTTCCCCAAACCGGAAAACTTCCATGGCCCGAAATGCAAAATTTTGCGTTTCTGGCAGGGGCATTCCCTGGCGCGCATGCAGCTGGGGCATACGTGCTTCCAGCGGCGCGGGCCGGGTCTTCGTACATCACGCCGGCGAGCGCCGCCGAACGCGGCCCCAGGCAAAAGAAAAGGCGCCGCGTGGGGGGAACGCGACGCCTTCAGGGGGGCTGTGTCAAATCTCTACGGAGGTCGTCGGGATTTGATGGACCCACCATACGGCGCCCATGACCTGACGTACGTGCGCCAGCGCACATGACCTTGGGTAAGTAGCCGCTCGATGCAGAAGTCAAATTCAAGCCATGCATCGAACGCATACCGATCTGGCAACGGCCATCGCACGCGGTGGCGCTGGCGACTGGCCCTAACGTTTGCGGTCGTTGCGCGGATGCAGCCGCCGCCATTCCTGCGGCGTCATGAACTGCCCGGCCCATATGCCGCGCCGGGCGGCGCGCGCCTCCGCCTCTTCGCGCCCGTAGGCGCCATAGGACACGGCCATGCCGTCGCGGACCAACGCGGCGTTGACCTCCTCTCCGACGACAGAGCAGACGGCCAGGGTGCGGCCGTAGCGATCCAGCCCCTGACTTTGGCAACTCGCATCGGCGCGGCCAAGCCGCGCGGCCAGAAAGCTGCGGGCGGCCTCGCCACAGTTCCAGCTCTGGCCATTACGTTCGCAGGTCTGGCGCAGTTCGGGCGCATCCAGCCCGGCAAGCCGGATCTCGACGCCATTGAGGCGCACGGAATCGCCATCAACGGCGCGCGCCCGCCCCTGCAGCAGTTCGCCCTTCTCTTTTTCGGGCAGCATGGTGACGACAGCGGCGCACGCGGCCAGCAGCGACGCCGCAAGCAGCAGATCAGCGGCGCTGAAACGCCTGGGGGAGAAAATCGCCCCCCGGCGCATCCGGCGGCTCATCCGGCGTCGCCCTTGCCGGAGACGCCGGCCGTCGCAAAGGTCGCCATGTCGTTGTGACAGGCGACGGCGGCGCGGATGACGCCGGCGGCCAGGGCCGCGCCGGTGCCTTCGCCGAGGCGCATGCCCAGATCGAGGATCGGCTTTTTTCCAAGCCGCTCGAGAACGTCGGCGTGCGCGCCCTCGGCGGAGCAGTGGCCGGCGACGCAATGATCGATCAGCGTCGGCTCCAGCGCGTGCAGGATGGCGGCGGCGGCGGTGATGACGTAACCGTCGATCACCACCGGAATACGCTGGGCCCGCGCCGCCAGGATGGCGCCGGCGGTAGCCGCGATCTCCCTGCCGCCGATGCGGCGCAGAATTTCCAGCGGGTCCTTCAGATTGGCGCCATGATGCGCCAGGGCCGCCTCGACAGCGGCGACCTTGCGCGCCATGCCGGCGTTATCGAGGCCGCTGCCGCGCCCGACCCAATGGGCGGCCTCGCCGCCATAGAGCGCGGCGAAGATGGCGGCGGCGACGGTGGTGTTGCCGATGCCCAGTTCGCCCAGACACAGCAGATCGGTTCCACCGGCGATGGCCTCCATGCCGAAGGCCATGGTGGCGACGCAGGACTTCTCGTCCAGCGCATCCTCACAGGTTATGTCGCCGGTCGGCACGTCCAGCGCCAGATCGAACACCTTGAAGCCGAGATCATACGCGGCGCAAATCTGGTTGATCGCCGCGCCGCCGGCGGCGAAGTTCTCCAGCATCTGCCGGGTGACGCTCTGGGGATAGGCCGAGACGCCGCGCGCGGTCACGCCGTGATTACCCGCGAACACACACACCACCGGGCGATTGACCGATGGCTTTGAGCGCCCCTGCCAGGCGGCCAGCCATTCCACCAGCGACTCAAGCCGCCCCAGCGATCCCGCCGGCTTGGTCAGCTCCGCATCACGTTCGCGCACGTTGGCCGCGGCGTCCACGTCCGGGCCTGGCAATTCGCGGATCATGTGGCGGATGTCGTCGAACGGAAGTCCGGTAAAGCTGGCGGCCATGGCGTTCCTGCGGAAAAACACGCCAGACAATCAGGCGCGGCGCGCCCGGGACGGGGCGCATGACAGTGGGGGCGCCAACTGGCGCCGGATGGGCGCAGCTATACCCGTGTGGGCCGGCGAGGTGAAGCCTCATGCTGGCGCACGACGTTTCCGCCGGGGCGATGCGCTGTCGCCGGATGACGTTTCGCCGGCTGCGCGTCACCGTCCACATTGCCGTCGGCGACAGCGCGCCTGATTACATAGCGTTAACCGGGCGCCGCCAACCGGGGATAGGCGGCGCCGTGAAACCAGCGTCCAGTGAACGCTCATAACCCGCTGGAAGGTTTCCCATGTTCCGACTTGTCATTATCGGCGTCGCCGCCACGCTGGCGGCGACAGCGGCGCAGGCTCGCGCGCCTGGCCAGGTATTCGGCTTTGGAGACAGCCTTGTCGACAATGGCAATGTCTACCACGCCACCGGGGACAGGGAGCCCGCGTCGCCCCCCTATTTCCACGGCCGCTACTCCAATGGCCCAACCTTTGTCGAGAACCTGCCTGGCCTCCTCGGCATGGGCTGGAGCGCTGGCAATGATCTGGCTTATGGCGGCGCCACATCGGGCGCGACGGTCAATGAGGCGCCTGGCCTGCCCGGCTTCACCGCGCAGATCGCGAAGTTCGCCGCGGGCGGCGGACGGTTTTCCGCCTCCGACCTGCCAGTGACATGGGTTGGCGCCAACGACTATATCGACGCGGCGCGGGCCCATATCCTGGATCTGCTGTTTGGCGACGACGCGGAGCGACGCGCCATTTTCGAGCCGGTGGTGCGGAGCGCGGTGACAAATATCGTCCAGGGCGTCGGCAGCATGTTCGCGCTTGGGGCCCGGCGCGCGGTCATTCTTGGCCTGCCGCCGCTTGGCAAGGCGCCCATCCTGAATGGCGGGCCGCTGGGCGACATGGCTGACGCCGTGAGCGCCGCGCACAACCAGGCGCTGTTGCAGGGACTACAGCTTCTCAACGCCCGCACCGGGATGAACCTTTATTTTATCAACGCGGATATGGCGTTCCGCATGTTCCTGGCGGATCCCCACCGCTATGGCTTTGACGACACCGTAAACGCCTGCATGGGCGACCCGGCTTGCGCGAAGGCGCCCGCGGATGTCCAGAACCGGCATATCTTCTTCGACGACCTGCATCCGACGGCGGCGACGCACCGGCTCATCGCCCGGATCATCGCCAACCAGGTGAGCGCCGGCGCCGGCCTTGACCGGCCTGGACGGGACAGCGTGGCGGCCGCCGAGACTTTTAGCCGCTCCATATTGTGGGGATCGGCGCGCAAAATGACCCCGGTGGGACCCTCGCAACTGGCCGGGCCGAGCCTTTTCAGCTTCGCCAGCGGCGAGCTTTCCCGCGCCCGCGCGCCGCAGGCCGGGGACAGCGAGCGTTATCGGGGCGAGCGCCAGTCGCTTGCCGCGGGCTTCGGCGTGGACTTCAACCAGTACTGGCGGGCGGGCATCGCCCTTGGCGGCGATGATCTGCAATCGTCAGCGGCGATCAGCCGGCAGAAGGGCGACGCCCTGCACGCGGCGCTGTTCGCCGGCGTTGACTACCAGGGCTGGTTCGCCAGCGCGGTGCTTGGCGTCAACCACAGCAACCTGAAGACAACGCGCGCAGGCCTGCTGGCCGGCGATCTCATCACCGGCGCCCCGAAAGGCACAGGCTATACGCTGGCCGTGGAGACGGGGCGGCGCTTCGATATCGGCGGCGGCCTGACGCTGGCGCCAATCGCCGGCGTGCGCCATACCGGCTACAGGATGAGGGGCTATGACGAGCATGGCCTGCCCCTGCTGACCCAGGCTGTCGGGCAGGACCGGCTTGACCGCACCGTGCTGGACGCGGGACTGCAACTGTCGGGCGGCTGGTATACAACGACCGCTTTCGGCGATCTTGTCGTGTCGCCAACAGCCGATCTGCGCATCGCGATCGCGCCGGATGCTTCGGAGCATACGGTTAGCGCGTCATTTCACAGCGCGCCAGGCCTGGTGATCCGCAACCGGACGCCCGCCGAACGGGCCGCATTCGGCGAACTGAAACTCGGCCTCAACGTGATGCTCGCCGGCTTCATCAGCAACGACCTCTCCGTGACGACAACAATCGGCCGGGATGGGCGGCAGGAACAGGCGCTGACCGACCGCCTGACGATGCGTTTCTGACGTCGCGCCCCCAATGGCGCCGCCCGCTGCCGGCAGGGAGCGGCGGCGCCAGATCATGGGGCGGCCAGCAGGCGGCGCCGGCCCGCGCAACACGGTCCGGCCCCGCGGAACAGGCACACAGATCCGCGGACCTGGTGAAGCGCCATATGCAAGGCGCCGGACAGAAACGCTCCCACCGTTCATGCTCCTGCCCGGCCCTACAGCCGCAACAGGTAGGAGTGCCGCCCCTCCAGCACCAGTTCGCCCTTCTGGTTCTCCACCGTGGCGCGCATGTGGACCAGGCCCGTGGTGCGCTGGCGAACCAGTTCGGTGATCTCCAGCAGCGGATACAGGGTGTCGTCCGGAAACACGCCCTTGAGGAATTTGGCCTGCACCTCAACAAAGCCAATCAGCTTCGGGCCGATCACGTGCGGGAAAAGCCCCGCCCCCGCCGCCGTGGCGCTCAACACCTGAAGGCCATGGGCCAGCAGATCCGGGTGGCCGGTCGCCTGACAATAGGCCCTGTCGTAGTGGATCGGGTGATTGTCGCCGCTCACCACCTGAAACGCGGAAAAGTGCGCCATCGTTATGGTGCGCGCCGGGCACGGATAACGTTCGCCCACCTTCAGCTCATCAAACCCGCGCAGCGGAACAAGCGGGCGCGATAGCGGATCGAACTCCGGTTGCCGCCCCGCATCGGCGTGCGCTGCATCGACCATGGCGTTCTCCCTGTTTCGCCGGCGAACCGGTCGTTCAGCGCCGGATCACCCTGATTTTTTGTCTGAGACGACTTCCCCACAGGCGAACATGATCGCCGCGGGCAATGCCTGTTGGCGAGACTGCCAGCCTTGTCGGGGAGCGGCAACCGCCCTACTGCGCCGCGACACGTTCCGGGAAAGGCCGCACCATGTTCATGGCGTCGATGAGCACCTGCCGGTCTGCGCCAGGCCTTGTGGCGTGCGTGGCGAGATGGCGACGGAAAGCCCGGGCGCCCGGCTGCCCGGGAAACAGACCCAGCAGGTGACGGGTGATCTGCGACAGACGCAGACCCGCTTGCAGGCGCTCATCAATATAGGGCAAGAGCGCCTCAAGGGCGTCGCGCTCGCCAGCCACAGGCGCCGCCTCGCCGAACAGTTCGGGATCAACCTGCAACAACTGCCCCGGATTTTGGTACGCGGCGCGCCCCAGCATGACGCCGTCGAGCGCCGTCAACTGCGTTTTCGCGGCGTCGATCGACACAAGGCCGCCATTGATGATGACCGGCAGATCGGGCCAGGCCTGCTTCAGACGATGCACGCGATCGTAATCGAGCGGCGGAATATCCCGGTTTTCCTTCGGCGAAAGCCCCTGCAGCCAAGCCTTGCGCGCATGCACGATGAGGGCGTCGACGCCGGCGGCAACCACCGCGCGGGTCAGTTCCTCAAGGGCAACTTCGGGGTCCTGATCATCGACGCCAATGCGGCACTTCACGGTGACAGGAATGGGCGCCGCCGCCTTCATGGCGGCGACGCAATCGCCCACCAGCTCCGGGTGCCGCATCAGACAGGCGCCAAAGGCCCCATCCTGCACCCGATCCGACGGGCAGCCTACGTTGAGGTTGACCTCGTCATAGCCAAGGTCAGCGCAAACGCGGGCACACTGCGCCAACGCCGCCGGATCGTTGCCCCCCAGCTGGATGGCGACCGGATGCTCCTGCCGGCCGTACCCCAGCAACCGCGCCCGGTCGCCATGTATGATGGCGCCGGTGGTGATCATCTCCGTATAAAGACGGGCGCGCCGGCTCAGCAGCCGGTGAAAAAACCGGCATTCCCGATCCGACCAGTCGATCATCGGAGCCACGCAGAAACGCCAGGGCGAGGGATTGGCGGGAATCGTTGGCGTTCCTTGGGTTTGCGGCTGTCCTGCGGCTTCTGTCATGATGCGTATGGCTGCGTATTTTTCGGTTTTCAGGGGCATTTTTTCGGGTTAGTCGTTACAAAGTAACAACCGCTCGGGGCTTGTAACAACCGATGGGAACGATCCTAACCCGCAAACGCAAGGATGGCAGCAACGCCTATATGGCGAAGATCGTCATCATGCGGGGCGGTGACATCGTATACCGCGAAAGCAAGACATTTGACAGGAAGCAGGTTGCCGCCGCCTGGATCGCCAAGCGGGAAACGGAGCTACGCGAGCCCGGAGCGCTCGACCGGGCGTCACGGCCGGTCATCACGCTCGCCGACGCCATCAAGAGGTTTACAACCGAGAACAAACGATCCATCGGCCGGTCGCGCGCTCAGGTCATGGACTTCCTGAGCAAGTCAGAATTCGCCCAGGCACGGTGCGATGACATTACAAGCCAGCGCATCGTGGACTTTGCGAGCGACCTCGCAAAGACGCGGAAGGCATCAACAGTCGCGGGCTATCTCAGCGGCCTGTCTGCGGTGATGGAAGTCGCAAAGCCGGCATGGGGCTACCCTCTGGACAAGCATGCCATGGTCGACGCCCTCGCGGTGGCCCGGCGTCTCGGCCTCATCGCGAGAAGCAACGAGCGCGACCGTCGCCCTACCCTCGACGAACTCGACCGACTGATGAAGCACTTCATGGACCGGCGGGCCAACGCCTCCCCCATGACGCACATCTCGCTTTCGCGATTTTCTCGACGCGACGGATCGAGGAAATTACGCGGATCCGCTGGGAGGACTACGAGGGCAACCGGATACTCATCCGGTCCATGAAAGACCCGCGCAACAAGGCGCGGAACCATACCCACGTGACGCTGACTGACGAGGCGCGCGCCATTATTGAGGCGATGCCGAAGACGGATGAGCGCATATTCCCATGGAATGGCGAATCTGCTGGCTCATCGCACGCCCGCGCTTGCGAGACGCTTGGCATTAAGGATCTGCATTTCCATGATGTAATGCCCCACCGGAATCTGCTCAGGTTATGCCGCTAAGGCGAATGCCTGTGCTGGCTTTTTCATTTTCAGGGCCTGATGCGGCCGGCGATGGTTGTAGAAGCCGGTCCAGTCCCCGATTGCGCGGGCAGCGTGCTGTATGCTGTCGAAGCGCTGGCGATGAACGCATTGCTCCTTCGGGGTTCTGATGACGCGCTCGACCATGCCATTCTGTTGCGGGCAGTGCGGCGTGATGAACTCCTGCTTGAGGCCATAGCCGCGGACCAGCGCCGTGAACTTCTGGCTGGTAAAAACAAGGCCGTTGTCAGATCTCAGCAGGAATTCCTTCGCGACGCGACCCAGCGTACCGAACCTGTTGATCAGCGCGTGTTCCAGGGCGCTGGCGGCTGTCGTGGCCTTGCCGGAGCGTGACAGATGCCAGCCCGGCAGTTCGCGGGTGTGGCAGTCGATGACCAGCGCCAGCGTGGTCCAGCGGTCCTTTCCTGCCCAGACCCGACACATGTCCGTCGACCAGCGCTAATTAGACCCGGTCGCGACCGACGGGATTGCCTCGATCCGCGGACGCATGCCGACAGGACGCCTGCGAACCTGCCATCCCTTGAGCTGAAATACCCGCTGGACCGTGTTCTTGTTGAACCCCAGGAGCCAGGCCACGGTCCGGTAACCGAAAGACGGTTCCTGCTCGATCATCGCCTTGATGGGCTCGGCAAAGCGCGGATCAACCTTCGGAACGGCTTTGGCGGCCCTGTAATAAACCGTCCGGCGCGGCACGCCAAACCAGGCGCAAAGCCTGGTCAGAGGAACCTTGATGCCTTCAGCGAGAAGGCCCTGCTGGATGCTCTGGATCATTTGTCGTCCGCAGCATCCAGCAGGGCCTGGTATTTTTTCGCGCGCGCAACTCCAGCATGACCTCACCATAGGCCTCCTGCAGATCCTTCAGTTGCTTCGCGTATTGCTCGCGAATGTCGAGCGGTTTGGCGCGCAGGGAATTTTCCATCCCTCGTTTGGCGTCGTCGACCCAGCCCTCGATCTCCGAAGGCGACAGGTCAAATGACCGACTGGCCTCAGCCACCGTCGTCTGGCCCTGAATGATCTCAATCACCAGCGCTGTCTTACGCTTCGCCGTCCAGCGTTTAATGCCGTCGTCCATCGTCAAACTCATTGCTACCTTCTCCATTGGAGCATGAGTAGGTTTTCACTGGGTCGTTACACAGCAAGCGCAGCAGACGCACGACATTCCTCATCACACGCCCGCGCCTGCAAGACGCTGGGCATTGAGGATCTGCATTTCCATGACATGCGCCACGAGGGGATCTCGCGGCGGTTCGAGATGGGCTGGAACATCCCGAACGTCGCTACCGTTAGCGGACACCGCCGCTGGAACACGCTCAAGCGCTACGCCCATATCCGCCAAACCGCGGACAAATATGAGGGCTGACCATGGATGGAGGTGGTGGCGAAGCCGCCGCAATAGATATCGACGGCCCCAACCGACGCCATCAAGCGCATGGAACCAGAGGTCTTGGCCGCCCTGTAATTGGCAAGCCCCCTATAAGCATCTGCCATGCATGCGCACCAAGCTCAATGACGCTTCAATGCGCCCGCCAAGAGACGCCTGCGAATGGCAGCTGCAACTCGTCCAACTACGCGCAATGGTCGCGTGACGCGCCAAGAACTGGACGCATATACGGAAGCAAGTACGGCCCTCGCCGCCTCGATCTCACCGGACTGGTGCACCGTCTGCCGACCAGATTTAATATACGCGGAAAATAAATCTGGCCCTCCAGACAAATTGCACACCAGTGAAGCAATTTCTCCCAAGGATTTGTTCCATTCGGTACGATCCGTAAGCGTGATAGAATTACCGGATTCGCGAATTGAAATCCCAACCAGGAGCGCATCGAAGACCACCGGCGTGGCCTTCCCGGAAAGCAACACCCACAGAATACAAAGATAATCTTCGAAATAGGTTACGCAATGTATCGCCGCCTTTGGTATTTCCAAGATGCTTTCTCTGGGGAAAATGGCTCCGCAGAAAGGCGTATGGTTATGACCGCTCAATGAGTCAAAAAAATCGGACGGCTCGAATACGCGACTAGGATACGATGTGTAATGTGCGACGACATCTGGCGTGCCAGTTGGAAAAGCTACCTCTCGAAACTGTTGCGTACGGATAAAAAAAATAGCCGATCTTGGGGACACATTAATTATAAGCCCAAGCCGCCCCGCCTCATTTGGAAATAACCAATCATCATCGTCAACAAACCACAAATATTCAGCGTCAATGCACTCTGCTGCAAGCCGCACAAGTTTGAAGCGCGTATCACCGGCGGCGGCTAGGCTAAAGCGTATAATTGATGTATCCGGCCATGAAAAATCAATATTATCCGAAGAATCCGTCACAATGTACTTACTGAATTTCGCCCCTTTTCCAGACGAAACTACGAATGCGTCTATTGTCTGAAGCGTACGCAAAAGCAACTCCCGCCGCTTGAATTGCGTACGCACAACAATAGCTACCTTCCTTGGAGGCCTGCCAATTGATGCAACATGGATGGACTGCCTGATCAGATCAACCGAACCACGATCACTGTATTTTGCCTCACCATGGATTACGACTTTGCCATTTAAGGTCGGGATAAATTTGTTAGCTATGCGCGATGCAAGATAGCGACTGAGTCCGGCAGAACTCATAGCTATATCAAAATCTTGCTGCCCACCCGCACTGGAATGGAAGCAGGCTAAACGGGGAGAAACCAAGACAGCAAGGCCGCCAATGATCGTCTCAATTGATAAACAAATATCGTAAAGCTGAAAGCCATTAAAATCTGGCATCCTGACGCCAGCTCGACGCAAAGCTCCCACATGTAAAAGCATTACATTGCCGTCGATGCCTAATGCAGGAACCACACCAGCATTGGTATTTGGCCCGCCGTGAGGATCAAAAATATAGCGCACCACGGTGCTGGAGCCGTACCCAATACCAAAGGGGCAAACGCCAGCATTCCCTACCAAACCCCAGTTTGGCCATTCATCGTTCAGTTCGTCAACGAGCAGCCCGAGTTGGTCCACGAAATTCCGGGGCAGAAATACGTCATCATGCACCACGCAAACATGCTCAAGTTCGCTGTTATCTATTACGTCCTGCAACAGGCCGAAGTACGAGCGCTGCCCAATTTTCAGCGCAATATGGTCCGAAAACTGGCTGTGCCGTTTCACGAACTTTGATCCGCTCTCCTCCGAGCGGGCGACCACGATGATCATACGTCCCTCAGTTCGCTAAATTGACATATGCCGAGAATTTGCACATTAGGGTGGCGCTTGCCAGAATACTTCTGGCAAATTCGCGCTTCCAGCTGCCGGTACTCCGAAATCGCCACATCAACAGCAGGCTGATCGTGGTGATTTTTCAAAAAGCGGATCGCAGTTTCCTCGCCGCTCTGCCCAAAAAACTTGCGTGCAAGAAGCAGAAAATTTCGGAGGCTGTATCGCTCCTCCCGGGACACCAAATCCGACCGATAGAAAGGTCCGCCGGAAAAATGTGCCGCGACCGCCTTCGATTCATACAACACGCGATAGCCATTCAGCCACGCCTGCCATGAAACATCGACGTCCTCAAGGTAAAGAAAATAGATGTCATCCATCCCTCCGATTTCTCGGTAGAATGCAGCATCTATAAGACAGAAAGCCCCACTTGCCCATGGAGTATCAAGAGTGAGCGGGTCATAAGACTTAGGATGTTCAAAAGGCCATTGACGCCCTTCCACTAACGCGATACGCCCGCATGTTGACGCTTTTCTAGCCACCAGTGCATCAATAGACCCCTGCATTGGAATGCAGTCTGGGTTAATGATAATAAAGTAATCTTCCGGATTTGCATAGTCGAATAAATAATTATGACTCTGCGCGAACCCCGCCTTCTCTCCAAATGTATTGCGAACATCCTCAATCACCAGCGCCTCATCCGAAAAGGAATTGATGCGCAATGAGGAATCAGGATTATAATTCATCGTCCGGAGATGCACTGTCATACGAGTCGCAGTCCGCAGCGCGGGGATCAGACATCTCTCAATGTGCTCTATGTTGTCCTCACCATAGACACAATTTATATGAACTGTTCCCATACAATAACTATCCTTTTACCCACAGCCCCCTATCATGCGAGCTAATCGTGCAAGAATCTGATTGGTTGCCAGTCCTTCCGCTGTGTAAGTTCCGCTAGCTGAGCGCCGCAAAGAATCGCCCCCCTCGGAACGCCATCTTTAGCAGTCCGCGAATCGCCAGCAAGGGGGCCCAATCATTAAGGCAGGATACCATCCGTTCAAAGCCCGCGCCATTATCTAGTTCATATCGAAGGCGGACGAGAGCGCCTCCCCCTAGAAGACCAAATCCGCCAGCGGATCACATTCCCGATCCTAAGAGACCGTTTGAAAAAGGGGTTGAGGAGATTTCGGCGGTGTGATTCAAGCTTGGGATGTGTGCCGTTGCCTGTTCTGCTGCTTCGTGAAGGCTTTGAGGTCAACCACAAGCGGCTTTCCGGATATACAGGGAGGAGCGGCTCGGTGTGCGCTGTCGCGGCGGTCTCAAGCGGGCCATCGGGACACGGGCGTCGATGCAGACCCAATTGCTGCCGAACGAACGCTGGTCGCTGGACTTCGTGTCGGATCAACCGACGGATGGCGGGCGCTTCCGCGTGCTGACAATCGTCGACGACTGCACCCGCGCGTGCCTTGCGCTCGTGGCTGACACTTCCCTTTCAGGCGCCCGGGTGGCGCGTGAACTGGATGCCCTGACAAGCGCCCGGGGCAAGCCAGCCATGATTGTCAGCGACACTGGCAGTGAGTTCACTTCCAACGCCATTCTGGCATGGGCAGACAGGTCAAAGGTGCGCTGGCGCTACATCGCGCGGGGCAGGCCCATGCAGAATGCGTTCATCGAGAGCTTCAATGGGCGTCTGCGAGACGAATTCCTGAATGAGACTTTATTCTCCACGCTGACCCAGGCGCGCGCCCAACTGGACAGATGGCGGGTCGACTACAACGGGGGCCCCCACATTCTGCGCTGGCGTGGCAAACGCCAGCCGCCTTCTCGGCTTCGTTTGCGCAGCGGCCGGATCTGCCGTTGCGCCAGGGCGCGGGCTCCACGACAGATCCCGCCTCAACCACCCGTTCAAAGGCAAAACAC
>Ga0182735_1001294_pt1 | contig 16924 bp, 17 predicted proteins | sample eDN5th30CKraftMG_FD_128524 | JGI IMG/M metagenome (GOLD analysis project Ga0182735, IMG submission 128524) | Enriched Miracle-Growth compost microbial communities from Emeryville, California, USA - eDNA 5th pass 30_C Kraft MG (version 2) (version 2) ... | reverse complement strand
GTGCACTCGGAGACAGGATCGCGCCATGGTTGAAGCCACGATAACGCGGGCAGGGACAATGACGGAAAAATCGGTGGGCGGGGAGCTCGAGGTTCGTGATGTGTCGAAGTCCTACGGCACGGACCGCTATCCGAAAACAGTCGTAGATCATTGTTCGTTCACCGTGGAACGTAGCAAGCTGACCGTGATGATAGGCCCGTCAGGATCTGGTAAGAGTACGATCGTGAGATTGTTGGCCAGCTTTGAACAACCTACCTCGGGAGTGGTATTGTTGGACGGCAAGAAGGTGACGAAGCCGGATCGCGAAAGGCTTGTCGTGTTTCAAGAATCCGCATTGTATCCTTGGATGACAACCTATGAGAACGTTGTGTTTGGGCCCAAAGCCCAAGGGCGACAGGGGGCATCGCTTGCGGACGCCGCGCGAGATGCTATTGATCGTGTCGGGCTCAATCAGTTTCAGAAATCTTACCCAAATCAATTGTCTGGAGGCATGCAGCGTCGCGCCGAATTGGCGCGTGCACTCATTAATGATCCTGCGGTCATGATCCTGGATGAACCGTTCCGCGGCCTTGATGCAATGACGAAAGGCCTAATGCAGGAATACTATGCGCAGCTATTTGAAAGCTCGCGGAATACGCATTTATTTATCACGACTGACATCGATGAAGCGATTTTCCTCGCTGATCGTCTACTTATCATGTCGAATTTTCCGCTGCAACTACGACAAGTCATCGAGGTCGATCTGCCGCGCCCACGTCGGTTGGCCGATGTTGTGACAAGCGACGCGGCGAACCAATTAAAGATGATTGCACTTTCAATTTTGCACGAAGAGGCTTTGAAATCGTTTGCAATTGGAAATCAGTCGGCAGATCACTTTATAGAGTCTTATAAACAACGCTATCGGCCTATGAGCTGAAGGAAGCGGCTAGCTGTAGTCGACTGGTGTGGAAATTTATCAGAACATCCACAGCATGCAGATGCTGAAGAGATCCCGCTTCTGAATCTGCCGATAATCCAGGCAAGCAGCACGCCATTGCTTGTTCGATCGCACGTTAGATCTGATCGGTCTCTCTAGCGACGCTTTGCGCCCGTATCTGTAAGCGGAGAATTCTCCTGAAGGGGGACAACGGTCGCTTCCTTCGGCTTCGGCCAAAGCCCGTCATCCGCGCAAGGTGCGAATTCTTCCCGCTTCTCGGGATTTTCATTGAAAGTGGAAATGGTTCCTTGAAAGCTTGCACAAGATACCTGATCTAGAAACTTTTTCCCTGTTAATCTCCTTGAGGAAATCCCTAGTAGACCCCATGCAATAGAGTTTTCCTAGAGGTGGGATTCTTAGTCTGGACCAAAACTTGCGAATTTCTCTGTAAAATTCCCTGTCAGCAGGCAATACCAGCGGAGACCAGTTAGATCACCAGCGCCTTAGTGTCCTCGTCGAGATCAATGAAGTGGCCGCGGCTCTTTCCGATCGGGGTGATCTTGCCGAAGATGCATTGCGCGGTGGTGGCTCCCATCGCGACCACGAGGGCGGGCCTCACCGTTCCCAATTCGCGCTTGTACCATTGCCAGCAGGCCCTGATCTTGGATGTGTTCGGTTTCTGGTGCAGGCGGGTCTTTCCGCGTGGCAGGAATATTTGGAGAAGAGTTTTTCCTATAAATTTCTTTCGGAAGTTCGTAGTTAAGTCCCTGTGGTCAGCAGGGGCGTCGCGGCAACAGTCGGCCGCCCGACACCATGCGCGCGATTCAACAGACCGAGCCAGCGATTCACTTCGTACCCAATCAGTTCACGCTCGAATGCACCGTTGAATTTTCGCGGCTCTTCACTATGAGGATTGCTAAAGGGTGGCTAGCCGGTCTGCGTGGCGCTTCCTGGTCGCCAGCCGAATTCTCAGAGAATCTCAGTTTGATTAGGATGGAGCGAGCCAAACCATCGAAAAAGACGTCGTGTATGGCCGAGCACTTTCAATGCTCAGGTTTGCTCGCATTGTCTGCAAGTTCTATCATTATAATCTGGCGATATCAGGGAAGTTAGCATCTTGGCTGATTTCGGAGAGAAGATCGATAATGGCTGATGATCCACCTATAGCTGACGAGAGCGGTTTTCAGACGCAAGAGAATTCATATTGGCAGTTCTCGGTCGTGTTCTACGCCCGCCAAAATATTCAGGAGCTATTACTCAAGGCTCAGAACAGGCATGCTCTTGACATCAACATGTTGCTGTATGCGCTCTGGCAGGCAGCTGAGGGGCATTCGCTTTCATTTGGAGATTTCGTGAAATTGAATGAAACGATTGCCGACTGGCGGAAGACGATCCTTCTGCCTATGAGGGACTTACGACGTTCTTTGAAGAGTCGCGATAGAAATGGCGATCTCTATTCGCAAGCTCAATCTCTTGAGTTGTCGTGCGAGAAGGTGCAGCAGCAGATCATGTATGAGCAGGCGCAGTACTCTCCTAGGCTTGATATCTCCGGCGAGGGCATCGAGCGGATTGCGCTGGTCAATCTCGATTCGTATCTCGAAGCCATGGACCTGTCACTTCCCACGCCTGTCGTGAAGCAATTGGCTCGTGAGCTGCGGAACTTTGTTGGATTGTGATGCTCTTACGGTTCATCGGCTCTTCTTCCCTCGGAAAACCTGGATAAGTTAGATATGGCAATGCTTGATCGCAAACGGCCAAGACTCATTGTGGGCATCACTGGCGCGTCGGGGGCTATTTATGGCGTGCGACTTCTCGAATTGCTGAAGGGTAGCGGAATTGAGACGCACCTGATTATCTCCAAGTCCGCCAAGGTCACAATTGCCTACGAAACAAATCTGAAAATTTCCGATATCGAATCTCTGGCCACGGTGGTGCATCCGATCGATGATATCGGTGCGGCTTGTTCGAGCGGTTCATTCCGGACGCTGGGTGTAATTATTGCGCCGTGTTCGATCAAGACGATGTCCGAAATTGCAAGCGGCACGACCAGCAATCTGATTTCCCGTGCTGCGGATGTGGCCCTGAAAGAGCGCCGACGCGTGGTTTTGTTGCTGCGGGAAACGCCGTTGCACCTTGGTCATATCCGTTCGATGGCGACAGTGACTGAGGCCGGCGGGATTATCTATCCGCCGGTACCTGCATTCTATTCTCGACCCCAGACGCTTGACGAGATGGTGAACCATACCTTGGGGCGTGTGCTCGACCTGTTCGATCTTGAAGTAAGCGTTGTCAAGAGATGGTCTGGAGAGAAGCGTCGGCCCGATGATCGGTCTATCTGAAGCACATGGAATTCGCGGGCAATCACAGTCACTCACGCTTTCTGATGTTTTGCATCCGTCGCTGGTGAGAATGAGTAGGCAATGTGCTTTATCCGATCGAATTTTTCACTGGTCATAATCCCGAGATCTTGAACAATTTGACTGACCGTCTGATTGCGAGCTAACGCGAGTTTTGCGATACGCGCTGCTTCTTCATACCCCAAAAGGGGGACAAGAGCGGTTGAGGCAATGGCGGTGCCGTCGAGCAAGCTGCTGCAGCGCTCCACATTCGCCTCAATTCCAGTAACGCAGCGATCGGCCAAGACCTTGATGGCACGGGTCAGCATCCGCATGGACTGTAGGACGTTGAGGATTATTACGGGCTCCATCGCGTTAAGCTGGAGTTGCCCGGCCTCGGCGGCAAGCGTGACCGTCAAGTCGTTTCCGATTACCTGATAGGCTACTTGATTGACGACTTCGGGAATAACGGGATTAACTTTTCCCGGCATGATCGAAGAGCCTGGTTGCACCGGCGGTAGGCGAATTTCGTCCAATCCCGCACGCGGCCCGCTGCTGAGGAGTCTAAGATCGTTACTGATCTTGGAAAGTTTGACCGCAATTCGTTTCAGCGCGCTCGAGAATGCGACGAGTGCGCCGACATCCGACGTCGCCTCAACCAGATTTGGTGCTGCACTTAGAGTCAAGCCGCTGATCTCAGAAAGGCACTTGACGACCAGTTGGCTGTAGCTGGCTGGAGCGTTGATGCCCGTACCGATTGCGGTGCCGCCGAGATTGACAGTCCTGAGCAGTTCGCTCTGCTGGGTGACGTGGGCGATGTCGCCCTGAACCGTTGCTGCGAAGGCTCCAAACTCCATTCCGAGTGTCATCGGCACGGCGTCTTGCAACTGGGTTCTGCCGACCTTGAGGATCGCGGAAAATTCCAGAGCCTTCCTCTCGAATGCACGCTGCAGATGCGACATCGTGTCGATCAGCGGCGTACATTGTGCCAGCACAGCAAGCCGGAGCGAAGTCGGATATACGTCGTTCGTCGATTGCGAGAGATTGACGTGATCATTCGGATGAATACGCGAATAGTCACCGGCAGAGTACCCGAGAATGCCCAATGCCAGATTCGCGATCACCTCGTTCGCGTTCATGTTGGTTGAGGTCCCGGCGCCGCCTTGCATCATATCGACGATAAAGGCGTCCTGGTGTAGGCCTGACAGAATAGCGTCACATGCAGCGGCAATTGCGTTTGCGCGCTCGCTGTCGATCACTCCGAGATCGCGGTTTGTGATGGCGCACGCCTTTTTCACCATCGCCAATGCATTTATGAGTTCTGGAAATCGGCTTAACGAGATGCCCGTGATAGGGAAATTTTCCAGAGCGCGCGATGTCTGGATTCCGTAAAGCGTCAAGGCTGGCAGATGCATCTCACCGAGGAAATCAAATTCCGTGCGATACAACTCGGTCATGATGTGCCTTTTGACCTATAGATAGACGCTTTCCTACTTAGGCAAAGATCGGAGGAGAAGAAGCTAGTGTTTTCTTCTGTTAGGCTTAGGGCGTGCCTAATAGGCGTGGAGAAGAAAATTACGAAGTGGGGCTGAGGGAAAACAAAATTCGTCTGCGGCAGCTTTAATGATAGTTCATAGAAGAATTGGCGGTTGCGGGGTGTCTGTAAATGAAAAGCGTCGATTTACTTGAAAAGCTGATTTCTTTTCCGACGATCAGCTCCGATTCTAATCTTGCCCTCGTTGAGTTCGTCGCGCAGCTTCTGCAATCACACGGGGTTGAGCCTGTGATCATCCCTAGTCTGGATGGCCGCAAGGCGAACCTTTTTGCAACGGTCGGGGCGAGCGCGGCACCGGGCGTTATGCTGTCTGGGCATACCGATGTCGTTCCGGTTGAGGGACAGGCCTGGACGGTGCCCACCTTTTCGATGTCCCGAAAGGGCGATCGCCTGTACGGGCGAGGGGCTGCCGACATGAAAGGTTTTGTCGCATGTGCGATTGCCGCATGTCTCAAGGCCAGCGTGCTTGATCTAAAGACGCCGCTGCACCTTGCGTTTTCCTATGATGAGGAAGTCGGATGTATCGGCGTACATAGTCTGGTTGAGATGCTGCGCAGGGCGCCGCAGCCGCCGCTTCTGTGCATCGTCGGCGAGCCAACGGACATGCAGGTCGCGACGGGGCATAAAGGCAAGATCGCAGCGCGAGCGACATGCCGGGGGCGTGAGGGACATTCGGCGCTCGCGCCTTTGGCGCTCAACGCCATCCACCTCGGCTGCGATTTCGTAGGCGCTTTACGCCAGGAGCAGAATTATCTCGCAATCGAGGGCAGGAACGATCCGGGATACGACATTCCGTATTCGACCGTTCATGTAGGAAAAATGAACGGGGGCGTTGCACTTAATATTGTTCCGAACCTCTGCGAAATCGATTTTGAAATCCGACATGTTGCGGGTGACGATCCTGACGAGATCATGCAGCGTATTCGTCAGAGTGTTGCAGGCATTGTTTCCCGTGCCGCAACCGTTGCTTCAGAGGCGGCGATTTCGATCGATGTCACAAATTCCTATCCAGGACTCGATACGCCAGTGGATGCTCATGCCGTGACCTTCGTTAAATCCCTGATCGGCGCGAATAACACGATCAAGGTGGCATTTGGCACCGAAGGCGGCCTGTTCAGTCGTGATGTTGGAACACCAACAGTGGTATGTGGCCCAGGTTCCATGGCGCAGGGGCACAAACCGGATGAGTTCATAAGTCTTGATCAGATGCGCCGGTGCGACGATATGTTGGAAAATCTGCTTGGACGGCTTGTCGCTGGCCTCTAAGTGGCCAGCGTCAGCGTCGGCTGTATTCGGTTCCGAACACACCCTGTTCAAGCACAAAGCGCCGGCAATGATCGATGAATGCTTGAACGGCACGAGTCCTGCGCTCGGCATTGGGTACGACCACGCCCATTGTGACAGAACGGATGCTCGCATCGAGCGGGACGAAGACCAGCGGCTTTCCATCTGGCGAGGTGGCGTGCAACGGCCGCATATTGGCGATGCCGTAACCGAATCCGTTGGCGACCATCGATCTCATCATTGCGATATCACCGGTGCGCTCTGCGATGTTGGGCTTCAGCCCCTTCTTGACAAAGGCGGAGAGGAAATATTCGCGACTATAGGGAAGGTCGAGCAACACCATCGGCTCATCGACGAGATCCTCCACTGACAGACTCGTGCGAGATGCCATCGGATGAGAGGCGGGCAGGATGACGAATGGCGGAAGCTGGATCAACGGCTCGAAGGCCATATCCTGGGACACTTCAAGATCGTAAGTGAGGGCGGCATCGATCTCGCCCCGCTGAAGCATTTCAAGTAATTGGCCTTGGTGTCGTTCGTACTGCCGAATGCGAATGTCCGGATACTGCTCCTCGAACCTCCTGCGCAGCGTGGGCATGACGATCTGCGCGAAGGTCAGAAGGCAGCCGATCGAAAATGGTCCTCGCACGTTTTCTGCAAGGTCATCGGCAACCTCGTGAAGCGCATCAGCCTCTCCCAAAAGGCGAGCGGCCTCTCGCAAAAATACCTGACCTCCCGCGGTCAGCGACAGACCATGCGAATGTTTGCGGACAAAAAGTTGGATACCAAATTCGGACTCGAGTTGGGCAATAGAGGCTGAAATGGATGGCGCCGATACGTTAACCTGTTCGGCAGCCTTGGCGATTGAACCGGCTTCACCAACGGCGACAAAATATTCCAATTGCCTGAACGTGAACCGGAGTGCCATGCGAATCCATAAAGCGACTTTGGGCGGCGAGATGAAGCTGCCAAGGCAACGGCGAAAGAGGTATGGAAGTGCGGTGTATGAAACCCCGCTCTGGCAGCCTAGTGGGTGCAACAGACGATCAGAGCTCTCACAGGCGGAACCGACCCACCGTCCCCAAGGCGATGCACTAATATACTATCTCAACGCGTTCGCAAAAGGGGATCACTGATCTCCCGGCACGCCATAGCTAGGAGCCTCCGCCGGGTTGAGCGCGCGGGTTACATAGCTTGCCATCTGCGGCTTGTATAGGTTCCAGAGTTGCTCCAACTTTTCGATCGGACAGCCTTCGGTCCAGTCGCACCGCAGGTCGGCAACTGGCCATGATACCTTATCGACCAGTTTCAGGCCGGCAGAGTGGACCGGGCCTGCCTCACCACCGGCTTTCAACGCAGCACGCATGGCAGCGATCAGGCGGTCGCCCAGATCACCCTGGGATGCAAGAAAGCTGTCGACCATGATCTGCGGGATGCGGTCGCTGGCGAGGAGGTTGCCGCCGCAGGCGACGTCTGTAGCGTGTGCACTCGACCATATGCCGAGCGCTTTTGCGCCGGAATGGACCGCGCTCGTGCCGTTTTTATCGACAGCAAGAAGCTGCCGGTATTCACCGTGGGGCGTGCCGCCCATCACCTTGGAGACGGCCTCGGCTGCAGGCAGGCCTTGTGCGAGATATCCTAGTGTGCGGGGGCCGAGCTCAGGATCGGTCACGTTCTGGCTAGCAACTGCACCAACGCCAGCCTGTGCATAAGAGCAACGCGCCGCAACGGCGGGAGAAGAGGACGAAATCGCCACTCCAAACATTCCGGTCCGATTACACCGGGCAACGATCGAGAAGGTCATCAGTCATTATCCGGAATGACGGCAGTGCCGTCGATTTCAACGAGCCACTCCGGCCGTGCCAAAGCTTGCACAACGAGGCCGGTCGAGACGGGATGGACACCTTTAATGTACTCGCCCATTGTCCGATAGATTGCTTCGCGATGGCGGACATCCGTGATGTAAACTACAACCTTGACGAGATGCTCCATCTGTCCGCCGCACTCCTCGAGCAACTGTCGGATGTTTTGCATCACCTTGTGGGTTTGCTCGACCGGATCGTGACTCTCGATGTTTTTTGCGGTGTCCAGGTCCTGCGGGCACTGGCCCCGCAGATAAACCGTTCGGCCGCCTCTGGTGACAACCGCGTGGCACAAGTCGTTGTCGAGGTTCTGCTCGGGATAGGTCTGTTTTGTGTTGAATTTTCGAATTCGGGTGTGTGCCATTTGTCTCTCGATCAGTGTTAACGATGGTAACCGTACCGTGTCCGAGAAGTATCTAACTGGGATCGCCGCAACTATTCAGCTGCGCGCGCCGGCATTCGATGCTCAAGGTATTTGCGATGCGTAGTGATACGATCCGCAATCAACTTGGCATCGTGCCAGACACCCCAGATGAACGCAGAACCCCTGCGGGATTGCCACGACAGCCCCAGAAAATAGACGCCGGGTTCGGACGACACACCTCGATGATGTTTTGGGCGTCCCTGATCGTCGAATGCATCAACCCTCAGCCAGCTATAGTCGGACGTGAAACCCGTCGCCCAAACGATTGACGCTACCCCAGCGTCGGCGAGGTTTAACTCTCGGATAGGGTGGGTAACGCATTCAGGATCAGGCAGGATCGTGCGGGCATCCGGCTCGGCGGGAAGATCAAGCCCGTTGCGAACGACATAAGCATCCGCCTCGTCGAGCAGTCCCAGATAGCTGTCGTCGCCCATCGCGAGATTCTCTGCGAGATCTCCCTTGAAGAACATCGTGCCGTTTGTACAAGATTCCGTGAGACCAACGAGCTTTATGCCCTCAATTGCAAGACGACGGAAGTCAACGGTATGTCCGCCACGAGCGCCGCTCACTGCTATGGTGACATGCTCCATACCGGGGCCGCGTGTCGCGGCTTCCCACTTGCCGAGTACGCCGAGCCACCAGCAAAAATCCACGCCGCGATAGGCGCGTGGTGGACGCTCATGTGGTCCGACGGAAAGATAGACTTTTCTTCCCGCTCGCATCAATTCCTCGGCAATTTGCACGCCGGACGAACCCGCGCCGACGACCAGAACAGCACCCTTCGGCAATTGCTCGGGATTTCGGTAGGCAGCGGAATGGATCTGCAGAATCTTAAGATCGTTTGGCACGATCTTCGGGATTGCGGGATTCTGGAAGGGGCCAGTCGCGGCGATGATGTTGTTTGCTTCAAACAGGCCGCGCGACGTCTCGACTCTGAAGCCGGGAGCACCATTTAATCTCTCGACCTTTTTTACCTCCACGCCACAGCGAATGGGAGCTGCGATCTTTTTGGCGTAATCCTCAAAATATTGCGCAACCCTATCCTTCGGGACGAAAGCATCAGGATCGATACCGGCAAATTCCATACCGGGAAATCGATCGTGCCATGCCGGACCATTCGCGACCAGTGAATCCCATCGCTCCGACCGCCAGCGTTCCGCGATGCGGCTGCGCTCGAACACAATGTGCGGGACACCGGCTTTGCCCAGATGCTCGCTCATAGCGACTCCGGCTTGGCCACCACCGACAACGATTGTGTCGACTTTCTCAACTGGCATTTTCGCGTCCTTTCCGGCTCCGTGATTTTTTCACGGTTGCGAGAGTGTCCGCCCGATTTAATTGAGAGCGGAGACGCAGAAAATTATGTTTTCATATCGCAGTGGTTAGTCTGCGCCTAAACGCTTGGTTGAAGCGCACAGAGGTTTCTTGGAATCTGCTGTGTTGATATGATTCCGATGCGACCAACTGTCCATACAGTTTATCCGATCCATGAGTAAGGAAACTCGTTCTTTTTAGCCGATAGCAGCTCATCTAGCCTGATCCGATAACCCATGGCATTCTTGCTTGTTGCAGGCGCTGTTGTGGGACTGCGCGGCGACCGTCTTGGCTCGCCGTGAACGCGATAGATGGACGAAGCGATGACGAAAACGAGTAAGGCAGGCGAGGGCGCAATGGGTGGGGAGCTGACTCTTCGAGCCTTTCTCGACCAAATCGATTCTGGTGGCGGATTGACGCGGATCACCGATCCTGTCGCTCGCGATTACGAGATCAGCGCTGTTGCGATGGAGCTTGATCGTCGGAAGCGATTTCAGACCCTGTTCTTCAACAACGTGCAAGGCACCGAATTTCCGATTTTGACAAACCTATTTGCATCACGCCGCAATTTCGCGGCGGCGCTCGGAATCGAGGAAGACGCTCTCATAGAAGAGCTTGCCCGGAGGAATGATCAAGTTATAGAGCCCGTTCTTTGCGATAAAGCGCCTGTGCAGGATGTTGTCTACAAAGGCAAGGACGTCGATCTTGGCGTTCTGCCCATTATGACGCACTTTTCGCAAGACGCCGGGCGCTACATCACGAATGCCATCGTCATAGCCAAAGACCCGGACACGGGTGTGCGCAATGCAAGCTTCCATCGCATGCAGGTCAAAGGGAAGACGCGCATCGGGACCAGTCTGCACAGCCGGCGGCACCTTTGGAACTATGTTGAGCGCAATGATGCGAAGGGTGAACCCACGCCTATTTTGATTGTTATCGGCGCACATCCGCTCTTCACGTTCGGAGGGCTCTGGAAAGGGCCGATGAACGTCGATGAGTATTCAGTCGTTGGTGGGTTGATGGGGCATGGCCTTGAGATCGCGCCGGCGCTGACTGTTCCTCTGGAGGTTCCGGCTCACGCCGAGATCGTCATCGAGGGACACATTCTGCCAAACGTCCGGGAGTCGGAGGGGCCGTTCGCCGAATTTACCGGCTATGCTTCAGAACGCTCCACCCAGCAGGTGATTGAGGTCTCCGCGATTACCCACCGGAACGGCGCAATCTATCATGATATCACGCCGGGCATTTCCGTGGAGCATACCCTGATGCTCGCGGTCCCGCAGGAAGCGCGGCTTCTTCGCACGCTTCGGCAGCACTATCAGAACGTGACGAAGGTCGCCTATCCAAAATCCGGCACCTGCCGGTTCCATGCCTATATCGCGATGAAAAATCCGGCGCCGGGACAAGCCAAGAATGCTGCGGCAGTGGCGGTGGGGGACGACCTTAGCTTGAAGCTCGTGGTGGTCGTGGACGATGATGTGGATGTGCATGATGATAGCGATGTGCTCTGGGCAATGTGCACTCGAATGCAGGCGGACGACGACATCAGCGTCATCCGGAATGCCATGGGCGCTATTCTCGATCCGTCAAACCATGGCGGCTTGACGGCGAAGATGATTGTGGACGCGACAAAGCCGAGTGGGCATTTCCCGCAGCGGCATACACTTCCTGCGGAGGCAACCGCGCGCGCGCGTGACCTCATTGGTCGTTTTGTGAAGTAATAGCTGCGGCAGAACGTCACTTTCGCTTCTGGCTAATCCAAGCAACGGAAAAACTGTCGTTACATTTAGGCCTGGATTAGGAAACTTCGGTTCATCGCCATTAGAAGAAGGTAGCAGCAAATGCGTTCTATTTTTACGACCCTTGCGGCCTGTTCGATCCTTTTGGGATCCGTCGGCCTAAGCCAGGCTCAGCAGCAGGATTCTCTCCTTCAGCAAATCAAGAAGAGCGGTACGATCAGAGTTTGCCAAGCGCCTTATCCGCCTTACAACATCAAGAATCCGCAGTCTGGCGAGTGGGAGGGGCTCAACGTCGATATTGTGAAGGAGATTGCAGCCTTCCTGTCGGTAAAAATCGAGAATGTCGATAATTCGTTCTCCACACTCATTCCGTCGTTGCTGACCAAGAAGTGCGATCTTTCGGCGGGGGCGACCTATGTCACCCCGGCCCGCGCAGAGCAGGTTTTGTTTACGACCTCTTATGCGTCGGATACGAAGGTTGCCTTCGTCCCGGTGGATTCTCCGATCAAAAACTATGTCGATTTGGATAAGCCGAACGTAACGATCGTGACGCGCTCCGGAACGGCGGAAGAGTCGTTTGCCAAGCGATTCTTCAAGCAGGCGAAGATCAAGTTGACGACATCGGACGCTACTCAGGCTCACCTTCTCGACGTGGCGGCAGGCCGTTCCGACGCAGCCTTCGCTGGCCGAACGGGTGGCGTGATGTTCCTCAAGCAGAACGCCAACGTGAAGCTACGGCTGATCGAAGATAAACAGCTCGATCAGTCCCGGTTTGCGATCATGATTCCAGCCGGAGAGTATCAATTGCAGCAGTACATCAATATCGTGCTGCAGACGCTCAAGGACTCTGGCAAGCTCGATGAGATCACGAACAAGTGGTTCAACTGAACCGCCACGCTCTTAATCCGCCGTGAGTTTTACTTTCGTACAAGCCGATATATGTCCCGTGGATCAAGCCTCGCATATGAAAGATCACGTTTCGAAACGAATCTTGCGGTGGCTTGATCCCGGTTCCGTATTGCTATTGGCCGCAATAGTTGTCGGTCTCTACAACTTCATCGATTGGTCGCGGGTTGCTTCGCTCGATTTCAGTATCGTCATAACGTACTGGCGTCCACTGACGACCGCCGCGGCTATGACCATATCGATCACGGCCACGGCGCTTATACTCGGGCTTCTGATTGGCGTCGGCCTGGCGGTGCTTCTCGAGCTTCCCATCGGGCCGCTTCGCTACATCATCAACATTTATATCGAGCTGTGGCGCAACACCCCGTTGATCGTCCAGCTGTTCTGGGTGCATTTTGGTTTGCCCGCGTTGACGGGTGTTTCCACCACGGCATATCAAAGCGGACTTCTCGCGCTCACGCTGCAATCGAGTGCTTATCTTGCCGACATCGCTCGTGCCGGTATCCAGGCCGTGCCAAAGGGGCAGTGGGATGCGATCAAGGCGCTGTCCTTGCCGGGACGCACCAAGTGGCTTGAGGTTATTCTTCCGCAAGCATTGAAGGTCATGATTCCTCCGCTCGGAAATCTCGCTGTCAGCTTTCTGAATGGAAGCGCGCTGCTTGGTGTCCTGAACGTGGGCGAGCTGATGACCGTCAGCGCCAAGATTAGCGACTATACCTCCAAGCCCGTCGAAATCATGACGGTAGTCGCTCTTCTCTATTTGACGATCAACTTGATCACGACACACTTCACCAATCGGCTCGAACGATTTACGCAGCGGCGCCCATGATCTCGTTTAACACCGATGAAATAGTCCGCAATCTGCCAGAGCTGTGGATCGGCCTGCAGTACACCCTTGTGCTGGTCTTCGTCTCGCTTGCGGTCGGTACAGTCATCGGCCTCGCGGCGTGTCTCGGGCGCCTCCTCGGGCGGGGGCTCTTGTCTACGTTGTGCACGGGTTACACCACGATCTTTCGTGGCATCCCCGAAACCGTGCTGATGTTCTGGCTCTATTACTGCGCGCCCCTTTTAGGCGGCGTGCGCCCATCCTCGATGGCAGCGGCGCTCGTTGCGATGTCTCTCTATCTCGGTGCAATGCTTTCCGAAGTATTCCGGGGCGGCATTCTGGCCGTGCCGAAAGGCCAGACGGAGGCGGCTCGCTCGCTTGGCATTCCGGAAGTCTGGGTGTGGATCAATGTGATCCTGCCGCAGGCATTCCGGATCGTTATTCCACCGCTGATCGGGGTCGCCGCGCTTGCGGTCAAGGTTTCTGGCATTGCCTCGACCATTGGAGTGACCGAACTTGTCTATCAGGCCAACATTATTGCTGGCCAGAGCTATCGGTATTTCGAATTGTTCACGGCTGTTGGTCTTTTCTACTTCATGATTCTGTTCCCGATGAGCATGCTTGCGAAGCGCTACGAACGAAAACTCGCCATGAGGACCCGATAATGAGCACTCAGCAGAACGGCGAAACGATCGTTCAATGCACGAATGTGTGCAAGAGTTACGGCTCGTTCGTGGCGCTGAAGAACATCAACCTCAACGTTCGCAAAGGAGAGGTGGTTTGCATTGTCGGCCCTTCTGGTGGAGGAAAATCCACGTTTTTGCGGACGATCAATGGCCTCGAAGAGATCGATAGTGGGGCCATCGTGTTCGACGGCATCACGATTCCGGGCCCGTCAAAGAATGTCCGGACGATCCGGCGTGAAGCTGGAATGGTGTTCCAGAACTTTAATCTTTTCCCGCACATGACGGTCCGCAAAAATCTGACGCTGGCGCCGATGCGAGCGCGAGGAATCAACTCGGATGATGCGAACCGGAGGGCTGAGCGGCTTCTGAACCGCGTCGGTATAGGCAATCAAATCGACAAGTATCCGGATCAATTGTCGGGTGGTCAGCAGCAGCGCGTGGCCATCGCGCGTGCGCTCGCGATGGAGCCCAAGGTCATGCTGTTTGATGAGCCGACCTCGGCCCTCGACCCGGAAATGGTGAAGGAAGTTCTGGAGGTTGTACGGGAACTCGCTGTCAGCGGCATGACGATGATTATCGTTACGCACGAAATCGGGTTCGCTCGGGAGATTTCATCGCGAATGGTTTTCATGATGGACGGAGCCATCGTCGTCGACGCAAGCCCGAAAACCTTTTTTGAAGATACGCCGGATTTGCGGCTGCAAACCTTTCTATCGAAGGTTCTATAATCTAGCATGCCACCCCGTTGAGGTGTGAGATACCGATGCTTTCCGCACGCTCGGGCTGAATCGCCGCAGCGCGCTATGGGCCGTGCGCCGCCTGCCGGACGATGTGCCACCGCCATTGCACGCTGGACCGATAGGCATCTCTAACGACCCTTTGCGTCCATATCTGCAAGTGCAAAATTCTGAAGGGCAGCGGTTGATTTCTTCGGCTTCAGCCAAAGCGCGTCATTCGCGCTGGGTGCGCATTCTTCCTGCTTCCCGGGGCTTTCATTGAAAGTGGAAATGATCCCTGAAAGCTTGCGTAAGATCCCTGATCTAAAAAAGATTTTCCCTGTTAACTTCCTTCGGGAAATCTTCCCTAACCCCCCCTGCAACGGATTTCCTAAAGATCGGGCTCTTAGCTTAGGCCAAAACTTGCGAATTTCCCTGTAAAATTCCCTGTTAGCAGGCAATTCCACCGGAGACCGGTTTGATCAGCACTGCGGCCCCAGCCATTTGATATTGTTTATCAATTAGCGATTTTCACGTTCTCATTCTGAACGCTTTCACCCGCTTCATTCTGAACCGATGTTGCTGAAGCGTTCGACAATCGATGCACGTGGCGTTTCCTGGTAGCTGACAATACTTTCAAGTCTTTCGTAAATAAGAAGCAGCCAGCTTGAGATCGCTGACGAACTGTTTGTATTCGCGCTCCTTCGATTCCTGATCGGGCAGGCGCAATAGATAAGACGGATGCACCGTCACAAGCGCCTTGGTGTCCTCGTTGAGATCAATGAGGTGGCCGCGGTTTTTCCCGATCGGTGTGATCTTGCCGAAGATGCATTGCGCGGCGGTGGCTCCCATCGCGACCACGAGGGCGGGCCTCACCGTTGCTAATTCGCGCTCGTACCATTGCCGACAAGCTCGGATCTCGGATGTGTTCGGTTTTTGGTGAAGACGGATTTTTCCGCGCGGTACGAATTTGAAATGCTTCACGGCATTGGTGATGTAGACCTTGTTGCGCGGAATTTTGGCTTCGCCCAAACCACGATCCAGAACTTGACCTGCGGGACCGACAAACGGCTTTCCTGCCAGGTCTTCTTTGTCGCCCGGTTGTTCGCCGACCAGCATGATGGGCGCATGAGCCGCGCCTTCGCCGAACACGGTTTGCGTGGCGTCCCTGTAGAGATGGCAGGCCCGGCAATGGGCGGCCTCCTCGCGCAAATCCGCAAGGCTCTCTTGTCCGAAAAGGTCGGGCTCGGGGAGACGGGCAGCGTGGCGCATGTGTTCTCTCTTCAGGTTGTCTGAAGTTCAATGAAGGAAAGCGCCGCAAGTTTCCGCGTCAAAGTCTGAATCTCATTGGTTCTGTTGATGAAAATCAATCTAGAAGACTCCGGTTGACTCGCTGGGGCGGGACAGGATTATATTAGAACATAACATGAACATAATGGATGGTCCGCCGTTAGGAAAACGAAGGACCATCTCGATTTTCCAGGAACGGCGCATGACCGGCGCGCGTATGAGTACGCTTGCGTCCTTGCGGGACGCTATCCGCCATCTTGAGGCGCAAACCATGCCCCAGCAGATGGCGCGCGTGGGGCTCGGCCATACCGGTGTGGATGCGACGCTGCAGGGCGGCCTGCTGTGTGGAGCGTTGCACGAGGTGTTCGCGACTGAGACCCGCCAGTCAGCCTCTGCGACCGGTTTTGCTGCGGGCTTGATTCAGCGTCTGGCGAACCATCGGCCAATGCTTTGGGTGCAGCAGGATTTCGCGGAAATCGAAGCGGGCACCTTGTCGGTGGCCGGGTTTGCCGAACTGGGTCTCGATCCGTGCCGTTTGGTGCTGGTGCGGGTGTCGAATGCGGAAACCGCGCTGAAGATCACTGCCGATGCGCTGGCCTGCGGCGCACTCGGTGCGGTGGTGTGTGAACTATGGGGCGAGGTGAAGGCATTTGATCTCACAACGAGCCGGCGGCTGACGCTGGCGGCGCAATCGTCCGGCGTGTCGTGCGTGATGCTCTGCATATCGAGCCAGCCGGTCAGCAGCACGGCGGAGACGCGATGGTTGGTGCGGGCCGCACGCTCGCTTCTTGGGTCGGCATGGAGCGCATGGGGCGCGCCGATGCTCGATGCAGAACTTGTCCGCAATCGTCATGGACAGATCGGGTGATGGATCATGGAGTGGAATTGTGACGAGCGTATCTTCCGTGAACCGGCGACGCATTCTCAGCCTTTGGCTGCCGCGCCTGCCGACCGACCGCATCAAGCGCCGGCTTATGCAGGAGGATCGGTCGCGCGCTTGCGCCGGGTTGGGTGAAGTCTTTTTTCGCAGAGCCTGGGTCATTGCCGACAAGCAGCACAACGCGCTGCAG
>Ga0182735_1001293_pt1 | contig 16941 bp, 20 predicted proteins | sample eDN5th30CKraftMG_FD_128524 | JGI IMG/M metagenome (GOLD analysis project Ga0182735, IMG submission 128524) | Enriched Miracle-Growth compost microbial communities from Emeryville, California, USA - eDNA 5th pass 30_C Kraft MG (version 2) (version 2) ... | reverse complement strand
GGGCCGGATTGCGACGTGCCGCCATCGCCCTTGGCGGACTGGTTCTGCAATACGCCGGTTTCGTGGGCAAGTTCCGAAAGGACTGCATAGGGTTCGCGGAAAAGCTGGCGCTCTTCCTGTTCGCTTGGCGGCGCGACGGTCGTATCGTTGATGACCTTGGTGCTGTTTTCGATCTGCTGGTCGCTTTCATAGCGAACCTTGCCGTCTTTTTCCTCGACATCCTGCACGCCCTTGGGGCTGGAATGCCGGTCCATCAGCTTGACGGGATTGAAATAGCTGGCAACCGCCGCCTTGGTTTCCTCATTGGCGGCATTGATGAGCCACATGACCAGGAAGAAGGCCATCATGGCGGTCATGAAGTCGGCATAGGCGATCTTCCACACGCCGCCATGATGGCTGTCATGGTCGTCATGCCCGCCACGGCGCACAATGATGATCTCTCGCTTGGTTTCGGGATCGATGCTCATTGAACCGCAGCCTTCAATTCTTCAAGAAGCGGCGCGATGCGCGTTTCGAGCACCCGGTCGCCAAAGGAAAAGGAAAGTTCGTCAGCGCCGGTTTCCGAAAACCGACAGCCGGAAGGCAGCAGGGCGGCGTGTTGACCGAGCGGCGCAATCAGCCGCGCGGGACCAGCGATTTCCGGTGCTTCGCCGTCGAGCGCCAGCGCCGCGATGCGCCGCGCAAATTCGGCGACCGCCTCGCGTTCCATCTTTTCCGCCAGCAATGGCATCAGAATGTTGGCGATCTGGCCCGAAAGATTGCGCTCCAGCGCGGTCAACGCCTCGGTCAAGCTCCCCGCCAGGAGCAGGGCCTGCTCACGCGAGAATGCAGCGCGCAGCGTTTCGATCTCTGCCTCATGCTCACGCAGAAGCCGCACCTTCTCGGCCTCGTAAAGTGTCTGGGCTTCCCTGTGGCCATCCTCTCGCCCTGCTTCAAACGCAGCGCGCTTTTCTTCCTCGCTGGCGATGATGGCGGCAACTTCCGCCTGCTCGGCGGCAGCGGATTTTTCGGCGGAAGCTGCACGCTTCGGCGTCTCGCTCACGGCTGGCGAGGCAGGCGTTTCCTTCAGCGGTTTCGGCGGCAGAGGCGCGGCAATGATCTCCACCGCCTCATCACCGATATGATGGGTTGAAAAATCGGGAAGATAACGGCTGAGGGAAAGCGCGCTCATCGTCAGGCCGCCTCAAGCTCCGGCATGACCGAAGCCTTTACGGCCGGTTCCTTCAATGGGTGGGCCTCGCGGCTGGTGGCGGTTTCGTGAATCCACTGCTTGAGAACTGCGGCGACACGCTCTTCGTCCATGTCGATCATCTGTTCAAGGCGCAGCTTGGCGGGCATGCGCATGCGCTGGCGAAGATCGCTAAGGCTCGACTTCATCTGGTCGGCATAGGCTTCCGGCCCGCCGATGACGGCCTGTACGCCTTCACCTGCTGCCTGAGCGCCGACGAAATTCGGCGTCGCCACTTCACCCGTCTCGCGGATAGCGACTTCCGTTCCAGTCGGGTTGGCGTTCTGGTCACGCAGCAGCGGACGCAGGCCAAACCAGATCAGGAGACCGACAGCGGCAAGAATGGCGAGCGCATTGACATAGGAACCGCTCTGGCGGAGCACCGTATCGGTCCACGGCGTGGAAACCGGCTCCATGTCGGCACCGGCAGGATCGAGGAAGTTCACCGCCGTCACGTTGATGACGTCGCCGCGATCCGCGTTGAGACCGGCGGCAGTTGCCACGAGATCGCGGATCTTCGCGATCTGCTGGTCCACGAAATTGGCGGGAGGCGGCGTGGTGCCAGCGGTTTCCAGAAGCCGCGCCTGATCGATGACCACGGCAATGGACAGGCGCTTGACGGTATAGCCGTCGCTGACGGTGGAAACCGTCTTGCTGTTCATTTCATAATTGGTCAGTTCCTCACGGCGGTCGGTCTTTTCGGTCGAGCTTTCGCCGTTGCGGTTCTGGATTTCTTCCTGCGGAATGTTTTGTTCGACGCCGGTTGCGTGGTCGTTGCGGTTGTTGCGGGAATCGCCGCTTTCCCGGACAACGCGCACCGAACGCTCGACGCGGGATTCCGGATCGAAGATGGTTTCGTTGGTCTGGCGGCGGTCCGTATCGAGCACGGCCTGAACGCTGGTCTGGAAATGACCCATGCCAAGATAGGGCGCCAGCGCCTTGCGGATGCTGTCGTCCACATTGCCTGCGACCTGCTGTTCCAGCGAGGCGGTCATGAGCGCGGCACCATTGGCGGCTTCGCCAGCCGATGCCAGCAGGCGGCCATTGGTGTCGAGGACGGTCACGGCGGAAGCATCGAGCGAAGGAACGGCGGCGGCGACCAGCTGGCGGATGGACTGGGCGGATTCGGCGGCAAAGCCGCCTTCGGCGCGGATGACGACCGAGGCCGACGGCTTCTGGTCGCCGCGACGGAATGAACCCTTTTCGGCCAGAACGATGTGGACGCGGGCGGCCTTCACGCCGCGAATGGCCTGAATGGTGCGGGCGATTTCGCCTTCGAGCGCGCGCACGCGGGTGATTTCCTGCATGAACGAGGTGAGGCCGAGCGAGCCCATATTGTCGAACAGCTCGTAACCGGCATTGTTCGATGTCGGCAGGCCCTTTTCGGCCAGATACATGCGGGCATTTTCCGCCTTGCCTATGGGGACGAGAATGGAGGAGCCATCGGCCTTCACATCGAACGGGATGCCTGCCTCGCCGAGCGCAAGGCCCATGCGGTTCACATCGTCACGCGAAAGGCCGACATAGAGCGTTTCATAGGACGGACGGCCCAGATAGATGCTTGTGTAGAGGATCGCGGCCATGAGCGCCGCGCCCACAAGTCCGAGCGCCACGAGTTTTCGCGCGCCGAGCTTGCCAAGCGTAGCCTTGAGCTGTTCGATCAATTGCTGGAAATTCTGCTGCATCCACACCACCGCCATAATGATGGACGCAACCTAGCCCGCGAAGCTTGCGCGAAAGTGGCGGCTGATGAAAGCAGGCGCTTTCAGACACAGCAAAAAGAATTGGGGCGCGGAATGAATCCCGCGCCCCGTTTTCCGCCCAAAGACATCCGATCCGATCAGGTCGGTTCGGATGCGAACCCCTGATTTGCCTGAGAACTCGCGAGCGCCGGCAACCCGGCGCCCGTTGCAGAAGCGCGTCTCATTTCGGGACGCGCTCCCATGCTTACTCAGTTATCGATTAGCCGCGGAACAGCGACAGGATCGACTGGCTCGACGAGTTGGCGATCGACAGAGCCTGAACGCCGAGCTGCTGCTGAACCTGGAGAGCCGACAGACGTGCCGATTCCTTGTTCATGTCAGCGTCAACGAGCTGGCCAACGCCCTTTTCGATGGAGTCGGACAGGTTCGAGACAAAATCCTTCTGCATGTCGATGCGGGACTTTGCTGCGCCGAGTTCAGCTGCGCCGTTCGCCATCTTGCCCATTGCGGTTTCGATGGTGCCGAGGAAAGCTTCGATTGCGGCGTCGTCAGCCGCACCCTTAACGTCGATTGCCATGACGTCAACCAGAACGCCGCCGGCCGTGCCGTCAGCCTTGGTCAGAACGAGATTGGACGTGTCGACGTCGATCTTGCCAACCGTGACGGTGCCGTCAGATGCACGGTCATAGGACGATACGACGCTGAAGCCGGCTGCCGCGCCAGCGGTGTCCGTTGCAAGCAGATTCGAACCGGCATAGTTCGCACCCTTGGCGGTGCTGCTCAGCTGGTCGATCATGACCTTGATTTCGGACTGGATCTTTTCCTTGTCGGAAGCGCTCGAACCGATCGCGGAAACAACCTTTTCCTTGATCTTGTCGACGACTTCGATCGCCTTGTTCATGGCGGTGTAAGCGGTGTCGATCTTGCCGGCGCCGAGGCCCAGAGCGTCCTGAACGGCAGAGTTTGCCTTGTTGTCGGAACGCATCGTGGTGGCGATCGACCAGTAAGCAGCATTGTCGGCGGCTTCGCCAACGCGCAGACCGGTGGAAATACGGCCCTGAGTGGTTTCCAGCGCCCGGTTCGTCGAAGCGAGGTTCTGGAGAGCGGTCAGAGCGGAAGAATTAGTCAGAAGACTTGCCATAGTTTTTTGCCCCTTGGGAAAAACAATCTGAGGGACAGGCCGGGTTTTTGGATTACCGGCATGGTGGAGCGGCATCATGCCTGTTGCCGCGTAACGCGCGGAAACCCACCATGTGCCGACATCTAGAGCTCAAACATTAACGAAAGGCTAATTAATTCAGTCGAATTGTACTGTATTAGCGATTTCTGACGCACAATTTCAGTGAGGGTCCGTTCAAGCGCACCAAAACGGGTCAGGAGAAGGAACGTATCAGGCTTCCGACCAGAATATTCCAGCCGTCGATCAGCACGAAAAACAGAATCTTGAACGGCAGCGAAATCACGGTTGGCGGCAGCATCATCATGCCCATCGACATGGTGAGCGTCGCCACGACGAGGTCGATCACCAGAAATGGCAGCACGATCAGGAAGCCGATTTCAAACCCGCGCCGCAGTTCCGAAATCATGAAGGCGGGGACCAGCACACGGAAATCCACGACGCCATCGTCGCCGGTGCGGAAGGATGGATCGGCGAGGTCTTCAAAGAGCCGCAGGTCCTTGTCGCGCACCTGCCCCAGCATAAATTCACGGAACGGCTGGGAGATTTCGGTAAATGCGGCCTGCTGCGTGATTTCATTGCGCATGAGGGGCTGCACGCCATTGTTCCACGCCCGGTCGAAGGCAGGCGCCATGACATAGAACGTCATGAATAAAGCGAGCGAAATCATCACCATGCTGGCGGGCGCGGTCTGAAGACCGAGGCCGGAGCGCAGAAGCGAAAAGGCAATGGCGAAGCGCGTGAAGCTCGTCACCATGATGAGGATGCCCGGCGCGATGGAAAGCACCGTCAGAAGCCCGAACAATTGCACGATCTGGCCGCTCGCGGCGCCGCTGCCTGCCGGCAGCAGATTGTCGAGCGTCAGCGCCTGCTGCGCCTGAGCCGAGATGGTAAGAGCGAGCGTCAGGATGATGCCGAGGCCGAGAGTTTTTTTCATTCCACCACCAGCGCCGAGATGAAGACGCGGTCGACCGCGCCTTCCGAACGCAGGCGCGCGCGTTCTTCCAGATCGGCGCGTAGATAGGCAAGCCCTGCCGCGCCCTGCAATTGCATGAGGTTGACGCTGCGCAGGAAGCTCAGAAAATCGTCGCCTACATTGGCAGCCGTCGCCGCCGGGATTTCATGGCCGGGCTTTGCCACCAGCGAGGCTTCGAGCCGCACCCAGGTGTTCTGCGGAATGCCGAGATTGGTGACGATGGGTTGCAGGGGCACGACCGCGCCGATGGAACGCGCTTCGAAATCGCCCGGCTTCGGCTTGTCTTCCTTCGCCGACCTGGCCGCGACCTGCCGGTCGGCGGAAATCATGCCGCCCAGATACCAGCCGCCGCCGCCAGCGATAGCGGTCAGGATGGCGACAGCCGCCAGCAGTCCCATGATGGAACCCTTCGCCTTGCCGTCCTTTTCCGTTGCCGTCGTGTCGCTCATATCCGGTATGCCTTAAAAGGGAGAAACCTGATCGAGAATCTGCTGGCCGTAAGGCGGCTGCTGGATTTCGCTCAGACGGCCGCGCCCGCCGTAGGAAATGCGGGCTTCGGCGATCTTGTCGTAGGAAATCGTGTTGTTGCCGGAAATATCGCGCGGACGCACGACACCGGCCACGTTCAGCACCCGCAACTCGTTGTTCACACGCACTTCCTGCGACCCGCGGATAATCATGTTTCCGTTGGGCAGCGTATCGGTGACGATGGCGGCAACCTGCAGGCGGATATCCTCGCTGCGCTCGATGGTGCCCTTGCCCTTCGACTTGCTGTCGGAATGCGTGTTGACCGAAGCGTCCATGTCGCCGCCAGCGCCGGCACCCGTGCTGCTGCTCGTGGCGAACGAGCCGCCCGCGCCATAGATGCCCTTCGACACGCGCTCGCGATCCGTCTTGTTGTCGAGATTGGCGCGGTCGTTGATGGAAATGATGACGGTGAGCACGTCGCCCGGCGTTGCGGCCCGCGGGTCCTTGAAGAAATTGGTCGAACGCTGGTCCCAGAGCGAATAGGACGCCTTGCTCGGTCGTACCGGATAGCCGCTGAGCTGCGGATTGTTTTCCATGCCGAGATGGGCCGCAACCGGGGAGAGGTCAGGCGCCCGGCCGATTTCCTCCGGCTTGGTCGCGCAACCGGCCAAAAGGATGAGGGTTGCTGCGGCAAGGATCGCTTTGTTCATGCTGTTTTTCATTGCACCGTATTCCCGGTCTGCGCCGCGGCGCGCTGGTCGCTGGCAGGCTGCGGCGCGGTCGAGGTGCGCTGCGCACCCACGATGACGCGCGCGAGCTTCGCCGCCTTTTCCGGCGGCATTTCATTGAGGATGATGCTGGAAACGCGCGGATTGAGCTTGAGGATCAGGGCGGCCGCCGCCTCGTCGCCGATTAGCGCCATCTGCGCCGCCGCCGCATCGGGTTTCATCTTCGAGATGATGTCGACCAGCGAATCCTGCGCCTTGCTGACAAACTCGTCGCGGCGCTTCAGCCACATTTCATATTCGCGGCGCTTTTCCTCAAGCGCCCGCATCCGTTCCTCGACATCGGCCTTCAGCTCGGTCAACTGCTTTGCTTGCAGCGCGTAGCGGGCATCCGCCGCCTGATCGTCGATATTGCCGCAGAACTTGCGGATTTCATCGAGATTGCCGAGCGAGGGCGGATCGGCAAAAGCGGGAACAGACGCCGCGAGAAACAGCGCCACCGCCGAACCGTACCGGATCATTTTACGAGCCATGGTCATTGCACCACCAGTTCCGCATGAAGCGCGCCGGACGTCTTGATGGCCTGCAATATCGCGATGATACCGGTTGGCTTCACGCCAATCTGGTTTAGGCCCTTCACCAGATTTTCAAGGTTCGCGCCAGTCAGGATGCCGATCTTCGCGTTCTGCTGGTTGACGGCGATATCGGTGTTGGGCTCAACCGCCGTCACGCCGTCGCTGAACGGTTCCGGCTGGACGACCATCGGCGTTTCCGTCACGCGGACCGTCAGGCTGCCATGGCTGATCGCCACCTTGGAGATCCGCACCTTCTCGCCGATGACGACGGTTCCAGTGCGCTCATCCACCACCACACGCGCCACTTCGTCGGTCGTGATCGGCAGACTCTCAAGCTCGGCCAGAAAACGCGCCGCGGGCACATTCTTCGGACGCGACAGGCGGATCGTCTTGGCATCGCGCGCAATGGCCACGCCGCGACCGTAACGGCGCTTGGCGAAGACATTGATCGTATCGGCGGCGCGCACGGCAGTGGTGAAGTCGGGATCGCGCAGTTCGACGATCATTTCGCTTTCCTTGCCGAAATTGCCTGCCACTTCGCGCTCGACCAGCGCGCCGTTCGGGATGCGGCCTGAAGTCGGCACGCCCTGCGTCACGCTTGCGGCTTCGCCTTCCGCCGAAAAGCCGGACACGATCATGTTGCCTTGCGCCACGGCATAAATCTGGTTGTCGGCACCCATGAGCTGGGTCATGACCAGCGTGCCGCCTTGCAGCGACGTCGCATCGCCAAGCGACGATACCGTCACATCGATACGTGAACCGGCACCGGCAAAGGCCGGCAGATTGGCGGTTACGATGACCGCAGCCGTGTTTTTCGAGCGGGTGGAATTGCGCGGCGCGCTGATGCCGAGATTATCCAGCATGGCGCGCATGGACTGTTCGGTAAACGGCGAATTGCGCAGGCTGTCGCCCGTGCCCTTGAGGCCGATGACGAGACCATAACCCACAAGCTGGTTTTCGCGCACGCCCTGAATGGTGGCAATGTCCTTCAGGCGCGCAACCGCGCTGCCCCGGCCAAGCTCCGCATAGGCCATTTTCGACGGATCGCCGCCGGAGCCAAGCCAGTCGGCATCGGCATCCACTGCGGAACCGAACTCCCGCGCATTCTTGGACGACTCGTCCGCCAAGCCTGCGACGGGCTGGAACAGGAGTGCGAAAGCGGTGATTAGGGCGGCGCAAGTCTTCTTCACTGCATCCCCACCTGAATACGACCATTTGCGAGCACTGTGCCGGACACGATAATGCCGCTATCGACGTTGCGGACCTTGATGAAATCGCCAGCCGCACCGGATTCGAGCGGTGTGCCCATGGCGGTTATGGTCAACGAGCCTGCGGTAAAGACCAGAGGTGCCGGAACGCCGCGCGTGACCAGCGACGGCTCGCCCAATGCGGAGACGAGGATCGGCTTGCCGGGAAGCAGCGTCTTGCGCGCCACCTTGCCCGCCGCCTGATCGGGCGACAGCACATATTGGGCCGCTGCCGGTGCATTGATGAAGAACTGCTTTTCCAAAAGCGCCGTGTCGCTCACGATCTGGCCGGGATAGACGGTGGCGGAAGGCACGACAAAAGCGATGCGGTCTGCCGCGCCGGCCCCGGCCATAGCGGCAAACAAGAAGCCCCCGGCCAGAACCAGCTTTTTCTTTTGAAAGATCGCCTTCACACAGTCCATCGTCATCACCGTCAGCGCAGGTTCTTCGACACGGTCGCCGCCATTTCGTCAGCCGCCTGAATGACTTTCGAGTTCATTTCATAGGCGCGCTGGGCGGTGATGAGATCGGTGATTTCCTTCACCGGATCGACATTCGATGCTTCGAGATAGCCCTGCTTGATCGAGCCGTAGCCCGGATCGCCCGGCACGCCGACCAGCGGACCGCCCGAAGCTTCCGTCTCGCGGTAGAGATTGCCGCCGAGCGGTTCCAGGCCCGCTTCATTGGTGAAATTGGCAAGCGTGAGCTGACCGAGATCGACCTGATTGACCTGATCCTGCAGCTTGGCGAAAACCTGCCCCGTATCGGTGATCGTCACCTCAATGGCATCCGGCGGAATGGTGATTGCCGGTTCGACCGGATTGCCGTCCAGCGTCACGAGCTGGCCGTCGGCATTCTTGTTGAACGCGCCGGCGCGGGTATAGAGCGTTTCGCCCGTCGGGCTCTGGATCTGGAACCAGCCGCGCCCGGTCAGCGCCACGTCATAGGGATTGCCGGTCTGGTTGAAGCTGCCCTGAATGTGGAGATTGCGCACCGCCGCCGTCTGCACGCCAAGGCCGACCAGCGCGCCTTCCGGCACAATGGCCTGGTTCGCCTGATTGGGCACGCCTGCCGTCCGCTCCGACTGATAGAGCAGATCGGTAAACTCAGCACGCGCGCGCTTGAAGCCGGTCGTGTTGATATTGGCGATGTTGTTGGCGATCACTTCCAGATTGAGCTGCTGGGCGTTCATGCCTGTTGCGGCAATCGTCAGGGCTTTCATGGCACGTCCTTAGTCTTTGTCTGGACAGAAGTCTGAATCACAAGTCGCCATGCGGGTTGCAAACGGCGACTTTCGGATCAGACGCTAGATGGGCATGCGGCTGATTTCGAGATAGGCCTGCACGATCTTGTCGCGGATCGCGATGGCGGTCTGAAGCGACTGCTCGGCTTCCATGACGGAACTGACCACATCGCGCACCGGCGCATCGCCCTTGATGCCCTGAATGGAGGTTGCCTCTGCCGCCTGCAATTTCTGGCCGACGGAATCCGTCATCTGCGACAAGACCTCGCCGAACGAAGCGCCCGGCGCCGCCGGAACGGCCTGCGGGGCGGAAGTGGACCCCACGCCCTTTTCAGCGACAGTCTCGGAAAGGCGCGACAGGGCATTGCGCGCAGAAATGCTCATGATCGAGTCGTACATTATGTGCTCCTCAGGAGATCGATGGTCATGGAGATCAGCTCACGGGCTTGTTTCACGACCTGCAAATTGGCTTCATAGGAACGATTGGCTTCGCGCATGTCCGCCATTTCGACAACCATGTTGACGTTGGGGTAGCGGACATAGCCACGCTCGTCGGCTGCGGGATGGCTCGGCTCGTATTGTTCGACGAAGGGCGAGGTATCCTTGCCGACTTCGGCGATGCGGACTTCGGCGGCTCCGGTGCCCTGTTCCAGCTCGGTGCGGAAGGACACCGTCTTGCGGCGATAAGGATCGGCATCGGCGGTCTTGGCGGTCGACTGCGCATTGGCAATATTTTCGGAAACGATGCGCAGACGCGTCGATTGGGCCGAAAGGCCCGACGCTGCGATCTTCAATGTGCTTTGCAGGGCATCGGAAGACATGGCTATCCCTTCGCAACCGAAAGCATCATGCGGTGAAACGCCTTGACGATGCTTGTGTTGAGCGAATATTCGCGGGCGATCTCACCGGCCTTCATCATTTCCTGTTCGACATCGACCGTATTGCCGGAATGGGTCTGCTCGGTGATGTCGTCGGGGCGCAGGCGCGCACCGGCGATCCCGTCGGCCTCGGCTTCCAGATGCAGGGGGCTGGTGGCAGCCATGGTGAGCTGCGTCTTGTCCAGCACATCCGCAAAGGGCTGCACGTCACGCGCGCGAAAATCCGGCGTATTCGCATTGGCGACATTGCCCGCAACCGTGGCCTGCCTTACCGACAGCCACTGCGCCTGCCTTGCGGCCAGATCGAAGAGATGAATCGGCCCCATATCTATTACCCGCCATCCATATTCACTGTTCGTTAACCTACAGGGCGAATCTTGTGCGAGACTTGCGTGATGCTGGGAAACCGGCTAACTGCCAGCCATCGTCAACGCGAACCGGGAGGTGCGACATGCTGAACAAGACAGAATTTGCCGCGCTCGCTGGTTTCGGATCGCGCAGAGGCGCGACCGTTTAAGGCGTTTCCAACGTTTCCTGTGGGCCAGCGGGCATTCTTCATCGAAACCCAGAGCGCCGTGCATCCACCGGATGCATGAAGTCGCTCCATGGCGCGCACATGCGCCTTACAGGAACCCACTGTCATGAAACAGAATGGACAGCCTCGCGCTGCAGACGATATCGCCGTGACCCTCGAACCGGTCAGGCAGACGGACTACCAGCAGATGATTGCCCTCAATCCCCATCCGCATCAGCAGGACTTCGTGGCCAGCAATGAGGAATCGCTTGAAGAAGCCGGGGAGAATCCGGCCTGTGTTCCGCTCCTTGTCCGGGCCGGAGGCGAGCCGGTCGGCTTTGCTATGTATGCCCTTGATGAAGACGATGGAAACTACTGGATTTATCGCCTCATGATCGATGCGCGCCATCAGGGCAAGGGCTATGGACGCGCAGCCCTCAGGCAATTGCTGGACCTGCTGTCGGAACTGCCGGATTGCCCTTTCGTCATCCTCGGCCTTCAGCCGGGCAACGATGGTGCCCGGAGGCTCTATGAGCAGACAGGCTTCCGGATGACAGGAGAGGTCATCGGCGGCGAACTCATCATGAAATATGAGTTCTGATTAAAGCATTTCCAGCAAAAGTGCGAAGCGGTTTTGCGTTGGAAAATGCGACAAAACAAATAGATAGAGCATTTCCAACGATTCAGTTTAAACCGGAAATGCTCTAGCTGCCCCGCCATTGGCGGGGTTCTGAAAATGGCTTACGGCGCCTTCCGGATGACATCGCCCGATGACGTCGTAAGCTGCCATGTTCCCGCACCGCGACCGATGGAAACGAGGCGGCTGCCATCCGGCAACAGCGAGCCTTTTTCGACGAACCAGTAGCCGGACGTGTCCTCGATCATCGCCATGCCGCCGACAACCTCGCGCAATGCGAAAACCGGCTTGGGCATGGCCTGCCCGTCGCCGCCATTTCCATCGCCGCCGCCAGCGCCCGTTCCCGGAAGTCCCTTGCCGTTCGACATGACGGAACCCGTCATCGTATCGTCCACATCCGCATTCGGCGCGACCTGTTCGGATGGACGGAAGGACGGAAAGCGGCGCACCGTCTTCTGTTCGGAACGGTCGAGCGGATCGATGATCTTGCGCTCGGCCTTTTCCGGCGCGCCCAGATCGGGGCGCTGAAGATAGGTGATGAAGGGTAGCATCGCGCTTCCGGCAGCGAGCGTGATTGCCGCGATCTTCAGATAGCGGTCCACCTTGTTCTGTGGCTTCTTCATGCCTTCCTGCCGTGCGGCGGCTTCCACCTCCGCCGTAAGCTGGGCGAGGTTCTTGTCTTCCTTCGTCTTGCGAAAACCGGTCATCATGCGTGTTGCGCCTGTCTGTCGCCGCGCAGAGCCGCGGCAAGGTCGTTATAGGGATCGTCCGATAGGCCGGTTTCCGGCGATTGCTGCAAGGCGTCGTAAATGCGCGGCACAAGATCGACCGCCTGATCCAGAAGCCCGTCATGGCCTTTCTGGTAGGCGCCGATGGCCCTCAGATCGCGCGTTTCCTCGAAGCGGGCGACCATGCCCCGCAGCTGGCCGACCAGCTTGCGCTGCTCCGGCGTCCAGTTGTGTCTTGCAAGGCGCGAGACCGAGGCCGGAATATCGACCGCCGGAAAGCGCCCTTGCGCCGCAATTGACCGGTCGAGCACGATATGGCCGTCCAGCGTCCCGCGAATGGTGTCGGAAACCGGATCGTTATGATCGTCGCCATCCACCAGCACGGAATAAATCCCTGTAATGCTGCCGCCAGCTTCGGTAATGCCTGGCCCGGCGCGTTCCAGAAGGCGCGGCAGCTGGCTGAAGACGCTTGGCGGATAGCCGCGCGAAACCGGCGGCTCTTCCGCCGCAATCGCCACCTCGCGCGCGGCATGAGCAAAGCGCGTGACGGAATCGACGATCAGCAGCACATTCTGGCCCAAGTCGCGAAAATATTCGGCAATCGCGGTTGCCGTATTGGGTGCAAGGCGGCGCATCATCGGGCTTTCATCGCCCGTCGCGACCACCGTTATGGTCTTGTCGAGATGCCCCGCCATGGTTTCTTCCAGCATCTCGCGCACTTCGCGTCCGCGCTCGCCGGTCAGCGCCAGCACCACCGTGTCGAAATCCGCCGCGCGCGTCATCATGGCAAGCAGCGTCGACTTGCCGACGCCCGAGCCCGCAAAAATACCGATACGCTGGCCGAAGCAAAGCGGCGTGAAAATATCGATGACATTGACGCCTGTGCGCAAGCCGCGATCCACCCGTGCGCGGCGCAAGGCTGCGGGCGCAAGGCTCTCGGACGCCATGGGCCGCAAGCCTGGCTGCAATGCGCCTTTCCCGTCAATAGCCTGCCCCAGCGCATTAATGACCCGCCCGCGCCATTCCGGTGCCGGACGGATATTGAGCGGCCCTTCCTCGAAAACCGCTGCGCCAAGCGAGGGAATGATGCGGTCGTCGAAGGGTTTCACCAGCACCTGCGCGTCCGCCACCCGGATAATCTCGGCAAGGCTCTGGCCGGTTTGCGTGTGGATCGCCACCGCGTCGCCCAGCCGCGCATCCCGCGAAAGCCCGCGCACGGCAATCGCCGAGCGCGACACGTCGCTCACCGTTCCGCCGATACCGGTGAGCGGCTTGGGCGCCACCGATTGCTGACGGGCAAAGGCGGCGAGACGGGCGAGCGGCAGATCAGGCGTCATCCGTTTTTGGAGCCCAGGGTCTTGATGGCATCAGAGACGGTCGTCTCCTGCTGCGACAGCAGGTTGTTGACCTGCTCGAAGGCGCGGCTGACGCTGATGAGCCGCGTCATCTCCGTCATGGCATCGACATTCGATCCCTCGATCATGCCCTGCACGACGCCGACGCTGTTGTCATCCGCCACCGGCTGGGCAGACTTGTTCGGGATCACGCCCGACGTACCCGCATAAGTCAGGTCCGCGTCGGCGGGAATGGTGAAGAGGCCGATGGCCCCAATCTGCGCGCCGTTCTGGTAGATCGCGCCATCGCTTGAAATCTTCGGCGCGCCGCCAGCAGGATTGAGCACGATCGGCGCGCCGCCGACATCCAGCACCGGATGGCCGGTGACGGAAACGAGATCACCCGTCGGCAGCATGTTCATGCGCCCGTCACGCGTATAGATCTGGCCCTGCGGCGTGGAGATCGACATCCAGACATCGCCCTTGACCGCAACATCCAGCGGATTGTCGGTCTTGATCATCGGGCCCGCCTCGGTGCGGATGAAGCTCTTGCCTGCGGTGGCAAAACTCACATCGTCGCTGGCCTTGTCCGAAACAATCGAGCTGAACTTGGTGCCCTCGCCCCGGAAACCGACCGTTGAGACATTGGCCACATTATGGGCAATCGCATCCATCCGCCGTTCCAGCGTGATGAGCGACGAAAGCCCGACATAGATCGAATTATTCTGCATCGCCTAGCGCCCGCCCGGCTTGAAGTTCTGCAAGGTGCTCAAGATGTCCACCGAAATGCCGACGGAAGAAGTGCCGCCCAGAAGCAGGGACGCAATCGACGCCGGGCTGCTCGCGGTCGGGTTGTTCATCTCGTACATGGCGGTAAAGCGCGAAATGAGCTTCGAGACATAATCGGGATCGGACATTTTGGTGAAGTCGATCTTGTCCTCGATCATCTTCGCCTGCTTGTCGATATCGGCGTTGGATATGGTGGATGGCCAGCCGAAGGTCGTCTGGATCATCGACACCAGCGCCTTGTCGCCAAGGATTTCATAGGCATTGGTCAGCGTCGGTGCCTTGCGCTGGAAATAGAGCGCGAGCCGTACGCCTTCGTTCTGGCTTCCGGCTTCCGTCTCCAGCGTCTGGCGGAGATATTTGTCGACCACGCCCTGCTGCGCCGCAGTGCTCTCTGTCGCTTCCGCGCCCTTGCCTGCAAAATCGAAGACGGTCGCAAATTCCTTGTAGCGCTTGTCTGTCAGCTTGTTGGCCATGGCATCGTCGCTCGTAATGCCTTCGGTCAATATCTTGCGCACGAACGCCTTGGCGAAGGCCATGTCTTCCAGACCGAACGCCTTCATCGCATAATTATAAAGGCGGCTATCGGCCATGAAATCATCGATGGATTTCACCTTGCCGATATTCTCCTTGTAGTAGGCGGTTTCCCGCTCCACCATTGGTTCCTTTGAAACACGCTGCAACGACCGCGCCATATCCGACGCGATCAGGCGATAGCTTGTCATCGTATCGACCATGCGCATGACCCCCTTCCGGTACTTCGATCCTTTATGAAAGACCAAGCTTGTCCGAAGCTGTTTTTCTTGGCGCATTGCCGACAAGGTTCGCGCAAGCCGCGATCCATAAGGTGCGATGAAAGAACTTGTACGCGGGAGTCTTAAGCTTTGGGCATTATTGTCGGTCTTGTCATCACACTGGGCTGTATGCTGGGCGGCTTTATCGCCATGGGCGGACATGTCAGCGTGCTCATCCAGCCGTGGGAGTTCGTCATCATTCTGGGTGCCGCACTCGGCACCTTCTTCATCGCCAACCCTTTTTCGCTGGTGAAGGACACGGGCCGCGCCTGCATGGAGGCATTCAGCAATGCCGTTCCCAAGCAGCGCGACTATCTGGACGTTCTGGGCGTGCTCTACAGCCTGATGCGCGAACTGCGCGCCAAGTCGCGCAATGAAGTGGAAGTGCATATCGACAATCCGAAGGAATCGCCGATCTTTCAGGCTTATCCCAGCGTGTTGAAGAAAGAGGACCTCACCAATTTCATCTGCGATTATTGCCGCCTCATCATCGTCGGCAATGTGCGCTCGCATGAAATCGAGGCGCTGATGGACGAGGAAATCCACACCATCGCCCGCGACAAGCTCAAGCCCTACCATGCCATGGTCAGCATTTCCGAAGCGCTTCCAGCACTCGGCATCGTTGCTGCTGTTCTTGGCGTCATCAAGGCCATGGGCGCGCTGGACCAGTCGCCGGAAGTGCTGGGCCATCTAATCGGCGCAGCCCTCGTCGGCACCTTCGCCGGTATCTTCTTCTCCTACGGCGTGGTCGGCCCGATCGCAGCCAAGATCAAATCGACCCGCGAAAAGAACAATCGTCTTTATATCGTCGTGAAGCAGACGCTTCTCGCCTATATGAACGGCTCCCTGCCGCAGATCGCTGTGGAATATGGCCGCAAGACCATCTCCGCCTATGATCGCCCGACCATCGATGTGGTGGAGCAGGAAACCATGGCGAGCGCGCCGACCCAGCAGGCAGCATAAGATGACGTCGCCTGAAACAGCCACATTGGGGCAAAACCGCAAAACCGATGTTCTGGCCGAGAATGTGCTGCGCGCGGCAGGCCTTTCGGGCGATGACCTGAAATCGCTTGCCCATGTGTTCAAGGATGCCTCGACGCATTTCTGCGACCGGCTGAGACATGGATGCGCTGCCGCATTCGACATTGAGGCAGGCCAGGTGGAAGGCACCGACGATGCTGCCTTTGCCGATATTCTCGACAAGGCTGCGATCATCGCGCCGCTGAAGGCCGAACGCTGGGGCTGCACGCTTTATCTCACCGCCGATGCAACCCTCGTCTTCTCCGTGATTGAAGCGATGTTTGGCGCGCAAGGCAATGTCGGTTCCGTCGACGAGGACCGTCCCTTCGGCATGCTGGAACAGAAGATTTCCGCGCTTCTGGCCGGTCATCTGGCCAGTTCGCTCGACCAGGTTTTTGCAGGCAACGGACAGGCGCTTTTTGCTGCCGGTGAATGCATCGATACCGCCGAATTCGACCGTGAGAATTTCGAGCGCTCGCGCCTTTTCGCCTGCCGCATCGATGTAACGGCTGCGGGCAAGACCGGGCGAGTGCACCTGCTTCTGCCGCGCAGCACGCACAAGCCGATGCAGGATGCGGTGGCGGCCTTTCTGCGCCGTCCGATGAACCAGGCCGATCCGAGCTGGGCGAAGAAGATGCGTCAGGAGGTCAGCCGCGCGCGCATCGAACTCGAAGCTTTCATCCAGCAGGGGTCGATGACGCTGGACGCTTTGTCGTTGCTCGAAGTCGGGCAGGTTCTCAAACTCCCCGCCAATGCCATGGAGCAGGTGCGCCTGCGCGCCGGAAATCAGCAGCTTTTCAAGTGCACGCTCGGCAAATCGGGCATTCATTTCACAGTCAAGGTCGGCGACCCGGTCAATCAGGAAGAGGATTTCATCGATGAGCTTGTTGCTGGCTAACGTGCTTTCC
>Ga0182735_1001287_pt1 | contig 16977 bp, 16 predicted proteins | sample eDN5th30CKraftMG_FD_128524 | JGI IMG/M metagenome (GOLD analysis project Ga0182735, IMG submission 128524) | Enriched Miracle-Growth compost microbial communities from Emeryville, California, USA - eDNA 5th pass 30_C Kraft MG (version 2) (version 2) ... | reverse complement strand
GGCCGCCGCTTCTTCATCGACCACGGGATGGGCGTCGTGATCGGCGAGACGACGGAGATCGGCGACGACGTCATGCTGTATCACGGCGTCACGCTCGGCGGCCGCCAGCGCGAGGGCGGCAAGCGCCACCCGACGCTGGAGGACGGCGTGACGGTGGGCGCCGGCGCGAAGGTGCTGGGGCCGGTCACGATCGGCGCGGGCACCGCGATCGGCGCGAACGCGGTGGTGACGAAGGACGCCCCGCCGGACAGCGTGCTGGTGGGGGTGCCGGCGGTGCAGCGCAAGCGCCCCGCCGGCGTGGACCTGCGCCTGTTCGCCGATCCCGAGTACGAGATCTGACGCACCGGGGCGCCCTCGTTGCGGAGGAGATCCGCGGTTCGGAGGACGTTGCCGCCGACACGGTCCTCCGTGAGCCGGATCCCCTCCCGTGAGCCGCCGGATCGGGGTCGGAGGGGGCGGTCAGGGCGTCCGGCGTGGCGGCCGCGCGGAGACGCGCCGGAGGGGCGAACCGCGGCGCGACCCGGTACTCGGGGACATCGCCGGGGCGAGCCTCGTCGGGAGCGCGTCAGGCGGCGCGCTTCTTCTGGTCTCTGCGGTCCTTGACGAGCAGGCGTGGGAGGATCCACGTCGCGAGGGCGGTCACGACCCAGACGAGGAGCGGCGCGAGGAACCAGGTCGCGAGGTCGGAGATCCCGAGTCCCGCGAACGGGACGACCACGACGACGAAGAGCGACACGAAGGTCGAGACGATCCCGATGCCGCCGAGGAGGGCGGGCGCGTGGCGCGTCGTGAGACGGAGGATCCAGGGGGCGAGGACGCTCTGCAGGAGCGTGAAGATCACGATCGCCAGCAGGAACCCGAGCGGGTTGCCCCAGTGGATGACGAAGCCCGGGAGGATCAGGTCGGCGAGGATCAACCCGAGCGCGGACGACCCCAGGAAGATCCCGACCCTGATCAGGAACGCGATCACTCGCCGAACACTAGCGCATCCGGCGGGCGGTCAGCGATCCTCGCCCCGACCGAGGGGATGTGCCGAGACGAGGGCGGATCCGGAGCGGACGCGCTCGCTCCGGCGGATCCCCTCGCCTCGCGCGAGGTCAGGAGTCGCTGCCGAGGGCGGCCAGGCGCTCCTCCTCGTCCGTGCGGATGAGGGAGTCGACGACGGGATCCAGCGCCCCGTCCATGACCTGGTCGAGGTTGTAGGCCTTGTACCCCGTGCGGTGGTCGGCGATCCGGTTCTCCGGGAAGTTGTACGTGCGGATGCGCTCCGAGCGGTCCATCCCGCGGATCTGCGAACGGCGGCTCGCGGCCGCGGCGGCGTCCCGCTCCTCCTGCTGCCGCGCGAGGAGCCGGGCGCGCAGCACGCGCATGCCCGCCTCGCGGTTCTGGAGCTGGCTCTTCTCGTTCTGCATCGACACGACGATGCCGGTGGGCAGGTGCGTGATGCGCACCGCCGAGTCGGTCGTGTTGACGGACTGCCCGCCGGGGCCCGAGGAGCGGAAGACGTCGATCTTCAGGTCGTTCGGGTCTACGTGGATCTCCTCGGGCTCGTCGACCTCGGGGAAGACGAGGACGCCCGTCGTGGAGGTGTGGATCCGTCCCTGCGACTCGGTCGCGGGGACGCGCTGCACGCGGTGGACGCCCCCCTCGTACTTCAGATGCGCCCACACGCCCTGCGAGGGATCGCTGGAGGAGCCCTTGATGGCGACCTGGACGTCCTTGTAGCCGCCGAGGTCGGACTCGTTGCGCTCCAGGAGCTCCGTCTTCCAGCCCTTCGAGGCGGCGTACTGGAGGTACATGCGGAGGAGGTCGGCGGCGAACAGCGCGCTCTCCGCACCGCCCTCGCCCTGCTTGATCTCCATGATGACGTCGCGCGCGTCGTCCGGGTCGCGCGGGATCAGGAGACGCCGCAGGCGCTCCTGCGCCTCGTCCAGCCGCTCCACGAGCGCGGGGACCTCGTCGGCGAACGCGGCGTCCTCGCGGGCGAGCTCGCGCGCCGCCTCCAGGTCGTCGCGCGCCGCGACCCACGTCTCGTGGGCCGCGACGATGCGGCTGAGCTCCGCGTAGCGCCGGTTGACGCGTTTGGCGCGCGCCGCATCGGCATGCACCGCGGGATCCGACAGCTCACGCTGGACGGCCGCGTGCTCCTCGATCAGACCCCGGACGGAGTCGAACATCGCAGGATCGGACACGGATCAGCGGATGCCGTTCTCGTGCCCGTGCCCGTGGCCGTTCGTGCTCGCGGGAGCCGGGATCGACTTCTGCATCTGCACCAGGAACTCGACGTTGGACTGCGTCTCCTTGAGCTTGCCGAGCACGACCTCCAGCGCCTGCTGGGGGTCGAGGCCCGCGAGCGCGCGGCGCAGCTTCCACGTGATCTTGACCTCGTCGGCCGAGAGGAGCATCTCCTCCCGCCGCGTCGAGGACGCGTTGACGTCCACCGCCGGGAAGATCCGCTTGTCGGCCAGCTGCCGCGACAGGCGCAGCTCGCTGTTGCCGGTGCCCTTGAACTCCTCGAAGATGACGTCGTCCATCTTGGAGCCGGTCTCGACGAGCGCCGTCGCGAGGATCGTGAGGGATCCGCCGTTCTCGATGTTGCGCGCCGCGCCGAAGAAGCGCTTGGGCGGGTACAGCGCCGCCGCGTCCACGCCGCCGGAGAGCACGCGGCCGGAGGCCGGCGCCGAGATGTTGTAGGCGCGGCCGAGGCGCGTGATCGAGTCGAGCAGCACGACGACGTCGCGGCCGAGCTCGACGAGGCGCTTGGCGCGCTCGATCGCGAGCTCCGCGACCGTCGTGTGGTCCTCCGCGGGGCGGTCGAACGTCGAGGCGATGACCTCGCCGCGGACGCTCCGCTGCATGTCCGTGACCTCCTCGGGGCGCTCGTCGACGAGCACGACCATGAGGTGGACCTCGGGGTTGTTCTTCGCGATCGCGTCGGCGATCTGCTGGAGGACGATCGTCTTCCCGGCCTTCGGGGGCGCGACGATGAGGCCGCGCTGGCCCTTGCCGATGGGCGCGACGAGGTCGATGATCCGCTGCGTCAGCTTCTCGGGCGCCGTCTCGAGGCGCAGGCGCTCCTGCGGGTACAGCGGCGTGAGCTTGCCGAACTCGACGCGGTTCGCGGCGTCGTCGACCGAGAGGCCGTTGACCGCGTCGACCTTGACGAGCGCGTTGTACTTCTGGCGGCCCGACTGCTCGCCCTCGCGGGGCTGCTTGATCGCGCCGACGATCGCGTCGCCCTTGCGCAGGTTGTACTTCTTGACCTGGCCGAGCGAGACGTAGACGTCGCTCGGGCCCGGGAGGTAGCCGGTCGTGCGGACGAACGCGTAGTTGTCGAGCACGTCGAGGATGCCGGCGATCGGGATGAGCACGTCGTCCTCGGCGATCTCGGTCTCGAACTCGTCGCCGCCGCCCTGGCCGCGGCGCTTGTTGCGCTGACGGCCCCGGCCGGTCTGCGCCTGCTCCTCCTCGGCCTCGGCCGCCGCGGGGGCGCCGCCCTGCCCGTTCTGCTGCTGGCCGCCGCCGTTGCGGTTGCGGTTGCGGTTCCGGCTGCGGTTCCGGCCGCGGGCGGGCTGCTCGCCCGCCTCCGCGTCGGCGGCGGGCTCGTCGCCCGTCGCCTCGGCCGGGGTCTCGCCCTCGGCTTCGGCCGGCGCGTCGCCGGGTCCCGTGGCCTCGGGGGCGTCGGCGGGGGTCTCGGCGGGCTGCGCGGCGTCGGCGGCGGGGCCGGACGGCGCCACGGTCGTCTCGGGCTCGGCGACGGCCTCCGCGTCCGCGGGGGCGACGGGCCGCTCAGGATCGGCGGCGGTGGATGCGGCCGGGGCATCGGCGATGGGCTCGGCCGGCGTCTCGGCAGGGGCCTCCGCGGCGGGGGCGGCCTCGGGCTGGGGCTCGGCGCCGGCGGCGTCCGTGCTCTTCGCGCGACGCGGCGCGCGCTTGCGCGGCGCCTTCGCGGGCTTCTCCTCCGCGGGTGCGGCGGCGGGGGCCTCGGCGGGCTCGGCGGCGGCTTCGGCAACGGGCGTGGCGGCGGGCGCCTCGACGGGGCCCGGCGCCTCGGCGGCGGGCGCCTCGACCGGCGCGGCCGGCGCCTCGGCCGGAGCGTCCTGCTCGGCGGCCGGCGCCTCGGCGCCGGGTGCGACGGCGCTCACGCCGTCCGGGCTGTCAGTGGAAACGATGTCGGCGCGCTCGTCGACGGGCGCATCGGACTGGACCTCGGAGATGGACTCCACGAGTTCTCCCTTGTGAAACGTGTGATGATGCACGAGCGCGCGGCACCGCGGGACGGAGCGTCAGGATGGATGCTCTCCCGCTGAAACCCCTCGACGGGCTCGGGGCTCCGATGAGACCGACTTGGGAGTCGGCTGCTTCACGGATGGTGCGGCGATTCGCAGACTGCGACGGAGTTCGCGCTCACGCTTGGCGTGCGGAAGCCTCCGCGTACTCCCTGATAGTACCACCCTTGACGTCGACGGCCAGCATGAGCGCCTCCCAGGGCGTGTCGACGACGGATGCCGCGAGCGCGGCGGCCTCGACGCGACGGCCGGGCCCGTCCGCGAGCACGAGGACGCTCGGGCCCGCCCCGGAGACGACCGCCGCGAAGCCCCGAGCGCGCAGCGCGCGCACCAGACGGTCGGTCTCCGGCATGGCCGAGGCGCGGTAGCTCTGGTGGAGCTTGTCCTCCGTCGCGGCGAGCAGGAGCTCGGGGCTCTGGGTGAGCGCTGCGATGAGGAGCGCGGAGCGCGAGACGTTGAACACCGCGTCCTCGCGGGAGACGTTGACCGGCGGCAGGCTGCGCGCGTCGCTCGTCGACATCGTGAACCCGGGGACGAACACGAGCGGGGACACGCCGCGGTGCACGAGGAGCTTCTTGTGCTGCGGGCCGGTCTCGTCCATCCAGGCGATCGTGAGGCCGCCGAACAGCGCGGGCGCGACATTGTCGGGATGGCCCTCGAGCTCCGTCGCGAGCCGCAGGAGGGCCGAGGCGTCCAGCGCACGCGCGTCCGGGGCGGCGTCGCGCTCCAGGAGGCCGCGCGCGGCGAGGAGGCCCGCGACGATCGCGGCGCCGGAGGATCCGAGCCCGCGACCGTGCGGGATGACGTTGCGTCCCTCGAGCCGGAGCCCCGGCATCCGCCGCCCCGCCGCCGCGAACGCGTGCGCCGCGGCCCGGACGACCAGGTGCGTCTCGTCCCGCGGCACGTCGGCGGCGCCCTCCCCCTCGACGTCGACCTCGATGCGGCCCTCCTCGAGCGTCGTCACGACGAGGTCGTCGTACACGCTCAGCGCGAGGCCGAGCGTGTCGAAGCCGGGGCCGAGGTTCGCGCTCGTCGCGGGGACCCGGATCGCGACCCGCCGGCCCGGCGGGACGGTGGTCACTCCGCGCCGCCCTCGGGGGCGAGCTCGAGGACGGACGCGACCTCGCGGGTGTCGGCGTCCACGACCGTCGGCTCGACCTGCGTGCCGTCCGCTCGCCGGAGGGCCCACTGCGGGTCCTTCAGGCCGTGGCCCGTCACGGTCAGGACGACGCGGGCGCCCGCCGGGACGGCGCCGGCCTCGGCGCGGTCGAGGAGGCCGGCGACGCTGATGGCGGAGGCCGGCTCGACGAAGACGCCGACCTCGCCCGCGAGGAGCCTCTGCGCCGCGAGGATGCGCTCGTCGTCGATCGCGCCGAACCATCCGTCCGTCGCGTCGCGCGCCTCGAGCGCGAGCGACCACGACGCGGGATTGCCGATCCGGATCGCGCTGGCGATCGTCTCCGGATGCTTCACGACCTCGCCGCGCACGAGCGGCGCGCTGCCCTCGGCCTGGAAGCCGAACATGCGGGGCACGCGCGTCGACGCGCCGCGCTCCGCCTCCTCGCGGTATCCCCGGGAGTAGGCCGTGTAGTTGCCGGCGTTGCCGACGGGGATGAAGTGGAAGTCCGGGGCGTCCCCCAGCTGCTCGACGATCTCGTACGCCGCCGTCTTCTGCCCCTCGATGCGGTCGGGGTTGACGGAGTTGACGAGGTGCACGGGGTAGCGGTCGGCGAGCTCGCGCGCGATCTCGAGGCAGTCGTCGAAGTTCCCGCGGATCTGGATCAGCCGGCCGTCGTGCGCGACGGCCTGGCTGAGCTTGCCCATCGCGATCTTGCCCTCCGGCACGAGCACGGCCGCCGTGATGCCGGCATGCGCCGCATACGCCGCGGCGGACGCCGACGTGTTGCCCGTGGAGGCGCAGATGACGGCTCTCGCGCCGTGGTCGATCGCGCGCGAGATCGCGACCGTCATGCCGCGGTCCTTGAAGGACCCGGTCGGGTTCATGCCCTCGTACTTGACCCAGACGTCCGCGCCCGTGCGGCGCGACAGCGCCGGGGCGGGGATGAGGGGCGTGCCGCCCTCGCCGAGCGTGACGACGGCGGACGACCCGGTCACGCCGAGCCGGTCCGCGTACTCGCGGAGGACTCCGCGCCAGACGTGTGCCATGTCAGTCTCCTTCTGAAGTGTCAGTCGGCCTCGACGCGGAGGACCGAGACGACGCGCTCGACGACGTCGCTCGCGGCGAGCCGCTCGACGGTCTCGCTGAGGTCGCGCTCGACGGCCTTGTGCGTCCCGATGACGAGCCGCGCGCGTCCGGTGCCCTGCCCGGCCGCCGGGCTCGTCGAGGCGTCCGCGATCGGCGGCATCGTGGGGGTCTGCTCGACGGTCGCGATCGAGACGTTGCCCTCGCTGAGGATGCCCGCGATCGTCGCGAGGACGCCGGTCTGGTCGTCCACCTCGAGCGTGATCTGGTAGCGCGTGGTGACCCGCCCGATCTCGACGACCGGGAGGTTCGCGTACGTCGACTCCCCCACGCCCACGCCGCCCGCGACGTGGCGGCGCGCGGCGGACACGAGGTCGCCGAGCACGGCCGAGGCCGTCTGCACTCCGCCCGCGCCCGCGCCGTAGAACATGAGGCTGCCCGCCGCCTCCGCCTCGACGAACACGGCGTTGTTGGCGCCGTGCACGCTCGCGAGCGGGTGGCCGCGGTCGATCAGCGCCGGGTAGACGCGGACGGAGATGGATTCTCCGGTCGCGCCGTTCATGCGTTCGCAGACCGCCAGCAGCTTCACGACGTAGCCGGCGCGGCGTGCGGACTCGATGATGCCGGCGTCGACGTCGCGGATGCCCTCGCGATAGACGGCCTCGAGCGGCACGGTCGTGTGGAACGCCAGGCTCGCGAGGATCGCCGCCTTCTGCGCCGCGTCGTAGCCGTCGACGTCCGCCGTCGGGTCGGCCTCCGCGTAGCCGAGGGCCTGCGCCTGCGCGAGCACGTCGCCGAAGTCGGCGCCCTCCGTGTCCATCCGGTCGAGGATGTAGTTCGTCGTGCCGTTGACGATCCCCATGATGCGGTTCACCCGGTCGCCCGCGAGCGAGTCGCGCAGCGGCCGGATGATCGGGATCGCGCCCGCGGCGGCGGCCTCGTAGTACACCTGCGCGCCCACCTGGTCGGCGGCGTCGAACAGCTCGGGGCCGTGCGTCGCGAGGAGGGCCTTGTTGGCCGTCACGACGTCGGCGCCCGATCGCAGGGCCAGCAGGAGGTAGGAGCGCGCCGGCTCGATGCCGCCCATGAGCTCGATGACGATGTCCGAGCCCACGATGAGCGTCTCGGCGTCGGTCGTGAACAGCTCACGCGGCAGGTCGGTCGCGCGGGGTGCGTCGACGTCGCGCACGGCGATCCCGGCGAGCTCCAGCCCCGCCCCGGCGCGGTCGGCGAGCTCGTCGCCGTGCTTGAGCAGGAGGGCGGCGACCTGCGAGCCCACGGCGCCCGCCCCGAGGAGCGCGACCCGCAGGCGGCGGTAGTCGATCATGCGTCGGTGTCTTCCTTCTTCGGTTCTTCGCTCACGGCGCTGGGCCGCCTCCCCGGCTCTCCGCTCACGGCGCTGGGCTCTCCGCTCGCCGCGCCCGTGTCGCGGGCCAGGAGGTCCTCGACGGTCTCGCCGCGGACGATGACGCGCGCGGCGCCGTCCGCGACCGCGACGACGGGGGGCCGGGGCACGTAGTTGTACGTGCTCGACAGGGAGAAGCAGTAGGCACCCGTCGCCGGCACGGCCAGGAGGTCGCCGGGCCGCACGTCGCCCGGGAGGTACTCCGCGTCCACCACGATGTCGCCCGACTCGCAGTGCTTCCCCACGACGCGCGCGAGGGCCGGCACGGCGCCGCTCGTGCGCGAGGCGAGGCGCGCGCTGTACTGCGCGCCGTAGAGCGCCGGGCGGGCGTTGTCGCTCATGCCGCCGTCGACGGAGACGTACAGCCGCGATGCCCCGGGCCCGATGCGGACGGGCTTGACGGTGCCGACCTCGTACAGCGTGACGCCGGCCTGGCCGACGATCGCGCGGCCCGGCTCGAACGCCAGGTTCGGGACCGGGATGCCGCGGGCCGCGCACTCGCGCGCGACCGCGTCGACGATGCCGTCGGCGAGCTCCTCGATCGGCGTCGGGTCGTCGGCGGTCGTGTAGGCGATGCCGAACCCGCCGCCGAGATTGAGGACGGGCAGGTCGCCGTCCTCGCGCAGCCGCGCGTGCAGCTCGACGAGACGCGCCGCCGATTCCGCGAAGCCCGCGACGCCGAAGATCTGCGAGCCGATGTGACAGTGCAGTCCCATGAGCTCGAGCCCCGGGATCTCGCGGATCCGCGCCGCCACGGCGGGTGCGTCCTCGAGGGCGAAGCCGAACTTCTGGTCCTCGTGGGCCGTCGCGAGGAAGTCGTGCGTCTCCGCGTGCACGCCGCTGTTGACGCGGACGAGCACGCGCTGCGTCCCCCCCGTGCGGGCGAGGATCGTCGCGAGCCGCTCGACCTCGTCGCGGCTGTCGACCACGATCGAGCCGATGCCGACGGCGACCGCCCGCTCGAGCTCGGCGACGCTCTTGTTGTTGCCGTGGAACCCCAGGCGGAAGGGATCGACGCCGGCGGCGAGCGCGACCGCGAGCTCGCCGCCCGTGCAGACGTCGACGGAGAGCCCTTCCTCCGTCACCCAGCGCACGACCTCGGTCGACAGGAACGCCTTGCCCGCGTAGTAGACGCGCCCCCGCGCCCCGTGGCGCGCGGCGGCGGACCGGAACGCGGCGTACGCCCGCGCGGCGCGGGCGCGGACCTCGGCCTCGTCGAGGACGTAGAGCGGCGTGCCGAACCGCGCCGCGAGCTCCGAGGCCGCGACCCCGCCGACCGTGAGCTCACCGGCATCCGTGCGCCGCGCGGAAGCGGGCCACACCGAGCCGGGCAGCGCGTTCGCGTCGGCCGGGACCTCTAGCCACGCGGGGGCGGCGGAAGCGGACGGAGCGGACACAGGCGCGAACCAATCGACGGGAGCTCGGAGCGGGCCCGGCGCGCGGGGGACGCGGGCCATCGGCCGTCGCACGGACCCTAGAAGTCTAGGGCACGCGCGCTCGCGCCCTCGGCCCGGGAGCCGCCGTCAGGAACAGGTGCCCTTCGCCTGCTGCGCGGGATCGGTCAGGAGGTCGCCGCGGATCGAGAAGCCCGCCACCAGCTCGCCGCCGGAGACGCTCGCGCTCTGCAGGACGATGCCGGCGGGAAGGTACTGCGCGAGGCAGACGTCCCAGTCGCGCAGGACGCCGTCGGCGAGCCCGCCGAAGCGACGACGCACGTCGTCGGCCGTCACCTGCGCGCCGCCCAGCTCGATCGAGGCCGGCGTCAGCACGAGGTCGCCGTCCGCGGCCGACGGGGTGAGCGCGACGCCAACCGGGAACGGCGCGCCGAAGAGCGACAGCGTGAACGTCATCGTGACGTCCGGATCGGCGAGCCCGACCGTGTCGGCGGGGAACCCGTCGGTCTGCGCCATGAGCGCGCGCAGCTGGCCCTGGTCGAGCGCGACGGTCGCGGATCCGCCGCTCATCGCGAACCCGTCCCGGATCGAAAGGTCCCGGAGGACGACGGAGACGTCGCCCGTCAGCCCCTCGATCGTGACGTCGTCGGCCGCGATGCGCACCTCGCCGAAGTCCCCGATGACGAGCTGCGGCAGCAGGGGTCCTGTGATGTCGACGTCGACCGGCTGGTCGGGGGGCAGCCCGAACTGCGACCGCACCTGCTGACGCACCGCCTTGGTCGCGAGGTCCTTCGCGACCGCGTCGACGATGAACCACGCCGCGACGAGGAGCCCGAGGACGACCACGAGCGCGACGATCCACGGCCACACCCGCCGGCGGCGACGCGGCGTCCCGGGCGTCTCCTCGGGGAACGCGAGCGTCGGGAGCGCGTCGCCGGTCACGGGATCCTCACATGCGCTCGGGGGCGGTGACGCCGAGGAGGTCGAGGCCGTTGCGGAGCACCTGACCGGTGGCGTCGTTGAGCCAGCGGCGCGTGCGGTGGAGGTCGGTCACCGGCTCGTCCCCCAGCGGGATGACGCGGCAGTTGTCGTACCAGCGGTGGTACAGGCTCGCGAGCTCCTCCAGGTAGCGCGCGACGCGGTGCGGCTCGCGCAGCTCCGCCGCGAACGCGACGAGCCGCGGGAACTCCTGCAGCGCGCCCAGGAGCGCGCTCTCCGTCTCGTGGTCGAGGAGCTCCGGGGCGAACGCGTCGCGCGTCACGCCCGCCGCCTCCGCGTTGCGGGCGACGTTGTGCGTGCGGGCGTGCGCGTACTGCACGTAGAACACCGGGTTGTCGTTCGTGCGCTTGCGCAGCAGTTCGGGGTCGAGCGTGAGCGGCGAGTCGGCGGGATAGCGCGCGAGGGAGTAGCGCAGCGCGTCCGTGCCGAGCCACTCGCGCAGGTCGTCCATCTCGATGATGTTGCCCGCGCGCTTGCTGAGCCGGGCGCCGTTGACGGACACGAGCTGCCCGATGAGCACCTCGATGTCCTTCTCCGGGTCGTCGCCCGCCGCGCCCGCGAGCGCCTTGAGGCGGTGCACGTAGCCGTGGTGGTCGGCCCCGAGGAGGTAGATCTTGTGCCCGAAGCCGCGGTCGCCCTTGTTGAGGTAGTAGGCGGCGTCGGCGGCGAAGTACGTGTAGACGCCGCCCGTGCGGCGGATGACGCGGTCCTTGTCGTCGCCGAAGTCGGTCGTGCGCACCCAGGTCGCGCCGTCCGCGTCGAACACGTGCCCCTGCGCGCGGAGGCGCTCCACCGCCTCGTCGACGAGGCTCGTCCCGTCGTCGCCGGGGGCGTGGAGGACCCGCTCGCTGAACCACACGTCGAAGTGGACGTTGAACTTCTCCAGGGACGCCTGGATCTCGCCCAGCTGGAACCCGTACGCGAGGTCGCGCGCCGTGGCGAGCTGCTCTCCGGGCGCGAGGTCGAGCAGATCGGGGCGGGCGGCGACGACGCGGCGCGCGAGCTCGTCGATGTACGCGCCCGCGTAGCCGTCCGCAGGGGTCGGCTCGCCCTTCGCGGCGGCGAGGACGGACGCCCCGAACCGGTCCATCTGCGCGCCCGCGTCGTTGATGTAGAACTCCCGCACGAGCGTCGCGCCGCTCGCGAGCAGGAGGCGCGCGATCGCGTCCCCCAGGGCCGCCCAGCGCGTGTGCCCGATGTGCAGCGGCCCCGTGGGGTTCGCGCTCACGAACTCGAGGTTGATCGTGTTGCCGGCCTGCGACGCGTTCCGCCCGAACGCGGCCCCGGCCTCGACGATGGTCCGGGCGAGCGCGCCGGCCGCCGCGGCCTCGAGCCGGACGTTGACGAACCCCGGTCCGGCGACCTCGACGCTCGCGACGCCCGGCACCAGTGCGAGCCCGTTCGCGATCTCCGCCGCGAGCTCGCGCGGGCTCGCCCCTACGGTCTTCGCGAGCTTGAGCGCCGCGTTCGACGCCCAGTCCCCGTGCTCGCGGCTCCGGGGCCGCTCCACCGGGAAGTCCGCCACGGCGAGACCCTCGCTCGCCCCGGGTGCGCGGCTCTCCACGATCGGGACGACGACGGCGAGCAGGGCGGCGGAGAGCTCTTCAGGATCCATGGCTCCCCCATCCTATGATCGCCCCGCCCAGGGCTCCGTGCCCCGTGATGGTAGGCTCGATCGGTCCGCCTCCGTAGCTCAGGGGATAGAGCGTTGGTTTCCGGTACCAAAGGTCGCAGGTTCGATTCCTGTCGGGGGCACCCAGTGGCGGGGGCCGCATGACGCCCGCCCCACCTGCCCCTATGGTTTGGAGTCATGGCCGAGATCATCGATGGTCCCGTGATGGCGGAAGCCGTCGGAGTCACCTCGGCCGGCTATCTCGGAGGCGCTGAGACGCTTCGCTCGCTCGACGTCGTCGTGTATCCCGTCGAGCAGCGCGCGGTCGTCTGGGCCGGCCTCAGGGATACAGGACGGGACTGATCGGCGTGACCATCGAGGAAACGAGAGAGCTCGCCGACGACATCATCGGCGAGCTCTCTCGGCTCGGGCTGCAGTAGGGCCCCGCGGGCTCGGGGCATCGGCTGCGCGCGACGGGCGCGGCTCAGCCGTCGGCGGCACCGCCCTCGACGGTCGGGTCTCCGGGCACGCCGAGGCCCACCGCCTCGTGATCGGGCTCGGGATCCTGCTCGGCCGGGGCCTTCGGCTCCTTCTCCGGCTCCTTCTCCGTGCTCGGCTCCTGCAGCTCCTCCGTCGTGGGCTCCTCGCCGTTCTCGTCGGCCGACATGACGCGCTCCTCTCCGGATCCGCTCGCTCCTCCCCGGGATCCGCTCGCATGCTGCCCGCTGCGACCGCCGCACGACAGCGGCTTGACGCGGTCCCGGACGCCGTGCGAGGCCCCTCGCGCGACCGTGCGCTCGCGGCGCCTCCGTCTTCAGCGGCTCACGCGTGGAGGCTCTTCCGGATCCACTCGGTCGTCGCGGCGCGCAGGCCGTGGCCCGTCACCGCTCCCGTGAGCTCCACGACCAGGAGCGCGTCGCGGGCGTCGAGGTGGCGCAGCACGCCGTCGCGGATCTCCGCGGCGCTCCTGCCGGTCACCAGGAGCCAGACCCCGTCCAGCGAGTGGGAGTAGGTCCCGTACGACGTCAGATGCCCGATGAGCCCGTCGTGGTTCCTGTCCGGCGCGAAGAGACGGTACGCGACCAAGAACTTCGCCATCACACCCCCGTATGCCGCGATGGTCCGAGTCTGGCAGCGATGAGGGTCGCCGGCGTCAGGACACGGCGGAGCCCGCCTTGCTCCTCCGGCGTCCGACGTCAAGCCCCGCGTGGTCTCGGGTCGCACGGCCTAGCGTCGGGCGGAACGAGACCTGGAGGCGCCATGGCGGAACGGGATCAGCAGAACACGCAGGGTGTGCCGGACGGCGACCTCGACGCGGACACCGCGTCCGGCGGCGCGCCGGAGGAGCCCGGCACGACGGACGACACGGAGGAATGAGCGTGACCAGGTTCTGGACGTGGGTCCTGATCGCGGGCGTCGCGATCGCCGCGTACATCCTCGGGGCGAAGGCCGGCAGGTCCCGCTACGGCCAGATCAGCCGCACCGCGCGGAAGGTCTGGAACGACCCCGGCATGAAGAAGGTGCGCGACCGGACATACCGGCGTATCGAGAAGGCGGCCAAGCACGCCGCCAAGCGGATCGGCGCCTGAGCCGCGGGGGCGGGCTCGAGCGCGCCGACGCGGCGGGAGCGGGCCGTCATACCGGAGCGTCGTTCACGACGACGAGCGAGCCGGAGGCGCCGCCGGCCCGGAGCAGGTCGAGGGCGTCGCGGGTGCGGTCGAAGGGGAACGTCGTCACGGCCGGGCGCAGGCGGAGCGCGTGGGCGAGACGGAGGAAGGCGGCGCCGTCCGCTCGCGTGTTGGCCGTGACGGTCCGCAGGTCGCGCTCGTCGAAGAGGTTCCGCGTGTACTCCATGGCGGGGATGTCGGACATGTGGATGCCGGCGAGCACGACGGTGCCGCCCCTCCCCGTGGCCTGCAGCGCCACGGGCACGAGCTCGCCCGCCGGGGCGAACACGATCGCCGCGTCGAGGGGGTCGGGCGGCGTCGCCGTGGCGTCCCCCACGAAGGCCGCCCCCACGCGCTCGGCGAGCCGCCGGTCGTCCTCCCCGCGCGACATCGCGTAGACCTGCGCACCGCCGGCCATCGCGAGCTGCGCCGTGATGTGCCCGCTCGATCCGAAGCCGTAGATCCCGAGGCGCCCGCCGGGCGGCAGGTTCGCACGGGACAGCGCGCGGTAGCCGATGATCCCGGCGCACAGCAGAGGCGCCGTCGCGACGGGGTCGGCCTCCTCGGGCAGCGGGTACGCGAACGCCTCCGGGACGACCGCGTACTCCGCGAAGCCGCCGTCCGCGTCCCATCCGGTGTACTCGGAGAACGGGCACAGGTTCTCCCTGCCCTCGCGGCACCACCGGCAAGCTCCGCACGTCCGGCGCAGCCACGCCGCGCCGACCCGGTCGCCCCGACGGATCGTCGCCACCGCCGGGCCGGTCCCGACCACCCGACCGACGATCTGGTGACCCGGGACGACGCCGGGCCGGTGCACCGGCAGCTCCCGGTCGATGACATGGAGATCCGTCCGGCACACGCCGCAGACCTCCACCCGGAGAAGGACCTCCCCGGCGCCGGGCACCGGCGTCTCGCGCTCGATCCGCGCGAGCTCGCCCGCCCGCTCTCCCGTCGCCCACGCCCTCATCCCGGCCTCCCGCCTGCGTCCCCCGTCGGCGGGTCGCCGGCGGCGTCCCCTACAGTCAACGAGACACCGCGCTCCCGTGTCGAGGCCGAAGGTCCCCCGGGCCCCGACGGCGCCGGGCGCCGTCGGGATCGCGTCGCGGCCCGCCGTCCTCCGACGATAGGCTCGGGCCGTATCCGCCCCCGCGAGAGAGGTCTCGTCCATGGCCCTGTTCCATTCCTCCCGTCCGCACGAGGTGTTCGCGTCCGGGTTCTACCGCGGCGACTTCGACTTCGACGTGCGCATCCTGCTCGGGTCGGCGCCGTACGAGGGCGCCGACGCGGGCGAGGTGCTCGAGACGATCGCGGGCGTCGGCGACGACGACCACGAGGCCTGGTACGACGCATGGACCGCCGTCGGCGCACGGGTGCGCGCCATCGCGGACGCGAGCGCCGCCGCGGGCCGGAACGTCAGCGCGGCGTCCGCCTACCTCCGCGCCGCCAACTACCACGCGACGGCCGTCAACGCGGCGGAGGCGCTCGACGACGAGAAGCGGCTCGCCTCCGCGTTCGGAGACCACCGCTCCGCGTGGGACCGCTTCGCCGACACGACCGCGTACCCCGTCGAGCGCATCGCGATCCCCTACGAGGACACGACGCTGCCCGGCTACTTCTTCTCTCCGGGGCGGGAGGGGGGCTCCTCCCCCACGGGCGACGCGACGCCGAAGCCGACGCTGATCCTCGTCAACGGGAGCGACGGCCCGATCAGCGGCATGTGGACGACGGGCGGCCTCGGCGCGCTGCGCCGCGGGTACAACATCCTCGCGTTCGACGGCCCCGGCCAGCAGTCGATGCTCTTCGACCGCCTCGTGCCCTTCCGACACGACTGGGAGGCGGTGCTGACGCCCGTCGTCGACGCCCTCCTCGCCCGCGCCGACGTCGACGGGTCGAAGCTCGCAGCGTACGGCATCAGCCAGGCAGGGTACTGGCTGCCCCGCGCGCTCGCGTTCGAGCACCGCATCGCCGCCGCGATCATCGACCCGGGCGTCGTCGACGTCTCGCAGTCGTGGCTCGCGCACTTCCCGAAGAACATGCTCGAGCTCGTCGAGAAGGGCGAGAAGGAGAAGTTCGACCGGGACATGGCGATCGGGATGAGGATGTCGAAGACCCTCGCCCGCATGTGGGCGTTCCGCGCGCGGCCGTACGGGAAGGACAGCTACTACGACACGATGGTCGAGATGCTCCGCTACAAGCTCTCCGAGGAGGACGCGAAGGGCATCACGACGCCCCTGTTCGTCACCTCGCCGGAGAAGGAGCAGTTCTGGCCCGGCCAGTCCGAGACGCTCGCGTCCTGGGTGACGGACGCCACGCTGCAGCCGTTCACGGCCGCGGAGGGCGCCGACTACCACTGCCAGCCGCTCGCGCGCCTGCTCACCGACCAGCGCATGTTCGACTGGCTGGACGCGCGCCTCGGCCGCTGACGACGCTCCTCGCTCGCGCGGGAACGCGCCTTCGTCCGGTGAGGATGAAGGCGCGTTCCCGCGTCCGCCCGGCTCTTAGCCGCCGTCTCCCGCGCTGCGTCGACGACGGATCACCACGACCAGCAGACCGCCGACGACGAGGAGCGCGCCGACCGCCCCGGCGAGCACCGTCGGCAGGATGTCCGCACCGGTGACGGCGAGGTCGCGCGTGGAGCCGACGCCCGTGCTCGCCGGATCGGCCGCCCCCGGTCCGCCGGTCCCTCCGATCCCGTCCGGACCGCCGGTCCCGCCGTCCGGATCGCCGGTCCCGCCGTCCGGCCCGTCGTCGACGGGATCGCCCGGGTCGGCGTCGCCGGGATCCGTGCCGCCCACGAGGGCTCCCAGCGGATCGGTCGCGTCGGCGGCCGCCCAGATGCTGTCCGGAGCGAGCCAGAGCTCCCAGTCGACCACGTCGTCGTCCGAGGTCGAGGACGGATCGACGACGATGCCGAACGCGGTGGATCCGGCCACGGGGGCGGCGACGGCCGCGTCCCCCTGGTTCAGGAGGGTGTACGCGCCCGCGCCCGTCGATGTCAGCGTCGGCACCGGCGTCCACGCCTGTGCGGCATCCGAGGAGGAGCACGGCTGCACGGTCACGCTCGACGGCACGGACGACGACGCGCACAGCTGCGTCGCCGCGTTCACGATCTGAAACGCGGACGCCGTGCTGAGGGACACGAGAGCCCAGTTCTGCTCGGCGCTGCCGACCGCCCAGCGGAAGCCGATCTCGTTCCCCGGGGTCGAGGAGCCGCCCAGGTTGTCCCACGTGCCCAGGCTCGCCGCGCCGTGGATGACGTACTCGTCCGCCACGACGGGCGTGAGAGCGATCGACGCGGGGGTGCCGGACGCGGCGGTCGAGAACGACGCCCGGGCGATGCCGTCGGCGAGGTAGCTGCCGCCGCCCGCGCCGCCCGCGCCGATGTAGCCGTTGTCGGATCCCCCGCCG
>Ga0182735_1001286_pt1 | contig 16984 bp, 12 predicted proteins | sample eDN5th30CKraftMG_FD_128524 | JGI IMG/M metagenome (GOLD analysis project Ga0182735, IMG submission 128524) | Enriched Miracle-Growth compost microbial communities from Emeryville, California, USA - eDNA 5th pass 30_C Kraft MG (version 2) (version 2) ... | reverse complement strand
GCTATCGTTTCAGCAATGCACATATCCTTCCGAAACGCGAAAATGGCCTAGGTCTGTGGAGGCAGCCATCGGCAGTCGGCATGCCCTAGAACGATGTCTTGCGAAGCTTGTAGGTAGCAAAAGACGAAACGAAGGGATAGCATGTGCAATGGGGTGGCTCCTTTTGCGGATGGGCATGCCGGCAACGAATGGCAACGGAACAGGCCAGCCAGGCTCTTTGCTTACTTTGGAGCGGCCAAAGTAAGAACAAATCCGTGCGTTCCGCACGGAAAGACCCTGCGCGCTCAGGAAGTGAAACTTGTTTAAAATTAATCTTCCTTTAATCTGAGCAATTAGCTAGATCAGCTAAAGATGGACATTGCCTTGCTCTATTTTTAGAGCAAGGTAAACAAGAAATGACTTAATTTCGCTCTTAATATCTTGGTTGCCTTGTTCAAATGCCCCTCCACCGTTTTTTCTGCAATCTGCAAAGTTTGTGCAATCTGCTTTTGGCTAAGTCCTTGCTCCCGACTGAGCTGATACACCACTTTGCATTTCTCTGGAAGGTCTGCCACCAGTTGGGTAAGCTGGTCTCGCAGTTCATCAAATGCTAATTTTTCTTGTGTAGAATCATCCGCCGTGCTCATGCCTATGAGTGAATCAATATATTGCTGTTGATTATGGTATTTATCCAATACTGTGAGGATTTTATACTTAACAGAAACAGCCAGATAATTATTTAAGGTAGCGTGGATACGTAGGTCTTGGCGTCTTTTCCATAAGCTCACAAAGATATCTTGCACCACTTCTTCGGCATCTTCTAAGCAGTTTAATTTATTGCCAGCCAACCAAAAAAGCTTCTTCCAATAACGATTATAAATTTCGCTAAAAGCACGAGCATCATCGATTGCTAATAATATAATCAGCTCTTCATCTGTTAGGTGAGCATAATTTCGCATGGTTTATTGGTTAGTGCCTTTTACTTAAGCACAAACTTAAACAATCGAAAATGGATGGGTATCCTGTACTGTTATGTTCTTATTGCTTCAAGTAGAAATTGTATGATCTCTAAAAATCCAACCTATTCATCTTAAAATCTATCCGCTAATTTAATTTTTTCTAGCGGAAAAGAGCTGGATAATCTGTCTCAATGATGTCCGGGCGCTTAATCAATTCCTTCATATAAGCCCGGACACGTTCCTCATCTGTTTTCAGCTTATCAAAAGTGGGCGGGAAAGAAAAAAAGCACATAACCCCTTTATGTCGCAAAAACCGACAGATTTCCTTTGTGTCGTTAGAGACGCTGTCACCTACATAGGCAATAATACGGTTATAAGGTATTTTGGTTGCCTGAAAGGCCGCTAGGTCTTCCGGTTTCTTGATTGCTACGCATAGTAGTACATTATCTAGCCGCTCATAATAATATAGCGCTTCTTTCATCGACCGGACACTCAAAATAATATGAGGGTACCGATTAGATTTCAGCAGTGCTACATAGCTAGACCAAGGAATATTTTTGTTGTCTAGATTAAAGATGGTCTTATCTTTTCCCCATTCGAGCGCTTCCTCAAGTGTTGGAATCTTACAATTCGTTAGCTTACCTTGACGATCTTTTAACCTAGCTTTTGTAATCTCTGCATAAGTATGCTCACTGATTTTTCCTTTCATATTGGATACGCGTTCCATATCATCATCGTGCATCAGCACCATCACACTATCTTTGGTTAGCCGTGGATCTATTTCGAAAAACGAAGGCATCAGTGTGAGCGTCTTTTCCATTGCCTCAATACTATTTTCTGGATAACCCGGCAATAAACCTCCACGGTGGCCGGAAATAATCACGGGTTTATCGTCTTCATAATGAAAGAACTGTTGCAATTCGGACATGTTTTTCACAACGGTTCTGTGCAGACTATCTTGGGCAAAAACCCTGAACGCAGAGGAAAAGACAAATAGCGTAACAAGCAAGGTAATGATTGGTTTCAATTTATTTTTCTTGTTCATAATAATAGCATTTAAAATTTAAGCAAATGACTTGATGACCCATTGGTTTCCTCTGCTACTAATTGTTGAATGAAATCACGTTTAGCGCTATGATCTGTCAACGATAGTTTCTCGACATACCGGACAAACAATTTTTGAACTACATTGTGTCCGTTAAGGTCGGAAAGCACCGGTATCTGGGAAATAAATACCTTAGCGTTGAAGCCCGGTTGCTGAAAGCGTTTTAAAAGTAGCAACCGGTTTAGATCTGACACGTCCTGCATTTGATTTTTCTTAAATTCAGCGTCTAAATAATAATACCAAGCAGCCAAAATCAGCACACCCCATTTAACCTGTGCATGATTTCTTTCTAAACTGTCTAAAATAACGGGTACTACAAACTTCGGTAGTTTATCTGTAGATCCAGAAATGATTCGGAGGGTACTATCGTTAATCATCGGATTACTAAAGCGGTCAACCAATTTCTGCACGTAGTCTATATAACGCACGTTTTCGATGGTATCCAGTGTAGGGATAACTTCTTCCAAACAATACCGCTGATAAACCGTACTGATCAATTCATCACGAATTGATGTATGGATTCGATCATATCCCATAGCGTATCCCAATAAACCGATCAAAGAATGCCCACCATTTAATAAACGGAGTTTCATCTTTTCATAGGGTTCAACATCTTCTACCAGGGTGACTCCCATTTGCTCATAAGGTAACCCAGCAAGGCGAGGATCTTGCTGCATCACCCATTGAAAAAAATCCTCACAGACGACCAAACAGTTATCTTCAAACCCAGATGCTTTTGAAAAATCATCTTTTTGCACTTGGGATGCAGCTGGGGTAATCCGGTCTACCATTGTTTTAACAAAACTTACATGTTGCGCTATCCAGGAGATAATGGTGGTATCAAATCGCTTTAGAAATTCCATTAAAGCAAACTTTAAGATATCACTGTTATGCTGAATATTATCGCAAGACATCAGTACAATATCTCCTCCTCCAGTTTCCATTCTTTTTTTTAGTCCTTCGGCCAATATCCGAAACACTGTTTTGGGTGTGCCTTTCCTTCCAAGGTCTTGTTGAACCGTTGGTGTCTCCCAAATAAAAACATGATTATTATAGTCTATGTTATAACCGCCTTCTGTAATTGTAAAACTGATTACTTTGGTTTCAGGAGATGCAATACGATTGATAATAGTCGTATAATCATCTTCTACGTGCAATATTTCTTTAATCGTATTTACTAAAGTGGCATTTCGGTTCCCATCAGGAGAAAAACTTTGAACAAAATATAGCCCATCCTGTTCGCGCAACATCTCAACGAATGGTTTATCACTGGGCAGAACACATACTCCGGTAATTCCCCAGTCTTCAAAACCTTGTCCATTCATATTTTGCATTGCCCAGGCCTGATGAGCGCGGTGAAATGCGCCTACCCCAAAATGGAGTACTGGAAAAGGTGGGACACTTTTTCTATTTATCCGTTTGGTAAGCAGTTTCTCTGATACTGCATTTCTATCATTTAATTTCATTGAATACGACCATAATTTTAATCCCTTTGAAATAATACAGCAACGATAATAATGATACCCTTAATAATTTGTTGTAAATAAGAAGTAATATCGAGCAGGTTCATGACATTACCAATCATACTCAATATAAATACACCTAGTAATGTATGAAGCAAAGACCCTTTCCCCCCGGCCAGTGAAGCCCCTCCAATCACTACTGCAGCGATGGCATCCAGTTCTAAGCCAACACCGATATTAGGTGTTCCAACTCCTGTTCTGCCTACCATGAGTAGCGCGGCTAAGGAAGTGAGTAACGTACAAATGGCATACACTGCAAATTTGGACCTTTTTACAGCAATACCGGAAAGACGAACGGCTTCCTCATTGGAGCCAATAGCCAAAATTACTCTTCCAAAAACATGATATCTCAATAAAATGTATAGGATCGCAAATACAACTAAAAGGATGACTGCTGCTATGGGTACTCCTAAAATGCTACCCGTTCCCAAGGCCAGGATATTGGAAGAATGTGGTCCAACACTGATTGGCGCACCTTTAGACAGTAAATACCCCACCCCCCGTATCATCGTCATCATGGCCAACGTAACAATAAAAGAAGCTATTTTCCGATAGGCTACTAGGTAGCCCGAAATGGTCCCTATACCCATGCCAATTAATAATGATACGAGGAAAGCCACGGGGAAATAAACCTCATAACTCAGCAGAGAAAAAGTTACACCGATCATGGCCACCACTGAACCTACAGATAAGTCGATACCCCCTGTCAATATCACCATGAGCATGCCCATACTGATCAGTCCTATGGGGGCCGACTGCCTAATTAAATTAGCGATATTATTGGTCGAAAAGAAATTTGGGGTGATCAGTCCCGACACAACAAGCATCAAAACAAAGATAATCACTGTATTATACCGATAAAAATCACGCTTGGTTACTTTAATTTTCATTCGAATAAATTATTTTAAGTGGCAATTAAGGCGCATGAATTATTCGCTTTCTTTTGTGAATGGCAATTCATGCAGGTTTCATCTGTTTATATTTTATTTTTAATTTATTCAATCGCCAACCTGAGCAGCTTTTCTTCAGAGAAATCCGCTTTGAGCAATTCCCCAGTAAAGGCGCCTTTCTTCATCACCAGAATCCTATCGCAAATTGTCATCAATTCTTCCAGATCGGAAGACACGACAATCAATATTTTCCCTTCATTAACCAGATCAAACAAGATATCGTAAATCTGGGCACGTGCGCCTACGTCAACTCCACGAGTGGGTTCGTCAACCAGCAGAATATCTGCCCCGCTGTTGATCCATTTCGCTAGAATCACCTTTTGTTGGTTACCCCCACTGAGCGAGCTTACGTGAACATCCATAGTCGGACATTTAATCTTTAGTCGCTCAATGAGTTTTTGAACAACGTTATCCTCTGCTTTCTTACGGATAAATCCCCAACCCCAATTAATTAAACTATAGTTGGTCATGGATATATTATCCCGGATACTTTGGTTCAGGATACCTCCTTCTTTTTTGCGGTCTTCCGGTACCATTCCGATTTTGCTGGCCACACTTATTTTAGGAGAATGCGTACTGATAGGGCGATTATCCATATACACTTGTTTACTTTTAGATGTATCGGCTCCGAAAATTGCCCGTAGCAATTCGGTTCTCCCCGAACCTACCAGACCTGCAATACCTAAAATCTCGCCCGAACGGGCAACGAACTCAATATCCGAGTTTCCCATAGGTAAACGTACACCAGACACCTTAAAAACGGAAGATTTGTCAACGTTATCGGACGGTTTTCTGAAGGTACGCTGAAGCTCTCTACCTAACATCATAGCAATCAGCTTATCATTATCCAGGTCTTTATTTTGTACTGTTGTTATCGACTTTCCATCTCGTAAAATCGTTATACTATCAGAAATCTCTAAAATTTCTGGTAAATGATGGGATATATAGATGATGGCTATATTTTTCTGTTTGAGCCGCTCCAGCACTTTGTAAAGTGTCTTTACTTCGTGGGCACCCAGTACATCGGAAGGTTCATCGAAAATAATCAACTTGAGGTCTGACGTGAGCACTTTGGCAATCTCTACTATTTGCTGCTCAGCAACACTAAGATGGGCTACTTTCTTTTTTACGTCCAGACTAAATCCTAAGTCTTCGATCCATGCTGCAGCTTTTTTATGTAAACCTTCCCAATCAATCCAAAGTGTGCTTCCCAGTTCATTTAAAAATATATTTTCCGAAGCGGTGAGTTCAGGCACTAATGAAAATTCCTGATAAATAATCCCAATACCTTCTTCTCTCGCCCTTTTTGGTGTATGAATATCTTTTTCCACTCCATCTATAAAAATCGAGCCTGTGTCTTTCGTAACTGCCCCGGAAAGCACTTTCATTAATGTAGATTTACCAGCACCGTTTTCCCCTAGTAAGGCATGAATTTTTCCATATGCTATAGATAGGCTGACCTCATCCAATGCTCGTGCCCCTCCATACGACTTCGAAATGTTTTTAAGTGTTATCATGTCTAGAACAACGATTGAGGGTTATAGAATTGATTGACATTATCGCTGTCAATAATCACTGACTGCGTATAATTAACCTGTTTAATCCCCTGTTCATCATTTAGATAACGGGCGATAATGGTTACCATATGCTCGCCTAAAACAGCTGGACTATTTTGGGCAGTAACACTATAACGTCCTTGTTTGATCAATTGGTAAGCTTCTTTTTGGCCGTCCACTCCGACAACCGTGATTTTCCCGTCCATTCCCATTTCCTTGATAGTCTTCAATGCGCCAATAGCCATGGCATCATTTTCGGCAAAAAGAACATTAATATCGTTATGGGCAACCAATATATCTTCCATGGCTTTCAATCCACCGTTATTGGTCCAACCACCCCAACCTTGGGTAACAATCTTAAAATTGGTACTATTCTCATGAAGTATCTGTGCATCGGCCAACCCTCGGATGAAACCTAATCGCTTTTCCCGGCCTACCGGATTTCCCTGATTTCCACTGATCAACGCAACACGCAAAAGCGGTTTTTTAATATTATTGGCTACCCACGTTCCCAACAACTCACCATTAAGTTTATTATTAGCTACGACGCTGGAGATATATGGTGCATCATCATCGATAAAACTATCCAAGATAAATACCAATACCCCTTGGTCTTTGGCCTTCTTCACAACAGGAATCAGCGCTTTGGGATCTAGGGGATTTAGAATAAGTACCTTTATCCCCTTAGATAAGAGATCTTCTACCGCTCGGACCTGTTTATTGATATCTCCCTCTCCATCTGTAGAAAGGTATTGCATGCCATAATGAAGTACATTTTCCCGGACAGATTTTTCCAGCGCCACATAAAATGGTGCATCCAGCGTGGGTGTGCAGTATCCTACAACTGTCTCTGCAAGGCTCTTCTTAGAGCTATACATTGGAGTGCTATCTTTTACAAGAGCGTTATTCATCTGCTTACCCTCTTTGGGAAGGCAAGAGAACAACAAAGGGCAAATCAAAAAACAATAAATAAGAGACTTCATAAGGCATGATTATTTTGTAAGCCGATTCCATTTATCTAACCCGAATGAAGAAACCGATAACCGGTCGCCCATGTCTTTGTTAACGGATTCATTACTGAATATTTTGAATGTATACCACATGATTTTAAATATGATTAAGATTTTCTTGAAGACCGCTGAATAACCAATGAACCTTTAAATTCTGCAAGTTTTCCGGTCAGGGAATGATCCTTTTTGTCTATTTGTCCAAGCAGATGATCAATGGCAGCTTTACTCATTTCCGGAAGTGGCTGCTTAAAATAAGTAACGGGTGTTTTGAACAAATTGTAGGCATCGGCCTCGTCAAAACAAACTATACCCAATTTGTTCGGTACAGCCATATCCATAGCCGCGATTTTAGAAAGGCCTGTCATCGCTATTTTATTGGTAAAAAAGCAAAGACTATCAACCTTATCTTGGAAAAGGCTTTTTTGAATCACATTTTCCATCTGCGTTTCCATATGCTCTTCTTCCACTTCATAGATAAAAGGCTTTTTTTTCAACAAGGATTTGCCCACTTCGATATAACCTTTTTTACGTTCTTGGAGTGTTACCAAGTTTCTGTTAATGGTAACTGCTCCTAAACGTTTAAATCCGTTTTCTATCAAATGTGCCACAATACTTTTTGAAGCATCCATATTATCCAGCAAAATAGCCGGTGCTTCCGGGTAGGCAGAAAATTTTCTATCGATGACCACAAAAGGTTGGTTGAGCGCAGTAAGCATGGGAATGCATCCTTCTGCCTTTTCAGGGATGGCCAAAATAAGACCATCTACCTGTCGTGAAAGCAGCAAGTGTAAAATGGAATTAAAACGTTCAGGATCTTCATAGGCACTGCCATAAATAACATGGTAACCATGGTGATTGGCTTCCTGTTCAATATACTTTGCAATAGAAGAATAAAACAGATTGGAGATATCGGCCACGATTAACCCTAAAGTATAGGTACGACTCGTTTTCAGACTTTTGGCAATCTGATTAGGGGAATAATTCATTTTAGCGGCGAGTGACTTAATCTTTGCCGCTGTCTGTTCATTGATTTTATCGGTTTTTTTACCATTCAATACATAGGATACCAGCGCTACCGAAACACCAATTTCACTGGCAATATCCTTCATAGAAACTTTTTTATTACCCACGATATCTATTTTAGATGACGCAACGCTTGTGTTGCGCACACAGATTTTTCATCATAACCCTACACTGTATGAAACTCCACCCCCTTATTGCCCTGTTTGGCTATACACAAACCTGTATTGGTAAGCGCTCATCACAAGCAGGATTAAAACATGTATATTGATGTATCATAATAAGGCAGCACATTTCTACTATTCTAGTGAACAATATGTGATTTAATCGTTTAAATCGGTTATTGGTGCAAGGTAAAATATTTTTTTGTTGAAAAAAATATTTTTGACAAAATTCCATCGATTTTGGGTTGAACGAACTTATTTTATCATGACTTCGGCTCACCAACAAAGCTCATCTCGAAATTATCAGGTTAGACAAACCTATAATTGCTAAACCCCATAGTAGCAAAAAAGTAGCTTAGGAAAATAGAATAGCACTTCCAATAATAACTCCGACTGCTTTTAAAATCAATCCACCCGAACCGCGAAACTATGCTTTCCAGCTTCTAGGTGTTGATCTGGCTGCTGAGGCAGGTGCAAGGTGGCCGTACTATTGGCAGGTACTACTACGGTGAGCTCGACTTTCTTGCCTTTTCGTTGCCATGCGGTTTTAATCTCTCCATATGGCCCCACATGGGATGCTTCAAAGCTATCCAATCCTTTTACAAAATGAGGCGCTAATACTACATTTTTAAATCCGGGTTGCTGGGGGTCTGGTTTGATACCGCCCAATCCTTTATACAGCCAAGCGCCAATTTCTCCAAACATGATATGGTTCAGGGAAATATCACGCGCTGACCCAATGTTCCAATTCTCGTATAAGGTTGTCGCGCCATTTTTGATCCACCATCCCCAGGATGGGTAATCTTCCTGTGCCGCTATCCGATAAGCTACATCTGCATAACCGTTTTCGCTCAAAGCATTTAAAATCGATTTGGTTCCCAATAAACCTACATCCAAATGAAAATTATCCGCCTCCACACGTTTCGCTAAATTCGCGGCAACCTTGTCTTTTAAATCGTCTGGAACAATGCCCCAATACAAGGCCATGCTCAATTCAGTCTGCAAACCCTCACCATACAGGCCCGTTTCGGTATGTAGATATTTCCGATTGATGGCTGTTTTTATTTTCTCAGCCAATTGCGTATACTTTTGCGCATCTGCTTCTTTCCCGAGTAATTTAGCCACATCACGCAGAATGCGGGTATCGGTATAGTAATAAATGGTAGAGGAAAACTCGACGGGTGATTTCGATTTAACCGGCACCCAGTCACCCAATCCCCAAGTGGTTAAACCGGTTGGATACAGCTCATCAATATGATTGACATAGCGTTTAATCGCATCGTATGATTGGCTCAATAAGGTGGTATCACCATAAAACAGGTAGACATTCCAAGGAATGATCGCGATGGTACTTGTCCAGTCCGGACCATTGCCCCATTCGTATCCCCATCCATCCGTAGGGATAATGGAAGGTAATACACCATTCGGCTGCTGTTCATCGCGGTGATCGGCCAGCCATTTCTCATACACTGTAATCCCATCAAAACTATACAAACCTGTTTCAACAGCAATATGTGCATCACCTGTCCACCCGTTTTTTTCGCGTTGTGGACAATCGGTCGGATATCCAAATAAATTCGAGAGGTACGACTGGTTGGTTGCGGCCCAGATTTTATTGATGATGGGGTTAGAGGCGTGGATAGTTCCAATAGGTGTTACATCACTGTGCATAAAATACGCCGTGAGGCTTTCCTGTTTCAAGTCGATAGGCGCACTACTAGTTACTTCAACATACTGAAAGCCCTTATAATTAAATTTGGGCATGAATGCGTCATTACCTCCACTCAATATCACGATATCGGTTTGAAATGGATCTTTATCGTCCGTAGGGCGATAGTGCTGATCGATATTCGAAATATCGACATGGCCATTGTCATACAATCGCTCACCATGTTTCAAGCGAACAACGGTTCCTTTCTCGCCTTGCACATGCAGTTCACTTACACCCGAAAAATTCTGCCCGAAATCGAATATATAAGTCGTATCATTCAGTTTATGCATGCTAATAGCAGGTATCTTTTTCACATTCCGAATAGGTGGCATAACCTGCGACACTACATGAGCTGATGGCGCCGACCGGTAGATGACATCCTTCCATTTAGCCGCATCGAATGTGGTGGTATTCCATCCCTTTTGCTCCAAGCGGGCATCATAATGTTCGGCCGTATAGATACTGTTAAAGATAATCGGGCTTAAACTCGTCTTCCAACTTTTATCTGTAGCAATGGTTTCCACGCTACCATCTTCATAGGTAATCCGCAAATCGAGGCAGAACGTCGGTCTGTTGCGCCAGGGTGCCCGGTCAAAAAACCAAACAGCGGTCGATTGATGATTGTACCACCCATTACCCATAAGCACACCAATAGCATTCTCTCCTGATTGCACTTGCCGAGTCACATCGTAACTCACATACAAATTTCTTCGATCAAAACGGGTGTATGCTGGGTCTAGTCGATGGTTGCCCACTTTCTGTCCATTGAGATAAAGCTCATAGAGCCCACCTGCTGCGATGTACGCCCTGGCCGATTTTATTTTTTTAGTCGTTTGAAACTGCTTTCTAAAATAGGCAGCCGGTTTAACCGCTATGCCTTGATCGTCCGAAATCCATGCTCCTTTCCAATGCTGCTGCCCCATCAGGCCAGTCTCAAAAAAGGCTACTGGTGATTGCAACCGTTTTCCGTTATTATCCCAGAGTTGTACGCGCCAATAATAACGTGTAAAGGGCTTCAAGGCAATTCCGGAATAGCGAATCTGTATGATAGCGGCATTTTGCTTTTCACTGTCCCAATCACTCCCTTGGTTTTGTGCGACAGCGACCGAATCGGTTCCTACCACAACGCGATAGGCCCGTTGTTTAGCTCCTTTTTGAGCACTATGCAGGTGCCAATTGAAACGTGGATGAGGCGTATCAATGCCTATCGGATTGATCAAATACTCTGTTTTCAATGCCTTTACACCTTCAGTTTGGGCCTGTAAAGGTAAATAGGTCATACATATGACCAATATGAGATAGGTAAAAAACGTACTCACATGAAAAGGTATTTGCTTGATGGGCATCATTGGTTTGTGTTTGTTTACCCACAAAACTAACATAAAAAACGATACTAAAAGGTTTTACTGTCCTGTGCTATCCTGATAAGGCGCTTTGATTTTTGGTTATTAGTTTGAAGGCGCCTTCTCAACAGAAAGCGCCTTCGCATATCAATAGCCTATGGCTTTTTTAATTTCCCTTTAATCATCCACACTTCAGTGGCACCAGTACTATATGCGTTTGTGCTGCTCAAGGCAATGATGGTGTCATCTTGTAGTACGGATATGCTGTTCCAGAGGCCAACCTTACCTTGTGGAATAGCGAATGGCTCGCTTTTTCCTCCAAATTCAGCAGCCGTTTCGTTACCTACCACCACCTTCATGACTGCATATTCAAGCGAGTGACCTTGTCTGCCCTCTGTTCCCTGGTAGGATAAAATCGTTTCGCCAGTTGAGAGTTGACGTAAATAGGGCGCCCCGGCATAGACTTGATCCTGAACGTGCTCGGCCATGGCATAAACACGATCCGGACTGTTGGCACCCACCGTCTTTGCCCAGTTTTGCGCGAGTGTATTGCTGATAATATAAGGTTTAAAATTAGTAAATCCATTATCTTCAATGGCCACCGCAATGCGGTTCCCTCCCCTTAAAAGAAGGGGAACCGGCATACCATCTCTGCTGCCTGGACGAAAGCTGATGATTTCTGGCGTACTACTCCAACTAGCACCCTGATCGTCCGACCGCAGCATGGAGATATTCTGTTCGTTGGAAGTAGTATAAATCCCTTCGTTCGCAAAGAACAATTGGATTTGGCCATTGGGCAATTGTATAGCAGCTGGCTCCCAACAGCCATTCTCAAATTGATAACCAGCTTGATAGATCTCTTGTGTCTGCTCCCAGGTGTTACCGTGATCTAGACTTCGTTTTACGCGAATGGCAAAATGCCGTGAAGGATCGATATCGTGTGGCCTAGGATTGTACATGAGCAGTAAATCACCATTTTTTAGTTCCAATATATCGGGAACGGCCATATTAATCCCTGTTTCTTTCTCAGCTACGATGGATGCCGCGCCCCAACTTTTTCCCTTGTCCTTACTTTTTACCAACATAATATTCCCACCCGACTCATATACACAAAGCAATGTACCATTGGCTATTTCAATTAATCGGGCATATCCAGCATAGGATTTTCCGGCCAACGGACTGGCTACCCGAACCAAGGATTGTTGATCCCATTCAATGGTATTAGCCTGCTCGGTATCATTCGCGTTATTGCCTGTCTCTGCATGGATAGGAGGTGTACTTTTGCTACAATTGAAGAGCAGCAAACTGAGTATCAAAAAATTTGTCATATAAGTGATTTTTCGTTTTTTCATTACCAACCTTCATTTTGAACAATAAATGCGTTCTTATCAATTTCACTTTGAGGTATAGGCCAAAGATAATGTTTGGGGGCATCATTATAAGATAAAAAGCCATCTGTTGTCTATTTATTGAAAGGGATGAAATAATTTTAAAACAAATTAGGGTAATCGCTGATGATACCATCCACTTTCAATGCTTCAAAGTAGGTTATTTTCTGCTTTTCATTAAGCGTCCAAGGGGTCACTTTGATGCCTGCATCATGTGCTTGTTTCACAAAATCAGGCGTCACCAATTCATAGTAAGGGCTAATAATAAAAGGTTTGAAGCCCAACTCATTGAGCAGTTCGGCAATCGTTTTTTTATTGTTCCCACCAACGATATAAGAGGTTTTTATCTTTGGATATTTCTTGTTGATGTACTGGATGGTTCGCTTGTCAAACGATTGAATAACCGTTCTGGAAGCGATACCTTTCTTGATGACAACCCCCAATACGAGGTCTGAAAATTCTTTCGGTTCTGGATGATATACACCGTCTTTGCTGACCTGACTTTTGGTTTCGATGTTGTAGAACATGGGTTTTGTTCTTTTTTCTTTAGCATAGGCCTCTGCGGCATCAATTAGTTCGGAAAGCAGGTTGATTTTTGATTTGACTTTCTTCTGTTCCGGAAAATCTTTGTAAAACTTACTACCAAGGTCAAATTTGGCCAGTTCTGCATAGGTGTAGCCATAAATGGCTCCTTTGACATCTTTTCCTGCTAACGCCTTGCCGTCTGCATAAGTCATAAATTTAGGATTCAAGACATCGTCATGAAAAACCACTACCTGGTTATCCTTGGTGATATGGCAATCCATTTCCAGTGTGGTGACTTTCGGTAAATCGATGGCCACTTTCATGGCTCCAATTGTATTTTCCGGATATAGACCCCTGGCACCGCGGTGACCTTCATAGGAAAATGCTGGAAAGGCATCGTTACCCACCTGTTGTTTACGAGAAGCAGATAAAGAGCCGCAGGCATTGCACAAAAGAACAATGCCCACGGCAAAGGATAATACAGCAAGCTGTTGTTTGTTGCTCATCTGTTTATTTTACTTTTTAAAAAGACCTTTTGGTACTTCGCCTTTTAACTGGCTATCCAGATTTAGATTCAGATATTGCAAAATAATGGGCGCAACGTCATATAAGCGCATTTCTTTCAGATTGCTATTCGGTTTTACAGTGTTCCCAACTGCCATAAATCCTGTTTGGATTTTTTTAGTATCGGGAAAATGACCATGGGTTCCACCTTTCCCGGGCTTGATAAAATCTCCTTTATATGTAGATCCAAATGACGCCCCGTTCAATGCGCTGAGCGCAAAAACAGCATTTGGATCTGCCCCGATCTTCTTCATTTCAGAAGCTTTCACCATCCGGAAATATTTTTTTTCATCGGCAGACAGGTCTTTCAGGATTTTTTCTACCTGAGCTATAATCTTTTTATCGTTGTTTTTTACGAATAAAAATGCCCCACCACCAACGGTGTTAAACTGAGCATCCCAATCATCTGCTGTATTTCGGAGTAAACCGGCCCGAGCTAATAACACATTCGGATTTACAGATTTTTCTATATCATAAAACCCATGATCGCCCAAAACAATAAGCAATGTACTATCCTGTAATCCGGCATCTCGTATAGCATCTCTGATGATACCGACACAACTATCTGCTTTCGCTATCGCTTTCTGAATTTCAACTCCCTCTCTTCCAAACTCATGTTCTTTATGGTCCAGACCAAACATATGGATCGTCATCAGGTTGGGTTGCTTATTCTTGATCATCCATGCCGCAATTTTGGCCACATCCATATCGTTACTGATATCGATTTTTTCCTTCCCTCCCAAAACATCCCTTTTCAAGATGGTTGTCATACCTACCGGTACACTATATTTTTCCAGAACTTCGTTGCCCATCCCCCCTATATCGGGAATATTAAAATCCACCGGAGCTTCGGCAGAAACCGGCCAAACCAATGAAGCTACTTTTAAGCCAGCCTGGTGTGCCGCCTCCCAGACGGTAGGGCTCTTCATCTGCTTAAAATTCCAATATATGCCGCCGTTTGTAGCATCGGGATTAAAAACACCATTGTAAAATATACCATGGTTTGCAGGAGCAACCCCAGTAACCATGGTGGTATGTGCAGGAAAAGTCATAGCAGGGAAAACACTGACTACCCCTTCGGCAAAAGCGCCCTCTTTTACCAACTGTTTCAGGTTCGGCGTGTTCCAGTCTGCTGAAAGATAGAACTCAGGCCGTAAGCCATCTAAGGTCACCATAATCACATGTTTGCCCGTTTGTCCGTACAGCTGTTGCACCAACAGTAATAGCATGGATAAAAGTAATTTTCGCATCTTCTTATTTTTTGTAATCATATAAATATAAAAGGAATTATCCAGAGGATATCTGTATTCTGTTGAACAAGGAGGTATCCGAAAAGTCCACACCATCGCTTATTGCAGGGTGGTAATAACGCGCATTTTTTAGTTCTGTTGTGACTTTTCGGACGATCCCTCGTTTACATCATGCTAACCCCTTAATCATTCCAACCGGTATTTTGTGTTAAATTTGGATTTTTCTCACGTTCAGAAGCCGGAATAGGCCAAGTCCAACATTGTTCCCCTAACCAATACCAGGTATAGGTTGTTGTTCCCCATATCTGCATCAGACCGTTCTTATTGTTACGGAACTTCTTATCTTTCCATGTCTTCCACCGAAGTTCATTCCAATACATGACATTTTCGCCGCCAAGCTCCCAGTAATATTCGCCACGAATCCGCTCACGCATATCTGCCTGACCATTTACTGTAGTTGGACCATTACTATTCAATAGCTGTGCCCCACAACGTGCACGTATTTGATTGATTTGCTTAATAGCTTCATCAGTTTGCCCCAATTCGTTCAATGCCTCGGCATAACCGAGCAGCACTTGTGCATAACGAATGAGAGGGATATCCAAGTCGTACGTATCCCGATAAGGCCATTCATTTCCTTCAGGAACAAATTTACGCCACAGATAATAGAAATAATTATTCGCATCCGTCCGGATATCAAAAGGTTCGCGTGCATCAAATCCACGATAAGGCCAACGGAGGGTATACGTATTTTCTATACCACCAACGGAACCTAGATACGTGGAATACGGTGTAATAACCGACATCATCAAGCGTGGATCACGGTCTTCATAAGCTTTGCGAACACGTGCTTCATTACCACTAGGTAAATATTTGCTCATATCAGCACCATAGCTTTTCATTTTATCAATCTCGGCCTCTGTCATACCATCGCGCAAGAAGAACACCGACCGCTGAGCTGGGGTCATGGCGTTATAACCGGGGCAATAATCGTCCCAATTGAATGGATTGCCGTCTTTCGTCTCGAAAGATTCGATAAAATGAGGATTCGGTATATAATTATTCCACATCGAGCCCCCGGTAACCCGGTTTCCATAATTTACATTCAATGGATTGACCACAGAATATTGCTCACATTGGATAGAAAACACCATCTCATCGCATTGCTCATTCTCCCTTTTTAATAACGTTTTATAAGCAATACCGCCACCTGTGGTAAAAAGTGAATAACCGCATTCGCCAACCGCCTTAAAATCATTCGCAGCCTCTTGCCATTTTTCCAGTACCAAATAAGCCTGTCCGCGAAGCGCATACGCAGCACCTTTGGTGACGTGTCCATAGTTAGCTTCTCCCGCTTTATACTTATTAGGCAGATTAGGTTCATTGATGGCATCGGTTAGATCGGCCAGCACCTGATTCCAAACTTCTGCTTCGCTTGCACGGGGCATTTTTGCTTCTTCGTCACTTAAAATTGGAGTGGTAATCAGGGGAACTCCTTTAAAAGTCATATTTAAATAATGATATGCCCAAGCTCGCAAAAATTTACATTCAGCAATATAACGCGCTTTGTCCGCTTCGTTCATATCCGGCACATCGTTGATATGTGCAATCACATCATTAGCCCGGTCAATCATGGTATAACAGAACTTATAGAAGTTACCAAACTGACCGCTAGAAGGTGTAGCAGTTCCTCTCACCAGTGCATTCTGCGCAATCCAGTTCAGGTCAATATCCATGATGGAGGAATACGTGTCCCATATATGATCGGCATTACCGCCATAACCGGCACAATACCACTGCACAAAAGAATTGTAAACACCTCCAACGGCTTTTTCAGCCAGTGCTGAGCTCGTCCATATCGTTGAACTGCTAGCTGAATTACGGGGAACGGTATCCAGAAAATCAGACTTGCACCCCATTATAATCAGTGTAAAAAT
>Ga0182735_1001285_pt1 | contig 16995 bp, 14 predicted proteins | sample eDN5th30CKraftMG_FD_128524 | JGI IMG/M metagenome (GOLD analysis project Ga0182735, IMG submission 128524) | Enriched Miracle-Growth compost microbial communities from Emeryville, California, USA - eDNA 5th pass 30_C Kraft MG (version 2) (version 2) ... | reverse complement strand
CGTGATGGCCACCCATAACCAGCACTTTATTGCGTTGTGCAAGCATCTTGAATATGGGGCCCGCCACGTTATCCGTCAGGCCCGCACCAATACGCGTGCCAATCTCACCGGCATGCTGGATGCAGTGCAGGATGAACACAAGGCCATCTATCAGGCAATCGAAAAAGGTCTGGCAGACGACGCCGGAATTGCGGCAGAGCTACATTTGAGAAATGCCGCGAAGCGCATGACAACGTATCTGTCGGGTAAGAACGACCTCTGACATCTTTGCTATCTGGCACAACATCTCTTGAAAAGCCCCACCCATGGCAGGGCTTTTCGTGCTCGGGGCTTACGATTTCAGACCATCATCGTCGTGACGGTCATCGTCGTCAGATAGGCTTCAATACCTTCCAGACCACCTTCAGAACCGAAGCCGGAATCTCGGACACCACCGAAAGGTGTTTCAGGCAAGGCGAGCGCGAAATGATTGACGCCAAGCATGCCGCTCTTCAGCCTGTTTTGCACCTTGTGTGCCGTCGTCATGCTAGAGGTGAAAAGATAGGCACCCAGACCAACCGGGAGCCGATTGCCCTCGGCGATGGCCTCATCAAGCGAACTCACGCGCATGACGAGGGCGAGCGGGCCGAAGGGCTCTTCGTTCATTGCCAGCATATCGGATTTCATGCCTGACAGGATTGTTGGCGCATAGAAATTCCCGCTTTCGCCAATCCGTTCACCGCCGGTCTCAACCTTGGCTCCCTTGGTAACGGCATCAGCGACCATATCGACAACCGTTTCAAGCTGGCTCGCCGACGTCAGCGGCCCCATCTGCGTGTCTGCCTCAACACCCTTGCCCACCTTCAGTTCCTGCGCCTTTTCAGCGAAACGGCGTACGAATTCATCGTGGATGGAAGCATCGACGATGAAGCGCGTTGGCGAAACGCAAACCTGTCCGCAATTGCGGAACTTCCATTGCACGGCGAGGGGAATCAGGTGATCGAGATCAGCATCCGCCGCCACAATGACCGGACCGTGCCCACCAAGTTCCATTGTAACTTTCTTGAGCTGTTCACCCGCTTGTGCGGCAACGATACGCCCCACGCGCGTTGAACCGGTCAGCGAGACCTTCCGAATTTCAGGTGCCTTGATAAGCGTATCGGAAAGCTCGGACGTCGCCCCCCAGATGACGGAAATAGCCTTGGGCGGCAATCCAGCCGCGAGCAGGCATTTGCCGATCAGCCATGCGGTGCCAGGCGTATCCGACGCTGGCTTGATGACGACCGGACAGCCTGCGCCCAATGCGGGGGCCACCTTTTGCATCGTATTCCATGCCGGAAAATTCCAGGGCGTGAAGGCCGCCACGGGTCCGACCGGATGCTTCAGCACCTGTATCTGAATGTTTGGCGCACGCGAAGGCACGATACGACCGTAAACACGCCGACCTTCTTCGGCAAACCAGTCAAGAAGATCAGCTGAACCCAGCCACTCGCCCCGCGCCTCGACCAGAGGCTTACCCTGTTCCATCGACATGACAAGGGCGGCCTCATCTGCACGCTCGCGCATGATGTCGGCTGCCCGGCGCATGATCTTGGACCGCTCCAGTGCCGAAAGCGCAGCCCACTGGACACCACCCTGCTCGGCAGACCTGGCAGCTTCTTCTGCCTCCGCACGACCCGCACGCGGAGCAACTGTCAGTTCGCATCCGTCAGAAGGGTCTGTCAGACGCAGCGTTCCAGCGGAACCTTCGTTACGCTCTTCGCCACCTACGATCAGGGTCAGTTTAGGATACATCGATATCTCCTGCATAATTCAATTGCGCCGCAAGCGGTGCGCCCGACAGCGACTTAATGTTTATTGCCCAAAACGAGATCGGCCCCTTTGGCCGCCAGCATCATAACGGCCGCCTGCGTATTGCCGGACACCATTTCCGGCATGACCGAGGCGTCGATTACCCTTAGTCCCGATATCCCGTGGACACGCAGCGAAGGGTCAACCACCGCACCGGAATCTTCACCCATCCTGCAGGTTCCCGCCGCGTGATAGATCGTCTGACCATTGGCCCGTGCAAAGGCCAGCCAATCCTCGTCGCGTGCGCAATTTTCACCCGGGCTGAGTTCTGCCACGCGAAAGGCGTCCATTGGCTTCTGGTCGATGATCCGACGCGCGAGCTTCATACCGTCCACCATCGCGCGGCGGTCTTCTTCGTGGTCCAGGAAGTTCGGCACGATAGCGGGCTGCACATTGATATCCGCCGACACGGCATGGATCGAACCGCGAGACCGCGGCCTCAACTGCGTTACCCCCAGCGTCATACCGGGAAAATGGTGGAGCTTGCGCTCGGCAGCATTGGCGTAACTTGCATGCATAAAGAAAAACTGTACGTCTGGCCGATCAAGCTCTGGGCGCGACCGCAGAAACGCATGGTTCAAACCCGTGCCATAGGTTAGCACGCCACGCCGTTTCAGCGCATATTTCAAAACCTCACCCACAAGGCGCGGGCCGCGTGTATATTCGTTCAACGTTACGGGCTGCGAAACACGCCAGTTCATTCTTGTGCAGAAATGATCGAGGTAGTTTTCCCCCACACCCGGCAATGCGTGAACCGGTTCTATGCCGATCGATTTCAGCCGATCCGGATCGCCAATGCCTGATAGCTCCAGAAGCTGGGGGGTCTGGATTGCGCCTGCCGTCATGATGACTTCGTTCGCCAACACGTTGCAGCCTTCTCCACCATCGGTCAAAGCCACGCCAACAGCTTTCTTGCCCTCAAGGAGAATACGCGTCACGCGGGTGTTGGTGAGGACGGTCAGGTTCGAGCGTTTGCGCGCCTGCGCAAGCCAGGCACGATCCGCCGAATAACGTTCACCGCCCGATTGATTGACCTGATACCAGCCCACACCTTCCTGGGATGCACCATTATAATCAGGATTGAATTTCTGGCCTTGCGCTTGCGCGGCAGCAATGAATGCCTCGCCAATGGCATTTTTTTCGACCACTTCATTTACGGGTAACGGTCCGGAATGACCGCGCAAACCGTCTGGATCTGGAAGCTGCCAGCGCTCAATGGCCTTGAAATATGGTAGGACACCTTGCCAGTCCCAACCAGCGGCGCCCCGCTCTTGCCAGTGTTCATAATCCTGCGGCTGACCGCGGACATAAATCATGCCATTGATGAGTGTTGAACCACCGAGACCCTTTCCGCGTGGGATGGCGATGCGACGAAAATCCGTCGCTGCCTCTTCCGTGCTCCAAAAACCCCAGTTGTAACGCTTATTGACCAGAAGCTTGTAGAAACCAGCCGGGATGCGAATCCAGGGTGACCTTGCTTCGCCACCGGCCTCGCAAAGCAGAACCTTGTTTCGGCCCGAGCGGGTGAGCGCCTCGGCGAGAATGCAGCCAGCAGTACCACCGCCTACAATAATGAAATCGAAGCGCGCGTTTTGCGGAAGAGCCTGTGCCATCTAAATTTGACTCCGTGGCATTTTAAGCTGCCGCTGCCTTGACGCCCATATGCTGCGCCATGAGGCGAATTTGCTGTCGCAGCATCGGACGACCAAAATGGATACGTGCACCCTTTTCTCGGGCGGCAGCCAGCAATGGTGTAATTTCGGGTTCCATGATCACTTCAGCCACAATCTGACCGTCATGGAAGGAAAGATCGTCGAGCGGCAAGCCGTCACCGGGACGCAAGCCGAGGGATGTAGCATTTACGACAAGATCGCGTTTGGAAGTTTCTGGTGCCCCAGCCATAACCTTGACGGAAGGGTAGCGGCGGCTCACGCGCGCTGCCAGATCGCGTGACTTTTCTTCAGAACGATTGACAATGGTCAGCTTCGCGACACCAGCTTCGGCAAGTGCGAAAGCAATCGCCGCTCCAGCACCGCCCGCACCGAGAAGGCAGGCATCCATGCCCGCCACATCGATACCGTTGAATTCAAGACCGTTTACGAACCCTTTTCCGTCCAGCATCGCGCCAACCAGACTACCATCGGCCTCGCGACGAATGGTATTGACAGCACCGATCAGCGCGGCATCGCCGACAACCCGGTCGCACATCTCCAGAACGGACGTCTTGTACGGAACTGTAACAATCAGACCGCCAAAGTTCTCGATCCCGCGCAGATTGTCGATGAAACGCCCGAGATTTTCAGGCACGACATGGAATGGCACCAAAACGCCGTCATAGCCCAACGCTTCGAAGTGATTGTTCATCTCTTCGGGTGTTTTGACGTGAGCGATTGGGTTGGCGACGATGCCGTAAAGCTTGGTATGTCCGGTTATCACTTCTGACACCTCACGTCATATAGAGCCCACCAGCCACATCGATTGTCTGGCCGGTAACGAAGCTGGATTCAGTTGAAGTGAGCCAAAGAGCGACATCCGCCACTTCTGCCGGTTCACCAAGACGCGCCATCGGCGTCAGCTTGACCTGTTCGGCATTGACCTCCGCAGCCACGCCCGCGACCATCGGCGTTGCGATGCGCCCGGGAGCAAGTGCGTTCACGCGGATTGAAAATGGCCCGAGTTCGGCGGCCAGATGTTTGGTAAAGCCAATAATAGCCGACTTCGTCGCGGCATAGTGGCAGGCTACAATCGGCGAATAGGTCTTCCCCGCTACCGACGACGTGTTCACGATCCAACCACGGCGGGCTTCCACCATCGCTGGGGTCAGGGCGCGAATAGTGTTGAAGGTTCCCGTCAGATTGACATCGACAACCCGCCGCCACTCGTCGGGCGCCATCTGCCAGACCTTGTGCGCAACGCCATCGTGCTTGGGAGAAATACCGGCATTGTTGATCACGGTATCGAAAGCCAATCCCGTCGCGTCGATTGCTGCGACGAGCGCATCATAGTCCGATACATCGCAGGCGACCGCAACCGCACGTCCCAAACCGAGTGCATTCAGTTCATCGCAGGCGCGAGCAACATCTTGCGGATTGAGATCGCAGATACCGACCGTCGCATGACGCTCGACAAAGGCCTGGGCGATTGCGCGACCAATGCCGCGCGCGGCTCCCGTCACCAAGACGTTGCGACCTTCATGCGATGGACGGCGGCGGATCGTTTCGGGCGTAATTTCAGTGAGTTGCATTTTTAGATTCCAAGATAAGCGCGACGAACGTGATCGTCATTCAGAAGTGCTTCCGAACTATCGGCCAGAACCACCTGTCCGTTTTCGAGCACGTAACCGCGATTGGCGACTTTCAGCGTCGTGAAGACGTTTTGTTCGACAATCAGCACGGTGGTTCCTGTCGCCGCGATCTGGCGCACCACATCGAAAACCTGCGACACGACAATCGGCGCCAGTCCGAGCGATGGTTCGTCGAACATCAAGATGCGCGGATTTGCCATCATGCCGCGCGCAATAGCCACCATTTGCTGCTCGCCGCCGGAAAGCGACGACGCGGTCTGCTCCAGACGCTCCTTAACACGGGGAAAAAGTTCCAGAACTTCTTCCAGACGGCTTTGCTGCGAGGCGCGGGCAGCCTTGCGATAGGTTCCCATCTGGAGATTTTCGCGCACCGTCATATCAGGAAAAAGCTGACGCCCTTCCGGCACCAGAATGATGCCACGATCCACAACTTCATGCGCCGGTAGCCGTGTTATGTCCTCGCCCATGAAAGTGATCTTGCCAGCGCGGGGCTGGATCTGGCCGACGATTGTGCGCAGCGTCGTCGTCTTGCCGGCGCCATTCGCGCCGACAATCGTTACAATCTCCCCTTCCTTCACATCAAGGCTGACATCTTGCAGGATGGTGGTCGGGCCGTAACCGGCATCAACATGTTCAAGCGTGAGCATGTGCAAACTCCTTGCCCAGATAGGCTTCCACAACTTGAGGATCGCGCACGACATCCTGCGGACGTCCCTGTGCGATGACCTCGCCCGAGGCAAGAACGATCACCCGATCCGACAACGACATGACTGCCTGCATCACGTGTTCGATTGCGATGATCGAAACGCCGGAGTCGCGGATGGACAACATCAGATCAATGGCGCGACGCACGTCGGTCTGATTGATGCCAGCCATCACTTCGTCCAGCAGAAGAACGCGCGGTTCCATTGCCATGACGCGGGCGACTTCCAGTCGTTTCAAACCACCGATCGTCAGGCCACGCGCTTCTGCGTTAAGCAACGGGCCAAGTCCCATACGCCAAGCAGTCTGGCGGGCCGCTTCGCGGGCGTCTTTTTCTTCATGATGACGATAGAACGCGCCGACCATGATGTTTTCCTCAACGGTCATCGCCGCAAAGGGCTGGACAATCTGGAACGTACGGCCAAGACCAAGCGCTGCAAAATCGGCGGGATTGTTGGGCGTATGGAACTCGCCATCGGGACCCCGCATACTCACCTTGCCCTCATCCGGGCTCATGAAGCCGGAAATCATATTGAAGAGCGTGGTTTTGCCTGCACCATTCGGACCGATCAGACCAAGAACCTCGCCTTCACGCAATGTGAAGCTGACATTGCGGGTAACATGAAGGCCACCGAAATGCTTGTTGAGGTTTTCGACGCGCAGAATGTCCTGTCCGATGCCGGACCGGTCGGGAGACGGCGCTGCAGTTGCGGTTGCTGGCGCAATGATGGGTCCCGTTTCGGTCGCAGGCGCTGCGTCCTTGCTGTCAGTCGCTGTCGGTTTGCGGGTGAAACGCTTGAGCGCGCCCATGATGCCATTCGGCATGAAGAGAACGACAAGGATCAACACCAGACCATAGACGAAGCCGTGCAGTCCGAGCGCAGAAGCACCGAGCGACGCACGCGCCCATTCAGTGATTGGCACCAGAAGCGCTGCGCCAAGCAGCGGACCTGCGACAGTGCCAAGACCGCCGATAAGGGCGAACATGGCAATCTGGATCGAGAAGGCGAGCGAGAACATGGCCGCCGGTTCGATGAAGGTCAGATACATTGCATGGAATGTACCGAGCATCGCGCAAAGGGCCGACGAGATGGCAACCGCAATCAGGCGCACACGAACGGTACGGACACCTGCCGCACGCGCTGCAGATTCACGCTCACGCGTTGCGACAAGATAAAAGCCCAGACGCGAACGGCGTACGGCCCAGGTAACGAGCAGCGTTACCAGAAGCATGCCGAAGACGATCAGCAGTGACGGCCAGCGTTCGCGGAACACCATCCATGTCCAGCCGAGACGCAATTCGATCATCAGACCTGTTGCACCGCCTGTCAGCGAACCGAAATGCAGGGAAAGCACGCGGAACACTTCAAGAAACGCGATAGAGGCCAGAGAATAGAACGGACCCTTGAGACGGAAACACGGATAGGAAATCAGCATGCCGACCAGCGCTGCAATCAGCGCGCCCACAAACATGCTGAACCAGGGGCTGATCCCCAGATTGAACAGGATTACGCCTGTATAGCCGCCGATACCATAGAAGACGGCATGGCCGAGCGACATCTGACCGGCGAAGCCGCCGACGAGATTCCACGCGGTGGACAGCGCGGCAAACAGGCAGATCGTGATGAAGATATGCGAGACGAAGGCGTTGTTGATCGCCAGCGGCAGAAGCAGCAGCAGGGCCAGAACGCCGAAGAAGGCGATTGGGCCCCAGCCCAATCTGGTTTTTTTCGTGCCAGTCCCGCTTAGAGTTTCACTGATGCTCATGAATTTTCCTCAGGACAGGTGCGAAACGGTAAGCCGCTTGCCGAACAGGCCGGATGGCTTGAGAATGAGGATCAGCAGGAATATGCCGAATACGACGGCCTCCCGCAGATCGGAACCGATGTAGTAACCCGACATCGCATCGATAACGCCGATAATCAGCGCGCCGAAAAACGCACCCGGAATTGAACCAAGACCGCCGAGCACGACAACCACAAAGGCCGTCAGCACGAAATAGGTGCCGATGTTGGATGAGGTCGGATAAAGGGGCGCAATCAACACAGCAGCGAAGCCGACACAGGCTGCCCCCAGGCCGAAACTGAGAATGTAGATGCGTGATACATTGACACCCATCAACTCAGCAGCGACGCGATGCTGGGCGACGGCGCGAATGGCGCGACCGGTCTGACTTTTCTTGAGAAACAGTTGCAGGACGATCACCAGCGCTATGGCCGCCAGGAAAATGTAAACCTGTCCGGTCAAAATGCGTAAGGAACCGATCTCGATTGGTGCACGCAGGCCGAAATTGGGTGTGTTGGCGATGTCCGCGCCGAAAATCAGCAGCGCGAGATTGATCATTGCCGTGGAGAGACCGACGGTGGCGAAGATCTGGACATGGTCGTCCTCGGCTGACATCAGCGGCTGTATCAGCAGCCTCTGGGTCAGCGCACCCAATAGAAACATCATGGGTACAACAATGATCACTGCGGCATAGGGATGGAGTCCCAGCCTCGTTGTGATCATCCATGTCACGAACATGCCTGCCATGAGGAATTCCCCATGGGCAAAGTTCACGACTTTGACGATGCCGAAAATCAGCGTCAGGCCGATGGCGACAATTGCGAACAGTCCACCAAGCATGAGGCCGTTCAATAGGATTTGTAGAAAGGTCGTCATAGCATGCTCCACGAGCGGGGGCGATCACAGGTTCAGCACCTGTGGTCGCCCTTGCACGATCATTTGTTAAAGCGCATCTTCGCGACGGCGGCATTTTCCGGATAGACAGTGACGAGCTTGCCGTCCTGCCACTGCATACCCATCATGCTGGCACGCTCGTTCTGGTTATTCTTGCCGAACTTCACGCCGTAGCCAGCAGCTGTCTGACCATCGGGAATATCCAGTGCCTTGGCCGCACTGACGATCTGGTCCGGTTCAAGACCCTCGCCCGCATTGAGCGCCTGGAAGACTGCCTTCGCACCGACATAGTTGTTGAGCGAATGGCCCGAACGCGGTTCCGAACCATACTTGGCCTTGTAAGCCTCAACAAACTTGGTCAGGCCCGGCGTCGCCTCGGTATTGACCGCATATTGGGTGAAGTCGACGTCGTAAACGCCTTCGATCACGTCATGCCCGACTGCATCGGCGGTCGGCTGCATGGAATAACCGCCACCACCACCGATAACGGCCAGCGGCTTGTAGCCCGTCTCATTGGCCTGCTGAAGAAACAGAACAGAGTCGTTCTGATAGGAGGTCTGCATGACAACATCGACGCCCTTTTCACGCAGTTCCAGAACCAGAGAGGACATGTCGACGGTATTGGACGGGTAACCCGACTTCAGCACGACATTCAGACCGGCAGCCTTGGAGTTTGCTTCCTGATGACCTGCAACCGAGGTGCCGTAAGACGAATCTTCGTAAATGATGCCGATCTTCAGATCCTTCGCATCCTTGCCGAGACCCGGCGCGATGCTCTTGACCAGCATATCGACCGAATCCTTACCCATGTTTTCAGCGGTCGGATTGGTGCGGAACAGATATTGCAGGCCACGTCCCGTCACTTCATCGGCAACGGCGCCGAGTTCAAAATAAGGAACGCCTGCAAGTTCGCTGACCTGCGAAGCGGCAATAACGCGAGCCGACGAATAGGTGCCGAAAATAGCCTTGACGCCCGAAAGCGAAATCAGGCGGCGCGCTTCACCAGTGGCCTGGTTGTTATCAACAGCATCACCACGCTCCAGCACAATCTTTTCGCCCTTGATGCCACCAGCTGCGTTGACTTCCTCAACGGCAAGCTCAAGACCACGCGCGCTTTCTTCGCCCAGAAGCGCGAGAGGGCCGCTGATCGGATAGAGTGAACCGATCTTCACATCGGCGAAAGCCGCAGACAGCGCGGTCGATGAAAGTGCGATGCCGAGCGACGCACTCATAAGCAGTTTGGATAGTTTCATTCTCTCTCTCCCTGAAGAATTAATAGTCGAGTGCTTGTTTTCCGGTGAAACTGGTGACAGGCGGGTAAGCGCGTTCGTCGGTGACGACGTCAATGACAGTCAGAACATTGGAACGAAGAGCCGTCTCAAGTGCAGCGGCAAGTTGATCAGCCCGCTCTACCCGCATGCCGTTGACACCGCAGGCTTGCGCAATTGCCGCATGATCGACCGGCTGGAAATGCACGACATCGGTATATGCACCAAAGAGGCTGAGTTCCGCATGTTTCTGGTAACCCAGAATCTGATTGTTGAGCACAACAACCACAACTGGCAGGTTCATCCGCCTGGAGGTTTCGATCTCGGCCCAGACATGCGCGAAACCACCGTCGCCCGTCAGGCAAATAACCGGCGACTGCGGGCGAGCTGCCTTTGCGCCCAGCGCAAACGGTAGTCCCCAGCCCAAACCGGCCAGGCCCCGCGGGGTGATGACCCGTTGTCCGCCGGAGCGGATGGTCACACCATCGGCGACCCAGATCGAGGAATAGGACGCGTCCGCCACGACAATGGAATCGGGCGTAAGCAGACGGTCGATTTCCGCGACAATCCGTTCGGGCCGCAGCGGTGTCGCATCCGAACCCGCCTTGGTCTCGCGCAGTTTTGCGCCATCCTTCAAGCCATCGCGAATGCGTGTCTCAGTGGCCGGGCGTTGCGCCTCGCGAACAGACAGGTCTTGCAGCTTCAGTGCTGCAACAAGGGCCTCCAGCCCAAGACGCGCATCGCCGACAAGGCGCAGTGCCTCGTAGTTGCGGCCAACCTCTGTGCCATCAATATCGATCTGGATATAGCGCGCGTCTTTCGGATAAAGCTGCCAGCTGTCGGTGCCGTTCTGATTGGTGCGATTGCCGACCAGCAATATGACATCTGCGTCCTGTACCATCGGCGCGAGTTGACCCGCACGCGCGCCAGGCCCCATGAAATAGCCCACCACGCCAAGCGAAAGCGGATTGGTTTCGTCGATTGCACCCTTGCCCATCACCGTGGTCGCGACAGGGAAACCGAGAGCCTGCAGCGCAGACAGAGCTTCATAGCCGCGCGCGCTGTGCACGCCGCCGCCAGCAATAACCAAAGGGTGACGTGCGGACGCAAGCAGCGCCGCAGCTTCGCTGACACGTGCCGGATCTGGCGCAACCGGATCAAGAGGGTAATGGCCAAGAGAAGCCTGACGTGCAGTCTTTAATGCACCGTCGTCCAGTTCATCGAGAACATCGAGCGGAACCAGAAGAACAGCCGGGCCTGCACGACCGGTCGTCGCAACCGTAAAGGCCATATCGACATAGTCTTCGATACGCGAAATCTCGCTGACGCGACGAACCCATTTGGCTGCTCCGTCAAAGAGCGCCAGATGATCCAGCTCCTGAAAAGCGTTCTTGTCGGTAAACTGGCGATGGACATCCTGAACAATTGCCACAACCGGAATAGAAGCCTTGAGTGCTTCGGCGAGGCCCGGAACCAGCAAGGTCGCTGCCGGACCATTCTGAGCGGTTACGACCGCAACTTGCCCAGAGACACGGGCATAAGCATCGGCCATGGCCGCACCCGCATTTTCCGTACGGTAGCCGACCTGCGTAATGCCGTAATCAGGCGCCGCAAGAAAGAACGCCGAAGGGATCGACTGTCCGAAGACACGGGTAACACCGTGGCGCTGCAACGCGCCTGCCAAGATATGAGCGCCGGTACGATTGGAACGTCGTTGAACATCTAGCATCTGCGCTTACTCCTCGCCGCAGGCAGTCGTTTTAAGAACAATCTTGCCGGTATGCGCTGAGGCTTCGAGATGGGCATGGGCTTCACGCACATCGGCAAGGTTGAATACGGAATCGATGACGGGACGAGCCCCCTTGTCGAGGATCAACGGCAAGACCTCGGTCTCCACCGCGCGGGTCAATGCCGCCTTCATCGCCAGCGGGCGCGCGCGGAGCGTCGAACCGCTCAGCGTGAGGCGCTTGAAGAGCAAAGGTCCCATGTCCATCTGGGCCTGCGATCCTTGCTGGAAGGCGATTTGCGCAATGCGTCCATCCTCGGCCACCAATTGCAGATTGCGCTGCATGTAGCTGCCGCCGACCATATCGACGATCACTTCTGGTCCACGCCCCTCAGTCAATGCCCGGCCGGCCTCAACGAAATCGGTTGTGCGATAATTGATTGAGGCCACCGCGCCCAGTGCTTCGGATGCACGGCACTTGTCGTCCGAACCACATGTGGTGATCATGCGTGCGCCGATGGCCTTGGCCAGCAATGTCGCGGTCACGCCGATACCGGACGTGCCGCCATGCAGGAGCACCGTTTCGCCGGGCTGAAGGCGAGCACGCTGGAAAAGGTTGCTCCAAACCGTGAAGTAGGTTTCGGGAATACCTGCCGCCTCAATCATCGACAGACCGGCTGGCACCGGTAGGCAGACATCCGCCTGCACCACGGCTTCTTCAGCATAAGCGCCACCGGCCACCAGCGCCATGATGCGGTCACCCACGCGGAAACGCGTGACGTCATTCGCCGTCTCAAGGACCACGCCCGACAGTTCCAGCCCCAAAACGTCAGTCACACCGGGCGGTGGTGGATAGTTACCGGCACGCTGCATGGCATCGGGCCGATTGACGCCTGCCGCATGCACTTGTACGCGCATCTCGCCGGGCTTCAGGGCGGGCAACTCACGCGCAACAAGTTCGAGAACTTCAGGGCCACCCGGACGGGCAGCTATAACGGAAAGCGTCGTCATATCAGACATTGGGATTTCCTTCGGGAAACAGCATCACTTTGAGCGCGGCCCGCTTTCGGGCGAGCGCAAATCCTTCTTCGGCGTCAGCCAAAGACAAACGATGGGTGATCATGCGGGTATAAAGCTCAGGCTCCGCAGCGAGACGCTCAACGGCTTCAGCGAAGGCTTCCGGTGTGGCGTCGTGGCTGCCGCGCAATTGCTTTTTGCCGCGCACCAGCACATTGAGATCAAGAGTGAGTGGTTCGGCATGGATACCGACAACCACCAGAACGCCGCCAGAACGAAGCTGGGTCAATCCGGAAGCCACACTTTCAGCGCGCCCGGTTGCTTCGAAAATGATATCGAGCCCGCCCTCGAAGTGGCTCGTCATAGCATCCGCCAAATTCACATGCTTCAGGTCCACACAAGCTTCGATGCCCATGGCACGCGCCAGCTCGAGGCGTGCATCATCATCATAACCAGCAAGCATCACCTTCGCGCCGCGCGCTTTGGCGACAATCGCGACGCCCATTCCGATCGGACCGGGTCCCAATACCAGCACCCGATCTCCAGGCAAGACTTCGCCGACATTGACGGCATTGATCGATACCGCCAGTGGTTCTGTAAGTGCGGCCACGTCCAGCGGCAGCGCATTGGGCAGCAACAGCGCATTTTTAGCGGGGATACGCACCTCCTCCGCGAAGCCACCATCCCGATGGAGACCAATCACGCGGCGCGTTTCACAACTGCCCGGAAGGCTATTGCGGCAGGATTTGCATTTTCCGCAAGCAACGGTTGGACAGCACACAACGGCATCGCCGATGGCAAGCTGGCTCACGCCAGCGCCGAGGCCAGTCACGATCCCCGTAAATTCATGTCCAAGGGTAAGCGGCAGAAAGGATTCCATGAAGCCGTAAGCAGGCTCCCATGCATGCGCATGGAGATCGCTGCCGCAGATGCCCGCAGCATGAACTTTAACGGCAATCTCTCCAGTGGAGAGGGCCTCAATTCGATCGCATTCTACCAACTCCGCACCCGGAGCGGGTAGACGCTTGCGCAAGGCTAGCATTAAATCCTCCTCCGGCGCACCGGCTCCTCAACCGTATCGCGCCACGTCTATATATGTTATAAGCCACATGTTATAACACTGAGTCAATTGAGAACCGCAAGATTGCCGATCAAAGGGGTGATGAATGGTAGAAGCTACAGCGACCGAATGGATAAAACCCATTCAAAGACAAAACCTTAGCGAGCTTGCCTATACCAATCTGCGTGAGGCGCTTATGGAGGGCCGACTCAAGCCGGGCGAAGACCTGCCGTTGCGTCCGATCTCCAGAAGCTTCGGAATCAGCGCCACGCCGATGCGCGAAGCGCTGTTTCGGCTTGTCGCCGAGCATGCGCTTGAGATCGATGGACGTGGCCGTATTTCCGTGCCTCACCTCACTCGTGCGACGCTGATTGAAGTTCGTAAAGTGCGCGGTTTTCTCGAAGGAAACGCTGCGCGTGAAGCCGCGCTCAATGCCAGCCCAGAGGCAGTCGATGCGCTTGAGGCTATTCATAATAAGCTGAGTGCAGCCCAGGATGCCGATGACTTTCCTACCGCCATCGGGCTGAACACCAAATTTCACCTGAAACTTTGTGAGATTGCGGGCCTGCCGGTCACGCATGAAATGGTATCCAATCTTTGGGTCCGCTGCGGGCCCCTGCTCTCTCATCTCTATGATGGCGGCGTACCGCTGAACTGGGATCCGCATCCGCATGTGCGCATTGTGAAAGCCATCCGCGCCAGAGATCCCGACGCCGCCTATGAAGCGCTGAACATGGATATTGAAGGCGGTGGCGCCGGACTGTTGGCACATGTGAAAGACTGATACTCTCGCCACGTCCTGTGCGGCTTTATGGGGAGCAGGCATGTCCATTGCTCTCTCAGGCTGCCGTATAACGGGACTCGACCCACCGTATTGACGCCTCAAGCCCATCCGCATCCAACGGACGCGGGAGATGGCCGATATGCGGCGCAGTCATCGTTCTGCTGACGATTTCTCCGATCTCGTCGTCAGCCGCAGCGCGTCCACCGAGTTCGATCAAGGTGGCTGGCAGGCCAACACGACGGGAAAAGGCAACAAAGGCATCGATTTCAGGCGTCTGCGCCCCTTGGGCGTGCATCTGAACGACATTTGCATAGGCAACCTGAAGGCCATGCATTTTTTCCGCGAAAGGCGATACTGCGGTCAGCCCACGCGTCATCGAATGCGCGACAGACAAGCCCCCGCTTTCAAAAGCAAGGCCACTCATCAGGATTGTCGCTTCCACGACGCGCTCCAGCGCGGGCGTCGGTGTTTTCCTGTCTAATGCGGCGAGTGCGGCCTCGGCATGTTCCAGCAATATTGCGTGACACGCTTCGGCCAGAACCACAGCTGTCCAGGCGGAACTGCCACCGAAAATGTTCTTGCCCTGCGCATTGGCGCAGCATCTTACTTCATGAATTTTCCCGATCGCGTCGCCTATTCCAGCCAGGAAAAATTGCTTCGGAGCTTTCGCGATAACCGCCGTATCGGCCAGAACAAGCTCGGGATTACGCGGGAGTTTGCTGACGCCCACCATGCGATGGGCATCGTCATACATGACATAATTGTGCGAGGTCGGCGCATCCGTCGATGCGATGCTTGGCACTGTTACGACTTTGGCGTTCAAGCGATGCGCCAAGGCTTTGCCCGCATCGATGCATTTGCCGCCGCCAGCTGCCGCAACGACAGAAGGCACGCCGGCGAGCGCATCATGTAACCTGGTGATTTCGGCCTCGGTGCAATCACCGCCGAACATCAATACCGCGACTGTGATCTGCTGGTTTCGAAACGATTGCTCGATCATGTCTCCGTACTGTTCCCACAGCACGGGGTCGGCGACCAGAACTGCATCTCCGCCAAGTCGAACAAGTTCGGGACCAAGCTCTTTCAGAGCGCCTGCACCCTGTACATAGCGCGATGGTGATCCAAAAATTATCATTTGCGTTCCTCCCCGGCGTTTCGAGCGAATGCCCACCCCGTCGAATTTTTTGCGATTGCATATCATATATGATGCTTGATGTATCCTCGAAGAGTCAATATACATATTTTCGTCTGGTCGGAAGGAGCCGCCTTGACGCAAACATGACGCCCGCTTTCAGGATTGGCCCTTGCGGCGCATATGCCACCCATGGAGAACAATATGACCCTGCCATCGCCCGTCGGAATGTCATCCGCTGGAGCATCGCCCGGCGCGAACAGCTATATGCCCGATGAGAAAACGGTTTCATTTCTGCGCGAGCGCGCGCAGTTCATTCGACTGGAAACCATCCGACTGATCGATATTGCAAAGACCGGTCACTACACCTCTGTCTTCTCGGCGGCAGAAGCCTTCGCAGCGCTTTATTACGACGTGATGAACCTGCGTCATGGCGAGCCGCATTGGGACGAACGCGACCGGTTCACGATTGGCAAGGGCCACGCAGCCGTTGGCCTGTTTGCGATTTATGCGGATCTCGGCTTTTTCCCTAAAGAATGGCTCGATGATTACACGCGGCTCGGCAGTCCGCTCGGCGATCACCCGGACATGCGCAAGGTTCCAGGCGTGGACTTTTCGTCCGGCTCTATCGGTCACGCGCTATCGAATGCTATCGGCATCGCCCTCGCGCAGCGCTGGACCGGCAAATCCTACAAGGTCTTCTGCATGATGGGCGATGGCGAAATGCAGGAAGGTCAGGTCTGGGAGGCGGCACTCTTTGCAGCCCAGAACCGGATGAGCAATCTTATCGCCATTGTCGATCGCAACGGCTACCAGCTCGACGGCAAAGTGGACGAAGTGATGAACATCGAGCCGCTTGACCAGAAATGGTCGGCTTTTGGCTGGGAAGTCCATGAAGTCGACGGTCATGACGTGACCGCTGTCACGGAATTGTTGCGCCGCTTGCGCGCAGACGACACCCGCGAGCGCCCCGTCGTGGTGATTTCCAAAACAGTGAAAGGCAAAGGCGTTTCCTACATGGAAACCGAACCGGGCTGGCATTTGGGCTGGCTGGACACCGAGGACGCAGACGCAGCCGTAGCCGAAATCAAATCGAAGGTAATCTGATATGAGCAGCCCTAAATCCCCTAATTCCTGGCAGTATCGCGGCCTGAATATGGTCAATCCCGGCCTCGACCACCTTTCAAATGGCCTGATGCAACTCGTCGAAGCGGGGCATAATGTAGTCGCCGGCTCCGCCGACCTTCAATATTCCAATGGTTTGAACCGTTTTGCCGCCGCCCATCCCGACCGATATATTTCATTCGGCATCTCCGAGCAGAACATGGTTTCTGTCGCAGCAGGGATCGCCACCTGCGGCGTTACTCCCTTTGTGGCGACTTTCGCATCCTTTCTCGGACTTCTGACCTGCGAACAAATCCGCATGGATGTCGCCTATTCCGCGCAGCCGGTGCGGCTGGTCGGCCATCATACGGGTATTTCGCTGGGCTTCT
>Ga0182735_1001281_pt1 | contig 17040 bp, 18 predicted proteins | sample eDN5th30CKraftMG_FD_128524 | JGI IMG/M metagenome (GOLD analysis project Ga0182735, IMG submission 128524) | Enriched Miracle-Growth compost microbial communities from Emeryville, California, USA - eDNA 5th pass 30_C Kraft MG (version 2) (version 2) ... | reverse complement strand
TATCAAGCATACTATGAGAAACAGTATAAAACACTTTAAAATAACAACAATGAGACTGTTGTCTGGACCCAAAAACTTGGATAATCGACTTCGTCCTATTGAGCGAAACGTAGTGGCGCTGAAATGACGATTTGGTAAAGAGGACGATTTTTAGACAGCGTAAACTAAACATAAATTCGTATGACGATATACAAACCGTTCGAACAGTTTCTTTTCGACAATAACACGTGTTTTTTAAGTGGTACGCCCCTACAATCGTCTGAAGAAAAAATCCAAGTTTTTCCTTCTTGGCTCATGCAACGTTACCAGCTAGAGGCAAAGCCCTTTAAATTACTCGATGAAAGTATCACAACGTACAAAGGGCTAAAAGTTCCTTGTTCAGTTCGTACTGCACAAAGGTTAGAAGGCATAGAAAACACCATTCAAGAAGCTTTTACTACCGGTTTCTCCGCTGTAAAAACACTCGATGAATTAACCTTGTTTCAGTGGATCGGAAAGCTCGTTTATGGTATTGTATTCAACGAAATACAGGTAGGTATCAGACAACAGCTGTTGAGTGGTGAAGCGATGAATTTTTCGCAAGTATTGGCTAAAAAATTCGCTTATCTCCATACGATGCTGCAATCGCTCATTAAACCCGTAACATTTGAGGTCACGATGCCCTTTAGCATACAAGTATTCGAGATCGATACAGAAGATGATCATTTTAGCTATCGTGATGAAATCAATACGCTGGTATTCTCATTACGGATGAAAAACTTTGGGATAGTTGCTTGCCTACAAGATAATGGTGTCAATAATACTTACAATACCGACAGGCTAAAACAGGTGTACCATCAGCAATTGCATCCCATACAGTTCGAAGAAGTATGTGCACGATATTTTTACTCGGCTTATCTATTTAATCGATTGCCAGAATATACCATTTTACCCACTACCGATATGATTTACATCGAGCCGATGCCGCTGCAAGGTGTAGACACTCGACCTATTTTCGACCCATTCCAAGTGAAAACATATGGGCAAGTATTGGAAAACTTTTGGAAACCATGGGGGTTTACTTTGTTCGAGATCATCAAAGACCCTGAAAATCCGATGACATTCTTAATCGACACCGACGGTCGTTTTCGCACGAGCGATTCCATCGCCTTACCAGATAAAACAGCGCATGGTTAAGGTTACTATCTAAATAATTGGCCAATCGCCATAAAAAAGTGCCCCACCACTTGAGGGTACAATGCAACGGTCATAAAAATCCCTACAACCGCTCCGTAAAAATGCGCGTCATGATTAATGCTGCCCCGTTCTGCTTTGGCTGCCCATATACAATACAACAAAAACAATGGGCCAAAAACCACTGCTGGAATAGGGATGGGAATAAAAAACATATAAATAGACATGCCTGGCTGAAACAAAATAAAGCTAAACAAAATGGCACATATAGCGCCTGAAGCTCCCAGACTATAATAATTATAATTATTCTTATGTTTGGCTATTGTCCCCACGTCGCTCAGTATCAAGCTCAACAGATAAAGCAAGGCAAATTGCATATGCCCCCAGGCACTCAATGACGCCAAAATAGCTTCTAGCTGAAAGCCAAAAGCATAAAACGTAAACATATTGAACAATAAATGCATCCAGTCTCGATGAATTAAGCCACTCGTAATCAATGTATATATACGCTGCCCGCGATGGATACTATAAGGATGAAGCATCAGCTTACCAAAAAGGTTGGGCTGATAAAAAGTATATAGACTTGTAACAATGGTAAATAAGAATATCAAACTTGAAACAGGGGTTTCAATGAGGTATCGCTCCATAAATTTGTATTTAAATAAGGTCGAAAATACCAATAATATCACTATAAATCTAAAACAAACCCAACTGTTTACCTTTTTTGGGAGTAAATAAGTCTGTACGCAATTCAATACGACAGTTCCCTCCCATGAAGCGGTTCACCGAAAGCTTAAACAATTGGTGAATGCTTTCGGCCAGCACACCGTCGCCCTTCATTCTACGTCCAAACTGACTATCATTCAATTGACCTCCATGGCAAGCAGCAATACCATGCAATACCTTTTCTGCCCGATCAGGGAAGGCCTTATAAATCCAATCGGTAAATAGTTCACCAATGGCGCCGTTTAATCTCACCAAGGTAAAGGCCGCTGTCGTGGCACCATGCCTAGCTGCCTGCTCAATTAAAGCAGGCATTTCATCGCTGTTTAATCCCGGTATAATAGGGGCGCACATCAGCATAACCGGTATGCCAGCATCACTTAATTGCTTTATTACCTTTAATCTGCCCTGTGCTGTCACCGTGCGCGGCTCCATTTTTTGCCTTAATTCTTCACTTAATGAGTTGATCGTAACCGCTACATGAACTAAATGATCTTTCGCCAAACACCTGAGTAAATCGAGGTCTCTTAAAATGAGGTTATTTTTGCTGATAATGGATACTGGATGTTTATATTGTAAAAAAACTTCTAACAGAGAACGTGTTAGCTTCAATTTACGTTCTATGGGCTGATAGCAATCCGTATTGCCAGAGAGCATAATCGGTGCGGCAATATAATTCTTTTGATCGAACTCCTTCGCTAATAACTCCGCACAATTTCGCTTTACAATAATTTTTCGTTCAAAATCCAATCCGGCACTGTAACCCCAGTACTCATGTGCATTCCGGGCATAGCAATAAATACATCCATGCTCACAACCCTGATAAGGATTAATAGATCGCATGAAGCGCAAGTCAGGGCTATCACTTTTACTGATAATACGTTTAGGGTAAGATTCAATGAGTTGGGTTGCTGTGTTCTCTAAAAACACTTCGTCCAAACCTTCTATATGCTCACAGACATATTTCTCTTTAAAAAACTTATTGTGCGTATTGATTTGCGCTCCGCGTCCTCGAAAATAGGCATCATTTTTTACAGTATCCATAAAGCAAATATACTAATTTAATTAGTATAAAAACTAAATATATTAGTTATGTTATAGTGGATTTAGCTGCTCGGCGATTAGCCGCTTCACTTATGAACTAAAAGGAAGTATTAACTTAAAACCTACAACTTATAACTCAAACGTATCGTTTAAAAGAAGCAAATACAGCTGTTTAGGTCCATGTGCACCCAGCACCAAGGTTTTTTCTATATCAGCTGTTCTACTCGGACCAGTTATGGTGCTAATCATAGAGGGCATGACAGCATATTTCTTTTTGATAAGATCAAATCCATCTTTCAAATCCATCACCAATTGCGAAGTATAGGCAATCACTACATGAACAGGTGGGTAAACACTCAGTCGCCTTCCAGCATGCTCTCCATTGGTTACCATGATGCTACCTGTTCGTGCAACAAGTGCTTCGCACGCTGTTATTCCCAATTCTGCTTTCGAAAAATCGACATCACTTTTATAATAAGGAAATTCATACCGATCCAACATTTCTTGTACAACAGGCTCCCATGCGTACATCTTTTTCACTTGTTCCTGCTCCGTAATAGCGATTAAACTTTCAATTACCTGAATTTCATTCTCACAGAACACAAACTTACCCGATACTGCTGTAAATTGTTGGGCAAAGAAAATCTCTAATGATTCGTCTGGATCTGTATACAGGGGCTGTTCTTCCAAACTTGGATATGGGTTATCGCGCTTAACCAGCAGTGCCTTTCTAATCTTCTTTAATAACCTCTCCTTCGCAGTAGCCTCTTGCATACACCATAAAATTTTAAGATAGGCAATTTAGTAGTTTTTTTTCAAACTGCCATAAAAGAAGACGGTCTAAAAAGAGGAAGATTAATCATTTTTAGACCGCCTATATTAGACCCGCTTACGTCGAATTTTCTACTTAAGACGCATTTGAAGCGCTGTTTTCATCGGATGATGTATTAGGTTCGAACGTACCAGAATTATCTCTTACACCTTCATGCACCAATCCCTCAGCCGCTTTACGTTGATCAGACGATCCTTCATCACCATTCACAAACTCATCATAAGTCGTGCGGTGGTCAAAAGGACGCTTTCCAAGTATTTCTTCCAAATCTGATTGGAATAGTATTTCTTTTTCCAATAACTTTTCGGCCAACGTCTTGAGACCTGCTGATTTTTCTGTCAGCAAATTCTTGGTCTTCTCATAAACATCGGAAATCAGTTTACGTACTTCTTCGTCAATCAATTCAGCCGTTTTCTCTGAATATGGCTTTTGGAATTGTGTTTCTTGGCTATCATTAAAAGAGACATTTCCAACTCTTCCATTCATTCCGTATACAGCGACCATGGCGTAGGCTAATTTGGTAATCCGTTCCAAATCATTTTGCGCCCCGGTTGATATCTTGCCAAAGGTTAAATCCTCTGCCACTCTACCGCCCATTGTCATACACATACCATCAATCAATTGCTCTGTTGTATACAAGAATTGCTCTTTAGGTAAATACTGAGCATAACCTAAAGCGGCCACTCCACGAGGTACAATGGATACTTTCACCAATGGATCGGCATGCTCTAAGAACCATCCAGCAATGGCATGGCCTGCTTCATGAAAGGCTACAATCCGTTTTTCCTCAGGTGAAATAATTTTATTTTTCTTCTCAAGGCCGCCAATGACGCGATCAATGGCATCTTGAAAATCTTGCATATCAACTGATTCCTTGTTTCTTCTTGCAGCAATCAGCGCAGCCTCGTTACAAACGTTCGCAATCTCAGCTCCGGCAAACCCGGGTGTTTGTGCAGAAAGTTTTTTAGCATCTACATCTGCCGCCAGTTTAATGGGTTTTAAGTGTACTTTGAAAATTTGTTCACGACCAATCAGATCAGGTTTATCAATCGAAATCTGCCGATCAAAACGTCCAGGTCTTAACAGTGCCGAATCGAGCACATCTGGGCGGTTCGTAGCCGCTAAAATGATAATTCCAGAATCTGTACCAAAACCATCCATCTCTACCAGCAGTTGGTTGAGTGTGTTTTCGCGTTCATCATTTCCACCCACAATATTATTTTTCCCACGAGCCCTACCAATGGCATCTATCTCATCAATAAAGATAATACAGGGTGCTTTATCCTTTGCTTGTTTAAACAAATCACGTACACGCGATGCACCTACGCCCACAAACATCTCTACAAAATCAGATCCTGAGAGCGAGAAGAAAGGTACTTGTGCTTCTCCGGCTACCGCTTTTGCTAAGAGTGTTTTACCAGTACCCGGCGAACCTACCAATAGCGCACCTTTCGGTATTTTACCTCCTAAATTGGTGTATTTCTTTGGGTTCCGTAAAAAATCAACAATTTCCATCACTTCCTGTTTCGCTTCTTCCAAACCAGCTACATCATTAAAAGTGATATTCACTTGCGACTCTTTATCAAATAATTGCGCTTTCGATTTACCGATATTGAAGATCTGTCCGCCAGCTCCACCAGCTCCTCCTCCCATACGGCGCATAATAAATACCCAAAAAAGAATGACTAAGCCTAAGGGCAAAATAATGGAAAGTAGCCATCCTGTCCATGGACTGTTCCGTTCCTCCGGAACAACACTTACCCGTTCATTCTCCGGAACCCCCTGTTGTGCTGCTGCCAATCTCCGTTCTAACGCATCAAATGACACGTCTTGGAAGTAATATTGCGGGCCCGTGTTTGGTGAAGATAAATTTAAGCCGTTATTCTTTTGCCTGACATCATCGTATTTTTTGTCGTCCAACCGATCCTTCTTAATATAAACTTCAACTCCAATCAGTTCATTCCGTTTGTAAGTTACCAACTTTTCCACATCTCCCGCCTTGAGCATGGTCGATTCGAATCGTTTATAAGTGATCTCCTTTGCATTATCACCCGTAAACACGTATTGCAATGCTATAAAACCCAATATCATAGCAATCCACAGCCACATGATATTAAATTTTGGCGGTTTGGGGCTTATTTTCTTTCCCGGAACTTTCTTTATTTTCCCAGGTTGATTTGACATATTATCTTTCATAAAATATTAATCCTCTTTTTGTTTTAGCGGCTGTTCATGCGCTCTGAAAGTATTTTAATTCTGCATCACCCCATAAATCTTCGATGGCATAAAACTGTCTTTTATCTGTTTTAAAAATGTGCACCACCACATCGATATAATCTAATAGAATCCATTCGGCATGATCTAATCCTTCTTTGCGCCAAGGATCCTGCTTCAACGCTTTGTACACCTCTTCTTCTACACTTTTAGCAATCGCCTTTACTTGCGTGGTTGATTCGGCATGACAAATGACAAAATAATCAGAAACGGAACTATGAACATTTTGTAGGTCTAACCGCACGATTTCATTCCCTTTTTTCTCTTGAATACCGTGTATGATAATTTCGGAGAGATATGTAGATTCTTTAACCTTTTTACCTTTTACCATTAAAAAACTTTAGTTTTGAATAAATTTCATTTAATGCCACAAAGACTTTGCAAAGTAACATTTTTTTAGGACTTATTGTTGGAGAAAATATTATTACTCTACAACAGGTAAGTTCAACCAATGATTATCTGAAACAGAACCTGTCAAATTCTACGCCATACAAGGAAGGAACTGTAATAATGGCAGAAGATCAATATGCTGGAAAAGGCCAAGTGGGAAGTGTGTGGAAAAGCCAAGCCGGCAAAAACCTGACGATTAGTGTACTGCTTAACCCTACATTTCTGGCCCCAACAAGCCAATTCCAATTGAATATTGCTGTAAGCTTAGCTATTATACAAGCGCTTGAGCCCATTTTAGGTGAACAACTATCCATCAAATGGCCAAATGACATTTATTATAATGACAAAAAACTGGGCGGCGTATTGATTGAAAATGTGATTCGGGGCAACCAATGGAAACATGCCATTATTGGTATCGGACTAAATATTAACCAAACTGATTTTGGAGATCAGACTAAAGCCTGCTCACTCAAGCAGATATTACATCAAACTTTAGACAAAAAACACATATTGATCGCACTCTGTGAAGCGCTTAGTTATCAGTATGATTTATTGAAACAGGGCTTCAAACAACAAAAGCAGGCTTATCACCATCACTTATACCAATTAGGTAAGACCAGTTTCTTTGAAATAGATGGTTTGCAATACCAAGGTAAAATTATCGATACAACAGCGACTGGCAGGCTGGTTGTTGATTTTGGAGACAGGATTGCCGATTTTGGCATTAAAGAAATTGCATTCCGCTAACATGACTGGGTGAAAGGACATTGTATAATCTTTGCTTTTTAGTTAAGTTTGTAACCTCTTTAAATAACACATGATAAATTAAACCTTTTTAGACCATGAGGTCTAAAAACAAAAAGCGAACTAACAACATGAAAAAACGTAGTATTGTATTGGCACTTATGCTATTCAGCTTCATAGCGGTATCAGCTCAAATAAAGACACCGGTAAAATGGGCATATGCAGCCAAAAAACTCAACGATAAAGAAGCTGTTGTTCTCATTAAAGCAACCATTGAAAAAGGCTGGCACATTTATTCACAAAATATCAAACCGGGAGGACCAGTGCCGACCAGCTTTACTTTTACAAAATCTGCCGATTTTACACCCATAGGTAAAACCACCGAACCAAAGGGTATTAGCCATTTTGAAAAAGTTTTTGATATGAATGTAGTCTACTTTGAAAATGCTGTTGTCTTTCAACAAAAGGTGAAACTGAACAAGCCTACTACAACGGTAAAGGGCTCTGTCGAGTTCATGGTTTGCAATGATAAGGAATGTTTACCACCAGACGAATTATCGTTTAGTGTCCCCATCAAATAATAAAGAAGCGGCAAGAGCCGCTTTTTTTATTAAAATCGGTATAATACCCTAATTTACTATACTTTTAATTGACAAAACCGAGACCGTGCATATGGCCCGCTCTCGATTATATTTGCTAATTTCACGCCTTCAAAATAAAAGTGATGAATAAGAAGTCTATTATCGTTGTTCTAACGGCAATCTTTTTAAGTTTTTTTGTAAAAGAAGCGTTTTCTCTTGCATTACAGGCAGATTCCGTCTCTTTTGACGACATCGAATTCACGGATATCACAACAGATTCATCTAACGACACATCTGTAGATACACCCCAATCAACCGTACAACCTACTCAAGCAACACCAACACTTACCAACCCAACATCATCACCAACCAACTCGCTCTGGTCTACCTTTCTGGCTGGTCTTTTAGGTGGCTTTCTAGCTATTTTAATGCCCTGTATTTATCCTATGATTCCACTTACGGTCAGTTATTTCACAAAAAGAGCTGAATCAAAAGGAAAAGGGATTCAAGGCTCACTGCTTTACGGCTTATCCATCATTGTTATTTATGTCTTGCTGGGCCTTATTATAACCATTATTTTCGGGGCCAGCGCACTAAATGAACTAGCTACCAATGGTATATTTAATATATTTATTTTTTTAGTATTGCTTATTTTCGGCATTTCATTCTTAGGGGCTTTCGAGATCACACTCCCTGCTTCTCTTACCAATAAATTAGACGCCAAGTCTGACTCGAAAGGTTTAACAGGTATATTTTTTATGGCGGCCACTTTGGTGGTTGTCTCATTTTCTTGTACCGGCCCTATTATAGGTACTGTCATTGTCACTGTAAACCAAACCGGCAGCTATTTAGCACCTACCATGGCTATGTTTGGTTTTTCCTTGGCATTGGCTCTAGTATTCGGTGTTTTCGCCGTTTTTCCAAATTGGCTAACCTCATTACCCAAATCAGGTGGCTGGCTCAATTCGGTTAAGGTAGTTTTAGGGTTTCTGGAAATAGCCTTATCACTCAAATTCCTATCTACGGCCGACCTTGTTTACCATTGGGGTATTCTGGACCGTGAAGTATTTTTAACCATTTGGATTATTACGGCCATATTCATTGGCTTATATTTACTTGGCAAGCTTAAACTGGCACATGATAGCGATCTACCCTACATTTCGGTATCCAGACTTTTCTTATCGGGTGCTTTCTTCACTTTCGCCATTTTTATGCTTCCTGGCTTATGGGGTGCTCCTTTAAAAATCATCAGTGGCTTAACCCCGCCCATGACTACACAAGATTTTACATTAAACAACTCCATAGGAACGGCAACAACCACCCCTATCAATGATATTGGACGGAAGAAAAAATATGCCGATTTTTTACACGTTCCAAATCATATAGATGGTTTTTTAGATTATGATGAAGCGATACAATATGCTAAAAAAGTCAATAAACCACTTTTTCTTGATTTTACCGGTCATGGATGTGTGAATTGTCGCGAAATGGAAGCTGCCGTATGGCCTCATCCACCCATTGATAAATTACTACGCGAAAAATACATTGTCGTATCTTTATATACAGATGATCGTACCTCATTACCAAAAGAAGAACAGTTCTATTCGTCGGTTTTAAGAACAACAGTCAATACAATAGGCAAAAAATTCAAACATTTGCAAGCGGCTAAATTCAACACTATATCACAGCCGTACTATGTACTGATTAGTCCGAACGAAACATTACTGGTTTCACCTCCCATAGGAGCTGAATTTAATAAATACAAGTTTTTAACCTATCTTCAAAAAGGATTGGACAATTTCGAGCATTTAAACCATTAATTATTCAATAGATAACATGGCAAACATTAAAAATATTGCAGTATTTACATCAGGGGGAGATTCGCCGGGAATGAACGCAGCCATTCGAGCAGTCGTGCGCACAGGGCTACATTACCAATTAAACGTCTTTGGTATCCAACGCGGTTATGATGGTATGGTGAAAGGAGAAATCTTACCTATGGATGCTAAATCGGTAGCGAACATTATCCAACGGGGCGGCACCATATTAAAAACAGCACGTAGCCAAGAATTTAGAACTCTTGAAGGGCGCCAAAAAGCGTATGAACAAATTAAACAATTCCATATAGATGGTTTGGTAGCTATCGGCGGAGACGGTACCTTTACAGGTGCTGCCAAATTTATTGAAGAGTTTGATATTCCAGTAATGGGCCTACCAGGCACCATTGATAACGATTTAGCGGGAACCGATTTTACAATTGGCTATGATACAGCCATCAATACGGTTATTAACGCTGTGGACAAGATTAGAGACACAGCCGAATCACATGACCGGCTATTTATCATCGAGGTTATGGGCCGCGACTCTGGGCTCATTGCCTTACGAAGCGGCATTGGTACAGGAGCCGAGGCTATTTTGATTCCAGAAAGTGCCACCGATTCAAGCGCTTTATTAGAAAAACTCGCCCACGGTAGAAAAGATAAGTCATCTAAAATTGTATTGGTAGCGGAGGGCGATGAAGAGGGAGGTGCTTTTGCCATTGCTGAACTCGTAAAGAAAAATTTTCCCAATTACGACACGCGGGTTTCCATATTGGGGCACATACAACGCGGAGGCAGCCCAACTTGTATGGACAGGGTGCTGGCCAGTCGGCTTGGAGTGGCAGCCGTAGAAGCGTTATTAGAAGGTCGCAAAGGTGAAATGGCTGGTTTAATCAATGGCGATATCGTCTTTACACCATTTAATAAAGCCATTAAACATATCGATTCACTTACTCCCAGTCTACTTAAAATTGTTGATATTCTATCATAGCTTTTTTAGCCACCGGCAAAATGAAAGCGTCCTGTACCCGCCGGTGGCTGTTCTTTTTATTACTTATGGATTGTGATTTTAGACTTAAAGTGTTTTATACAGCTGCTGCTCAATTAAATTTCACAAAAGCTGCTACCGAGTTATTTATCTCCCAACCTGCGGTCAGCAAGCACATCCAAGAATTAGAGCAACAAATTGGCCAGACACTATTTGAACGCAATGGCAGCCACCTGACCCTTACTGCTGCAGGGAAGGTGCTTTTTAAACATGCCCATAGCATCATCGCTCAATACAACAGCGCTTCGTACGAACTCAGCCGTTTAAAAGGAGAAACCTCAGGAATATTGAAGCTGGGTGCCAGCACAACCATTTCTCACTACATCATTCCATTGATATTGGCAAATTTTCATAAACACTATGAGGGTGTCCATATTCAAGTAGCCCATGGGAACACACAACAAGTCGAAGACTGGCTTGTTCATAAATCGATCGATTTAGGCATCATTGAAGGATTGGTCCATAATACATCCTTAAAATATACCCCACTATTTAAAGACGAAATTGTGCTGGTTACCCGGGCGAGTAATACAATTAGTGATCTACTGACGCTAAATAGATTAAAGAACCTTGATTTTATTATGCGCGAGGCAGGATCGGGCACAAACGATGTGATCGCTAAACATTTAAAAGCAAAAGGCATAGAGATACAAGACCTACAGGTAAGCATTCATCTAGCCAGCACAGAAAGCATGAAGCAGTTTTTACAGCATAGCGATAGTTTCGCCTTTTTGTCCATTCACGCCATACGGCGCGAACTCCAAGAAGGGGTGCTTAAAATCATCGATATAGAAGGCCTTGATATCGAGCGTAATTTTCTTTTTGTGCATCCACATGGTAGTATTTCGGGGTTACCAGATCTCTTTATGAGATTTGCCAAACAACAGAAACAACAATTACTTTAACATAACTTTTGGTTATACCCTATAAGAAACTTTCATTTTCAATTCCCATAGCATTGCTGTTACCTTTGTGATATCTCAATGAAGTATCTGTAAAGTATAGATCAAGCAGCATGAAAATAAAACAAACATCCGTAATAGCATCTTCAGAAACGAACACAATTTTGGCAAACGTCAAAAGACTTTCTGCTTATACCCGCATATTAGCAGTAATCATCTTATTGTTTATAGCAGCAAGCATATATCTTTTTTCTATCACACCATTTGACAAATCCGTGCCTACCCAATCCAAGCCGCTAACCGTTAGCCAAATAAAAATCGCACCGATTCCTGATGATAAAGAAGGAGAGATGATTCGGTACGGGAAAGAGCTCATTACCAATACAGCCTACTACTTAGGGCCAGAAGTCATAGAAGGCGCCTTGATTGGCAATAACCTTGCTTGTTCAAATTGTCATTTAGATGCCGGTACAAAGCCCTATGCAGCACCTTACATCGGATTGACAGGTGTTTTTCCACAATACATTGGCAGGGAAAATAAAATCACATCCTTAGAAGAGCGTATTAACGGTTGTTTTGAACGTAGTATGAATGGTCATGCTATACCTGTTGATAGCCGCGAAATGCGAGCGATGGTCAGTTACATCAAGCACCTCAGTAAGCATATTCCAGTTGGGCAACGCTTAGAAGGCCAAGGTTTCGTTCAAATCCAGGTTCCACCACGCGAGGCAAATGTCCATACAGGTGCAGCCATATTTAAACAGCATTGTGCAGCTTGTCATGGCGAACAAGGCGCAGGTATACCCAAAGGAGCTCAAAGGGATAGCAAAGGTTATTTATACCCCCCTCTTTGGGGAAGTGATTCTTTCAACGATGGTGCAGGTATGGCTAGACTATTAACCGCTGCCCGCTTTATTAAAGGAAATATGCCACTGGGCGCTACGGCAGAAAACCCAACACTAACCGACGAAGAGGCATACGATGTGGCTGCATATATCAATTCTTTTCCCCGACCTGAAAAGAAATTCAAAGAGCAAGATTATCCTGATTTATCGAAAAAGCCCAAAGATTGTGCTTACCCACCATTTGCTGATAACCTAAGTGCACAACAGCATAAAATAGGACCTTTCAATTTTTAATTATATACACATTAATCTTACAAATATGAATACAAAAACAATCGGATACACCATCGCACTTCTTTTCTGTTTAAGCACCTGGTCATACGCCCAAGATCATCATGTAGAACAAAACCGCAGCTATACAGGAGCGATAGCATCTAAAAAAATATATCGGGCAATTTATCAACTAGATTCCAATGATCCGAAAATCATAACGAAAGCCATTCGAAACATACGCAATGCATTGAATGACCCGCGCTTAAAAGGAAAGCTACAGATCCAGCTCATTGCCTTTTCGGGTGGTACAGAAGCCTATTTGAAAGGAAGCCCATACGAAGGAGCGCTTAAGGAACTCATTGAGCAGGGCGTTATTGTAAGCCAATGCCTCAATTCATTAAAAGAACGAAACTTAAGCAAAGATCAACTCTATGATTTTATCGGCTATGTACCCAGCGGTAACGGTGAATTGATCATTCGCGCCGCCGAAGGTTGGACGATTATTAAACCTTAATAATTCAAATACGTTAATCATGAAAAATATACTTTTAGCACTATTTACGTGCATCTTATTTACTCCTGCTGTTGCCCAGGATGCACATCGTTATGACCCACCCTGGAACACCCCTCCAACTGCCGGAATTCAATTTACTATTCCTGGTATAGACAATGTGCCCGACCTATATGGCGATATTTGTGATCCACAGCTGGTCGTGTTTTTTGCTGGCAACCAGTTTATGTGCATCGATGAACTAGTAAATGGGTTCAAGAAAAAACACCCACAATATGAACGGATCTTTATTGAGACATTACCTCCTGGTATTTTAGCTAAACAAATTATAACCGGCTCATTAACCATGGGCAATCTACGTATTACGCATACACCCGATGTATATACAGCGGGGGCAGGTAGAATGAAGGAAATGGAAAACTACGTAGATACCACTCTGATATATGCCTATAATAAGTTGGCCTTAATGGTTACCAAAGATAATCCTAAGCAAATTACAAAATGGAGTGACCTGGCAAAGAAAGACGTGCGTGTAAGCATGCCCAACCCTGCTTGGGAAGGTATCGGAAGACAAATTGAAGCAGCGGTTAAAAAAGCAGGAGGAGCATCCTTACTCCATCAACTTATGCAGCAAAAAGTAGCAGATGCAAGTACCTATTTAACTCGGATTCATCATCGTGAGAGTCCTTTGCGTTTACTATACGGGCAAAGTGATGTTGCACCTGTGTGGTTATCAGAAGTTCGCTATCAACAGTTAATTAACCACCCAATTGCACTGGTACCTCTTCCACCTGAACATAATATTCGGGCAACGTACGTAGCCGGTAAACTTAAAAAAGCCCCACATCCGGAAGCAGCAACGGCCTTCTTGACATACTTAACATCAGCCGAAGCAAAGGCAATTTATCGGAAATATGGGTTTGAAACAGAATAGGTATAAAGCTTAGGAACTGTTTTAAAAGAAAGAAACAAGTCATTGCGAACCTCTCTTCTTCGGGTTCGCAATGACGGTAATAATAGTGGTCTTTTAGATAATCTCTTTTTAAGATATTTCCATTAGGAATTCCTTCCACCACCCCTTCTTTCTCTCATTTGCTTTTGCCTTTGCTCCATCAACGAGTCGTACGCCTTTTGCTGTTCTTCCGTTAGTACGCCTTTGATTTTTTGCTGTGTCTTTTCTCTCAATGCACGCATTTTCTCAAAACCTTCTTTCCGATCATCCCCATCCTTGCTACCTTGAAACAAAGCTTGTTGTTCTTTTGCCTCATTTAGAGAGAACTGATAAATCGAATCTTTTTGGGTTTGTGTCAATGTCAGTTGCTTATCTAACATCTCTACGCTCCGTTTAGCACGTTCTTCTGGCGTAGCGCGCATGCCACCACGACCTCTGTTTTGTTGTGCCATCGATAAGGTAGCAATGAACAACATGGCTACCATCATACAAAGAATTTTCTTCATAACTATTTTACGATTAATATAAGGATTAGATAGAAATGGAAGAAAAGGTTTAATGTATACTGACTTATTTTTTTAGTTTATCTTTAAATACCTTTTTAAACTTGTCCAACTTTGGTGCAATAACAAATTCACAGTAAGGTACTTCCTTATTTAATGTATAGTAATCTTGATGGTAGTCCTCGGCAACGTAAAAATGGCCATACCTCTTCACTTCGGTAACGATTGGTTTATTGTAGGCCTTTTCTTCATTAAGACGTTGGATATAAAACGATGCCTTATCCCGTTGTTCTTTATTATGATAAAAAATAGCCGATCGGTATTGTGTCCCCACATCATTACCCTGTCTATTTAATTGGGTAGGGTCATGTGCAACAAAAAAGGCAGCTAACAACGCATCATAACTAATTTCTTTCGGATGATAAATAATATTAACTGCTTCGGCGTGTCCAGTGCGTCCGGTGCAAACCTGCTTATACGTTGGATTCGCCACACGCCCTCCTGTATAACCAGAAATAACTGTATCTACCCCTTGCAACTGCTTAAATTGTGCCTCTACACACCAAAAACATCCGGCAGCAAAGGTTGCGGTATCTATTTCTTGATCTATCATGGCGACATCACGAGGAGATGTCTGTTCTTGCTTGACTGATCCACTGGCACACGAAATAAAAATATGCATCCACATGCCTATTCCGATAAAGAATAATCTGAACATATCTACAGTTTTAAGATTCATTTATGCTATTTTAAGCACAATTTTGCCAAATTGTACCGATTCATCCATTTTCCTAATAGCCTCTTCTGCATGCGCTAAAGGATAAATGGTATCTATGATGGGTTTTATCTGATGCTCCTCCAGAAAGGCCAACATTTTTGCAAAATCGCTCGGAGAGCCCATGGTAGACCCCAATATACTCAACTGTTTCCAGAAAATCTTCCGGGCGTTCAACGGAGGGAATTCGCCCGAAGCCGTAGCACCAAAGAACACAATCCGTCCGCCAGGTTTGGCGAGGTCAATATAGGCATTAAAATCAGGACCAATCGCACTATCAATGATGACATCGAAGCCACCAACAGTGGTAAGTTGATCGCTCCAATTCTTATCTGTATAGCGCACGCCAGCCCGTGCACCTATATCCAAAGCTTTCTTTATTTTTTCTTCCTTACTGGAAGTAACATATACCTCAGCTCCCGCATGAATGGCCCACTGCAGTGCAAACGTCGCCACACCACCTCCTATCCCCGCGATTAATACTTTATCTCCTTTTTGCAAATTGGCCCTGCTAAACAAAGCGCGCCAAGCGGTCACCCCTCCAAGCGGAACTGCTGCAGCTTCTTCAATTGTTAGATGAGAAGGAACTACATGCAGGTTTTGCACAGGTACTTTGACATACTCGGCGAAGGTTCCATTTTGAGGTAAGCCTAGGATTTGAAAATCTCCAGACTGGGCAGCCTCATGAGCGCCCCAATTAAAAGCGGGGTTTATCATAACCGTTTGCCCAACCCAATGCGCGTCTTGCGCTGTTGCCACTTGCTCTACTATACCAGCACCATCAGAGCCCAAAATGATCGGAAAACGCAACCCGGCATATAGCCCTTGCTGGATCCAATAATCCCGTCTGTTCAGCGCGGCGGCCTGTATTTTTATCAGTGCTTCACCTGCGCTCAATTCGGGTTTTGCTACTTGCTTGAGAAGCAGAGGTGTATGAACCCCTTCCAATACCATGGCATTCATCATACTAAAAAATAAGATCATTAAAAAAAGCAGTGCCCACCTGATAACACTGCTTCTTAGAGCCTGTTTAAAATTCATCTAATCATTTTTTTATGCTTCTTTTTGGCTGTGACTTCGTTAAATTTTACCAAGATAGCCTCCGGCTATCCCGCCAAAATTTGCCTTGTCTCGCTCAAAAATAACCTATAAAAAATTTTACAATATAAATTTAAACAGGCTCTTAAAAAAGATGTAAAATATCATTTCCGGTTACCGGATTTAGTACTTACTTTTTTGCGCTTGCATAACGCTCAGCAACCGATTTCCAGCAAATAACGTTAAAAATCGCCTCTAAATATGCCGGACGCTTATTCTGATATTTCAGATAATAAGCATGCTCCCAAACATCAATCCCTAAAATAGGTGTACCTTGAACTTCTACCACATCCATTAACGGATTATCCTGATTCGGTGTAGAAGTGACTTGTAATTTACCAGCAGCATCTACAATAAGCCATGACCAACCCGACCCGAAACGAGTAGCACCTGCTTCTTGTAATTTTTTCTTCAGTTCATCGAATGAACCAAAAGCCTCATTAATAGCAGTTGCCAACTCACCGTCTGGGGTTGTTTGCGCATTAGGTGATAGAATGGTCCAAAACTAAGAGTGATTATAATGGCCACCACCATTATTACGAACAGCCGCTG
>Ga0182735_1001279_pt1 | contig 17092 bp, 35 predicted proteins | sample eDN5th30CKraftMG_FD_128524 | JGI IMG/M metagenome (GOLD analysis project Ga0182735, IMG submission 128524) | Enriched Miracle-Growth compost microbial communities from Emeryville, California, USA - eDNA 5th pass 30_C Kraft MG (version 2) (version 2) ... | reverse complement strand
GCGGTGTCCGGCGATACCTGCTTCATGACCATGAAGATGCTGTTCATGCTGGGTAGTCCTCCACGGTATGGCCGAGGTGCTCCAGAATGTGCCGGTACACGTCATCTTCTTGGTAAGACACACCATCGTAACAGTGGGCGCTTGGCTGCAAATCCAGTACAAGCAGCCCATCGATATAGACGCGCGCGCCTTCAGCCCAGGACGGGCCGCAGGTTTCGCAATCGTGAGTGTCGCCAAGCCACTCGATGCTGATTTTCACGTAATCACCTCCAACTCGCGCAACAGACATTTGACGAACGGCATCAGGTTGGACGCCTCGTGGATTTCGACTTCGTATTCGCCATCTTCTGAAAACGCGATTTCGGTCACACCTTCATGGCGCAGCGCATATTCAATGGCGTTGAAGATTGCGGTTTCGGGGATTGGCGCCATCCCCTACACCCTCATCGGCATAAGCACGCCCGTCCACTCGCCCTCGCCCTTGACGACGGCAGGCGAGCCTGCATCGCCGAGAGCAAAGCGCACGTTTGCTTCATCCAACGCGCCAAGCATGTCGTTGACGTACCGGGCGTTAAAGCCGATTTCCAAAGGCTCGCCTTCGAACTCAATCGAAACTTCATCGCTGGCCTTGTCAGCCAGCATCAGTCGGAGCACGTCACCGACAGCGAATTTCACTGCGCGAGATTTGTCGTCTGCAACAGCGGCGACACGCTCGACCGCTTTCATGAGCGCTTGACGGTCAACGGTAAGCACGTTGCTATCGCCGGTTGGAATGACGCGCACGTAGTCGGGGAACGTGCCGTCAATCAGCTTGCTCGTGATCACCGTCGGGCCAGACGTGACGCGCACCTTGTTCTGGGACAGTTCAACCGTAACAGCGCCTTTCGGCAGTAGGCCTACCAGCTTTCGCGGCAGGATCACGCCGTATTCCAAGTCGCCGGCAGGGCCGACATTGCGCATCAGCCGGTGCCCGTCGGTTGCGACAGCAACCAAGCGACCGTCAACGGCATGCAGATAGACGCCGTTGAGGTAATAGCGGGTTTCTTCGGTCGAGATTGCGTGCACACACGGCGCGACAAGCGCTGCCAGATCAAGCTCCAGCGTCGTGTCGAACTTCCCTGCGCTGAAGGACGGAAAGTCTTCGGCGGGCAAGACGTCGAGCTTGTAACGGCTGCGGCCAGACGCGACGGTAAGGCGGCCTTCATCTAAGGCAAGGGTAACGTCACCCGTCACGCGCTTGGCGATATCCGCAAGCATCTTGCCGGGAACGGTCACGCTACCCGGCTGGCAGTCGAGCACCGGCAGACTGGTCGTGATTTCAACATCCAGATCGGTGCCTGTGAGGCGCAACTGGCCGTCCTCGACAGCCAAGAGCACGTTGGCGAGAACAGGGATGGAATTGCGGCTTTCGATGGCACGGTTGACGGTAGCCAAGGCGTGCGCGAGCTGTGAGCGGTCAATGCTGACTCTCATCAAAGTCTCCTCGTGTTCGGTGGTAGAAGGCGCGGTTGGTAGCCGCGCCTGATGGGTTTAGGCAGCCAAAGGCCAGCCATCCTCATCAAGTTCAGGAAGGACGAAGTCGACGCCGTTGAGGTTTGCGATATGCGCCAGCAGCGCTTCTGCAGTGCTCGGCATGTTGTCGTTCGCAGGCTGCACCCACGGCTCGCTTTCGGCGTCGTCGACGGTCATGGCGTCAATTGCCGCCTCTATGGTGAAGGGTTTGTCTTCGTTGCCGAGAACAACCTTGTCGCCGTAGGCGCCGCCAATCTGGTCTTTCAGATCGTCCCATGTGTCGATTTTCACGCCACGAACTGCCAGTGCGATCTTCATCATATCGCCTTTGCCGATCGTGTAGCCGCGCTGCTGGTACTTCAGAACGCGTGTTGACGAAGCTAGCGGATATCGCGTTCCAGCGTTGAATTTCAGGAACCGCTGGCTGTTGTGTTTCAGAAAGTCCGGATGAAAAACAAAGCCGGAGTCGATATGCTTTTCGCCGACGGTGATGAATTCTGCACCCTTCCACTTGGATCGCTCACCCGTATCCAGGTCCACGGCACCCATGCAGACGGTGAAATCGAATGCCTTGAAGATATCTTCGGCAGTCGGAAAGAAGTCGAAATACATCAACTGGGCGATATTGTTGCTTTGGTCGGCAAACGTTACCGCCCGCTTGCTGGCCGCGACACACCATAGGCCTTCCTCATATGCGTCATAAACGGCACGCTCAAACGCCCGACGTGATTTGAAGTAAAGATCAACGTCATTGATCTTCGCCCCGGTGAAAACGCTCGTCACAGCGCCACCAGCTACAAAAGCGCCGTCAAAGCGTATTGGCAGCGCGGCATCGATCTGTCTGCGCTCCGCTTCATAAGCCATGCGTATCTCCTCGTGTTTGGTACGGTACGGTGGTTGCTACCGGCGCTTTCGCGCCAGTAGCGGGTTGGCGTGGCTTAACCCCAAGGTCGCTTCTTGCCTGCCGCAGCAGCTGCTGGCGCCGGATTGTTGCTGTTTGCTGCAGCCGGTCGGTTGTCATTGGCCGGACGAGCCTGCGCTACAGGCTGGTTGGCGTCGATCGAAGGCTGGGGTACGTTACCTTCATCGGGGAAGTAGTACTTTTTGATCTCGGCGCGGGCCGGATACTGGCCATCCTTGGAGGGCTTGCCGAGGCCGATTTTTGCCGTGAAAGCCTTGAAGTGCAGTTCTTCGGAATCTTCGACTTCCGAAACGCCGATTGCCCGGCAAAGGCTGGCGAACTGACGCTGGCCGATCTCTTGCGCCTGAGTGCTTTTGTTTTCGAGGTTGTAATTGTTAAAAAGTTTGCGCTTCGCATACTCCTCCGGGCGAATAACAACCATCGTCGTCTTCAGAATAGTGCCCGTGCCGTCCTTCGTGGCCGCTACTTCGCTGGCCTCGATTTCCAGCTCATAGTCGCCGTTGGGCAGTTCTTCGTAGTCTCGCTGCTCGGTATCGTGAGCAGTCGCATCAAATCTGCTGGCTAGTTTTGCCATCTATAAATTCCTTGTGTTGTTGGTGGTTTGGTTAGGTAATAGTTACGGATGTTTAACTATTAACCATTTTCTTCTCATGGTAATTCGCTGCCGCGTAAGTAATCAGGGGAGGAGGATTACTTTGCGCCGTCGCTCCGCGCGCTTCGTCCGCAGCGGAGCGACGTCTTTTACTTAAAACAGCTGCGTTGGGGTTTGGGCGCCTACGCCTTCGCCCGATAAATAGCCGGGCGGAAGAACCCGCCGATGAAACCGAGCGAAGCGCCTATCTGCCACATCGCAAGGCCTGCCGCGTTGATGCCAACGGCGGCAAGGAAGGCGTGGATTGTTTCTGCGAAAAACAAGCCCACAACCCAGCCGACAAACGCGCCACCGAGAACGCCGATGAGCGGTGCGAAAAAGAGGATGGCCGCGATTGCTACAAGGCCAGCTAGAGCTTTTTCCATCAGGCGGCGTCCTTGTTTAAGGATAGTGCCTTTGCCTTTGCTGCGGCTTCGCCCTTTGTTGGGAACAACAATGGGCTGCCCCCCTCAACCACATGCGCCCATTTTCCGTATTCAACGTTCACTTGAATGCCAAACAATGGCTCGAGCGTTGTGGTATCCACCCACTGGTGCACTCGGTGCTTGCGGCCTTGCATTGCCTTACAGAACTGCACCGCCATCAAGCCGCCTCCCTCTGTCCATTGTCGTTGCCAACCGGCCAAAACCTAGCAATGTCGGTGAAGCCCTGCCCTTTGCGATAAACGAGACTGTCCGGCATCGAATAGCGGTTTTTGGCGTTGAAGCCCGCCGCCTCGTTGAAGTGCACCTGGCGCTCCTTGCCACCTTCCGCGTGGCTAACCTTCGTCTGGCGGGCCACTTCTTTTTCCTTGATGGAGATACGGTAGTTCATGAACGCGACGATGTCGGACTTCTCGCGAACCAGTGCATTCGATCGCTTGTGCAGCTTGGGCTGGTATCGAGAATATGGATCCGTTGTCGGGCTGTCGAAGCGCACGATTTCAGGGTGGGCCAGCATGACAACGTACATGCCAGCACGGGACAGCGCAGACACGGCGGCCATTAGTTCGTTCCATTCGGTATCGGCTTCCACGTAGCCTTTCCCGAACCCGGCATCCTCGATGCTGTTGATACCGAGTCGGGCCGATGTTGCGCGCCAGACAAGCGGTTCCAGACCGTCGAGGCTGTCGATAATCACGGTGCGCCGATCGTGTTCTTCGGTCAGTAGTTCGCCAATGACGTTCAGCAGATCGTCGAAGGATTCAATCGTGCCGGGCGTTGCCATTTCGATGTCAGACGGCGGGCGCTCACCTTCGGTTGCGAGATAGATCGGATCTGGAAATTCTGCCGCGAGCGACGTTTTGCCGATGCCATCGACGCCGTAGAGAAGGATCACGGGAGGATCGTTTCTCTTGGTCGACTTCAGGCTTGAAAGAGATAGAGCCATAGGTCTCCTCGTGTTCAGTAGGTGTGGTGGGTAACGGTGATTGCGGCGATGACGGCCGCAAGTATGAGCCAGCCAACAAGCCATGCCGGTGGGCTTGTGAGCAGCCATGCGCGTGGGGCGGTCACGCCGCGCCCCACAGATAAAGCAGCCCGTAGAACGGCAGCAGCAGGTTCCAGAACAGGAACGCTGCAATTGTCGTGGCGATTGCCAGCGCGAACGCTGCAAGCGCCAAGGACTGCCCGATGCGTCCGACACCGGGCTTGCGCCCGGGATCGATGAACGGCATGTCAGCCGTGGCTTTTGTGGCGAAGGAAATCATGCCAGCACCCATGCGTAGAAGCCGACCGTCAAGGCGAGCACAGCAACGACTGCCAAGCCCCATAGAAAGCGGTCACCAAGGCCGAGCGTGGTTTCCGGCTCATATAAGGTGTCGCCGTCCGCGTAGTCTTTGGGCGCATAGTTGCGCGTGTGGCTGTACGTGGTGGAGGTCATGCGGCCCTCCGAATAACGACATCTGCAATGAGTGAGTCAACGAGAACGAACACGCCGAACTTCTGGCCCGGATATTTGACGGCAAGACGTTCGGCCTCGTCAGTGGCGGACTCTTGGCTCTTATGAACCCTCGGCGCATCAGACGGCTTAGGCTGGCCGTCTTCGATCAGAGCGACGATTGCGGGTTTGGATGGTGGACCAACCAATTCGAGTTCATATCCGCGCCAGTCATCGATACTACCTGGTCCGCCCTCGAGCCATTCGACGCTATACCTGTCGCCAACGGCTTTAGTGATGCGAAGACGATGATGGGGCATAAAGCCACCCGACCGCTTCACGATATCACCAACCTTGAACTTCGCCACGGGCGCGTTGTCATTGCTTGCAGCGTCGGCGCTAGCCGTTGCTAATGGCTCGTCGACCCATTCGGCGATGAGGTCCGTCGGAAGTTGTTCGTTGCTCGAAAAGCTCAGTCCATTTTCGTACCAATGGTTCGGGTGCTCCGGCGAACCATAAACTCCGAAGCCATTATGGTCGATCGGCCCAACCTTGCGCCCATCGCGGGTACGATAGAACTTGCCGGTTTCGATGGTGAAGGATGGCTTGTCGGTTGCTTCCGCAACAGGCAAGAGGATTTCCAGTCGTGTTTCTGCGACGGCAACCAGCCCGTCACGCCCATCGAAGGTAACATAAGGGTGCATGGAGCCATCTTCCTCGACGGTTCCTAAACTGCCGGCCGCGATCCCGAGAGACTGATGGACAAACCCCAACTCAACGATCTTAACTCTGTCGCCTTTTTTAAACTTAGCCATCACGCGGCTCCCCTCGTCTTGGTGTTTTTCGTAAGCTTCACCTTCTTGGTGAAATCGACCGGAATGACGTTGTCCTCTTCGGGCTTGTCAGCCTCGACACCGCCGCCGTCCTCTTCAAAATCTGGCTCGACTTCGAAGCGCGAGACCTCAAGTTGCACAAGGCCCGTGCCGGGAATCATGAAACGCACAGTCAGCCAGCGAAAGCTGTCGCGCTCCTCGATAATGATGCCCTTCCATTTCCACAGCTTGTGGACGACGATCTCGCCGGGAAAATCCCAGCATTCACCGCAGTCGCAGGTCATGCGGCACCTCTTTTCGGTGCGCGGTGGTAGGAGACAGGCGCGTTCGAGACGTGCGTCCCATTCCGAAGCACGGCGTTCACGCGTGCTTCTGCTTTTTGCGCAGCCGTCCGGTAAGGCTTGCGGTTTGTCATGTCCCGCTCGCCAGTTCGCGTGTATTTCGTTTTCAAGGTATGCCCTCCTCATCGGGAGGTTATTCGTCGGCCCCGTCTCTCCGCGGTCGGCCTAATGCACAGTGGCGGGCGTAAACGGCCCATCCAGAATGGTGATCCGGGGCAACGAGACATAAATGTCCATGCATCCTCCCGAATAACCGCCATTATATGTCGCGCGCCGCACAACGGTGCTTGCTGTCGGCTTTGGCGGCGGTAGCGTGGGCGATCTTTCCGATAGCAGCGACCAAGCGTGGCCTCTGGTAATGCCCATCATCTCGGCGATCTTGCCGAATGACGCGCCCTTTTTACGGTGCGCGGCGGCAGTTGCCTGCAATTCGTGTCTTGTCGAATGCTGCATGTCTCCTCGTGTCGGTTGGTGAAGGTTGACAAGTGCCGCGTCTGGCGGCATCTGTCTCGTTGACCGGCAGTGGTGTCGGTAAGGAAATCGCGGCGTAGAAGCGGCTTCGGCCCTCCTCGTGTTAACCGCGACGTACGGGCAGGCTGGGGTAACGGGTGGTGCCGACCCATAACAGCCTGCTTTATTATTTGCTTCCGCTTCCGCATTTCGGCGTTGGATTACGGCGCCAGCCTGGCAATAGCGAAAGCACCGCCGACGTTTCAGTCGGCAGTGTCCCTTTTGAAATCTATGGCCCTTGTGGCGCGGAAGCGATGCGGCTTCTTTCGGCTGTGTTCATCATGGCGCTTCTCCTCAGAAATGGTTTCTATCTATTAAGGGCGAAAATCCGTGGGAGGATGTTCATTCTGTTGCCTGCCATTTTGTGTTTCCGACAACTCTTGCGTCGGTTGATGATTGAAATATATTGGGATTTATCCCATTTGTCAATGTGATTTTTCCCATTTTTTATTCAGCGCATAAAAAATGCCGCAAACGCGGCATTGTGATTTATCACCCGAAAGCCTTAGATGCGTATTCGTCGTGCCTGTCGCGGCGGCACGATAGATTCAATGTCAGCAGCCCAAACGACTTCTTGGTCCCTCATAGTTGGGCCATTTAGCGATTCCAGATCGTAAAGGCCCGGTCGAGATCCACGCGTTAGCCGCTTCAGCAGTGCACGACCGTCGCTTAGTCCCACGACAACCATATCGCCAAGCATTTCGTCAGACGGGGCTAGCTTTTGATCACTATAAAAGATCAAAGCCCCATCGACGAAAGTTCCCATAGAGTAGCCGTGCACTTCAACGGCTACCGACTCCGGCCCGGCGCCAGGTGGGATAATGACATCCCCGAACCCGCCGTCACCAGTTCCATAGACTATTTCACCGCTCGTATCGGCGCCGACTCGCCCTACCACTGAAGTTACTCCCGGCTCTTCCCCGATAAGATACCCGACAGTAGTATTCAGAATGTTAGCAACCGACTTCAGGGAGTCGATTTTTGGAACAGCACCGCGATCCAAGATGTCGCGTACAAAAGTTTCCCCCATCCCAGCTTCCAGCGATAGGGCCTTCATACTCCAGTCGCCTTTCTTCATCGCGGCCCGGAAACGATCTTTGTCTACAGTGACTTGTTTCATAAATGGGTTTTACCCCATTGAACAAATTTCGTCACTTGGGAAGTTTCCCATTGACTAATGTGAAATATCCCATTACCTTCTCCTCAACAGCACGAAGACAGCCTCACCAGCTTGATCTGCTGACCACCGACCAAAGCACGAGGAGACTGCAATTATGGAACCCACCAAGAGAAGAAGAAGCCCCAAGCCTCGCCCGAATGAAATCATCGGCGGCGGATTCTTTGTATTCCGCCGCGGCAAGAAGACTGGCCGCGTTGGCGTCTTCACCACCATGCCATACGAACACGGCTCGTTTGAGCAGGCCTTGGCCGAGGCGACGCGCCTCGCTGCCCTGTGCCCCGGCGAGACGTTCGAAGTTTTCCAGACGAGCGGCGCCATAGCTTGCTGCGCGCCGGTAGAGCTGGCGGAGGCTGCGTAAAATGGAGCGCGATCCCTATGAGGAACTGGGCACAGTCCATTTCCGACGCACCGAACTGGCAATCATAGAGGCCCTGTCCGACGTCTACCCTCGCCGTATGCACATGCGTGATCTTGTAGATAACGTTTATGCATTTGATCCAAATGGCGGCCCAGAAAACGCGGTCGGCGTCATCAGAACAACTATGGTTGGCCTGCGCAAGATGCTGCCACCCCACGGATGGACAATTCCAAAACAAAGCTGCGGACGCGGCAATCAGGGCTTTTACTACCTTGAGCCCGTCGCGAACGACAACGTACCGGCAAAAGACCGGAGGGCAGCAGCATGAACCGCGCTTTGCTTGAACTGCTCGTCGACGACGAGTTCGAAACGGAAACCGACGCACCCAAGGCTGGCAATGTCGAGCCTATGCGCCGCCCTGACTACAAGGCTAGGAAACATGGCCGCCCACAGCCGTGGATCAGGTACGCAGCCAGAGAAGCTGTGGAGCTGGCTGTCGTGCTGGGGTTCGTTGTAGCCGTGTGCGGCGTTGGGTTGGGGCTTACGGCATGACACCGGCACAACGTAAGAGGACGTTACAAAGGCTGGTCTCATTACAGGACGGATCATGCTGCTATTGTGATCGACAGATCGAGATTCTGCACCACACGCCGGGCCGAACAAATCCGCCGCATCGCGCAACGCTTGAGCACCTTCGACGCAAATGTGAAGGCGGCACAGACCAGTTAGACAATCTGGCTGCCGCCTGCTGCGAGTGCAACGGTGGACGCGGCCTGACAGACTGGCTTACCTTCAAGTCCTATCGGATGGGCGAGACGGTCACAGCACACAGATAGCGACGGGGCGCTTAAGCCCCCGAACCTCAAAGAATGACAGCCTTGCGCGTTTTTGCGCCACGGTTTTTTGCACCCACCAAAACACGAGGAGACCCTATGTCCAGATGCATCACACACGCCGCTATGGCACCCATCCTGACCGCCGCCGAATTCCAGCAGCAAGGCACGACCGCCGCGCAGGTCTTGTCGATTTCAAAGGCAGTGCGCGCGCTTGGCTATCACTCCGAAGCCGAAACGCTGCGAGACACCGCTTTCGAACTGGCGCGCATTACCGGCGTTCGGTTCCGTTATGGCGCTCCGCGCCAGCGTCGCAATCCAGCCAACGACAATCGCCGCCGGCAGCGGAGGGCGGCATGACTACCGCCACCACCCGCCGTATTGACGCGGCATATCTCAACGCGCTGCGGCTTGGCCCGCAGCGTATCGGCTATCCAGGCATTCCTTTGCCTGTTGCCTGCCGTCTGGCGGCAACCGGTAAGGCGCGAGTGCTTGGCAATGTCGTCGAGGTGCGCCCATGACCATCCCAGAACAGGCAGTACAGGCGGCAAGCCATGCCGTTATTCTCGGAGAAGACGAGAACGGCAATCCTGTCCACCTTTCAAATGAAGAAGCCAGAGCCGCCCTCACCGCAGCCGCCCCTCACCTAGCATCGGTGCGGGTGAAGAAGATCGGATATGTATCCGCTGTTGAGCTGTACACGCTTCAACAAATCGAAACGTGCGTTGACTTGTTCACAGTTGCGCAGAGCGGCCCAATGAAGTTCGTCCCGGTCTATGCCGCAGCAGATCAGGTATTCGGAAATTCCGAACAACTGAATTCGTCTATCGATAACGGACTGCCCGCGTCGGAAAAAACTGTGAAACGCCGCGTTGCCGACGCTCTCGAAAATGTCTGGACCGCGCTGGATTGTGACGTTGACCAGATCGAGCGTGTTATCGCCCATATGCGGGAGAACGGTCTGAGGATCGTAGAAACCGTTAAGATCGACAACACCGAGGTCATCTTGGAGCCTTCCGCTGGCAGAGCGGCTGTGCTGGAGGAAGCGGCGAAGATTGCAGAAGACTACGTTCAATATGACGTGGCCGATGCGATCCGCCTTCTCGCGTCCCATCCAGTAGCGGACCATACCCAATGTGAACGATGCCAAGGCAACGGTGAAATTGTCACAGATTGGGAAAGGTATAAGCACCCGCATGAAAATGACGTTGGCGACGAAGCCATAGCGGAATGCCCCGATTGCAATGGGTACGGGTGTGCTGAAGCTATTGCCCATCCAGTAGCGGATAAGCCCGACGCTTTCCCTCAGCCCCGCCGAAAGGATGGCGAAGAACCCTGTGGTGAGTGTCATCTTCAATCAGGCGAGACTTGCGACATTTGCGGCGCGGTAGCGGATAAGCCCGACGAAGCGGGGGCGCAGGGGGAGGGATGGCTGCCGATTGAGAGCGCGCCTATCGGAAACGGAAGCAATCGCTTCTTGGCTTATATTACAGGTCACGGTCCTTGCGTTTGTTATCGCAATGCAAACGGAACTGTTCTTTCAGTAGACGGCAGGACCATTCTTCGCGCCACCCACTGGCGTCCTCTCCCCTCTGCACCATCGGAGGGCGCGGAATGAGCACGAACGCTGTCTACAATCCCAAGAATATCCCAGTCGACGATTTGCCGACGATTTATGGCTTTAATAACGGTGGCGAACCCGGTTGGTTTTCGGCTGTTTTGATTGCCGACGATGGTGAAGTCATGGGTGGTCACATTTGCTCCCACGAAGCCTACATGCCAAGCGACCTTGGAGTCATTGAAGGTGCACGACCGGACCGCCATGAAGGATTTCGAAAGAAGTATCCAGACGGCTATAGAATGGAGTTCGTCCCGACTGAGCGGCTCCGGGTTCACATTGGGTTGAACGCCGCCATCGAGCGCAACGCCACCCACCCATCAGGAGGCGACCGTCATGGCGAGTGAACAGCGATGCAGCAAGCCCGGTTGCGGCGCTCTGAAAATCGTCGGAAAGCCGTGCTCCGATGCAGACTGCCCGCAACAATGGGTGCGCCACACTGACACCCGCCCCGCGCCTGCCGCTACAGATACGGGACCGGTGACGGTACGCAAGGAATATCGTTTTCCGATGCGGGATAAATGGGAATTGCAGCCTAAAATGTTCGGGATGGATGCCGTTGAAGAACGGTCCCTAGTCACCCGCTCGCAGGCTGAGGAGCTATTGGCGAGAAATATCGCGAAATTGAGCAGAAAAATCATCGATATTGAAGCCGACAACGCGGCGATCACGAAGGAGCGTGATTTCTGGAAAGATAGATTTGAGAACGACACGAAGGCCATTCGCAAGCTCGAAACAGAGAATGAACGTCTCAGACAACTATTCGAAGATGCCATTATTCACGACGCCACATTAACCGGCCCGAAGCTGATGGGTGTAAATGCAAGCGCCGCCGTTCGTTCAGTCAGGTCGTACATTGAAACACGTAAAGAGGGCCCAACGGATGATAACTGAGCGACATATCCAAGATTTACACGCCGCAATCAGCCGTCGCGACTGGCATGCTGTTGAAGTGGCTGCAAATCGTCTGCGTGACGCATCTGAAGCCGACAACGCGGCGAAGGATGCCGCTATGAAGCGCTGGCGTTCAGAATGCGAAAGGGCGCAGTCGCAGAATGTGGAATTGGCCGAACAGCTTTCCAGCCTCGAAGCCGACAACGCGGAACTGAATGCTGAAAAGCAACGAATGCTTAATGCCATGTCTGACATGAGCAATACAAACAAGAAGCTGACTGCGCGGATTAAGGAGTTGGAGCACGCCCTGACGGAAAAGCGTCGTGACCGCATAGGAGATAGCGAGAAAGGTGGGGCTTATCTTTGCCGTGCCGAAAACGCCGAAGCGAAAGCCGAAGCCCTCGAAGCCAAGCTCGCGGCTGCTAATGAAATCGCGCAACTGGTCATTCAGGCCGAAGAAGACAAAAGCGGCGATCCGAACTTCTACATTCTGATGATGCAGACGGCTTACGACAAAGCCCGCGCCATGCTGGGAGGGAAGACGTCATGAGCTTTGATACCTACAGCACAAGAGGGGCTATCTGCCCCCACTGTGAGCATATGCATAAGCCAGAAGACGACAACTATTCCCTCTACAGCGAAGATACTGACGAATGGATCTGTGAAAGCTGTGGTGAGGAATTCCGTGTGGCGGTCTTTGTTTCCCATTCTTGGACAACCGATCCTTTGGAGAGTGACAAATGACTTCTGACCTCATTACGCGCCTCTCCAAGCTAGACGCGCCTGACAGGGAGCGATGAACATGGCTTATTACTTAACCGCCATTCTTATGCTCATCCCCCTGTCCATCCCGGCGTTTTTCTTCGTATGGCTTATACGAGATTTATGCATCGCCCTCTTGCGCGCAAAGGAGGCCAGTAAGCCATGACAGCCATCAAGCTCGTTGACGTAAAAGAACATGATCTGTCCCGCGCTGCGCATATGGCGGTCGCTTTTGTTAGGCAGTACCCGGATCGAATGGGCTTTCGTAACGGTGTCGTATTCTCGAATACAGATCTATCGTGTCCGCTCTACGTCTACCGCACCAAGACACAAATCGTTGTTCGTGGGGAGGTTTCCAACCATGCCGAGTAAGGAACTCACGAAGGCTGTAGCAACCGAGCTCGCGAAAGTTCACAGCCGCAAAGGCAGCACATACGAAGATATGGCCCAAGCCGCCATTTCGACCATCCTCGCCGCTCTACAGGAGCCGACAGAGGTGATGCTTCACGAGGTCGAAGGCATGCTTGTATCCGGCCCTTATCTCGGAATGCTTGATGCCGCCGATATTTGGGAAAGGCTGCTCGCCGCCTCCGCACTTGGGGAGCAGAGAGAATGAAGGTCAGATACGGAGACGGGAAAACCGAGTACGGACCCGGTGTGATGATCGAATTGACGGGCGATGAAGTAGCAAGAGCTATCGCTGCCTATCTGGTCGCTCGCGACGTGAACATTCAAGGTTCTCGAACAATCAGTGTAAACGGTGATCTTTGCTCTTTCGGTAACATCTATGTCGATCCGAGCGGGACCGTGGTCAAGAAAGGGAAGTTTCTGTCAGGACGCGGCCCCGAAGGTCGCCAAGCCCTGAAAGGCGGCACCGAATGACGAACGGAAAATCTGCATTCTGGAACAACTATCGCATCATCAGGCGGGCGGCGAAGTCGGGCCAATCCATCAAGCATTTGCGGTTGCCGATCATACTGTGGCCGGTTGCTGCCATTGCTCTTGATTTTGCATCATCTGCACGAGGTGTAGCTGGCCGCGCCGCACTGCGGGAAAGGGAGTGAGGATGAACGAATCAAATAACGAGGGAATCAATATGCACCACGAAAACGACAATGAAGCAGATCTGTTAATGGGCGTCGAGCCAATCGCCAAGTATCTGGGCGTCACCAGGCGCCAAGCTTATCGGCTGATCTACGATAAAATTATGCCCAGCTTCAAACTTGGCGGTACAGTCGCTGCTCGCAGGTCCAGTCTCAAAAAATGGATGGAAGGCTTGGAGGCAGAGCACGCAGCGTAAACCGTGTGCCATGTGTCAAATCATGTGCCGTCGATTCCCCGCGCAATCCTAAAATTGCCTGATTTTCTTGGAAATTCCTGAACATTTACGGCACATGGTCAATCAAGCCGCATCAGTCATAAACATTTGATATTGTTGTAGGTTTTTGGTGAGCGCGTTGGGGTTCGAACCCAAGACCTACTGATTAAAAGTCAGCGAATAAGATATTTATTTTCAATATGTTATACGCATCATGTGTCATTTGTGTGCCAATCTATCATGGGGCAAGCGTTTCGGCAATCCTGTCAAATGCTGCCTTATGATCGTCGGATGGGAACAGATGACCGTATCGATTCATGGTTATTGCGTAACTGGCGTGGCCCGCCAATGTCTGCACGGCCTTGGGGGAAAGTCCGGCTTCGATCCACGTCGAAATCGCATAATGCCTCAGCGCGTGCCATCCGATATCCGGGGCGTTCGTCTTTGCGATAAGGGGCTTCCAATCCCGTTTCATAAAGTTCGTATGGCGAATGAAGCCGCCCCTGCTGTCGGTGAACACGAAGTCATCAAATCCGTTATGTTTGGATGTAGCCTTCCAAGCCTTCAGTTGATCAATCATCGCCTTGCCGATTGGAACGGTTCGGCGGCCTGCCTCCGACTTTGTCGTGTCAAACTCGCCATAGGCATCCACACGCGTCTCGACACTGACGTGACCGTTTTCCATATCTATATGCGCCCATCGCAGCGCCCACTGTTCGGAAGCACGCAGGCCGGTGGCAGCGGCAAAGCGGATACGCAGGTCGATAGGCGCCTGAGCAAGATTGATGATTGCCGCTAAAGCCATCTTGGACGGCGGCGTTACTCGCTCCGATCCTTCGTCCCGCTTTCCAATGACGCGTACACCCTTCGCAACGTTTACGCCGACCTTGTTCGTTTCAATACCATGCTTGAGGGTGCGGCTTAACGTGCCAAGGACGCGCCGCGTTGTGACAATTCCCGCCTCCGCATTGCGCATGTCATCACGAAACTTGATCACATCGGCTGTCGTTAGCTCTGCCAGCGTTTTCTCGCCAATGCCATTTTCGAAGCCAATGCTGCTTTCGTCGGTAGGGTTGATCCAATTATCGAAATGCTGTTTCGTCGTCCGAAGATAGGACTGAACGACCTTCTCGCCGCGCTTGTGGCGAAGCTCCATGGCTTTATAGAAATCGTCGCAAACATCCGCGACTGTAGTTTTCTTCGCCTCTTCCTTGTAAGTAGCTGAACCTGTCGTGGCGATGAGTTCAGCCAGCCTTGCTTCTGCTTCGCGCTTCTTTGTGAACTGCTCACGGTGCCGCTTGCCAAGACGATCCGTAAAATCGAGTTGCCAAGCCTCATGCTGGCCGCTGGCATTCTCCCAGGATCGCTTCTTAATTTTGGCCAAAATGAACTCCTGATAATTTTGGCACATAATATACAACGGCACACGAGCCGACAAGCTGACGATACAGAATCATCTCCTGTTGACTTTCGTTCTATATGAGAACAAAATAGGAACATCTAAATTAGCAGGAGGAAGCCATGAACGCTCTTGTGCAAAATTACGAAGATGAAATTCAGCAGGTTCTCGCCTACCACGGTGGCGATGTGCACGCGGCCATCGAAGCGCTTTTGAAAGACCGCGACTTTCTGGCGCGTGAAGTTGAACTCGCTCGCCTTGCCGTAACACATGGCCAACGCGCCGACCTTTTTAAGATGGCTGCGTGATGAAAACGTTCCAAGTCGCTCTTCCTGAAGCTTACGCTCTGAAATGCGCCCGGCGCGAAGTGCATCGCGATGCTGACCGTCTTGGCGCCCGTTTGCCTCATCGCATGGCGCGAAAGTCGGGCGTGGATTTCTGCGTATTCAGCTTCCCAACAGAAAGGCTCATGGGCGCCTTTATGCGACGGCACGGCGGGAAGTCATTCGGCGGCTCTGCGTCTGCCGACAAGTGGGAGAAAATCGTCGTGCGATAATGAATACGCCTGCCCTATCGCGGGCAGGCACCGGTAATAAAATTTCAGACAGGTTTGGAAATGAAGATGTCTGCTTATGAGGAGCACGACAAATGAACGCGCTTGCGCAAAAAGAAGGATACCAGGACGAAATTGATCTGGTACTCGCCTTCCATGACGGTGACGTGCGAGCTGCAATAGAGACCTTGCTGAAAGACCGCGATTTTCTGGTGAAGGAAATTGAATATGCGAGCCTCGCAATGTCGATGGGCTTTGCACGTGGCTGGAAGCCGACGGTGTTCGTAAAATGAGCGGCAGGTCACGCGGTGAGCCGCCTAAGACGCTCATCAACAAAGAGTATCCGTTTCAGGTCGTGCTTTACCTCACAGATTGGCACCGAACAAACCTCGTTCAGATGTTGAACGACCGGGAGAGATTGGGCGGGTATCGGCTGTGGGCCGGTGTGTATCACGATAAGAAAGATTTCAGCACGGCCATGTTTCAGACCGAGGAAGGCCAGCAAGAATTCATCCGGCGTTATGGCGGCAAGGCACATAACCCGCACGACAAGTCTTCCAAGCCGTGGGAGACGTATTTTGAGAAATGAGAATAAGACCGACCTTCCTGAGGGAAATGCCTGCTTCAGCACGGATAATGGATCTGTTCGGCTGGTACGAACTTTACGGCTATTGCTGCCGATGCGGCCATATCGGGTCCGTAGACAGAACCATCATTCTGCGAAAGTTCGGTACGCACACCTACTTCGTGGATCTGCACCCTCTAATGCGGTGCAAGGCCTGTACGGCCAAGGGCGATGCTCAATTCGGGATAACAAAGGCGCCGAGATAAATGAGCGGGTATAAAAGCGAGAACGCAGTCGCAACCAAAGGCGGCAAGCTTTTTGAGCACTACTGTGATTCGAAGGGCTGCAAAGCGTGGGGTTCGTTCGGCTACAAGACGGCAGCCTACGGACAGCTTTGGTTCTGCCGTGAGCATAAGCAGGAAGGCGAAGACGCTTTGGCTGGACGCAGAAAATAAGCGCCCTACCTTTTTGCGAATGAGGAGGCGCGCATGTGCGGACGATTTACCCAGACTTATACGTGGGCTGAAATCCACGCGATGTACAATCTGACGGCAGTTACGCCTCGGAATATCCAGCCTCGCTACAATATCGCGCCGACCACGCAGGTGGGCGCCATTACGCAGAAAGACGGCGCACTCGACTATTCCGAAATGCGTTGGTGGCTCGTGCCAAACTGGTGGTCGAAGGATCTGAAGAGTGTCCCGGCTACTTTCAACGCTCGGTCGGAAGAGATCGCCAGCAAGCCAATGTTTCGCTCCGCCTTCAAAAGCACCCGTTGCCTTATCCCGGCTTCTGGTTTTTTTGAATGGACCGGCCCGAAAGAAGCGCGCCAACCCTGGTTCATCTCTGCTAAGGACGGGATGCCCCTGACCTTCGCAGGCCTGCATGAGACATGGCGCGACCGAACCACCGGCGAAGAGGTGAAAAGCTGCACGATAATCACCTGTGCCGCTAACGACTTCATGGCAAAAATTCACACCCGAAT
>Ga0182735_1001278_pt1 | contig 17113 bp, 13 predicted proteins | sample eDN5th30CKraftMG_FD_128524 | JGI IMG/M metagenome (GOLD analysis project Ga0182735, IMG submission 128524) | Enriched Miracle-Growth compost microbial communities from Emeryville, California, USA - eDNA 5th pass 30_C Kraft MG (version 2) (version 2) ... | reverse complement strand
GGCAGGCGATTTCACGGATTCCTTCGCCATGCGTTACGGCTTCCCGCTGGCGTGGAAAGCGCACAGCGCGCGGAACAGCGCCGTGTCATGCTCCGCCGGCGTCGGTCTCTCTCCGGAAATCCAGTTGTAGATGTCGGGGTCGGCCATCTCGCTCAGCTTCTCGAAGGCGGCGAGATCGGCGTCGCCGAGGTCCGCGATATGGGCGTCGGCGAAACGCCCCATGATGAGGTCCATCTCGCGGGTGCCGCGATGCCAGGCGCGGTACAGCATGCGCTTGCGGCGGTCATCGAGGCCCGCGCTGGTACGTTCCGGTCCGGTCATCGCAATCCACAACTCCAACGCCAAACGCCCGGACGTGCCGGGCGATGGGTTATATAGGGCGATCGCGCGGCCATGTCAGTCGCAAATCGCGCGCAACGCACGAGCATGTCGTCCATGCGGCCTTCGCTGCTCAATCCGCTGTTCGCTCCGGTGACGACGCTTCCCGGCGTCGGGCCGAAGCTCGAACGGCTTTACCGCCGCCTGCTCGGGCGCGAGGACGGCGCGCGGGTGATCGACCTGCTGTTCCACCTGCCGACGGGCGCGATCGACCGCCGGGCGCGGCCGAAGCTCGCGGAAGTGGTTCCCGGAACGGTCGTGACCGTCGAGGTCGGGGTGGAAGGCCATCTTCCGCCGCCCCCGAACCGGCCGCGCCTGCCCTATCGCATCGAAACGAGCGACGGCACCGCCACGCTGACCCTGACCTATTTCAGCGCCCGGCCGGACTACCTGACGAAGCTCCTGCCGGTCGGCGAACGCCGCTACGTCTCCGGCACGACCGCGCTCTACGACGGCCATCTGCAGATGGTGCATCCGGATCGCGTGGTCGATGAAGCGGGCCTCGAAAAGCTGCCGCTGGTCGAACCCGTCTACCCGCTGACCGAGGGCCTGTCCGAAAACAGCGTCCGCCGGGCGGTCGAGGGCGCCGTGGCGAAGCTGCCCCTGCTGCCCGAGTGGCAGGACGAAGCCTGGCTCGTCAAGGAACGCTTTCCGCCGTTCGCCGACGCGCTGCGCCTCGTGCACCGGCCGCCCGAACCGGCGGACGTATCGCCGGACACGCGCGCCTGGTCGCGGCTCGCTTACGACGAGTTCCTCGCCGGCCAGCTCGCGCTCGGACTGGTGCGCGCCCATGTCCGGCGCCCGAGCGGCCGCCGCTCGGCCGGCGACGGATCGTTGCGCAGGAAGGTCGTCGCCGCGCTGCCCTATGAACTCACGGGATCGCAGCGGAAAGCGCTCGAAGACATCGCCGCCGATCTCGCCAAGCCCGAGCGCATGACGCGGCTGCTGCAGGGCGACGTCGGCTCCGGCAAGACCGTCGTCGCCCTGCTCGCCTGCGCCGCCGTGATCGAGACCGGCAAGCAATGTGCGCTGATGGCGCCGACGGAAATCCTCGCCCGCCAGCATCACAAGACCATCGCGCCGCTGGCGGAACAGGCCGGCATCCGCGTCGCCCTGCTGACCGGCCGCGAGCGCGGCAAGGAACGCGCCGCCATCCTCGACAGGCTCGCGGGCGGCGGGATCGACATCCTGATCGGCACCCATGCGCTGTTCCAGGACGATGTCGCGTTCCGGGACCTCGCCCTCGCCGTGGTGGACGAGCAGCACCGTTTCGGCGTCCACCAGCGCCTCGCGCTCGCCCGGAAGGGCGAGAGCGTCGACATGCTGGTGATGACGGCGACGCCGATCCCGCGCACGCTGGTGCTCACCTATTTCGGCGACATGGACTTCTCCGAGCTGCGCGAGAAGCCGGCCGGCCGGCAGCCGATCGACACCCGCACCATCGATCTCGACCGTTTCGAGGAAGTGGTCGAGGGCGTCGGCCGCGCGCTGGCCGAGGGCCGGCGGGTCTACTGGGTCTGCCCGCTGGTCGAGGAATCCGAAACCAGCGACCTCGCCGCCGCCGAGGACCGCTTCAGGACACTGCGGGAGCGCTTCGGCAAGGCCGCCGATCTCGTCCACGGCAAGATGAAAGGCGCCGACAAGGATGCGGCGATGGCGCGCTTCGCCGCGGGCGAGACGCAGCTGCTGGTCGCCACCACGGTGATCGAGGTCGGCGTCGACGTGCCGGAAGCGAGCGTAATGGTGATCGAGCACGCCGAGCGCTTCGGCCTCGCGCAGCTCCACCAGCTTCGGGGACGCATCGGACGCGGCAGCGCGAAATCGACCTGCCTGCTGCTTTACAAATCGCCGCTCGGTGAAACGGCCCGGTCGCGGCTGGCCGTGCTGCGCGAGAGCGAGGACGGCTTCCGTATCGCCGAGGAAGACCTCAGGCTGCGCGGCGAAGGCGACGTGCTCGGCACGCGCCAGAGCGGCATGCCGGGCTTCCGCATCGCCCGCATCGAGGCGCACGGCAGGCTCCTGCAGGCCGCGCGCGACGACGCCGCGCTGATCCTCGCGCGCGATCCGCAACTCAAGTCCGCACGCGGCGAGGCGCTGCGCGTACTGCTCTATCTGTTCGAGCGCGACGAAGCCGTGCGGCTCATCCGCGCCGGCTAGGCCGCGATCCCGAAAAAGCGCGGCGGTTTCCGGACGGAGTCATGCCCGGCGGCTGGCGGACAGGCGTGATCCGCCCGAGAGAAGGACGCTTACGCCGGCTGCAACTCTGGCCCGAGCGGGTCCTCGCCATAGCGGTTCGGCCCCGGCGTGCCTTTCAGACAGGCCCAGATGATCAGCAGGATGGAGCCGACGATGGTCAGGATCAGCAGCAGCCACCACGCCGTGCGGTCGATGTCGTGGAGGCGCCGCGCGCCGACGGCGAGCGAAGGCAGGAACAGCGCCAGCGACACCAGCGAATTGAAGGGGGAAAGACCGTTATCGGGAAACAGCGCGACATCGATGATCCCCGCGGCGATGCTGAGCAGGAAATTGAACAATGCCCAGTACCAGAACTCCGAGCGCGACGCCCGACCCGAGAACGTGACGTAATTCCTGAATCCGCTATTGATTGCCTCGCCGAAGCCCATGCCATCCCCCTGAACTTCATGCCGCGGGGAAATTATCGGGCGGGCATCCAGACGGCACAAGGCCGCAGCCGGCCTGCGCACAACTTAACCGCGCGCCATCGCGGTTGCTTATGGCGCATTCGCCCGGGCCGCCTGGGCCGCCCGCGCGGTCTGGGCCAGTGCCGCCAGCCGCTTCTGCGCGTCGGCGGCGCCGCCGCCCGGCTGGATCATGCCGGCAGAAATCAGCAGGGTCATGGCGTCCTCGACCTTGATGTCGAGCATCACGATCTCGTCGCGCCGGATGTAGAAGAAAAAGCCGGTGGTCGGGTTGGGCGTACACGGCATGAAGACTGAGACATAGTCTCCCTCCGGGAGCTTCGTCGCGATGTCGCTCGACGGCGGCTGCGAGAGGAACACCAGCGACCACATCCCCGGCGCCGGGAACTGCATCAGCCCGACGCTGCGGAAGCTCGAGCCGTCCTTCGAGAAGATCGTCTCGAAAATCTGCTTCATGGTGCGGTAGATCGGCCGCACCACCGGCATGCGGTTGAGGATGTTCTCGCCGAACTCGACCAGCGTCTTGCCGACGAGGTTCGCGGTCAGGAAGCCGAGCAGCGTCAGCGTCGCGAAGGCGATGACGAGGCCGGTGCCGGGAACCTCGTAAGGCAGGTAGCTTTCCGGGCGGAACGCCGGCGGAACGAGCGGCTTCACCCAGCCGTCCACCCAGGTGATGAACGACCATGTCAGGTAGGCGGTGACGAACACCGGCCCGACCAGCACCAGGCCGGTGAGGAAGTAGTTGCGGATGCGGGCGCCGATGCGCTTGTGCAGCACGGGCTTGGCGACGAGCTCGGGCGGCGCGGCCGGATCGGCGGGAGGCGGCAGGTCTGTCATGGAATGCGCGTCAATCGCTTCGCTTCATGCTGTCATGTCAATCGCCGGCAGCCCGCTTCTAGGCCTCCGACCCGCGGCGGGCCATCGAAATCGGCGGACGGATTGCCGCGCCGGCATCACTCGACCGTCACCGACTTCGCCAGGTTGCGCGGCTGATCGACGTCGGTGCCCATATGGACCGCCGTATGATAGGCGAGCAATTGCACCGGAACGGCGTAGATCAGCGGCGTCACCGTCGAGGCCATTTCCGGCAGCGTCAGCGTCGCCAGCGTCTCGACGTTGGCCTCGCGCGCGCCCTTCGGATCGGTGATGAGGATGATGCGGCCGCCGCGCGCCGCCACCTCCTGCATGTTGGAGACGGTCTTCTCGAACACGCGGTCGTAGGGCGCGATCACGATCACCGGCATGGTCTCGTCGATCAACGCGATCGGGCCGTGCTTGAGCTCGCCCGCGGCATAGCCTTCCGCATGGATATAGGAGATTTCCTTGAGCTTGAGCGCGCCTTCGAGCGCCAGCGGATAGCTCGTCCCGCGGCCGAGGTAGAGCACGTCCCTGCACTTGATGAGGTCGCGCGACAGATGTTCGATCTCCGGCTCGAGCCGCAGCGCCTCGGAAATGAGCCGGGGCACCTCGACGAGCGCGCGCACCAGGTTCTGCTCGTCCTGCCCGTCGATGGTGCCGCGGGCGCGGGCGGCGCCGATGGCGAGACAGGCAAGCGCCGCGAGCTGGCAGGTGAACGCCTTGGTCGAGGCAACGCCTATTTCGGGGCCCGCGAGCGTCGGCATCACCGCGTTGCTCTCGCGCGCGATGGTCGAGGTAGGCACGTTGATGACGGAGACGATGTGCTGGCCATTCTCCTTGGCGTAGCGCAGCGTCGCGAGCGTATCGGCGGTCTCGCCCGACTGCGAGACGAACACCGCGAGGTTGCCTTTCTCCAGCGGCGCCTCGCGATAGCGCATCTCTGAGGCGACGTCGATCTCGACCGGCAGGCGCGCGAAGCGCTCGAACCAGTACTTGCCGACGAGGCCGGCGTAATACGCCGTGCCGCAGGCCGAGATCGTCAGCCGATGGATCTGCTTCCAGTCGAACGACAGGTTCTCCGGCAGCACGACGCGATTGCTGGCCATGTCGAGGTAGTGCGCCAGCGTGTGACCGACGACTTCCGGCTGCTCGTGGATCTCCTTCGCCATGAAGTGGCGGTGGTTGCCCTTGTCGACGAGGAACGCCGAGGCGTTCGACTTGATGACCTGGCGCGCGACAACCGCGCCGCGCTCGTCGTGCACCTCGGCGCCGTCGCGCCGAACGACCACCCAATCGCCGTCCTCGAGATAGCTCACGGCGTCGGTGAAGGGCGCAAGCGCGAGCGCATCGGAACCGAGGAACATCTCGCCCTCGCCGTAGCCGATCGCGAGCGGCGAGCCGCGCCGCGCGCCGATCAGCAGGTCTTCCTCGCCGTCGAACAGGAAGGCCAGCGCGAACGCGCCCTTGAGGCGCGGCAGCGCGGCGGCGACCGCTTCGCTCGGCGAGCGGCCCTTCTTCAATTCGGATGAGACGAGGTGCGCGACGACTTCGGTGTCGGTGTCGGACGCGAAAGCCGCGCCCTGCGCCTCGAGCTCCTGACGCAATTCGCCGAAGTTCTCGATGATGCCGTTATGCACGACAGCGACGCGCTCGGCCGCGTGCGGATGCGCGTTGTTCTCGTTCGGGCGGCCGTGGGTCGCCCAGCGGGTGTGGCCGATGCCGACCGTGCCGGCGAGCGGATCGCTTTGCAGGCGCTTCTCGAGATTGCGCAGCTTTCCTTCCGCGCGCCGACGCGTCACGCGGCCGCTTTCCAGCGTGGCGATGCCCGCCGAGTCGTAGCCGCGATACTCGAGGCGCTTGAGCGCGTCGACCATCTGTCCGGCGACCGCCTCACGTCCGATAATCCCAACAATGCCGCACATATTTTTGGAAAGCCCCTGCTCCGGCACATTCCGCCCGCGGAAATCCGGCGGCCGCCACCTCATCTTGCCGCAGCGTCTAGTCGGTTCTGCTGCAGCGCAAAAATCACGAAATCTTTCGCGACCTTACTACCCGTTCTCGCCTCACGCGCGGCCTTTGCCCTGCGCCTTCATCTCACGCAGGCGCTCCGCCCAGCCTTCCTTGACGACCTGACGGGCACGGCCGACCGCCAGCGAATCCGCCGGCACGTCGCGCGTCACCACCGATCCCGAACCGACATAGGCGCCGTCGCCAATCTTCACCGGCGCCACCAGCGCCGAGTTCGAACCGATGAAGGCATTGTTGCCGATCTCGGTCCGGTGCTTCTCGGCGCCGTCGTAATTGCAGGTGATGGTGCCGGCGCCGATGTTGGCGCCTTCGCCGACGGTGGAGTCGCCGATATAGCTCAGATGATTTGCCGCCGTGCGCGCGCCGATGTCGCTCGCCTTCACCTCGACGAAATTGCCGATCCGTACCTTCTCGCCGAGCTTCGCGCCGGGCCGCAGCCGCGCATAGGGCCCGACGGTCGCGCCGCGCCCGACACGCGCGCCTTCGAGATGCGAGAACGAGCGGATCGTCGCGCCCTCCTCCACCGTGACGTCCGGGCCGAACACGACATACGGCTCGACCGTCACGTCACGCGCAAGCTGCGTGTCGGCACAAAGCTGCACCGTCTCGGGCGCGACCATGGTGACGCCGGCGTCCAGCGCCGCCATCCGCAGGCGCGTCTGCAGGATCGCCGCGGCTTCCGCCAGTTGCGCCTGCGTGTTGATGCCGCGGATTTCGTCCTCGTCGGTCTCGATAGCAACAGCCTTGAGACCGTCCGCGCGGGCGATGGCGACCGCGTCGGTCAGGTAGAATTCCTTCTTGGCGTTGCGGTCGCCGATCCGCTCGAGAATCGCCAGCGCCGACCTGCCGGCCAGGGCCATCACGCCGCCGTTGCAGAACGCGACCTTGCGCTCCGCCGCGCTGGCATCCTTCTCCTCGCGGATCGCAACCAGCGCTTCGCCTTCGCAGATCAGCCGCCCGTAGCCCGCCGGATCGGCGGCATGGAAGCCGAGCACCGCGACCGCCGCGCCGTCGGCCAGCGCGCCGCGCAGGCGCCGCAGCGTCTCGGTACGGATCAGCGGCGTGTCCGCGAACACGACCAGCACGTCGTCGGCGCCCCGGGTCAGCGCCGGTTTCGCCGCCAGCACGGCATGGGCCGTGCCGCGGCGCTCGGTCTGGACGAAGCACTCGGCCTGCGGCAGCGCGGCGCGGACATTCCCGCCGACGGCGTCCATGCCGGGGCCGATGACGGCCGCGACGCGGCCGCCGAGCGGCACGACCGCTTCCAGCACATGCTGCAGCAGGGTCCGGCCGGCCATCGCATGCAGCACCTTCGGTCGCGACGAGCGCATGCGCGTTCCCTCGCCGGCCGCCAGCACTACCGTGAGACAGGTTCGTTCGGTCATGAGGTACCGCTATACACCTGTAATTGCGTTGAAATTCTTACGTCGCCGTACGCCGGCCGGCCGGTGCGCGTCAATTGCGCGAATCAGTTAATGATTTCAATTCGATTCGCCACCGAGGAATGGCTGTATGGCTGACCAGGGCCGAGCCGCGATCGGCGCCAGCGCAATGGGAACCGGTACGATGGGAATAAGGCCGGCCGCTGCGGGCGGGACGGCTGTCGTTCCACCGGTCGCCGCGCCTCAGAAAGCTGCCGAAGACCGTCCCCTGGACCGTACCGCGGCCATACGGCTGACGCTGTGGGGCGTGGCGGCCGCGACATCGGCGGCCATCGCGATTTTCGCCGCCAGCACCGATCTCGGCACCAAGCGCGCGGGCGCCGCGGTGGCCGCCATCGTCGCGCCGCCCCTCGACAGCGGCAACACGATCACACAGATCGCGGCGCGCAATGCCGAAACCGAGCGGGAAACCCGCCGCCTCCTCGACACTGTGAAGGCTCTGAGCGCCGACCGCGAACGCATCGCGTCGCGGGTCGACTCCGTCGAGCGCGAAATGGACGGTCTGACCGGATCGATCAACCGCGTCGCCGCGCAGGTCCGGCAGCCGCTTCCTCCGGTGGAAAGGACGCCGCCGCCGGAAATCAGGCCCACCGCCTCGGCGCCTTCCGTTCCACAGCCCTCCTCGGCCAAGACCGGCCACGCGCCGTCGGTGATTCCGCCGGTCAAGCCGGTCGTGAAGCTGCAGCAGGATTCCGCGGAGACGCCGGCGCACGAAGGCGGGCCATCGATGCTCAATCTGGCGATGACGACGCCTGTTTTCGGGCTCGACGCACGCATGCCCCCCACCGCCTGGCCTCGCCAGCAGGTTTCCAGGCCGGGCGCGATCCTCCCGCCGGAAACCGCGTCTGTCAGGCAGGACCCCGACACCGACGTGCCGGTCGGCACCGTCACGGCCGCGAGCGCCGATACCGGGACGCCACAGGCGCACGAACCGCAGCCGAAGGTCGAACTCGGCGTCGATCTCGGTCCCGGCCTGACCATGGCAAAGCTGCGGGCGCGCTGGGACGCCTTCAAGGCCGCCAAGGGGGCCGAGGCGAACCGCATGCACCCGCTGGTGATGGCCCGGGAGGTCACGCCGGGCAAGCCGGTGGAGCTGCGGCTCATCGTCGGCCCGGTGGCGGACATCCGGGCGGCGGCGGAACTGTGCGCGAGCCTCGTCGGCACCCAGTTCCTGTGCCAGCCGTCGGTCTACGACGGCCAGCGGCTCGCGTTGCGCTGAGCCGGCGGCATAATCGCCACATTCCGCGCTAGAAGGGCTTTCTCATGCGTCGCCGCTTCCTGCCGTCCGCGTCCCAGTTCGCCGTCCTGGCCGCGCTCGGCGTGTGCGCGCTCGGCTATGCGCTTTATCTGCGCTACCTCGTAATCGAGAACGTTCCCGTCGGCCTTGCCTGCGATGCCGGCGCGCAGACGTTCACCTGCCTGTCGCGCAAGGTCGCCATCGCCTTCGGCGACCATGATGTGTTCGGCAGGGTCGCCGTGGGTTTTGCCGCGCTGACGCTGCTGCGGCCCACCGTGCTGCTGTTCGCCATCGCGCTCGTGGCCGCGGCATTCGGCGTGGTGCTGCACAACGCCGGGCTTGCCGGCGTCGGTGCCGGACTGCTGGTGCTCAGCTTTGCGCGGCCCGCGCCCGAAACAATATGACGGCGAGCAGGAGCAGCGCGGCCGCGAGCCAGAGCGCCTGCCAGTTGGCGAACGTTTCGTGGAACACGATGTAGGCAGCGCCGGCCGCGAGCACGGCGGCGGCGAGCGTTTCCGCCAGCGGACGGACGCCCGCCGCATGGCGCGTCACCGCCAGGATGGCGAACGGCACGGTCGCCGCCGTGAGCGCCGCCGACGGGAAATCCCGGTAGCGCGCATCGAACGTCAGCCCCAGCGCGGTCTGGATCGCGGCCACCACCACCACGGCGAAGACCAGCCCGAGCGCCCTTGCGACGCCGCGCGGCTGCTCAGCCGGCGCGCCGAACGTCCGCGCCATGTCGGGCAGCGGCAGCCCGCGGCCGAGCGCGGCGGCGCCGAGCGCCGGCGCGAGCACGGCGATGGCGATCAGCGCCGCCGAGCGCACGACCCCTGCCGCCCCGAAGCTCTCGACGGCGGCCTGTTCGAGCGTCAGCCCGAGAAGGCCGCCGCCGGCGAGCGCATCGAGCGCCACCAGCAGCCAGAAACCGGTCGAAGACATTCCACCAACCGCCTGGGCGCGCGCAAGAAACGCCGCGCCGAACACGACGGCGGCGAGCGCCACGCCGGCCGCCGCCAGCGGCTTCCATCGCGGATGGTCGGAGACCGGCTGCCCCCAGACGAACTTCGGCTCGCGGGTCTGCGCGTCGAGCAGGCCCCAATGCCCGCCCACCGTGCCCTCGAACTGCCGTTTCCACGGCTGATCGAACGCCTCGATCACGTTCAGCGAGAACTTCTCCGCCTTGGAGCGGGCGATGATCTCCTGGATGACCTTGGCCTGGTTGGACGGCGACGGCAGCGCGCCCTCGCGCATCCGCCCTTCGCTCGGCCATCCCACCTCGCCGATCATGATGTCCTTGCCGGGGAACGACAGCGCCACCTGCCGGCGGATCGAGGCGACGTGATCGGCGGCGAGATCGGCGGCGATCGGCAGATCCTCCCAGTACGGCAGGATGTGGATGGTGACGAAATCGACCGCCGTGAGCAGTTCCGGGTTCTTCAGCCAGAATTCCCAGACGTCGGCATAGGTGACCGGCACCGGCACCCTGCGCTTCACCTCCCTGATCGTCTCGGTCAGCGTCCGGGCCGACAGTTCGCCCCGCAGCAGCACCTCGTTGCCGACGACGACGGCGCGCACGACGTCGGGATAGGCATTGGCGATCGCGACCGCGCGTTCGATCTGCGCCCGGTTGAATTCGGGGTCCCGCCCGAGCCACAGCCCCTGCAGCACCTTCATGCCGAACTTGCGCGCGATCGGCGCGACCTGATCGAGCCCCTGATGGACCGAATAGGTCCGTACGCAGCCGGTGATGGCGGACAGGTTCTTCAGGTCCTCCTCGATTCGCCAGGGCTCGATCCGGGTCGAAAGATCGATCGGCGTTTCCGCGCCGCGATACGGCGCATAGGAAACGCATTCGAGCTTCTCGCCCGGCGCGAGCGGTGTCTCGGGCATCGGCACCGGCCGCCCGAGCAGCGCCCAGACCGCGACGATCGCGATCGCTGTCAGGACGAAAGCGGCTACGGGCTCGGCAACCTGTCTCATGGCGTTTCCGGAAAGCGGCATGAAAAGCCGCGTGAATCGGCGTGACGTCGCATGGTTATGGCGCGAGCGGCGGTCCCGGCGCAAACCGGGACCCGACGATGCGCGAAACGCAACGCTTCCGGCGCATCGACGGCGAGCGGCGGGCGGCTTTTAATCACGCGCGCAGGTTTTCTGGACAAACGTTCATGCTTGGGTCAAACCACGGCCACTGTATCGGCGATGCAGCGCCGGCACGAAGCCGCAATGCGGTCCCTTTTCGATGGTCTGTGAAGGCGATACAGTGAAGAAGCCAGTGCAGTCCAAATTTTCATGAAATCGATGAAGCTCCTTGTCCGGCGTGGTGCTGTTGCGGTCGTAACCTTGGCTCTCGCCACGCAATTCGTTGCGCCGGTGAAGGCGCAGGCGCAAAGCAGCGATTCGAAGGCGACGGACCAGAAGGCGCCCCAGCCTGGCGACAAGCGCGAGAGCGTACCGAAGCGGATCGACGAAATCGCCGAAATCGGCCGCCTGCTGTCCGGTCCGGCGGCGAATCCCGAGTGCGTCTGGCTCGGCCGGCGGGTGATCAGCCTGCTGTGGCGCGACGATCTCGACACCGCCTTCCGCCATCTCGACCTTTATGACCGTTTCGGCTGCCCCGGCGGGCAGATTCAGGCGACGTTCCGCTGCGTGGTCCGGCAGGGCGACATCGATTCCAAGACGCCGGACGCGCTCAACGCCCGCATCCACGCCTGCTGGATCAATCCGAGCATCCAGCCGACTCCTCCCGCGCCGCCGGCACCGGCTCCCGCGCCCGCGGAAAATAGTCAGAAGTAGCGCCGGAACCACCCGGCGTTAACACTGTTGGCCTATGTCGCGTGTGCCCCGCCGCCAGTCGGAAAAAGTGTCACCGCCGTGTCGTCCGTCCGCCCTCAATTCGCCATGCGCGGCCGCTACTTGCCGTGCCGTCTACCGCTGGGGTACGTTGCGTTCCTGCAATTGCCTTGGACGAGCGTAGCTCCACCGGACCTTGGGGACAGGTCCGGCCGACAGCAGTTCAGCCCCTTACGGTACGAGTAAGATGCGCGCCGCGGCTCTCGTTGTTGTGTTCGCAGCCTGTCTGCATGCTGCAGTCTGGAATTATTTCCAGCCCTCGACACAAGCTCCCGACGTTCAGGGTCCCATCGAAAGCATTTCCTACGCGCCGTTCGCGGGCGAGAAGCAGCCCAACGATGCCTCGCCGCGGCCGACGCCCGAGCAGATCCGCAAGGATCTCGCCGCGCTCGCCCCCTACACCAACGCGATCCGCACCTATTCCTCCACCAACGGCCTCGAGGTGGTGCCGGAGATCGCCGCCGAGTTCGGACTGAAGGTCACGCTCGGCATCTGGATCGACAAGGACGAAGCGCGCAACGAGCGTGAAATCCGTTCCGGCATCGAGCTCGCCAAGCGCCACACCAACGTCAAGGCGATCTTCGTCGGCAACGAGGCCGTGCTGCGCGGCGACAAGACTGTCGACGAGATGATCGCGCTCATCAAGCGCGTGAAGAAGCAGGTCAACGTCCCGGTCTCGACCGGCGAGACCTGGGACGTCTGGCTCGAGGTCGCGCAGTCCAAGGCCGACCCGAACTACCGCAAGGAATATCGCCTGGCTTCCGCCGTCGACTTCGTCGGCGCGCACATCCTGCCCTATTGGGAAGGCGGCCCGGCCTCGCAGGCGGTCGACAGCATCATCGACCGCTACAACGATCTGCGCCGCGTCCTCACCGGCAAGCGCATCGTGATCTCGGAATTCGGCTGGCCCAGCGCCGGCTACAACCGGCGGGCCGCCGATCCCGGCCGCACCGAGCAGGCGCTGGTGGTCCGCAATTTCATCTCGCGCGCCCGCGCGCTCGGCATCGATTACAACGTGATCGAAGCCTACGACCAGCCGTGGAAAACCTTCGAAGGCAGCGTCGGCTCCTACTGGGGGCTGTTCGACACGACGCGCACGCCGAAGTTCGCCTGGACCGGCGCCATCACCAACCCGGTCTATACCAAGCTCGCCGGCATTGCCGTCGCCGTCGGCCTGCTGATCTCGCTGCCGCTGCTCGCCATGGCCGGCACCACCCTCGGGCAGCTCGCGGTGCTCGCCCTCGCCTCCCACGTGGTCGGCTTCTGGGCCGCGACCGTGTTCGACTTCTGGAACAGCCACTACTTCGTGTTCGGCGCGGCCATCGCCTTCTTCATCGCCACCTTGCTGCTCGTCCCGCTGGTCATTATCGCCATGGCGCGCATCCAGGAGATCGCGACCATCCTGTTCGGCCGCCCGCCGCGCCGCCTGCTGCCGGCGGGCCTCGCCGCCACCGCCGGCGGCTATGCGCCCAAGGTCTCGATCCATATTCCCGCCTATCGCGAGAACCCGGAGATGCTCAAGGCCACGCTCGATGCGGTGGCCCGGCTCGACTACGACAACTACGAGTGCATCGTCGTCATCAACAACACGCCAGACCCGGCGCTGTGGCGCCCGATCGAGGAGCACTGCAAGCAGCTCGGCAGCCGCTTCAAGTTCATCAACATCGAGAACCTGCAGGGCTTCAAGGCCGGCGCGCTGCGCCTCGCCCTCGCCTGCACCGCATCGGACGCCGAGATCATCGGCATCATCGACGCCGACTATGCGGTCTCGCCCGACTGGCTCAGGGACCTCACGCCGGTGTTCGCCGATCCCAAGGTCGGCCTCGTGCAGGCGCCGCAGGATCACCGCGACGGCTACCGCAGCCTGATGCATCAGGCGATGAACGCCGAATACGCCGGCTTCTTCGACATCGGCATGGTCCAGCGCAACGAGGCCAATGCCATCATCGTCCACGGCACCATGTGCCTCGTGCGACGCGCCGCGATGGAGCAGTGCGGCGGCTGGTCGAGCGACACGATCTGCGAGGACACCGATCTCGGCCTGTCGATCATCGAGCACGGCTGGCTCACCCATTACACCAACCGGCGCTACGGCCACGGCCTGCTGCCGGACACGTTCGACGCCTACAAGAAGCAGCGCCACCGCTGGGCCTATGGCGGCGTTCAGATCGCGCGCAAGCACTGGCGGCGCATGCTGCCCGGCGCCTCGCGCCTTGCCGCCGACCAGCGCCGCGAGTTCTCGATGGGCTGGCTCAACTGGCTCGGCGCGGAGAGCATCGGCGTCGTCGTCGCGATCCTCAACCTCGTGTGGGTGCCGGTCGTCGCCTTCGTCGGCATCGCGATCCCCGACAAGATTCTGACGCTGCCGATCCTGGCCGCCTTCATCGTCTCGGTGATGCACTTCGTCACGCTCTATCGCGCCCGCGTGCGCATTCCCGCCTTGCAGATGGTCTCGGCGATGATCGCGGCGATGTCGATGCAGTGGACGGTCGCCCGCGCGGTCGGCTTCGGCCTGATCCGCGACCACCTGCCCTTCGTCGTCACCGCCAAGGGCGGCGTCGCCAGGAAGCGCCAGGCCTTCCCGGCGGCGAACGAAGCCATCATGGGCGGCCTGCTGATCCTCGGCGCCGTCATCGTCTACATGACGAACTACGAGCGCGTGCGCGAAGTGAATCTGTTCGCCGCCGTGCTGGTGGTGCAGAGCATTCCGTTCCTTGCCGCCGTGGCGCTCGCGGCGATCGAGGAATCCCGCTTCAACCAGTTCGCCTACTGGCAGAACCTCGGCGCCCAGATCGCCTACCCGCTCGGCCTCGCCGCGCCACCCGCCGCTCCGCAGCCGGTGCGCGCGGAATCGATCGAGCCGCGGGATGCGGCGCTGCAGCCCTCGCAATTCCAGGCGGCTTCGTTCCAGTCCACCGCGTTCGACGCGGCCAAGGCGGGCCAGAGCACGGTCATTTCGTAGGCCGGTCCGGACCGACAGAAAACGAACGGCGCGGGATCCCGCGCCGTTTTGCTTTCGTCGCGCGGACGGCAGGCTCAGCCGGCCATGGTGCTCTCCACCAGCCGCACCCAGTACGACGTCCCGATCGGGATCACGTCGTCGTTGAAATTGTAGGCCGGGTGATGCAGGCCGGCGCTGTCGCCGTTGCCGATCCAGATCAGCGCGCCCGGCCTCGCCTCGAGCATGTAGGAGAAATCCTCCGCGCCCATCATCGGCGGATAGCGCGTGTCCACGCGCGCGTCGCCGACGATCTCCGCCGCGACACCCGCCGCGACGCCCGCCTCGCGCTCGTGGTTCACCAGCACCGGGTAGTTGCGCGTATAGGTCAGCCTGGCCGTGGCGCCGTGGAGTTTCGCGGTGCCCTCGACGATGTCCCGCAGCCGCGCCTCCAGCAGGTCGCGCACTTCCGGCGCGAGGCTGCGCGCGGTGCCCTTGAGTTGCGCGGTCTGCGGGATGACGTTGTCGGTCGTGCCGGCGTGAAACATGCAGATCGAGACCACCGCCGACTGCAGCGGATCGACATTGCGCGAAACGATCGACTGGATGTTGTTGACGATCTGCGCGCCGACCAGCACGGTATCGACCGATTTGTGCGGACGCGCCGCGTGACCGCCCTTGCCCTCGATGTCGATCGTCACGAAATCCGCCGACGCCATCATCGGCCCGGGCCGCACGCCGAACTGGCCGACCGGCAGGCCCGGTGCATTGTGCATCCCGTAGACCTCCTGGATGCCGAAGCGCTCCATCATGCCGTCCTTGATCATCGCGAGGCCGCCGCCGCCGCCTTCCTCGGCCGGCTGGAACACGACGACCGCGGTGCCGGCGAAGTTGCGCGTCTCGGCAAGGTACTTGGCCGCGCCGAGCAGCATCGCGGTGTGACCGTCATGGCCGCAGGCATGCATCCGGCCCGGCACGGTGGATTTGTACGGCAGCCCGGTCTCCTCCTCGATCGGCAGCGCGTCCATGTCGGCACGCAGCCCCACGACCTTGGAGCCCGGTCTGCTGCCCCTGATGACGCCGACCACGCCGGTGCGGCCGATGCCCGGCACGACCTCGTCGCAGCCGAAGGCTTTCAGCTTTTCCGCCACCAGCGCCGCCGTGCGGTGGACGTCGTACTGGAGTTCCGGATGCGCGTGGATGTCCTGCCGCCAGGCGGTGATTTCCGGGTGCAGGTCGGCGACGCGGTTGACGGTCGGCATGACGGCTCCTGAGGCGTGGCGGGCCGGCAAAATATGTGGCCCGCGCGCGGTTCGGGGATATTTTTCAATCCTATCAGATCGTTCCGCCCACGCCTATTGACCCTGGCGGTGCCGGCCCCTAGTAAGCCCACGCACGAGCCCGTAGCTCAGTCGGTAGAGCACGTGACTTTTAATCATGGGGTCGCGGGTTCGAGTCCCGCCGGGCTCACCATGAAACGCTTCAACGATACGGCATCTTCTCGCCCGAGGCGCCGGACCGCCAATTCTCCAACTCGGATCAGGGACGCACCGGACATAAGTCGCTTGGGCAAGCACTTTTCCTAAAAGCAGACGCGCGCTCGCCGTTGGTCGCTCCTCGCTTTGGATGCTCCGGTCTCGGAGCCGACAGGCCCTGCTTCGCAACAGGAAGCGCTCGGCTAGTTCAGCATCTTCGTGGTCCGCAGGTGCAGATAGGTCGGGTCGAACTCGCCCACCTGCAGCCGGTCCCAGTCCAGGATGACCATCTGTCCGTCGACGATGGTCAGCAGCCCGTTTTCCCGCAACGCCCCGAGCGTCCGGTTGATGTGCACCGGCGTAAGACCGAGCGCCTCCGCCATGATCGTCTGCGTAAGCGGCATCGGCACCGTGCAGGCAGCGCGTTCGACCAGGTCGAGCGCGCGCAGGCGGGTCACCATCTCGCAGAAGAAATGCGCCACGCGAACATAGGCGCCGCGCGCGCCAAGGCCCGCCATCCAGGCGCGGAAGATCGACGCCTCGATAAGCGTGTCGCGCCAGAAGACCTCCGCGATACGCGGGTTCGTCCGCATGAACTCGCGCAAGGTCGCGTGCGGTATAAGGCCGATCGTCACCGTCGCAAGGCAGTGATCCATCGTATCGAGATGCAGACTGTGAAGGTCAGGCACGTCGCCGGGCAAGTGAAACGAGAAAATCTGCCGGCGGCCGCCGGCAACTATCTTGTAACGGCACGCGATGCCTTCGAGCAGCAGGCAGCATTGCGAGGGACGATCGCGCTCGAGGACGATGTCGTAGCGTGCGGTGTAGCTGCGAATGTGGAACAGTATTGCCGCGATCGCATCTACCTCTTCCCGGTCGAGGCTGAAATTCGTCTCCAGCTTGCGGATGAGAACGGCATTATGCGGCATCCCCGGCTCCACGGTTCGGGGCGGGAGCACAAACGGTCTCTCTGCCATCGCAGCCCTGTTCACTCGGGCGATGATAACGGCAAGGCTATACGCAAGTTAGCGAAGCGTCTTAACTTATTTTGGATGGACGAGCCGAATATAGATGCAGCCGAGCCGCGCCTACTACTTTTCTTCCGAGGAATTAACATAGGTTAGTCTTGAAAAAGGCCCGCGCGAAGCGGGCCTTTTCCTTACGACGTCTCATGCCGCGCTAAATCCGTCCCATGAGCACGAGGATCAGCAGGATGATGATGACGAGACCGAGGCCGCCGCCGCCGT
>Ga0182735_1001276_pt1 | contig 17132 bp, 15 predicted proteins | sample eDN5th30CKraftMG_FD_128524 | JGI IMG/M metagenome (GOLD analysis project Ga0182735, IMG submission 128524) | Enriched Miracle-Growth compost microbial communities from Emeryville, California, USA - eDNA 5th pass 30_C Kraft MG (version 2) (version 2) ... | reverse complement strand
GGATCCCACCCTTTTTCCGCCAGCCATATCTGCGCCTTTGGGTCGAGAGACAATGCGATTTTGCGCTCGTCCAGAAGCTTGCGCAGGCGGCCGAACTGAATATCGACAATACGGCCCATCTCCGTCTTCTGCAGGCGCTGGAACAGGATGATCGCGTCGATCCGGTTGAGGAACTCGGGTCGGAAATGCGCTCGCACCATCTCCATGACTTTCTCCCGCACCGCGCTGGTCTTTTCGCCTTCGCGCTGGCTGACAAGGTACTCCGCACCGAGGTTCGAAGTCATGATGATCAGCGTATTGCGAAAATCGACCGTGCGCCCTTGGCCGTCGGTAAGACGTCCATCGTCAAGTACCTGTAGGAGAACGTTGAAGACATCGGGATGAGCCTTCTCGATCTCATCGAACAGCACGACCTGGTAGGGCCGCCGCCGCACTGCTTCGGTGAGGGCTCCGCCTTCGTCGTAGCCGACATATCCGGGAGGTGCGCCGATCAGTCGGGCGACGGAGTGCTTTTCCATGTACTCGGACATGTCGACACGGATGATCGCGTTCTCATTGTCGAACAGAAATTCCGCAAGAGCCTTCGCGAGTTCGGTCTTGCCGACACCCGTCGGGCCGAGAAACATGAATGAGCCCATCGGGCGATTGGGATCCTGCAGCCCGGCACGGGCACGGCGCACCGCCGTCGATACGGCACGCACCGCCTGGCTCTGTCCTACCACGCGCTTGGCGATCATCTCCTCCATGTGGAGAAGCTTTTCCTTCTCGCCCTCGAGCATCTTGTCGACGGGCACGCCCGTCCATCGCGACACGACCTGTGCGATACTGTCGGCCGTGACGGTTTCGCTGATCGAGGTGTTCTCACTGGCCTCGATAGCGGCAAGCTTTTTCTCGATCTCGGGAATCCTGCCATAGGCGAGTTCACCGGCGCGCTGGTATTCGCCCTTACGCTGCACACTCGCGAGCTCGGTGCGGAGCTGTTCAAGCTCGCTCTTCATCTTCTGCGCATCGGAAAGCTTGCTTTTTTCGGATTGCCACTTCGCCGTCAGGTCTGCGGATTTCTTTTCGAGTTTCGCCAGCTCCTTTTCGAGCGTCTGCAGCCGGCTCTTCGAACCTGCATCCTTCTCCTTCTTGAGAGCCTCCTGTTCGATTTTCATGCGCACGATCTCGCGGTCGAGCGAGTCCAGTTCCTCCGGTTTGGAGTCGACCTGCATCTTCAGCCGCGCTGCAGCCTCGTCGACAAGGTCGATCGCCTTGTCGGGCAGGAAGCGATCGGTGATGTACCGGTTGGAGAGGGTCGCAGCAGCGACCAGAGCGGCGTCGGCGATACGGACACCGTGATGGAGCTCGTATTTCTCCTTGAGGCCGCGCAGGATCGAGATCGTATCCTCGACCGTCGGTTGCGGCACGAATACCGGCTGGAAGCGCCGCGCGAGCGCGGCGTCCTTTTCGACATGCTTTCGGTATTCGTCGAGCGTCGTCGCGCCAACGCAATGCAGCTCGCCGCGCGCAAGCGCCGGTTTCAGAAGATTGGAGGCGTCCATCGCACCATCGGTTTTGCCGGCGCCGATCAGCGTGTGCATCTCGTCGATAAACAGGATGATGCCGCCATCCGCCGACGTGACCTCCTGCAGCACCGCCTTGAGCCGCTCCTCGAACTCACCGCGATACTTCGCGCCGGCGATCAGGGCGCCCATGTCAAGCGCCAGCAGCTTCTTGTCCTTGAGCGACTCAGGCACATCCCCATTGACGATGCGCAACGCGAGCCCCTCGACAATAGCGGTCTTGCCGACGCCGGGCTCGCCGATCAGAACGGGATTGTTCTTGGTGCGACGCGACAGCACCTGAATGGTGCGGCGGATCTCCTCGTCGCGGCCGATGACGGGATCGAGCTTGCCCTCTCGCGCCGCCTGCGTGAGGTCGCGGGCGTACTTCTTCAGGGCGTCATACGCATTCTCGGCCGAGGCGCTGTCGGCCGTCCGGCCCTTGCGAAGCGCATCGATGGCGGCCGTGAGGCTTTTGGAGCTGGCACCGCCCTGCGCCATGATCTTCGCAGCATCGCTGTTCTTGTCCGAGGCAAGCGCCTGGAGCAATCGCTCCGCCGTGACGAAGCTGTCGCCCGCCTTCTCCGCGAGGCTCTCTGCGGCTGCGAACAGACGCGCCGTGTCGGGCGCCATGTAGACCTGTCCAGCCCCGGAGCCGGAGACTTTCGGTAGCTTCGACAGGGCGGCTTCCGTCGCATCGAGGATCGCGCGCGAATTGCCGCCCGATCGGTCGATCAGCCCCGCGGCAAGACCTTCGCTATCGTCGAGCAGAACCTTGAGGATATGGAGGGGTGTGAATTGCTGGTTGCCCTCTCGCACGGCAAGGGATTGCGCCGACTGAATGAACCCTCTTGCCCGGTCGGTATATTTCTCGGGATTCATTTGACTACCTTTCACACCCCGGAGGCGGCACTTTCTTTGCCGCGAGCCGCTGCTCGAATCGAAATGGATCAATCACCACTCGCTCATGGACGCCTCTGCCAATTTCCTCGATTCCATTGTGAGCGCTGACCTCGAATATGAGCCGGCGCCCATCGACGTCGGTGACTTCCGCAGTTGCGGTCACGCACTGACCCGACACCGTTGCCGAACGATGACGGACATCAACTCGCGTGCCGAGTGCGGTTTCGCCAGCGTCCAAATACCGGCGAACAGCATTCAATGCCGCGTTCTCCATCGCCAGAATCATCACCGGCGTCGCCAAGACCGGCGGCAACATGGGATCCTTCATTTGATTGGCGAGATGTTCCGGACCCACCACAAGGACGGAGCGGCCTTTCGCACCCTTTGGCACGTCCATCATTGCTCAGGCCGCCTTCTGAAACAGCTCATCGACATAGTCCCAGTTCACGAGATGCTCGAGGAAAGCCTTGATGTAATCGGGCCGGCGATTGCGATAGTCGATGTAGTAGGAATGCTCCCAGACATCGCACCCGAGAATTGGCGTGGCGCCGTGCACAAGCGGGCTTTCGCCATTCGCAGTTTTCATAACGCCGATCTTGCCGTCGGCCACCGCGAGCCAACACCAGCCGGACCCGAACTGGCCGACACCGGCGGCCACGAAATCATCCTTCATCTTCTGGATGGAGCCGAGATCCGCCTTGAGCTTCTTTTCGAGTGCTCCCGGAATCGCGCCGCCCCCTTTGGGCTTCATCCACTTCCAGAAGTAGGTGTGATTGAGATCCTGGCTGGCATTGTTGAAAAGAGGCGTGTTCTTTCCAAATGAGCCGCGAACGACGTCCTCAAGCGGCTTGCCCTCCCATTGCGTGCCCTTGATCAGCGAATTGAGAGCGGTCACGTACGCCTGATGATGCTTGTCGTGATGGTATTCCAGTGTCTCCTTCGACATGCAAGGAGCGAGTGCGTCATACGCATAAGGCAGGTCGGCAAGAGTGAATGACATCGGGGCCTCCTATCGGACGACGGGGCCGCCTTGACGTTCAATCGCGGGCTGTTGATTTCCGACACGCACGCGATCGGCAACGCGACGGCGGCACCCGATTGCGGTGCCTGGGTCACATCGGCATCGGAGCCGCGGCAGAGTCTTTCGGCTTCGGCGCAACCATCGCTTCGGTTGTCACCATCAGGCCTGCAATGGACGCCGCGTTTTCAGGGGCTGTGCGAACAACCTTGAGCGGGTCGATAACGCCTTCCTGATAGAGGTCGCCGTACGCGTTGGTTTGTGCGTTCCAGCCGTAGCCGAAATCTTTTACCTCCCGCAGCTTGCCAACGATGATCGAGCCTTCCTCGCCGGCATTCTCGGCTATCTGACGCACGGGGGCTTCGAGTGCTTTGCGCACGATCTGGATGCCATGCTGTTGGTTGGCGTTGTCGGCCTGCACGCTTCCGAGCGCTTGCGCAGCCTTCAGCAGAGCCACACCGCCGCCAGGGAGAATGCCCTCCTCCACCGCTGCGCGCGTGGCATGCAATGCATCATCGACGCGGTCCTTTCTCTCCTTCACTTCGACCTCCGTGGGTTCCAACAGGCGCCATGGACAATCGTCTCCATCCGCTGCCTTAGGTAATGCACAATCTTCCCTGGCGTATCGCAGCCGTTAGAAGGCGCCGATTCCATCGAGACGTCATGAGCAACACACGTGCCATATCGAAAAGTTCAACAACATCACCGCTCTAATCGGTCCCGCGCTACGGCAGCCGGACAAGTTGTCGGGAGTTGCGGACGAAATGTCCTTTGGCTGCCCGCTGCCTGCCGCGCGCTCAGCGCGCCTCCGGCAGCCAGACCGTGAATGTCGTCCCTTTCCGCGGCTCGCTCTCGACGGAGATCTTGCCGCCCTGGCGGGTGACGAGCATCTGGCTGATCGACAAACCGAGGCCGGTGCCCTCGCGCCTTTTAGTCGTGAAAAAAGGATCGAAGATCCTCTGCATGACTTCGGTGGGCATACCCGAGCCGGTATCGCCGACCTCGACAGCAACGCCGCGGCGCATGCCTTCATCGCGGTCGGATGTCCGCAGCGTCAGCCTTCCGCCGTTCGGCATGGCGTGAATGGCATTGACCATCAGGTTCACGAGAACCTGCTGAAGCTCTGTCCTGTTCATGGAGATCGGACGGGATGCGTCGTACTCCTTCTCGACCGTAATGGTCGTATTCGCCAAAAGATATTCAACGAGCGGCAGCGTGTCGGTAATGACCCCTGCAACGTCATATTGCTCTTCGAAGCCCGCATATTCCTGCGGCTTCGCAAACTGGAGTAGTCGCGTTATTATGTGGCCGATACGGTCTAGCTGCTCGTCGATCAGGCGGAACTCAGTCTTTGCCTCGTTCGCTTTGCCGCCCATAAGACTTCGGATCACCTCGAGATTGCCCTGCATGACCGCAATCGGATTGTTGATCTCATGGGCGATGCCGGCGGTGATCTCGCCTATCGCGGCGAGTTTTTCTGACATGATGAGCTGCTGCGTCGTCGCTTCCAGTTGCTGGTTCGCCTGCTGCAGCTTGCTCGTGCGCTCGTCGACGCGCTGATTGAGCTCGTCGTTCCATTGACGCAATTGCATGTCCCGCTCGTGGATCTGGTCAAGAAACCGGTCGAGATGCACCGCGACTTGCCCGATTTCATCGCGCCCGTCTGCGTGCCTGGTTCGCGCATCGAGCTCTCCGCTCTCAACGCGCTCGATGGTGCGGCTCATCCGTTCGAGCGGTCTGAAGATCTCGGCCGCCCATTTGAGAAAAAATGGAACAGTCGCGGCGACCGTAAGCAGAAAGGCAAGCGCGATCTCAATCAGCGTCTGGCGCTTCGCATCGGTGAAGGGCTGCTGCAAGAAGCCCGCATAGAGCATGCCCACCCTTCGATTGTAACTGTCGAGAATGGGCGCGTAGGCTGAGATGTACCAGTCATTGACGACGAACGCGCTGTCCAGCCACGTTCCACCATTTTCAAGGACGGCTTTGCGTACCTCGGCTGAGACACGCGTACCGATCGCGCGTTGACCTTCGAAGAGCCGCACATTGGTGCTTACGCGGACATCGTCGAGGAACAGCGTAACCGTGCCGACGCTGCCTTGAGGCAGGCCGGAGCCGTGATAGATCAGGTCATTGATGGTGTCGACGAAACCGAGGTTCTGATTGAGCAGAATCCCTGCGACCAGTGCGGCATGATTGCCGTTCGGCAGGGTCAACGGGCTCGCGGATTGAAGGACCAAGCCCCGGCTTTCCTCTTTGCTCGTCGTCGGTATGCTGCCGACCGTCGGTAGGATGTCGATCCGCGCTCGTGCCGCAAGCGTTGGCGACATCGCCGAGAGCTCCGCAGGCGCAAAGACGTCTATGCTTGTCTTCGGCCGGCCTCCCAGTGCCGCGCTGATGACTGGCCAGTCCCGGCGTATTGAGGTTGACGCGAGCGGATGGTCGCTCGCCAGGACACGCCCGTCGTCGGCCATGATGAAGAGAAAATCAAAGCCGCGCGCCTGAGCCGTCTCATTGAGGAAGGCCGTCAGTTCGCTGGCCGAGGTGTCTCGCTTTCGAATAATATCCTGAAAACGGGCGGAGTTGATTGCAGACGTCAGGTCCTTCTGTGTGTTCTCCAGAATGCGCGCCAGATACTGGTGTGCGATCGTCAGGTCGTCGTGGACCTTCGAGATCAGCGCAGCATCGAATTTGTCGTTCCAACGATAAATGCTCACCGCAAGGAGCAGTGGAAGAATGGCCAGCATCGGAAGCAGCGCAATCACGAGCAGCCGGTGCCGCACCGAACGCCGGCCGGCCGGCGATGATGGCTTTAGACTTGCCAACTGGCGCATTTGCGATCGACCGTTTTGCGGGAGATGCCAAGTCGGCGCGCGGCCTCCTCGCGATCTCCTCCCGTCTCCCGGAGAACGGACAGGATATGGCGACGTTCGACATCGGCCAGGGTCTGGCCGCCGCTTTCGTTGTCTGCACCCGCACTGCCAAGTTCGGCCTGAAACTCGCCGAGGATCACGCTTCGCTCGATCAGATTGCGCAATTCCCGGATGTTGCCTGGCCAATCATACGTTCTGAGAAACGAAAGCATCCTGTTGTCGATCGGGACGGGGGGCATGCCGAGACTCCGGGCGATCTCGCACATGAACAATTCCGCGAGTTCCTGTACGTCGCTACCGCGATCCCGCAGCGGCGGCAGCATGATTTGCATGACATTGATCCGGAAGAACAGATCACCCCGGAATGCGCCCGCAGCGACCCGGTTTTGCAGATTGGCGTTGGTAGCGAAGACGAGACGGACGTCGACGTGCACTTCTCTCTCGGAGCCAACCGGCCGAACCCGGTGATCCTCGATAACACGCAAGAGCTTGCTCTGCAGCACATAAGGCAGCTCGGCGATCTCATCCAGGAAGAGCGTGCCGCCGTGAGCATGCATGAACAGGCCTTCCCGCGCCTTGCCGGCACCGGTGAACGCCCCCTTCACATGACCGAACAGTTCGCTTTCGATCATGTCCGGCGGGATCGCGCCGCAATTGACCGGCACAAAGAGCTTGTCGGTCCGTTTGGAGAGCGCATGAAGCGACCGAGCAGCAACCTCCTTGCCGGTACCCGATTCTCCGGTGAATAGAACCAGCGTCGGCAATGGAGCCACACGCGCGATCGTCTCACGCACCTTCTCGATTGCGACGGACCTACCCAGCAATTTGTTTCGCAGGTACACCTGATGCGAGGACGACGTCAGCTGGTGTCGCAGTACATAGTTTTCGCGCTCCAGCCGCGTACGGTCGATGCAGCGGGCAACTGCGTTGAGCAGCTGGTTCGACCGGAACGGTTTGATGACGAAATCGACGACGCCGATGCGCAGCGCCTCGATGGCCGTGTCGAGATCGGCATAGGCCGTCATCAGGATCACATCTGCGAAGAAGCCGATTGCCCGCTGTTCTGCGAGCCAATCCAGGCCCTTCTTGCCGGGCATGATATTGTCGAGAATGACCACGTCGAAATGCTGGGCGTCGAGCTTCGCCGATGCCTCCTTGGTGTCGCTCGCTTCCTCGATGAGCTTGCAGCGCGGCTTGAGTATCTTCACCAGGAAGTTGCGCATTCCCGGTTCATCATCGACGACCAGGATAGATGCTTGGGCAAGCCAGGGTCCAAATTCCAGCTCGCCTGTGGGCGGTTCGCTCTCTGGGTTTTCCGACATTCAAACGTCTCCCGCGGCCGGTCTGCCGGCCGGATTGTTCAGCGCTGCGCGATTGAAGCTCGCCGGAACGTACCTGCACGCCGTCGTCTCACCCGTTGTTGTGCGGATCACCGGATGTGGCATTCAGGAATAATGGCGCCAGGTCCTCCTCAACGATCGCGCGCGCCGCTTGCGGCGTCTGTTCGCCGCCATCCACGTTGAGATGGGTTGCGGCATCGACAAGAAGAGCGCGCACATCGTTTGGCGAGAGGATTGACTTCGCGACAAGCTTTCGGACCAGAAACTGCAGAATGAGGGATTCGATATCCCCGCGTCCAAGTGAGGGTATCCTATCGGCCATTGCATCGACCTCCTGGTTGATCGAGCAGCTTAGATATAGGGGCGGCTCAGTGTCCGGCCAGACTGCCGCCATCCTGCTAACCCTACCTTTCCCGAAGCTCCTCCTGAAGCTGCGCAAGTGCTTGGCGCACGCCATGAAGCTGATCGACGAGGTGCAGGATCACATCGATCCCCTCGTCGTTGATCCCGAACTCTATCTTGAGATCCCGGATAAGACGAGAGCGGGCGACATCACCATCGGTGAAGGCCGGACCGGCAGGCATTTCCTCTGGAATAAGCCATCGCTGCTCGATCCAGAACTCCAGCGTCTGAACCTGAAGCCCGGCCCTAGTCAGGAAATCGTGCTTGTCCATGCTCATAGTCAGTGGCTCTCCTGGGGATTGAATGCCTTGTCCGCATCGCCGAGCACGGCGTAAGCGCCAGCCACTTTCTTGAATTTTTCCTCGGCCGCTTTGTCTCCGGGGTTAAGGTCGGGATGCAGCTTCTTTGCCAGCTTCCGATAGGCCTTCTGAATGTCTTCAGCCGAAGCGGTGGACGAGACGCCGAGTACTTCATAGGGATTGTTGGCCACCTAGCTATCTCTCCCTGTCACGACGGATCCCGCAACGAAAGCAGCAGAATGTCGCCGCATTGGCTTAAATCTCCTGGGACAAATAGAAGGTCTTTTCCGCGGCCGTCGGCGATGTTTCGAAGTCGCACCTGACCTGCTGCAAGCAGTCGCGCCTCGCGCAGTCAGCTATACCGGCGGCCGCCAGCCTCCGTGATCAGGATGACTTCTTTTTCTTCTCGTCGTCGCCGACCTCGCTGAATTCAGCATCGACGACCTCCTCCGGGCCTCCGCCCGGTGCCGCGCCGGTGGGGCTGTGGGGCGCGGTGTGGATCGCTTCGTCAAGCTTCATTGAGCGCTGCTGAAGGATGCTGGCCTTGGCCTCGATCGCGGAAGCATCGTCATCCTTCAGGGCTTCGCGCAGATCGGACATGGCATTCTCGATGGCACTGCGGTCCGAGGATCCCAACTTGGAGCCGTGCTCGGCCACGGTCTTCTCGGTCGCGTGCAACAGCATCTCGGCGGCGTTCTTCGCCTCGACTGCCTCCTTGCGCTTCTTGTCCTCGGCAGCATGGGCCTCGGCATCCTTCACCATCCGCTGAATGTCGGCCTCGGTCAGGCCGCCGGAGGCCTGGATCTGGATGTGCTGCTCCTTGCCGGTGCCCTTGTCTTTCGCCGAGACGTTGACGATACCGTTGGCATCGATATCGAACGTGACGTCAATCTGCGGCATGCCGCGCGGCGCGGGAGAAATCCCGATCAGGTTGAACTGCCCAAGAAGCTTGTTGTCGTCGACCATTTCACGCTCACCCTGGAAGACGCGAATAGTGACGGCACTCTGATTGTCATCGGCCGTCGAAAAGACCTGGCTCTTCTTGGCGGGGATCGTGGTGTTTCTTTCGATCAGGCGCGTGAAGACGCCGCCCAGCGTCTCGATACCAAGCGAGAGCGGCGTGACGTCGAGCAGCAGGACATCCTTCACGTCTCCCTGCAGCACGCCGGCCTGAATCGCCGCGCCGATTGCAACCACCTCATCGGGGTTGACGCCTTTGTGCGGCTCCCTTCCGAAGATCTTCTGCACGACCTCCTGAATCTTGGGCATTCGGGTCATGCCGCCGACGAGAACGACCTCGTTGATATCCTTCGCCGTGAGGCCAGCATCCTTGAGAGCGCTGAGGCACGGCTCGATGGTCTTTTGAACGAGATCGTCGACCAACGCCTCGAACTTCGCGCGCGTCAGCTTGATCTGCAGATGCTTCGGGCCGGTATTGTCCGCCGTAATGAAGGGAAGATTGATGTCCGTTTGTGGCGTCGACGACAACTCGATCTTGGCTTTCTCCGCTGCTTCCTTGAGGCGCTGCAGCGCAAGATTGTCCTTTCTCAGATCGATGCCTTGCTCCTTCTGGAATTCGTCCGTCAGATAGTTCACCAGGCGCATATCGAAATCCTCGCCGCCGAGGAATGTGTCGCCGTTGGTGGACTTGACCTCGAACACCCCTTCTCCGATGTCGAGGATCGAGATGTCGAAAGTTCCGCCGCCGAGATCGTAGACTGCGATCTTGCTCTGCTTTTTCTTCTCCAGCCCGTAGGCGAGAGCGGCAGCCGTCGGCTCGTTGATGATGCGTAGCACGTCGAGACCAGCAATCTTGCCCGCATCCTTGGTTGCCTGGCGCTGCGCGTCGTTGAAATAGGCCGGGACCGTGATTACGGCCTGCGTCACCTTCTCGCCGAGATTCGCTTCCGCCGTTTCCTTCATCTTCTGAAGGATGAATGCCGATATCTGCGAGGGCGAATAGGACTTCCCTCCCGCTTCGACCCATGCGTCCCCATTCCCCGCCTTGATGATCTTGTAGGGAACGAGAGCCTTGTCCTTCTCCACCATTGGATCGTCGTAGCGGCGTCCGATCAGACGCTTGACCGCGAAGATGGTGTTCATGGGGTTAGTCACCGCCTGACGCCTGGCCGGCTGGCCGATGAGGCGCTCGCCATCTCCCGTGAAAGCGACCACTGAAGGGGTGGTGCGCATCCCTTCCGCGTTCTCGATGATGCGCGGATTTTTGCCCTCCATAACCGCGACGCATGAGTTCGTTGTTCCAAGGTCAATTCCGATCACTTTGGACACAGTCGCACTCCCATTTCTGCATTTCACTCACGCTGTTCGATCCCGCTTCGGCCGAGCTAGCGGCAGTTCCTCATCGGATTGCTGCCGCGGCCCGGGTCGGCATCGGTCAATTCACCCAGCCTTGCCAGCAACCATGGGCGTCACGCCGATGTGGAACTTTCCTGTGCGTCCTTCGCCCCTGCAGCCGCCGCCGTTGCTTGCTTGGTGCCGCGAACGACCGGGATCTTTTGGCTCGCCTGCTCGGCCGGCTTGGGCAGCGTTACCGTCAGCACACCGTCGTTGAACTCCGCACGAATCTTGTCGGGAGCGACCGGAGAGGGAAGCTGAAGCGCGTGCTGGAATGTCCCGTAGGATCGCTCGACGACATGGTAGTTTTCGCTGTCATCGGTCTTCTCGACTTCTTCTCACCCCGGATGATGAGCACCTCGCCGTCGAGCGACACGTCGATGTCACTCTCACTGACGCCAGGGAGTTCGATGCGAACGCGCACCTGGTCAGCGGTTTCACTGATATCCATGGTGGGCATAAGAGGCGCAGAGCTCTCCTGTGCAGCGCTGCGCGCCCGGCCATGAAAAATGTCGTCGAAAAGGCGATTCATTTCCCGATGCAAAGAATGGAACGGAGTTTCAAGGTCCCGTTGGAGAAAGCCGCCGCGGCTGAGAGTAACAGAAGTTTGTGCCATGATGTCTGCTCCTGTTCGTTGGACCAACACTGAGCCCCCGCCTGCCAATCTCCTTCAGCAACGCTTGTGCCAAACGCGGCGCACAGGAATATCAATGCGTTACCGTCAGTCGGCTGTGAGCGATGGACAAATTGTCCGGACGACGGAGGACAAGTTGTCGGGTGCACGCCACCGAGCGCTCACACAAAAGACTTCCTCGGATAGCCGGTTCTACAGACCTCAATCGAGAGCTTCGACCGGGCTCTGGCGGAGAACCTCGCACTCGCCATTCTCGACATCGGTGAGTTGCCGCATGGCAAACTGTTTCGACTGAAGCGTTAGCGGGACCATTGGTTGACCGTCCAGCCCCGTGTCGTGCAGACAAAAGTCCATCGCGACATTGTCGCGTGTCTCGTCATAGCGAGCAGTCACAGCCATCGTTTGAGAAACGCAACTGCCGTTCGTGCCTGGACAATATGTCCGAACGGTTTGGACAAAGTGACAGCATGTGAGCGCACGTCGCGGCGAAGTGATTGATATTCCTTCACGCACTGAATTGGCATGCGCGTTGCTCTAAGGTATTTTTAGCCGGCATTGGCATTTTTGCCGAAGATGACCTCGGCACGGTGCGATACAGGACGTGCCTGGCAACCGCTCCACCGCGATCACGAGATTCTGGAGATGCGCCAATGAGGATGACCAGACGCGGTTTTATCAAGCTTACCGGTGCAGGGCTCGCTGCGTCCGGCATGGGTGCGCTTGGCTTTGGACACATGGGCAAAGCTCTTGCCGCGGCTGTTCGGCCGTTCAAGCTGGCTCACACGACCGAGACGCGCAATACCTGCACGTACTGTTCCGTTGCTTGCGGGATCCTGATTCACAGCATGGGTGACGGAGCAAAGAACGCTCGCTCCAGCATCATCCATATCGAGGGCGATCCGGACCATCCGGTCAATCGTGGAACGCTTTGTCCGAAGGGTTCAGCGCTGCTCGATATCGTGCATGCGCCGACACGTCTGACGATGCCTCGGTACCGCGCTCCGGGGGAGAATGCGTTCAAGGAAGTAAGCTGGGGCTTCGCGCTCGATCGCATCGCAAGGCTGATGAAAGACGATCGCGACAAGAATTTCATCGCCAAGAACAAGGACGGCGTCACCGTTAACCGCTGGACCAGCGTCGGCATGCTGGCCGCTTCCGCCTCATCCAGCGAAACCGCTTTCCTCACGTGGAAGGTGGCGCGCTCACTCGGCATGGTGGTGTTCGACAACCAGGCCCGAGTTTGACACGGACCGACGGTGGCCAGTCTGGCCCCAACATTCGGCCGCGGTGCGATGACGAACACGTGGCAGGATATCAAGAATGCCGACGTGGTACTCGTCTGCGGCGGCAATGCTGCGGAAGCGCACCCATGCGGCTTCAAATGGGTTATCGAAGCAAAAATCGAGAACGGCGCAAAACTCGTCGTGGTCGACCCCCGCTTCACCCGAACAGCCTCGGTCGCCGACCTCTATGCGCCAATCCGGCCGGGTACCGACATCGCCTTCCTCAATGGCTTGATCCGGTATCTGCTGGAGAAGGACAGGATCCAGCACGACTACGTGCGCGCCTACACCAATGCGGGCCTCATCGTGAAAGAAGAGTACGGCTTCCAAGACGGCCTGTTCAGCGGCTTTAATGAACAGACGCGCAGCTACGACAAGTCCGGCTGGGATTATGAGCTTGACGCTCAGGGCTTCGCGCAGATCGACGACACGTGGCAGCATCCGCGCTGCGTGATCAACCTGCTGCGCAAGCATGTCGACCGCTATACGCCTGAGATGGTTTCACGCGTCACCGGCATGCCGCAGAACAAGTTCCTCCAGGTCTGCGAGGTCCTTGCCGCGACCGCTGCACCCGACAAGGCGCTCACGTCCTTATTCGCGCTTGGATGGACCCAGCACTCGGTTGGGTCACAAAACATTCGCGCGATGGCCATGGTTCAGCTCCTGCTCGGCAATATCGGTGTCGCCGGTGGTGGCATGAACGCACTGCGCGGCCATTCGAATATCCAGGGCCTGACCGATATCGGTCTGCTGTCGAACCTGATGCCCGGCTATCTCACGCTGCCGGGAGACCAGGAGGCAACGTTCGACGACTATATGAAGTCACGCCAATTCGCACCGCTGCGCCCTGGACAGGTCAGCTATTGGCAGAACTACCGCAAATTCTTCGTCAGCTTCCAGAAAACGATGTATGGCAACGCTGCGACTGCCGGCAACAATTGGGCCTATGACTGGCTGCCCAAGCTCGACATCCCGCTCTACGACATCATCAAGGCGTTCGAGATGATGAACAAAGGCGAGATCAATGGCTACATTTGCCAGGGTTTCAATCCGCTCCAGGCATTTCCGGATCGCGGCAAGATTCGACGTGGGCTCCGCCAGCTCAAGTTCCTTGTCGCGATGGATCCGCTGGATACGGAAACCTCGCGGTTCTGGGAGGATTTCGGACCCCAGAACCCGTCCGATCCGAGCGCGGTTCAGACAGAAGTCTTTCAGCTTCCGACGTCCTGCTTCGCCGAGGAAAACGGTTCGCTCGTAAATTCCTCGCGCTGGCTCCAGTGGCATTGGAAGGCCGCCGAGCCGCCGGGACAAGCCCGCTCCGACATCTGGATCATGTCCAACCTGCTGCACCGGCTGAAGGAGCTCTATCGCAAGGAAGGCGGCGCTTTCCCGGATCCGCTGATGAACATGAGTTGGGACTATGCCGATCCGTTGTCTCCCGAGCCGGAGGAACTCGCCCGGGAAATGAACGGTTCAACGCTCATCGATATGAAGGATCCGGAGACTGGCGCTGTGGCGCTCAAGGCCGGACAGCTGCTCGACAATTTTGGCCAGCTGAAAGACGACGGCACGACTGCGTCCGGCTGCTGGATCTTTACGGGTAGCTTCACCGAAAAAGGCAACCAGATGGCGCGGCGCGACACGACCGATACGCGCGACCAAGGGATTGCACCGGGCTGGGCATGGGCATGGCCCGCCAATCGCCGCATCCTTTACAACCGCGCCAGTGCGGATCTCAGCGGCAAAGCCTGGAATCCGAGAAAACCTGTCATCGAGTGGAACGGTGAGCGCTGGACCGGCATTGACGTGCCGGATATTCCCCCCACCTCCGGACCGGCCTCTGGGACCGGGCCCTTTATAATGAACGCCGAAGGATTGGGGCGCCTGTTTGCGCGCGGCACCATGGCAGATGGCCCCTTTCCCGAGCACTACGAACCGGCCGAATCGCCGGCGGCGAACCTGCTACATCCCAAAGTCTCGGCCAATCCTGTGCTGCGCGTCTTTGCGGATGATCGCAAGAGCTTCGGCGCGGCAATCGACTTTCCCTATGTTGCGACCACCTACCGACTAACCGAGCACTTCCACTACTGGACCAAGCACGCCCTCATCAATGCGCTTCTTCAGCCGGAGGAGTTTGTCGAAATCGGCGAGCAACTAGCGAAGGAAAAGGGTATCGCGCAGTCAGGCTGGGTCAGGGTCTCGTCAAAGCGCGGCGACGTCATCTGCAAGGCCTATGTGACGAAGCGTATCAAACCACTGCTCATCGACGGAAAGCCGACGCATGTCATCGGTGTCCCGATCCATTGGGGTTTCACCGGACAGGCCCGCAAGGGCTACGGAGCCAATACGCTCACGCCATCGGTCGGCGACGCGAACTCCCAGACACCAGAATTCAAGGCGTTCCTGGTGAACGTCGAACGATCGAACGGCCCGGAGGTCTAGAGAGCGCCGTGGCAGATCTTCAAACACAGGATTACATCCGCCGTTCAGCCTCGACGTTGACGCCGCCGAGCGTCCGCAATTACGAGCAAACGGTTGCCAAGCTCATCGACGTCTCGCGCTGCATTGGCTGCAAGGCGTGCCAGGCCGCGTGCATGGAGTGGAACAACCTGCGGGCGGACGTCGGCCGGTTCGAGGGAAGCTACGACAATCCGATGGACCTCGGTCCCAGCGTCTGGACGCTGATGCGTTTCACCGAATGGGAGAACCCCAATGACAGTCTGGAGTGGCTGATCCGCAAGGACGGCTGCATGCACTGCGAAGATCCGGGGTGTCTGAAGGCTTGTCCCGCGCCCGGTGCCATCGTCCAGCATGCCAACGGCATTGTTGATTTCATCAGCGAGAACTGCATTGGCTGCGGCTACTGCGTGAAGGGATGCCCGTTCAACATCCCACGCATCAGCCCGATTGATCACAAATCATACAAATGCACGCTCTGCTCCGACCGCGTCGCGGTCGGTCTCGAGCCGGCCTGCGTCAAGGCCTGTCCGACCGGAGCGATCATGTTCGGCTCCAAGCGCGACATGACGGCTTGGGCCGGCGAGCGCGTCGACGAACTGAAGTCGCGGGGCTTCGGGAATGCAGGACTCTACGATCCGCCCGGTGTTGGCGGAACGCATGTGATGTACGTCCTGCATCATGCCGACAAGCCCTCCATTTATGCCGGCCTGCCGAATGATCCGCATATCAGCGCCTTCGTCGGGCTTTGGAAGGGCATGCTCAAGCCCGTCGCGCTGGCGGGCATGGCGTTGGCGACGATTGGCACATTCCTCCACTGGATTACGGTCGGGCCCAACAAGGTCGAGCCGGAAGACGAACAGCAGGCCGAGGAGGTCATCCGCTCCGCAAGAGGAGATTCCGAATGACCTATCCGAAAGGCACGATCATCCGGGCGACCGCCTTTACGCGGATCAATCACTGGACGACCGCGACTTGCTTTGTGCTGCTCGTGCTATCGGGGCTCGCGATGTTCCACCCATTGCTGTTTTGGCTATCCGGCCTATTCGGCGGAGGTCAGTGGGCGCGCGCGGCACATCCCTGGGTCGGTTGTGTGCTGCTCGTCAGCTATCTCGGGCTCACAATTCAGTTCTGGCGTGAGAACCTGCCGAACCGGTCGGATGCTGAGTGGCTCGCTAAAATCGACCGCGTCGTCCTCAATGACGAGCAGGGTACCCCTGAAGTCGGCCGCTTCAACGCCGGTCAGAAAATCGTGTTCTGGGGTATGGCCTTCCTGGTGCCGGTGCTGTTCCTTACCGGTCTCCTCATCTGGGACATCTACTTCTCGACCTATACGTCGATCGGGACCCAGCGTGTCGCGGTCCTCATGCACAGCCTTTGCGCCATTGCCGCGATCATTCTTTGGATCGTCCACGTCTATGCCGCCATCTGGGTGAGCGGTTCGATGCGTGGGATGATGCATGGTTACGTAACGCCGGGATGGGCGTGGCGCCATCATCGCCAGTGGTTCCGCTCTCTCGTGGCTGCAGGCTCGCGCGGCCCAACCCCCGCTTCCAACGACGATCTTGGCAAGGCCGACAACTAGCGCAGGAACGATCATTTGAAACAAGGCGGCGCTCCAGCAACCGGTAAATGGCAGGGCACAGCGACTGGCGGCGTGACAACGCCGGATATGGTCGTCGTCCCCGAGCTTCACCAACGCTTCGCTGCGACAGCATCGCGGTTGTCGACACTCGCGCCCGACCATCCGCTCGAGGACTGGCTCTCTTTCATGGCTCGGCTATCCGCAGCGCAACACCATGCTGCAACGTCAGTGACGAGCATCGAAGCCACACCGTCCGCGGTTATACTCGACCGATCGGCGGAGGCCGATATGCCACCTCTTGCAGCGGATGGGCACCGTCGCCATCCGGCCTGGCGATCTGCCCTCACCGAGATCATCAACGCAATGGCGGACGGCCCGTTGCCAGAGCAGGCTCGCAAGGTCGCAGACGGGCTGCGTGCCATGGATCCCGTCGCCATTGAAG
>Ga0182735_1001271_pt1 | contig 17168 bp, 19 predicted proteins | sample eDN5th30CKraftMG_FD_128524 | JGI IMG/M metagenome (GOLD analysis project Ga0182735, IMG submission 128524) | Enriched Miracle-Growth compost microbial communities from Emeryville, California, USA - eDNA 5th pass 30_C Kraft MG (version 2) (version 2) ... | reverse complement strand
CGACCTGGCGTAGCTTTGCGACGATCTCTTCGGGCTTGTGCTTCTTCTGGGGCATTCCAACGTCCTCTCTCAGGCTCAATAGCCTACTTCAAAGAGGACCACTTTTCAGGGGGCAGACCATATCCACGAACCGGTCCGCACCGTTCTGCTGCACCGTAGCGGTGTATCTGTGATCGTTCCCACGCCAGAGCGATACGCGATCCATAAACTGATCGTTGCTTCCCGCAGACAGTCCGACGCAAACGGCATCGCGAAACGAGAAAAGGATGCCTTTCAGGCCAGCCTGCTGATTGAGACCCTCAAGGAAACCCGTCGGCTCGACGATCTCGGTTATGCCCTCGCGGAGGCATGGAACCGTGGCCCGGCATGGCGTGAAGCGATTGGGCGGGGACTACGTCTGCTACCGGAGAGACGCCGCTGGGCCGCTGACACCATTCTCGAAGAGGCATTGGCATTTGTCGGCGATAATCTCGACGGGTTCTCCGGTAGCGGTTCGATACTAAAATCCTGAACACGAAAAGGCGCCCTGACAGCCGTCCTTCCAAACTCAACTGCCTGACCAGTGTAGAACCAGTCTCTCTGCCGCTTTCAAAAGAGCTTTCACCACTGGTTTATTTCCGGGTTGGCTGTCACTCAGCCGGGAGTCATGCTCTTCAGTAAGGATACTACTCGTATCAGGATGGGGACCAGTACGATAAGCACGCTGATTGGAAATAGAAATCCTGCTAGCGGCAACAGCATCTTGAAGGGCAGTGCATTGGCCTTTTCTTCAGCTCGTATCATTCGCTTGTCACGCATTTCCTGGCTGAAGACCCTAAGCGTCTTGGTAACACTCGCCCCAAGCTCCTCCGATTGTCTGAACAGGGTCGCGAGTGCCTGGGCCTCTTCTATGCGAAGTCGTTTGGAAAACAGGGTGAGCGCATCTCTGAGACGCCGCCCCCCTCGCATTTCGAGCATCATGATCGCCAGATGTAGACCGAAATCCTTACTCGAGGACTTGAGAAACTCTTTCGATACCCTGTCGATGGCCGCTTCCACGCTCATGCCGGCGTCAACGCAGACGATCAGCATATCCATGAAATCAGGAAAGAGACGACGGTAGATCACTTCACACTTGTTGCCACGCATCTCCAACACGACGGCGCATAAGAAAAAGGCGAAACCCGCCGGAAAGAGACCGTATATGAGTAGAGAGAGCCGCGACAATTCGGGGAAAAAGTAACTCGCGCCGAATACGATGGAGCTGAACACGGCTAGGCTCACCAGCACGCGGATAAGCTGGAAAACGCGAACCGCATTGGGGGAAAAGTAGCCGGCGCGTATCAGGCGGTTTTGTAGGGAATTAGGGTCTTTGTCGCTGCGCACCACCGCGAAATAATTGCGAAGCAGTTCGGCCTCGGTTATCGGCAAGCCTCTAAGGTCGGTTATTGGGAGTTCCTCTACTGGCGCGTCGGCTGTTGCTTGTGTCAACCGTGCACGTACCTCGCGCCTTGAAGCGACGAAGTTGAACGTCAGGACGCTGGCAATCAGGACCGACGCGAACGTGGCGAGAAGGATAGATATCTCGTTCACAGTGGTTCCTAGTAATCGAAGTTTACAAGTTTACGCAGGATTGCCATACCGACCAGCATAAGTGCCGCCGCACTGATAAGGAACATGTTCCCATATCCGCTTTGCCAAAGCGGCTCGAAGTAGTCGGGCTTCAGCAGCTTCAGCATGCCGTAGAGGCCGAATGGGAACAGCAACATGAACCATGACGTCATTCTGCCCTCGGCTGAGATCGCCTTGATCTTTGCCTTCAGCATGGTTCGCCGGCGGATCATGTCTGCCAAGTTCGCCAGGATTTCCGCCAGGTTGCCCCCTGCCCCGCGCTGCACCGTAAGCGAGATCGCCAAGAGGTTGATTTCCTCCGCGCCAACGCGGGTAGCCATGTTGCGGGTTGCCGCATCAATATCGGTCCCGTAGGTCAGTTCATCGGACATCATCCCGAACTCCGAGCCGATAGGATCGGACATCTCCCGCGCGACCAGCGCGATGGAAACCGGCAACGGGTGCCCGGCAGCCAAGCTGCGAACGATGACGTCGAGGGCCTCGGGAAGTTGTGTGATGAAGCGCTTGATGCGCTGCTGCCTCTTGCGGGCAACCAGCGCAACCCACGCCATCGCAGTGCCGGAAAGAGCGCTCATGGCCGAGATCGCCAAGCCAAGCCCCAAAAGCATGGCAAGCGTGAACAGAACCACGCACACAGCCGTCGAATAGAAGACCGCGCGCCCTAGTTCAAGGCGCAGGCCGGACTGAGAAACGTAGCGCTTGATCGTATTGGCCGCCGAGTGTTTCAAGCCATAGTCGAGGCCGCGCTCCTTCAGCATCTGTCGGTAAACGACCGCCCGATCGGAGTCTCCTTTCAGTAGGCTCATGCGATAATTGATGAACTTTTGTTTCTCCATAGAGGTCCGCAGAAACCGCAACAGAGCATCCGCCGCGATTAGGACTGCAACGAACACGGCGAAATAGATGAAGAGCGTCTGCATCGGCTCAGCTCAATCTTCTGCTCGGGTCGAAAATCTCGTCGGGCAACTGCAAGCCGAACTCTGCAACCTGCTCAAGGAAACGCGGGCGGATTCCCGTCGCGATGAACTGCCCACGCACCTTGCCGCCTTCGTCCACGCCGAGTTTGCGGAACGCCATGATTTCCTGCATCTGGATCACCTCGTTCTCCATGCCGGTGACCTCGGAAATCGAAACCAGCTTGCGCGAACCGTCGTGCAGGCGCTCGACCTGCACTATCAGATCGATGGCAGACGCGACCTGTTGGCGGATGCTTATCTGGGACATCGGCATCCCCGCCATGCCAATCATCTGTTCCAGACGCGACAGCGCGTCGCGCGGTGTATTCGCGTGGATCGTGCACATCGAGCCTTCGTGACCGGTATTCATGGCCTGGAGCATGTCGAAGGCTTCCTCGCTGCGCACCTCGCCGATGATTATGCGATCGGGGCGCATACGCAGGGCATTCTTGAGCAATTCGCGCTGGCGGACCTCGTTACGCCCGTCGAGGGTTGGGGGCTTGGTCTCAAGACGACATACGTGCTTTTGCTGGAGTTGCAGTTCGGCGGCGTCCTCGATGGTGATCAGCCGTTCCCTCCCTGAAATCTGCGACGAAAGTGCATTAAGCATCGTCGTCTTGCCGGACCCCGTGCCGCCCGAGACGATGATGGATTTCCGCCCCTTCACAGCCGCCGTCAAGAGCAGGCGCATGCCATTGGCCATCGAGTTGCCAGATACGAGCCGTTCAAGCGTATAGGGACGTTTCGAAAACTTCCGGATAGATACCATAGGGCCGTCGATCGCCACGGGGCGTACGGCGGCGTTGACACGGGAGCCGTCATGAAGGCGAGCGTCCACCAGGGGCGAGGATTCATCGACACGCCGTCCCACCGCCGACACGATCTTGGTGATGATGCGCATCAGGTGGTCTTCGTCCTTGAACTGGATGTCGGTCTCTTCCAACTGGCCCGCGCGTTCGATGAAGACCTGATCGTAGCTGTTGACCAGAATGTCCGCGATCGTGTCGTCCTTCAGAAGCGGTTCGAGGGGACCCAGCCCGAGCATCTCGTTGGTCGTGTCGAGGATAAGCGCGTCCAGTTCGCGCGAACTCATCGGCAAGTTCCGGTCACGTACATATTCGCGTACGAGCGGCCTTATTTCCTCGACCAGTTCTTCGCCGTCCATCGTGTCGAGAAAACTGAGGTTGACCCGGTCGAGCAGAAACCGGTGGAGAGCGACGCGCTGCTCAACCATCTCCCGTTTCAACTGGTCCGTGGCTCCGACCGGAGCGCCCGGCTCGGTCGCGGTCTCTTGTGGTTGCGGGCTTTCGACTGCCGCCAGCAACGACTGCAGCGGGTTCTCCGCAGACGCTGCCGAAACCGCGTTCGGCCGGAAGAAGCGTCTGAAAGCGCCACTCTCACTCATCAGACACAGAGCCTTTCATGTAGCTACGCCCGAACGATCACTTTTGTGCCGATAGGCACACGCGGATAAAGGTACAGGATATCGGCGTTGGTCATGCGAAAGCAGCCGGATGTGACGTAGCCGCCGATCGTGGCCGCGTCATTGGTTCCATGGATCCGGAAGAGCGTGTCATGGCCGGACCGGTAGAGATACAGCGCCCTCGCCCCCAGTGGATTGAATGGCCCTGGAGGGACCATCTCCGGCAGGTCGGGCTGCCGCCGCCGCATCTCAGCCGGCGGCGTCCAGGACGGCCATTCGGATTTCGCGCCAACTGTGACGATCCCGGTCCAAGCGAAGCCGGGCCGGCCGATGCCGATGGCATAGCGCTCGACGGACTTGGTGTCGTGAACCACGTCAAGGATTCGCCCGCCGTTCGAGATGAGGATTGTGCCAGGCTTCTCGCCTGTCGTGAGGTTAATGACCCTTCTGGTCGAGGGACCGTGGCTGCGCGGAACCTTGGCCGCTTGCGAAGACGACGCCCCGAACAGGAATGTGGCCGCACAGGAAAGCCCAATGCCGAACACGTGCCGCCGAGGAACCGGATGACTAGCTTTCATAGGGCGACTTGCGCGGCGGCGCGCACCTCATCCGCGATCTGTCTAATGCGACCACAAAAGCTCGATCGCTCGTTGACGTCAATCGGCAGGACGCCGCGATTGAGCGCTTCCGTCAGCACCTGGAATTCGTGAGGCAGCACCGTCACCGGTGTCTGGCCGAAAATATGAACAATGTCCTTTTTCTTTATGCCCGGGTTGAAGAGACCGCCGTGAACCTTATTGATGACGACGGCGACATCCCTCCCATCGCCACGGGTCTCTGACACGCGCCGGACGAGATCCTTGGCCCGCTGCAAAGACGGGATCGAATTGGTCGTCACGATGACGACGCGGTTTACTGCTGCAAGCACCTGCTGCGTCCATTTCGCCTCGCAGGAAGTCAGATCGACCACGGTGTGGTCGTGCTGGAAAGCGACGATGTCGAGCATGCGCAGGACGATTTCTGCGCCCTGGGGATGGGTCATCAGCGCGGGGCTTTCGTGCGAGAAAATGGAAAAACCCGTGTGATGCTTTCGCTTGATTATGTCGATGAATTCCAGGTCGATACGGTCGGGCCGACCCAGAACCTCAGTCAGATCGTAATTGCTGTCCGTATTCAGATAAGCCGATACGGCCGCCCGGGAGAAATCGAGATCGAATAGGGCCGCGCTTGGTTGGCTGCGTTTGTGTGCCCGGCTAAGATAATAGGCGAGCATTATCGATACGCATGTACCACCGGAACCACCTCCGCATGGCAGCACTGCATAAACCCGGTTGCCGTTTGCCTTCAGGCGTTGGGTAACGGAATTTACTGTATCGATCAGTGCACGCGTCTGCAGCGGCTTGGGCAACCAATCGGTCCCGTCCAACTTGATGAGTTGACGCATACGCTCGGTCGGCAGTTCGCTCGAGATGAAAATGACCGGCGATCGTCCAAGTTTTCCACGAAATTCGGCAAAGCGGGGATCATCCAGGATGGCACCGTTGGCTATGTCTACGATGGCGGCGTCAAAACCATCCGTCTCGATCGTCTTGCGGCTCAGTAGAGGCTCAAGCGGCTCGATAACGGTGTCATAGGCCGCCAATGAAGAAAAGACGCCGTCCATGACCCGGATCGCGTCGGGGTCGCGTGAACAGATAAGGATGCGGGAGCGGCCACTTACTCCGGGATTGGCATTCATGCAGCACCCAGCTTTAACATCATGGACATTGTACAGGCGGAGAGGCTAGCGGCGAGTTCCGAAGATCCTCGGACGTGGCGGTGACTGTAAACGGAGGAAACGATATGCCGGCGGTGTTGAGCAGTGCGCCAACCACGGGCAGATCGGTGGCAGTGCGTACGACATCCATTCGAACGGTCACGACAGCCCCTTCCGGGCGGCCGTTATACCCTAGACCACTACGCTGATAGGTCACGCGAATCTGGTTGTTCTGGATGCCGAAGCGCGAAAGGTTCAGACGCGTAATCTGCGCCGCGTCGCAGGCCTGACTTGTCCCTGCGCCGCAACTGGCCGAAATTCCGTCGGCACTTACCGGTTGACCGGCGGCGGTAGGATCCGAGCTAGAGGCGAATATGCAGCCAAAATTCGGGATGACCGGCTGCGACACAACGAGCTTGCGCACCCCGAGTTGCATAGCTTTGGCCGCCGTGTTCCATTGGTAGACGACGTAGCCAAATTCGACGCAGACACTGATAGCCAACACGACGATCGGGAACACGATCAGCCCTTCGGTGAGCGCGACACCTGAATCCGAGCGCCCGAAAGCCCGAGTAGATCGCATCACCATCCGATCCGTCTCTGATTGTTGTTTATCGTAATGATAATCGGTCCGACGCCTAGCCAGCCGAACAGGGACGAGTTCGCCAGTTGATGCGTGCTGGCTGCGGAGATTACGCCGCCGATCCCGCCCGGGTTAGTGAATTCGATCGGTGAGGTCGCAGCATCCCAGTTGGGCACCCGCAAGACCCCTGTCCCGCTCGAATTGCCGTAGTAGGCGAGATTACGCGCAGTCGTATCACAGCCGCTGGTATGCCTGCAGCGAGCCATATACCGGGCTGCGTCACGCAATCCAGTTTCCATCTGCTGGCGCTGCCAGAACAGCGAGCCAAACTCCAGTACCGCAACCGCCAGGAAGGTAAGAAACGGTACGGCGATGAGCGCTTCGGTCATGGCCACACCTTCATCGTCATGAAGGAAGACGCGCAGGTCAAAATCGAGGCTCGCGGGCAGCTTCATCGTACCAGTTCCGCCTCCTCGTGCAGGAAGTTCTCGACCGTACCCATCCCGCCGGCGCCGGAAACGTCGACGACTTCAAGGGAGATATATTTGTTGCTGCCGTTGGTGACCATCGGCTTCGTGAGGAACATACGGGCGAAAGCTTCGGCCTCGATGGGGACACGCCCATTCATATCCGCTTTATGTTCGTTGCAATTGACAATCGCGGCAAAAATGGTGCGCCTGTCACCGTAGACATCGGCTTCGGATGGATAGTCATCGAGATTGTAGTTGCCATAGCATTGGCTCGGAGGAACGCCTTTTTCCCCGCCTGGGGCAGCGTCCTGCAGAAGTGTCGGATTGGCGAGCTCGTAGCGGTAGACATCGTAGCGCGACGGCTTGGGCGCTGCGGTCGTGGCCTCCGGGGGCCTGCTGGTCATTGGAATCGTCGGTGGCGCAGTTCCGTTGTGCGAAACGCGCCAATAGCTGGTCAGATCCCAATCTCCACTTGATGAGATCGAGCCGCCGCCCAACGAAGTCGTTCCGGTACCGTTAGGCAAGGGCATGGCATCGTTGGGATTGGCTTCAGGTTCATATTTCGAACAGCTTGGGCTTTTTTTATTATTGCCGTAGTCTTGGCCCATGCGCACGTTGCGGGCGGGGCGATAAAGCGGATTGTTAGCGCTACCGCCCATTGACCCGCCATAAATACCGAAGCGGGTGCCGAGACCCTGCTCCGCGGGGCCAATGTTGCCACCGGGCTCGGTGTTCAGTGTTTCGCGCGAATAGCATTCCCCTGGCGAATTGGTCGCCAATGCGTCGCGCAGAAAGTTGCCGCCGTTGCCATTGACGGCGAGATAGCCGAAGTTACCGGGACCGGCCGTTTGCGATCCGCGTAGCGACATGGTGAGTTGTCGCGCATACAGATTGCCCTCTCTGAAATTTTTATGGATGTCGGGATTGCTCATACCCTCGAACGGATTGCAGATGAAAACTGGCGTCACGTCACACGCGGCGGCAGTGTAGGTCGCCACTGCTTCCGTCCGGACCGGCACGTCATCGCGACCAAGGCCGGGAATGATGAACATCGTACGTACGTTCATCTCGTTGGAAATAACCCGGACATAGGCGGCGCGGTTGGAGGCTTCAGCAGCAGAGAGTCCCGACTTTTCGACATCACACAACGCTGCTTTACCGTCTGGAGTCACACAATTACTGGTAAGGATCGGATCGTCGTCAGAAGCCGGGATGCCTTCCATGAATTGCACGGTGACGTTGCCGGCTCCAGTAATGGCGTTGTAGCTGACGGGCGTGTTTTTGGAGCCCATGCTGAAGCCGTCGCCGCCATTCGCAAAGGAGGCTGTGTTGCCGACCATAGCAGCGATCGCCGCGCGGGCCCGCGGAATGGCGTCATCACGGCCGTTGAGTTCACGCGCGCCAGCGAGCGCCATGGCATCGACTGCGTCTTGCAAATCGGTATGAAGGTTAGTAACGCGTGAGGCGTCGATGACCCAAGCAGCTACACCAATGATTAGCGGCAGCGCAATAAGCGTCAGTGTCAGCGCATAGCCCTGCTCCTCTCCGAGGAAGCTTTGCTCCGCCCGTTTCAGGCTCTCTTTATAATGCGCTACACCCTTTCGCATTGCTCGACCCCTTCGCGGCTTCCCGGCGCCGCTACCGCCTCTTGCTTTGGCTGATAGGCTTTATTGGGCCGGTTCGGTGCCCGGCATGTTGTTGGTTATCGAAATTCCGGGGCCGCTGCTGCTGCTGTCGCCACAGCGCACCAGAGGCTGTTGGTCGCAAGAAAGGAGATAGCGCTCGTGCGCCCGCTGCAGCTTCGTCCCGTCAACTCGGATATTGGTGTTTTTGGCATCCGGCGGAAACGGCTTGATGGTATGGATACCGAGATTGGCCTCCATGGCGTCGCCGGCGCCGAGCGTGACCGTGTCGCGATGGTTCATATAGTCGGCGCAGCCACCGAGCAACATCGCAGCCAACAAGGTCGGCAGGCTATTTCTTGGAAACGACGCCATCATGGAAATCCAGATCGATGAGATGGCCGTAAGGGCCTTTGACTCCAACGCCGTCACGAAAACCGCGGATCATGTCCTTGTCGACTTCCAGCATGCCGAGCGCGAACAACTCGACATCGTTTGAAGGTCGAGTGTTGTCGAGCGGGGTGTGAAGCTTTTCACCAGGTTCGGCTGGCCGTACCAGATGCGGCGTGACGACGATGACAAGGTCCGTCTGGCGCTTCTGGTAACTCGTAGAACGAAAGAGCGCACCAAGCACCGGCAGTTGTCCCAGCCAGGGTAATTGTTCAACGTCGCGCTCGTTGACGGCCTGTAACATGCCCGCCATTGCGAAGCTCTGACCATCACGCAACTCCAGTACGGACTCGGCGGTGCGGGAGGTAAACGCGGGAAAACCGTTCACATTGAGCGAACGGTCAATTTCACTGACTTCCGACCTCAGCCTTATATTGATTTTCGACCGGTCCAGAACGGTCGGCAAGAATTCGAGCATCACACCATATGGGCGGTATTTGTAGGTTATCGATCCACCCAGCCCGACCTCGGAAGGAACCGGCACTTCACCCCCGACGTTGAACTTTGCAGCTTCGCCGCTGACAGTGGTGAGGTTTGGTTGTGCTAGGCGACGCGCGAGCCCCTTTTGTTCCAGCGCGTCGATGATGACATCTACTTTGACACCGGCCCCCTCTAGAACCTGTGCTACCAGTGTGCCGAACGGAACGCCATTGTTCAGCAGGCGGGAGCCGTCCTGAGCGTTGCTCAGAAATGTCTGGGGCTGGCCCGCATTGTTGGCATTGACCGACAGGCCGGTGCCTGTCCCTAGCAGTGAAGTGCCGCCTTGGACACGCCATTTGATGCCAAGATCCCGTCCGGCGCGCCGCGACGCCTCGATTATGCGGACCTCGAGCGACACCTGCTGAGCGTCGGCAACCGCGATGGAGTTAATGACCTTCGTGCCGTTGCCCGCGAATTGTTCGGCGGCCTGCAGGGCACGCGCCTGCTCGGTGGCGCTCGCCACGGTGCCGGAAAGGCGGATGTTCTCGTTCGAGTTGCTGACACGAACGTCGCCGCCCGGCACCGCCGCGCGCACCGCCGCCGAGACATCGCTGAAGTCCTGCCGCACACGCACATCAATAATACCGAGAAGCTCTTTGTTCTCGTTGAAGATCGAGACGTTGGTAATGCCGGCCTTGTTACCCTGGATATAGAAGGAACGGTCGTTCAGCGGTACGACGTCGGCAATGTCGGTGCGGGCGATAACGAGATCGGAGTAAGGTAGGTTGGTGAGCACGGTCAGAGTAGTGCCCGGTCGCAACGATGCGTTGCGAACCGTGCCCTGACCAAGCGATAGCTGAAGCTCCTGCGCGGCAGCCCCCACTGCAGGTAACACGACCACTATCGCGGCGCCCATGACAAACCCAGCCGCGAGACCTTTCATCCTGTTCTTCAAGATAAACTTCAAAAAGAGAACCCCTCCCAAACCCGGACACTTACAGAACAGGTTACTAGTTTGTAGTTTTTACCTGATATTCCTGACGCTCTGCATTCCTATAGACCCCTACGCCCACGGTTATCGGGCCGGACGGCTCCGCAGCAACGATGCTCGGCACGACATCCGGTGAAGGCTTCGGATCGTCTATCTTCTGCTTCAGTCTATTAAGACGCTCGTCAACATCCCCGACCTTCTGGTCAATAGTTTCACCCATTTTTCTTACCAGACGCTCAACATTGGCGACACGCTCTTCACCATTCGTCTGTTTATTGGCGCCTTCCAGCGCCGTGGCGGCCATGCTCCCGCCAAGGTCAGCGAGGCTTATCGCCGGCACCGGCTCGACCTCGGCCGAGCCGACGTTGCGCAGCGCCAGCGACAGCGTGCCGACGGTGGCGGCGAGCGTCAGCTTCTGCGCTTCCGCCGTGGAAACCTCGAGCGTCACAGATTTGGAAACGGCGGGCTTGTCTGAGCGGTCGTCAGCGAGTTGGTCCACCGCCAACACCTTGACGCCTTGCAGAAGAACGTCGGTCACGCCGTCCTTGCGGGCATCACCCTGCGCCTCGATCTGGCGCGTCAGCATGATATCTACGCGGTCGCCGGGCAAGACGAAGCCGGCGACCCCGAGCACGTCGTTGACGCGAATGGAAATGGCCTTCATGCCGGGCTCAAGTGTCGCCGACAGAGTAGCGCGCTGGCCGGGGCCGGTGATCTTGGTGGCAAGAACCGGTTCCGATTGCTCGATAGCCGTCATCACGTAGCGCGGCTTGGAGGAATCGCCCGTCAGTTCCTCGACGGTATGGAAGGCGCCTTCCGGAATGGTATCGGCTGGCCAGTCAATGACCTTGAGGCTCATCGGTTCGATAATCTGACCAAAGCGCATGGGTTGCGCGGCAACGACGACGGTGTTTTTCTCCTTGGGACCGTCCGGACGCCCGCTCATAGCGAGCGACGCCGCCTGGTCGCGTAGATAGCCGCGAACACCAAGCACCGCGGCGCCGGCGAGCACCACCGACAGAACCAGACTTACAATCGTCGAGAACTTCATTGGCTGCCCCGAACATGTGACGGCCGGTTGCCCGGCCGCCGGAATGATTATGCGCCATCCTAGCCGTTAAGCCGGAGCGTCCCACGTGCCTTGGGGTGCACCATCCCAAAAGGTTCCCCATCCTTCCCAGGCGCCTGCGAGGCTGGATCCTGCAACTGCAACCGCGCTGATGACGCCAGCCACAAGCAGACCGAGCAGTACGAGATACTCCGTGAGCGCGATGCCGTCTTCTTCGGCAGCAAAAGCGCGGATGCTTTCCAATACCTTCTTCATTTCAAACTCCCCTTCGTTACTCCAAACTGCGGCGAGCCCTTCGCTTAAACCCCGCCGATGGCTTACTTAATAAAGCGTTAATATAGCCAACGTCAACCTGGGCGGGCATCATCCCTGAGTCATTGTTGCGGCGTTGGTTAATAACGGTGCCATCTTTTCTGGATGGCTGCGGTATAGATTGGCCAGAATGCTGATATCGGTTTGGGATTTCTCTACGCCATTCGGCTGAAAAATGAGAACGCACCAAACCGAACGGTTTATACCGAGCAAGGAGATCATATACTCAGGTATATTTAACCCTCCTTGTCATACATCTGTTGCAAATTTGCCGTTCGGACTTAAAAAAGAAGATTGCGGTGGGTAGCGCTTCCTGTTCTCGTTCCGCGGGTGGAGGAACCAGCTCCGAGGCATCTTCATATATTGGATTATACGGTGTTCATGACGATACAAAATCTTCTTGGGTTACTTCCCTCGATTGCCGCACTAATCTTCTTCCTGTACGCGGCATGGGTCGATTTCCTGACGTGGAAGATTTCCAACCGAACAGTGCTGGTCCTCATCGCCTGGTTCGCGATCTATGCGGCCACAGTGCTTGCCCTAGGGCAGGCAGAACGGTTCGGGCTAGTCTTGCCGGGTTCGATCGCGGCAGGTGGGTTGCTGCTGATGACCGGCTTTGTCCTGTGGAAACTGCGCTTGTTCGGGGCGGGCGACGCCAAGCTGATGTTTCCCGTGGGGCTGTTCCTCGGCTGGCCCCAGTTGCTGCCTTACGCGGTCTGGCTCGCGATCTTTGCCCTGCTCGCGCTCCTGGCGCTGAAGTTGCCGCTTCCTTCCGGCGCCGGCACGACGATGGTCGGCATGCGGATCGACGAAATCAGGCGAAGCGGCAAGGTGCCCTATGCGGTCATCATGGTAGCGGCGCTGATTGCCGTGATAGCTCCATTCTATCTGGATGTGCTCGCGGGTCGGCGATGAAATTTACAGCGGGGAATTCCGAAGCAACCTCCCACAGAGGCTTCGAGCCAGAGGAGGCAATTTCCGGCTCAATCATCGCGACACTGTTTGCGATTGACCTCCTGCTTATTCTTCTTCGTAGGGCGCAAGTCGATTGGCAAAATTATTTTATCAACCTTTCTATTGGCGTCGCAGCTTTGGTTGTTGGTCTGTATTATCGTCGGGGCGACCGGAGCGAGCCACTAGCACTAGCAGCTATCTGGTCCGCATTATTCATATTCTTCACGAACGCGTGCTCAACATTCAACACACTTTTACTTCCGACCGGCCCTTCCACATTGGACCCTATACTAGCTAGCATCGACGCAAGGCTGGGCTATTCTTGGTTGTCGACGCTGAAATTCATGGGAGGTTATCCGCTCACAGCCCAACTGCTGAAGCCTCTCTACCTGAGTACCATAATTCAACTTTTTGCATTGGTGGTTGTTCTGGCGCTGACAGGACGCAAGAAACAATTAATGAGGCTCCAACTGGCAGCAATCGTCGGCGTCCTGATGTCGATCGCGATCTGGTACGTGGCTCCAAGTTTCGGCCCATCCACCATGGAAGAGGTACCGCATCAATTGGCGCGGCGGATCGGCCTTCTGATTGCTGCCGAACAGGCAGAGCAGCTTCGTCTCGTTGCGGTTCACGGTCCGATCCTGTTGTCACCCAAAGACACCCTTGGACTGGTCGCTTTTCCGTCCGTCCACGCATTGATGGCATGTTTGGTAGTGTGGTTTTCCACCTCGATCCGAAGACTGTTCTTCCCGGTTGCGGTAATCAACACGGCGATGGTCCCGGCAATTTTAATACACGGCGGTCATCATCTCATCGATGTCATCGGTGGAATAGCTATGTTCTTTGTAGCGCTATTACTGGCTGACTGGCTTATTGGCAAATCCAAGCCAAGTGTGGATTTCCATCTCCAGTCGCCTGACAGATAGCTTTCGTCATTCATGATACATGGCGCAACGGCGCGCGCAGCCGTGAAATCACCGCCCGGTGCGCCCCGAGGCAGGCACATGTAAGCGCCAGCAGCATAAGGCCGGTCACCGGGTCAAGCAGCAAAAAGTCTGGCATCGGCCAATTACCGATGTTGATCAAATCGGCGGTGGACACGGTGAAGACCCGTTCGTCACGCATGCCGACGAGCACGGCTAGCAGGGCCACGTGAAACAGTACGAAGCGCGTGCGTACCCAGTGATAATTGCGCAGGCTGGCCAGAGCGAGGCAGGCGGCGGCTGTCAGTATCGCCACCGCAAGGAACGCCCAAAAAGCGTTTGCCGGAAGGAGAATGCCAATCTCCCGGTTGAGGGGAGCGAGAATGAGATAGGCTTGCCAGGCGAGCGGATCGTCCGGGTAGGCGCCGATCGCCAACCGGGCCAGCACGAAAAGCGCAAGCCCCGCGAACACCAGTGCCGGCACGATCTCGAAGAGGGTGAACGCCTTGCGCATGACCGGCTCCATGCAATGAAGGCGTACTGTGTCATATGGGTGCTAACGAAGGCTTAACGATTGCGGTCAGCGAACCTTCTGATAGGTCGTGCTGCCATCTGGGTTGACGATACGGCGGAATGCCGTCGAAGGTGCTTGGAGCGCAGAAGAAAGGGCGGCGGGCGCCCTCGTTTCCCCTAGACCATCGCTCGGGCGTGGCACACTGCGCCGAACCGGGCTTGGTGGCAACTGCATATCGTCACCGCCGTCTTGCCCTTGCCATGCCATAGCGTTCATGCGCATCTGGAGTTGGTCAGCGACAACCTTGACATCGGCGGACGCATCGCGGGCGGTCTTCGCCGTGTGCTCAACCTCGCTTCGCACATTGTAGATCGCGTCATTGGTCTTGCCGATCAGCGATTGCACCCCAGCATTGAAACTGTCGAGACGGTTTGTGATGCGGTTTTCGAACTGTTCTAGCCGTTGCAGTCGCTCCGCGATCTGCCGCGATTCCGAAAGGCCGCGCGATATTTGCAAGGACGTAGCTATCAGCACCACGACCAGCACCAAAAGCACGACACCGACGCCGGACAAGATCCATGTTGCCTTGTGGATGCGGTCGAGATGCCGTTGCAGGATCACTCCGCGTTCAGACTTGCGTTGCGTCCACTCGTCTCTTACCCTGGCCTCTTCATGTCTAACCGGCTCGGCTTCGGCGCGGATGATCGGCGCAGCCTCGATGAATTCGCGCGGGTGGCCGATCTGGTTCACGCCGGGTCGTCCCTACCCCGCTTCACAAAGGAGGCGCTATTGCGAAGCAACTCGATATTGTTGGCGGTGGTCTCGTTTGACGGGTCGATCTCGTAAGCCCGAAGGAAAAACGAGCGGGCATTCTTGAGGTCGCCGCGCAACAGGTAGGAATAGCCTCGGTTGTTCAGATATTCGATCCGGTGGGGGATCATCTTGGCGAGTTTGCCGTAGCCGATGTCGGCATTGTCGAACCGGCCGATATGGTCGGCGGCCGCCGCATAGCCGAGCCAAGCCTGCGGGTCCTTCGGATAGACATCGACGGCCCGCTTGAAGATCGCATATGACTTTCCGTAGTTGCCTTCCCTGAACTGGACCTTCCCCTTGGTGATCAGTTCGTCCGTCGGGTAATATGAAACCTCAGACAGGTCCTCCACCGACACGGCGCTGTCGCCAAAGCTGGACATATCCGCCGTTTTGCCGCCGGACTGGCAGCCGGCCAAAACAAGCGCCGACACCACCAAAGCTGAGCCGCAAAATCTCGACAACAACGACAGAGCCCCCCCAACGACGACTCCTCCTATGCCATAAAAGGGATTTCTAAAAAAGAAACCTTGCATCATGGCTGCCAGCACGAAGCACGATTGCCACATTATGTTGCAAGTTTGTCATACGCTTTCTAGAGTTCGCCCAATTTCTTCCTTCTCAGCGATGGCGGCGGACTAAGGGGTATCTTTATGGCGGCTGCGGCGGAGCGATCGGGCAATGTCCAAGAAGCGGGCGAGGCGTTGCGCCCACCGGTTCTACCCGAAGATACGGGCGTCGAACGGGAGGTCCTACAAAAACTTCTCGCCAAGACGCTTCACGTGCACGGGACGATGACGACGAGCGCGCTCGCGCGTGAGATGAAGCTACCGGCGACCGTGATCAATGCGCTGCTGAAGGAATTGCAAAAGCTTCTCATTGTCGAGGCCAAGGGGATGGCCGGTAGTGATATGCGCGCTGAAATACGCTTCGCGCTGGGCGGGCGCGGACATGAGTTCGCGCTGGACGCGATGGCGCAGTCACAGTATGTCGGTCCGGCGCCGGTCAGCTTGGAAAGCTTCATTGCGCAGATCGGAAGGCAGTCCATACGCCGAGACCGGCTATCGCGGCAGCAGATAGTAGACAGCCTGTCACACTTGGTGTTGCCACCCTATCTCGTCGACCTGCTCGGCCCGGCCTTCAATTCGGCCCGCTCGATCCTGCTCTACGGCGAGCCCGGTAACGGAAAAACCAGCATTGCAGAGGCCGTCGGCCGCGCCTTTACCGGAACGATTCACGTGCCCTATTGCTTTACTGTGGGTGGACAGATCGTCAACTTTTTTGACCCCACTATCCACACGGCGATTGAAGTGGAACAGCCGGGAACATCACCTTCCAGAAGCGCGGTCGATCCCCGCTGGCAACTGTGCCGCCGTCCGTTCGTCATCACCGGCGGCGAACTGACCCTCGACATGCTCGATCTGTCATTCAATCCTGTGACCCACTTCTATGAGGCTCCCGTTCATTTCAAGGCTGCCGGGGGCGTGTTCGTAGTGGATGATTTTGGCCGGCAGCGCACCGACCCCCAGTCGGTGCTTAACCGCTGGATCGTTCCGCTCGAGCGCGGCTTCGACCAGTTGACACTCAACACCGGCAAGAAATTCAGTGTTCCGTTCGACCAACTGGTGATCTTCTCGACCAATATCGAGCCGAGCGTACTCGCCGACGCCGGCGGTCTGCGAAGGCTCTACTACAAAATCCAAATCCCCAGCCCGACCGCCGGCGACTACAAGAAGATATTCTTCGACTTGGCCGAAAGGCGCGGTGTCGAAATCGAGATGGATCTGTTCGAGTCATTCTATGACAGCCATTATCGTCAAACTGAAGTGGCCCCAGCAGGCCATCATCCGAAGTATCTGATCGACTTCGTGGAATCAGTTTGCCAATTTCGTGGGAGCGCCCCGGCCGCAGACTCAGACCTCCTAGAAGCAGGGTGGCGAAACCTGCACGGGTCGGCAGCGCCGTAATGCACATCTTTAGAAGGGCGATTGATGCCAGGTCCTTCAAGTGTTCCCACGGGATGGTGACGTTTGCGCTACCTTGACCCGTGTGCTTAAGACCGGCGCCTGCCACAATCTGGATGGCGCTGCCTGATCAGCCTCACCCAGCGCGTCGCCCGGCAGGCCCCCAGGGTTGAGCTTCTCGCGTGTCGTGCCGGGGAGAACTCGCGTAATGGCCTGACTGGCCTGACCCCATAAGGTGGTCCGGTTTCAGTCTTAGTGCATGATCGGCTTTTCGGCTATTGCCTGGGCAGATGGTGGTGCCGATCCGCGCGGCGGCGCAGGCCAGATAATAGCCTCCGGT
>Ga0182735_1001270_pt1 | contig 17177 bp, 14 predicted proteins | sample eDN5th30CKraftMG_FD_128524 | JGI IMG/M metagenome (GOLD analysis project Ga0182735, IMG submission 128524) | Enriched Miracle-Growth compost microbial communities from Emeryville, California, USA - eDNA 5th pass 30_C Kraft MG (version 2) (version 2) ... | reverse complement strand
TGGCGCCGGCGACGGCCGCCGATATCGGCCGCAACGCCGCCGACTTCGTTTTCCTGCATGAGAGCCTCGACGCGGTGCCGACCGCCTACGCTGTCGCCCGCGATGCCGGGCGGCTGGTGAAGCAGAATTTCGGCCTCGCGATCGGCTACAACGCGATTGCGCTGCCCATCGCCATTGCCGGGTTCGTGACGCCGCTGGTGGCGGCGGTCGCCATGTCGCTGTCTTCCGTCATCGTCGTCGCCAACGCCCTGCGGCTGCGGGCCGGCAAGCCGGCGAAGGCGGTGCGCGGCAGCCAGGCGGGCAGGGCGGTCGGCGGGGCGAATCCGCTGGTGGCCGCGCGATGAGCAGCCTCATCTTCCTCGTGCCGCTGGCCCTGCTGCTCGGCGCGGCGGGCCTTGGCGCGTTCCTGTGGTCGTTGAGAAGCGGCCAGTACGACGATCTCGACGGCGCGGCCGAGCGCATCCTCATCGACGACGATCAGGAATAGCCCGGAACAGAAGGAATCGACTCCACGCAGCCGTAATGCTTTGATTGGCCGAATGGCGGGGTCGTCCCATGAAATATCTCGTGCTGATCGTTGCCTTGTTCGGTCTTGGCGGCTGTGGTGCTAATTCCCTGATCGCCCATCAGGAGGCGACGGTGATCGTGTCGACCCTCTATGACGACGTCGACTGCCGGCAGTTGCTTGCCGAAAGGAACGGCTTGGCGAGCCAGGAAAACCTGCCCAGGGACGCCAGGGTGACGTTCTCTCCCGTCTCCTTCGGGCTCGGCATCTTTATTCCCGATTACCGGACCGAGGCCCAGCGCAGGCAGGACACGGCGCGCGGCAAGATCATGGCGATGAACGATTCGCTGGCGCGGCGCTGCGGGCAGGGTAGGCGCAAGTGATGCGCCCGTCCCGTGTTCGACCGGCCGCTTACGCCCGGCCGTAGAGCGGGACCAGCGCGCCGCTGGTGGCGATGTTGCGGGTGGAGACCAGCGCCGCCACCGTCTCGGCAACGGAATCGAGGCTGACCCATTTGTCGAAGTCGGCCTTCGGCATCGCCGCGCGGTTGGCCGGCGTGTCGAGCGTGGAGGGGGCGATGGCGTTGACGAGGATGCCGTTGGCCTTCACTTCCTCCGCCAGCGCCACCGTCATCGCCGCGACTGCCGCCTTGCTTGCCGCATAGGCGACCATGCCCGCGCCGCGCCGTGGGTCGAGGCCGGGGCGGGCACTGACATTGACGATACGGCCGCCATGTTCGCCGCTAAGCATGCTGCGCACCGCCGCACGGCAGCACAGGAACGTGGTGCGCGCATTGGTGTCCATCATCTCGTCGAAGGAGGCGAGCGCGGTATTCTCGATCGGCGCCATGGCGAAGCCGCCGGCCAGGTGTATGGACGCCCACAGTTCCGGGATGCGTGCATAGAAGGCTTCGACCTTGTTGGGGTCGGCAAGGTCGACATTGTTGGCGAGCTTCAGCCGGTCGCTGGTCAAGGTGAAATGCGAAGGCGCGCTGGCATGGGCGTTCGGCACATGGCACACGGCGCCTTCGCCGAGCAGCTTGGCCACCACGGCGCCACCGAGCGCCCCGGTGCCGCCCGTAACCACGATGTGCTTGCCGTCGAGTGTGGCTGTCATGATCGATCGCTCCGCGAACTCGTCTGGAAATTGTTGCGCCTTAAGCGGCGTCACTCAACCGAAATCTCGATGAGGTAGGGACGATTTGCGGCTCTTGCCCGCAACAACGCCTCGCGCAGGCCGCGCGGGCTCGAAAGCTTTTCCTCCGTGATGCCGTAGGCGTCGGCCAGCTTGCCGAAATCAGGCGGCGCCGGCGACACGCCGACCGGCTCGACGCCGACGTCGCGCATCGACGTTTCGATTTCGCGGTAGCCGCGGTTGTTCCAGACCACGAAGACGACCGGCGCTTCGGCGTCGAGCGCGGCCCCGATTTCCGGCAGCGTGAACTGGAAGCCGCCGTCGCCGGTCAGGCACACAACCGGGGCGTCGGGTACGGCGATGGCCGCGCCGATCGCCGCCGCCGGGCCGTAGCCCAGCGCGCCGAAGCCGGTCGCGGCATTGAACCAGCCGCCCGGCCGGTCATGGTCGTAATAGAGGTTGGCGGCATAGATGGGCTGGGTCGAATCGCCCACCACGATGGCGCCGGGCAGCGCGTCGCGGATGGTTTCCACCACCTCGATCTGCGCCTGTATTGCCGGATCGAGACCGGAGCGAGCATCAGTGCGGGCGGCCGCCGCCCGCGCCTCGCCCCATGCGGATACCGGCACCGCGGTTCGGTCCAATTCGGCGAGCAGCGCCTCGATCGCCTCGCCGCAATCGGCCTGTATCCCGACATTGGCCGGGTGGCGGGCGATCTGCTCGGCGTCGATGTCGATGCGAATGAGGCTCGCCGGGGCGGGAAAATCGCCGTCGCCGTACATGTCGTAGTCGGTCGGGCCGAATTCGGTGCCGGCGGCAATGACCAGGTCGGCCTCGGCGATCAGCTTGCGCACCGACTTCAGGCTGGGGCTGGCGGGCACCGCGAGCGGATGGCGATGCATGAGCCCGCGCGCATTGGCGGTCTGGATCACCGGTGCGCCGAGCCGCTCGGCCAGTCGCGTCAACGGGGCCTGCGCCTGTCGCGCGCCGCCGCCTGCCAGGATGAGCGGGCGCTGTGCTGTGCTGGCGAGCCGCTCGGCCTCAGCGATATCGGCTGCCTTCGCCTTGGGACTGGCATCACCGACCTGTGCGGCGGCAAGCCAGTCGGCCGGCAGCGCCATGACGTCGATGGGGATTTCGATATGTACGGGTCCCGGTCTTGCCGTGGCGAACAGCGAGAACGCCCGGGCGAGGGCCGCGGGGAGTTCGGAGGCCTCGGTGATGCGCTGCGAAAACAGCGCCACCTTTTCCATCATCCCGCGCTGGTCCGGCAATTCGTGCAGGAAGCCGTGCCCCTTGCCGAGCGTGCGGGTGGCGTTGACGCCCGAGATCACCAGCATCGGCACGGAATCGGCGCGCGCCTGCCCCATGGCGGTGATGGTGTTGGTGAGGCCCGGGCCGGTGATGACGAGGGCGACGCCGGGCCGGCCCGAGGCGCGCGCATAGCCGTCCGCCATGAAGCCCGCGCCCTGTTCGTGGCGCGGCGTGACGTGGCGGATACTCGAGCGCGCCAGCCCGCGATAGAGCTCGACGGTGTGCACGCCGGGGATGCCGAAGACCGTATCGACGCCATGGGCTTCGAGCAGGTGAATGAGGGCTTCGCCGACGGTGGTCATGGGCAGGGCCTTTCTCAAGCCGGCTGAGGCGCGGGGCGGCTCATGCCGCCCGGATGGTTTCGATCGATGCGCCCAGCCCCGTCATCATATCCATGAATTCCGGAAAGCTGGTGGCGATCATGTTGGCGTCGTCCACCGTCACCGGCTTTTCGCTCGCCATTCCCATGACGAGGAAGCTCATGGCGATGCGGTGGTCGAGATGGGTCTTGACGGCCCCGTCCTTGCCGGCGCCCAGTCCCTTGCCGCCGGGAACGCCGCGCACCGAAAGCGTCGCCTCGCCCTCGGTGCAGTCGACGCCGTTGAGCTTCAGCCCGGTGGCGACCGCCGCCAGCCGGTCGGATTCCTTGACGCGCAGTTCCTCGAGGCCAAGCATCAGCGTCTCGCCCTCGGCGAAGCAGGCGGCGACGGCGAGTACCGGATATTCGTCGATCATGGACGGCGCGCGCTCGGGCGGTATCGTCACGCCCTTGAGGTCGGAATGGCGCACGCGCAGGTCGGCGACATCCTCGCCGCCTTCGTTGCGCGGGCTGAGCACGTCGATCCTGCCGCCCATTTCCTGCAGGGTCGCAAGCAGGCCGGTGCGCGTCGGGTTCATCAGCACGTTCTCGATGGTGATGTCGGAGCCGGGCACGATCAGCGCCGCCACCAGCGGGAAGCCGGCGGAGGAGGGGTCACCCGGCACCGCGATGGTCTGGCCGGTCAGCTTGCCCTGGCCTTCTATGAAGATGTGACGCACGCCGCGCTCATCGGTCTCGACGGTCAGGTTGGCGCCAAAGCCCTGGAGCATCTTTTCGGTGTGGTCGCGCGTCATCACCGGCTCGATGACGGTGGTGATTCCGGCCGTGTTGAGCCCGGCGAGAAGCACCGCCGACTTCACCTGCGCCGAGGCCATCGGCACGCGGTAGGTGATGGGGGCGGCGTGCCGCGGGCCGCGCAGCGTGAGCGGCATGCGGTCGCCCGGCGCCGCCTTGAGGACCTGCACGCCCATCTGCCGCAGCGGATCGAGCACGCGGCCCATCGGCCGGCCGGAAAGCGAAGCGTCGCCGATGAAGGTCGTTTCCATGTCGTAGGTGCCGACCAGGCCCATGGTGAGGCGCGAGCCGGTGCCGGCATTGCCGAAATCGAGCGGCTCCTGCGGTTGCAGCAGCGCGCCGTTGCCGGTGCCGCGGATCACCCACTCGTCGCCGTGCTTTTCGATATGCGCGCCCATCGCCTTCATCGCCGCGCCCGTGCGCATGACGTCCTCGCCCTCGAGCAGGCCGGTGATGCGGGTTTCGCCCGAGGCGAGGCCACCGAACATGAAGGAGCGATGCGAGATGGACTTGTCCCCCGGCACCCTTATCTTGCCGGAGAGGGGGGATGATTTTCGGCTGACGGCCGGCAGCGGCGCTGCTTCGTGCGACATCGTTATTCCTTGGGCAAAAGCCCGTAAGCGCGGGCATTCATCACGGTTGCGGGCGTGTCGTATCATGCCCGGGCGCGACGGTCATCCCCCACGCCGGGAGCCGGTGGAAAGAGGATTTCGCGCGTCGGTTATAAGTCTTTGACAGCGTCGCAAACTGTGGTTAAGGGGACCAGACTTTTCGATACGAGGCTTGCAGTGGCAAAAACCGAACTCGGCACAAAACGCGTCGACCCCGAGACGGGGCGGAAGTTCTACGACCTGAACAAGGACCCGATCGTCTCTCCCTATACGGGAAAGACGTATCCGCGCTCCTATTTCGAGGAAAGCAAGGCTGCCGCCGAGGAAGAAGAGGACGTCGAAGCCAAGGAAGTCGATGCGGACGAGGACGAGGGCGTGGAGGTCGTACCGCTGGAAGATGCGGACGACGATGCCAAGGCCGACGACCTGCCCGATCTCGGCGACGATGACGACGATGTCGACCTCGGCGACGACGAAGACGATGCCTTCCTGACCGACGAGGAAGAGGAAGACGACGACGTTGGCGGTATCGTCGGCGTCAGCGACGACGACGACGAAGTCTGAGTTCCGGCGGCTGGCGGCCGGCCGTGGCCTGCGACTTTGCCGCAGGTGAAAAAAGGCGGTCGCCAAGGCTTGATCTTGGCGAAAGGCGGCGCTAGAAGCCGCCAACGACAACGACGCGGCCATTCCAACCCGCGTCGAACTTCGCCGGAAACGGCGCCGGCCTGTGCCGGGAGTGGGGCCATAGCTCAGTTGGGAGAGCGCTTGAATGGCATTCAAGAGGTCGTCGGTTCGATTCCGATTGGCTCCACCAAACCGGACTCCTGAGTCCGAATCGCTTCTAACATGTTGAACGGTAAGGTGGTTTCGGCGGTTCGAAACCCCTGTTCCTTGCAGTACTGGATATTGCCCGCGAAGGTGAGCTTTAGAACCGCTCGACGGTCCTCCAGACGATCGGAATCCCATAGTTTCCAAGGGCTTGCCAAGAAGTCTATTGCGGTTCGGAAGGTTTCGTCGAAATCAGGCTGTTGTCCCTGGCAGACACGCAGCTGCTCCTCGATCTCCGCTTGACGAAGTTTCAGGTCGCGTATTCGTTGCTCATAGGTCGAGGTAACCTCCGGCAATGACGTTGCGAGGATCCGGTCGACGAAGAGATTGATCTGCCGCCCAACCTCGCCCTTTTCTCGTTGCAGCTGGATTCGAGTTTGATTCGCCGACGAAGCTCTCGAATCCCAGGTGGTCCGGAAGATGTCTGTTGCCAATGCTACGAGATCGCTGGAAGGCGATAGCTTGTGTAAGAGGGCTTCGAAGCGCTCCTCGACCTCGTCACGTGGGATCGACTTGCGACCGAGCTCGCATTTCTTGTTCTGACAGAAGTAGTAAGGATACTCCTTACTACGGCCTCCGGTCCAACCCGCCCCCATCGGATGCCCACACTTGGCACACGCGATAACCCCCCTGAGAGGGAAGTCGGCATCGAGATCCGCTCGAGCTGGTGTCTTTGACTTGCCGGCGAGCCGTTCTTGAATCACCCGGAATGTTTCCATGGTGATCAGCCCTTTGTGCTTCGCCGGACGGAGGGAGACACCCCAACGAGGATACTCCAAGTATCCAGTGTATAGCACGTTCTCCAGAATCTCTCTGACTGTGTCGATTTTCACCTCCCGCTCTCCCTTGGGGCGGGGGAAGGCGGGATGCGCACTAAAGAAGCGCTGAATCTCAACCTGTGCTTGGAAGCGTCCGCTTGCAAAGCCGTTCAAAGCTTCTTGAACAATCGGAGCGATTGGCTGGCAAGGAACCAGTAGCTTACCGTCAAACTCAGTCTGCTCATATTGATAGCCTCTCGGCGCCCGAAATGGCCAGAATCCGCCGAGAAGGCGCGCGCCCATCCGATTTCTGACTTGATCGCGGTTCTTCTCTCTGTGGTGTTGGGCGATGATCGCCAAGAGATGCTCGATCAGCTTGCTGTCGGGGTCCTCTCCAAATTTGAGTGATGGGCTTTCTAGCCGGCCGTTGGCCTCCCGGATCGCTTCTCTTATGCGGATGTGAACGATGAAATCGCGTGCCAAGCGGCTGATGTCGTCTATCAGTACGATAGTCTGCGGGTGCTCATTGAGGTAAGAAATCAATGCGCGTAACCCTGGACGATCGTCCGTCCCGCCAGTCACGTCATCCGAAAAGACGGCCCGTACATTGTACCGCTTCACATGCGCGTATTCACGGCAGCGAGTTTCCTGAGACCCTAGTCCGCTCCCCTCGCGCGCCTGCCGTTCGCTGGATACCCGGGTGTAGATGATGGCATCTTCTTGCATGATTTCTGCTCCCTTCGGATTCTATTGCTGGCGGCACGCCGTCGGGCGCCGCTCCTGCTACGTCGTCGCGCTAAGGGCGACTTGCGTTCCAAGTGGATCATTTGCACCGGATCCACGCCGAATGCTCGATCAACGAAGTTCTCCACAATCATAGTGACGACTGCCACCAGTTCGGTGTCATCTTGGAGCGTTACGCCCGCGTTGTGAGTCGAATGACCGTTCATGTGTCGATGTTCTCCTCCTCACCTTTTGATGGTGAAGAACGTCCGCGATAACGGAGCACTATGGCTGTTCTACAAGCCAACTCCGCTGAGCCCATCCTTGGGAACGCAGGTCGTCTGGCCCGTCGCCTACGAAAGGCTGATCGTCGACCATCAAGGATTTGATTTCGGCTGGCCGGAAATCGGTTTCGGGGCCCGACCAACGCTTTCGTAGTGGGCGCCATTGCCAAGTCCCCCTACGAACCCCGTCGTCGTGACGATTCCGAGGTTGCCCTCTGACGACGAGTTCGGGCATCGTCCGCGATACGCTGACGATGGTACTTGTCGAAAATTGAGCCCAGGGCATCGACGAGTGCCGCGTTGGACCTCGCTCCCGTTTCCATGGAGCAGACGACGTCGATCCCGGCACGGTTCAGCCTTCGTACGATAATTTCGAGCCCCACTTTGTCTCTCGACAGGCGAGAAGATGACTCCACCAGGAGAACATCGAACTGCCTGCGGTGGGAATCAGCAATCGCTAACAGGGAAGCGAGCCCTGGTCTGCTTTGTGTGATTCCAGACGTTGCGGGTTCGCGAGTCTCGCCAACTATTTGCCATCCTTGCTCGCGGGCGTACTGCCGTAGCCGTTCCAGTTGAGCATCCACTTTCATCCCCCACTCGTTTTGAGCTTCTTTTGCTGTACGGGCATAGAGCCAGGCGCGCATTTGAGGTTTCCAATCTAGGGTTGAATCCAATTTGCGGGTTCAAATTCTGGAATGTCGCCATTCTACCATTTTCCAGCGCGTGACCGCAACCCAAGTCGGGTCGAACTGTTCAGCTAACCTCTTGCTATTATTATCGAATCCTTGGCATCTCTCTCGGAGAAGGCATTTTGAATCCTTGACGAGACTCCACCTGCTAGGTCAATCTGTATGCAACCAGAAGGATTCATGTCAGGCCAAGAAATGGGGACAATTTAGGGAACGGCGCAGGACTAGAATCGGAACCTGAAGGACTCGTCGCCCTCCGCCCTGCGGGGTCAGGTGAGGCCGTTCCGCTTGAGTCTGGATAAGCGATCCAATCCTATACGGGCGGGCCATGCCTAACCCCTTCCCGCCCCGCCAAGGTCGACGATGAACGACCGGTCGACGCAACAAATTGTTGGCTTATCTGACGTCGAGCGGGGTCGCGTACGCCGCCACAAGATGCCCGCCAATTGCTCTCGAGTGGGCTGACGGCATCCATAGGTTGTGCCACTATGGTCAACGGCGCAGGCGGCTGGCCTCGTCGTTACGACGGATGGGGCCACGGGCGCGACCATAGGCAGCGTCGAGCCGCGCGCTGGTACGCTCGACCAGCAGGGGGTTATACGCGAGCAGCGAGGACCAATCTTCGACGGGTCGGTAGCGCAGCGGTGCGATCTCGGCACAGCAAGATCGATTTCCATCGCCATTGCGAGGTGGATCGCGCAAATCAAATGGCGGTCCGGCGAGCCCCATGATCGCTTTTCAACCGCCAAAACGCTATGCATGCTGCCTACCAATCCTCGGGTGGCCATGCCCGGTCCGGCGGGACGTGATCGATGTTTTCTAACTCGGCCCGCGCCTCAGCCAGCACTAGGGCCAAGGCCTCCCCTTCCAGAGTGCCGTACCGGATGAGGGCGTCTGACAGGTGTCGCAGCACAGGCCTGTGTCGGCGGAGGATGTCGCAAACCGCCGAATAAGCGTCCTCCAGGCGACAATTCACGCGAGCGGCAAGGTCAGGATCGAGCCGGAGCTCACCTACGCAATCGTCAGGGTCACGATAGAGCAGCGGCATGGTCGTGCCGTAGCCAATCGACGCCTCCATCAAGTAGGCCAAGTGAGTGGCGCGCGCCAAATCGCTCCGTTCGCTCCCACCCGATCCGGCCAGTGCATCGCCGTAAATCACGTGCTCGGCCGCACGACCAGCCAGAAACACCTGAACCAGACGGGTGAGACCGCCTGCTGTCTGAACAAGAGCGTCATCGGCTGTCGATTCGACATATCCATGCCCATCCCGTCCATCGATAGTAACGAAGGTGATCTCGCCGAGCCCGTGAACAACCCTGACGAGGACATGTCCGGCTTCATGGATGGCGATGCGGCGCCGAAGGGACGGTGATCGCGTCGGGCGCGAACGGGCCAGGACAGTTGCCAGGTCGGCGTGGCTGAGCGTTCTGCTTTCCCGACGCGCTTTCTGACGCGCCTCGCGGATGATCCTGGCGATGTCCGCGCCGGTCATCCCGCTTGCCTGCAAGGCCAATCGCCTCAAAACGGCGGCAGTGGCATTGGTGGTGTTGATTTCCTCGTGCGTGTGCATGCAAGAACCCTTCAAACATGGATCGTGATCGTGATCCCTGAAATGCTGTCGGTGCCTGTTCCCGACGCAGGCAGCACTCCCCGCTGGAAACGGACGAAGATCGGTAGCCGGTGCGGATCACTGTTCGGGAATGGTGCCGTCCGCCGGGCGGCCGAGCCGATACCAGCGTGACAGAGTCCTGGCCCATGACCGGTCCTGCGACATGAGCATGAGATCAGATGTTGCTATCTGGCGACCGTCCCCGGGTAGCAGCGGATGTCCGGTCGACAGGCCAACGAGGCAAGCGACAGGGCGATATCCAACTGTCCAGCGGTCGAGGAGCGGCGTGTCCGCGGCGAGATGCTCGGGGCTAACCCCAACCCGCAGGCGGTCCATATCTGAGAGCAGCGCGGCCAGCCTTGCCTGCTCGATATCGTACGCGGGGTTCGTGGCCCACGCATGCCCTTGGTCAAATATTAGCATCGTGCGCTTCCTTTGATGGTCCTGACAGAACCTGATCCGATGGTTTGGCCGGCGAACCGACATGATCGTCCGATGCTCCGTGCTCTGGAGTTCGGTCCGTCGGGGTAGCCTCCATGGAACTGACGTCACGGGGGTCAGGAATTCTTTCGTCGACGCCGTCGATCGTGGCGGCACCGCCATCTTCGGCAGCGGCGGCGCTATCCGGAGGGGCGCTGGCGACAACGGCATCGAGATCGGCACCAAGATGGTGCTCAAGGATTCCGACCAGCGCGTCCGTATTCGGGCGTGGGATGACAATGTGGGTTTCCAGACGTCCGGAGCGCAAAATCGCCGGGTCGATCCCTTCCGGCCGATTGGTGGCGCCGACCACGACCACGCCCGCTGTCCGGGCCGCGCCATCGAGCAATTCTAGGATGCGATTGATCACGCTGTTGTGGTAGTCTGACCAATCCTTGCCGCTGGAGCGGGTGCCGAAGCCATCGATCTCATCGATGAACAGGATGGCGGGCGCTGCTTCTTCCGCTTCGCGGAATGCCGCTGTCATTCGTTTCAGAACATCGCCCAGATAGCCAGGCTCGAGCCATGTCGCGACGGATGTGGCGAACAGCGGAATCCTCAAGCTGTTGCAGAGCGCGCGGGCAAAAGTCGTTTTGCCGGTGCCAGGCGGACCGGAAAGGAGCATCTTCGCACTCATGTCCTCCCAGGCGAGTTCACCCGCTCGCCACAGGGCGAGATCCGCCTTGAGGTCGAGCGCCCATGCGGTGGCGTCGCCATAGCCGGCGAGGGATTCGATGCGACGTACGAAGCGGTCCTTGTCTTTCCCGGTCAGGGTCGTCGGTTCGATGCGTTCGCTGCCGGAGCCGGGATCGCCGCGGCAGGATTTTTTCGCGGAATTCTTCTCCGACGAGCGTGTTTCCTTGCCCGCCTTGGCGCCGCCTGTGCTGCCATGCATGGCTGTCGTCGCGATGCGCGCTTCCGCCATTTCCTCCAGAAGCTCAAGGACTCGCTGAGTGGGTCTGCCGGTCCGTATGGCGAGAGCCAGATCGGCGATGGTCAGAGCCTCGCAGAGTTGCCAGGCAATAGCGCCTTCAGGTTCTTCTCCCAGCACCGCGCGGATCGTCTCGCGCACTATCGGCATCGTCAGGGGGCCGCAGGTGAGACGCACAGTGGCTGCCCGCGTCAGCGACGGCGGCAAATGATCCTCATCCTCGGAAACGCCAAGGATTGGATATGTCGTGCTGGCTGCTGATCCGACCTGCCGTTCCGCCGCTTCGTCCGACACCTCGTCATGGTCACTGCCGGAGAACACGATGACCCGCCAATGCCGCCTGGGAGCCGAGTAGAAGTTCACATTGGAGGCGCGGCGATTCAACCCGTAGCCAGAGCACTTCGCCACCTTCCCGGATAATATCAAACCGTCCTCGAGCAGGTCGAGGAAGGCATGCTCGAATCCTGCAACCCTGCCGACAATGGTGACGATCGGACGTGGGGCGCGCAGCATTCCCAGCGCTTCCTCCAGCGAGGTCCCGCTCATGGCTATTGACTGCGCGACCAGCAGCAGGGTGGCGACCGTTTCCGGACGGGGGCGATCCGCGTTCCGGCGGACAAGGCGCAACAGGTCGGCGATACCAAGCGACGGCTCCGGTGGTTTGGAGCTCTCGTTGGACCCGTGCGCGAATCCTGCGCTGTCCTTGTTGTCGTCCGCGATCACGAAATCCGCCCATTCATCATCGGTGCGAGACGTCGAGGAGCCTGCATGACGATGGCACCGCAGCAGGATGGCGATCTCGGCTTCGGTTTTGCCGATCGTCAGTGGACCCGGCGCGAGGACACGCAGCCGCCGGCCGGCTACGGTTCCGAGGCGCTCGGCAAGGATTCCGAGTTCGACGGCATGATCGATGGCCTCGGCCTCAAGCTTATGAAGCAGACGCCGCAGGAAATGCCTTGCCAGACGGTCGTTCATCAGCGGACCCTCCGTGTATGGCCGGCAAGCGGCTTCACTTCGGCCAACCCCATGGCATCGAGCCATTCGGCCACCATGATGCAGGCGGCGTCGCCTGCCTCCACCTGCTGGGCGAGCAATTCGATGAGAACGGGCGGAATGGCGCATCTGTTGGCAAGACTCATCCGCGCGAAATGGATGACAAGTCCGACGGTGGCGGCCGGATCGCCAAAACCGTTCATCCGGCAATCGCAGGACGAGACCATGCCGTGACGCCTCAGCGTCGCACAGGATTCGCTGTGCCCCAGATAGGTCAACAAATCATGCGACACCGACGACCTGGCTGGTCGGATGGTTGGGCGCGGCAACGACGAGGACGTCGCGGCATCAGCACCGACGCCACCATCACCGGCCGGTCCCGTCGATTGCGGCTTCACCAGCCGAAGGATTGCCGCCTGACTTCGGGGATTCGACGATTGCGGGGTGCGATGCCCTTTCGGCACCACGGTGAGCGACGGCGACGCCGCTTTCCTGAAATGAATTGGTTTCTTCACGAGACAAGGCTCCTGCGGTCCGCGGCAATGCCGCGGCGGTCAAACCTGGAAAATCAAGGATTCGAACTGGTCGCTGGCTGCCGGCCGGCTTGGGCCGTCAGGTCATTCCCGGACGGCAGGCGTAGCCGAAACGCGGCCGCATGCCGGGCGCCTGCATCGGGACGATGGTCGCGGCTTCCGGAACGGGCTGCATCGGCAGTGGTGGCGAATCCTTCAGGCCTCTGGCCAGAGCCGCATCAGGCACGTCGGCGCCCAGCAATCGGCATCGCCTGGCAAGCTCCGCCTGCACCCGTTCCGAGAACGCGTTTCGGACCTGGCTGATGGATTCGGCCGCGCCATCGGTTTCGAGCAGTGCGTCGATCTCCGATAATCGGAAGACGCCGCGTTCCGGATCGGACATTTCGTCGGCGCCGTCGATGATGGCGGTCTCCACCTCCACCAACACCGTGCGCTGGTGTTCGGCCACCCATTCCGGAGCGATCGCGGCCACCGCCAGCATCCGGAACCGCAGCCGGTCGACCTCCTGCGGACGATAGGAGGCAAGGCTGCGTTTGATGTCCAGGATCAGACCGCTATGCCTGATCCTGTTCACGACGAACAGGTCGGGTCTGTAGGATTCCGTCGCGTGGACTTGTGCAGGAACCCTGACCCCCTTGATCTGGTCGGCGGGTGTCCGCTTCAGCATCTCCTGCGCGGCCGGCACAATCGGCATCGGCTTTACGGGAAGAAGCGACAGGTCCGGATTGCGCCGGATGACCTGTTCGACAGCCAGTTCAACCAGCCGGCCTTCCTGCATCACCGCCGAGCGGAAGAAGCCGAACAGCGGCGCATAGGAGCCGAAGGTCGAGTCCTCACGCGCTTCCGATGCCAGTGCTGCCTGCATCGCCTCGTCGACTATCCGATCCGTGACGACCGCCTGATCGCCGCCGTGCGATCGCCTCGGCATTGTCGCCGCCACACCACAATGGCGTCGACAACCCGCCAGTCTCGCTCTCAGTGCCCGTCGGTCCCCTTCCGGGCGGCGGAAATGCCCTCTATCAATGTTCATAGCCCAGTTACCTCTCATCAGGTTGTTGGGTCAGGCCTTCGTCAGGTGGTGCAAACACCCGGCGGAGGCCGATTGCGTTCACGCCGTGGCGCGGACAACGCTGTTCGATCGGGATCCGAAACAGATCTCAAGCCGGTTGGCGCCGGCATGGTTGATTTTGGAAATCCGGAGTGCCGGCCGCAGGATTCCGAATAGCACATTGGGGGCGGGGAGCAGACCAGCAGCTAACAGGATAATTGCGCAACCAATGGGCATGCAATAGCTGCATTCGCATTGCTTCGCGCGGTAGTGCTGACTGAGTAGACGGGTATCCTTGCACCTTTGTATTGCTCGATAGACCTACGGGTCGAATAGTCAAGCGCAGGAGGTTTCCGCATCCTCCCTGCCGAGCCGGTGAATTCATCGCCGCGTAATGCGAAAGGCATGGAAATGACCTGCGAAGGATTGGAGTGGGTCAGTGTGACCGTACTTGGAAGCAAGATTGCGTCCCTGCTTTCCCCGACAAGAAGCTATGGTTGCACTCCCCGACGCTTGCCTCGATGTTTCCAAACCCCACCAGGAGGCGTCCGTCCCGCCGAAGAGCGGCCGTCGGTTCCATTATTGCTCTCGGTTGACCCGTATGCCGTTGAGAAACAAGTCTACAGCCGATTCGACCGCATTTCGTATCTCCTTTTCAGAGGGCGGTGGCCGCAATCCAAGGACCACCTGCAGATGCAGATTGTCGCGGATCATACCGATGAAGCGGTCGGCGAGTTGCCGGCAATCTCCCATCCGAATTTCATCTCGCTTTTGCGCCTCCTGAAGAATCTGCGCCAGCCGGACCGTCGTGCGACCGGGCCCCTGTTCGTAGAATGCCTTGGCAAGGTCAGGAAAGCGATTGGCCTCCGTGACGGCAAGCCGATAGATGCCGATCACCGTCGGCGACATGTAGATGCGCAGGAGACGACGGCCGAAGACGGTCAGTGTCTCCGGGAGATCGCGCTCCTCGATGTTGTCGATCGGCAGGCTCGAGAGTGCCTCGTCGGCGTTCCCCGTAACGATCGCGGCGAACAGGCCCTGTTTGTTGCCGAATTCGCTGTAGATATTTCGCTTCGACCCGCCGGCACGCTCGATGATCGCGTCAATGCTCGCAGCCGCATATCCCTGTTCGAAGAAGATTTCGGCAGCCGCCTGAAGAAGCGCTTCCCGTCGCCGGCTCATCCGCCCTGACCTGATACCACCCAATGCACCCATTCCTTCCAGGCACGCTTGACTGGTAACACCCGTTACCATAAGCGTCAATGGTAACGATCATTACCGGAGGTCATCATGGCACAGTTGCGAAACAGGAAGCTCGTCGGTCTGCTGTTGTGCCTGAGCGCCGTCGTCGTCCTGGCGGCAGGCTGGGCGGTGCTGCGCTTCGACGCGGAGGCCTACACCGACAACGCCTATGTTCGCGGCAACGTCACCTCGATCGCCCCCAGGGTCGGGGGCTACGTTACTACCGTGGCGATCGGCGACAATCAGGTCGTGCAGGCAGGCGACGTCCTGTTCAGGATCGACGACCGGGATTATCGCGCCAGGCTCGCGCAGGCGGGCGCCACCGTCGAGGCTGCGCTGGCCCGGCTGACCAATGTCGATGCCCAGATTGAGCTTCAGCATGCGCTGGTGCGGCAGGCGCAGGCGCAGGAACTGTCGGCCAAGGCCGAACTGACGCTGGCGTCAAAGGCATCTGACCGGCGTCGCGAGCTTGTCCGCAGCCATACGATCAGCCAGGCCGCGGTCGATGAAACCGACGCCGCGAGGTCGCGGGCGGAAGCCGCCGTGGCCGCCGCCGCGGCGGCGAACGATGCCCAGCAGGAGCACATCACCGTTCTCTCCACCGAGCGCGAAGCCGCCGCAGCCGCCGTCGATCAGGCGCGGGCGGCTCGCGACCTGGCCCAGATCGACCTCGACAATACCGTGGTCCGCGCTCCGGTCGACGGCATCGTTGGAAACCGGCAGGTCCGCGTCGGCCGGCTTGTCTCGCCCGGCGCCCCGCTGCTCGATATCGTTCCCGTCGACGATGTCTGGATCGTCGCCAACTTCAAAGAAACGCAAGTCGGACGTATCCAACCCGGCCAGCGCGTCCGCATCACCGTCGATGCCTATTCGGAAGAAACGTTTGCGGGCGAGGTCGACAGTTTTGCGCCCGGCAGCGGTTCCGCCTTCAGCCTGCTTCCGGCGGACAATGCGACTGGAAACTTCGTCCGCGTCGTTCAGCGGATTCCGGTCAAGATCCGGCTCGTCGACAACCCGCTGCCTGGCCGCCTCGTACCCGGCCTTTCGGCACGCGTCGAGATTGATGGCGGTAGCCGTTCATGACCACCGCCCTCCCCAGCGCGCTGGGCCGCGACCGCCCTGCGGCAGGGACTTTTCTGTTAGCGGGCATAGTGCTGGCCACGCTGACGGAGGCGATCGCCAGCACCGTCCTGTCACTCGGGCGCAGCGACATTATCGGCGACACCTACGCGACGCCGGACGAATTCGCCTGGCTCGATATCGGCTATACATCGCTGAAGCTGATGGCATTCATGGTCGCGCCTTGGCTGATCGACCGCGTCGACCCGCGCGGCCTAATCGTCGGATCGACCCTTGTCATGGGTGCGACATGCGCCCTTGCCGCGATGACGGCGCGACTGGATCTGCTGATCGCGCTGCGCGGTATGCAGGGCCTGTCCGGCGGCATTTTGCTTGTCAGTGGCCAGACGCTCATCTTTCTTGCCTGGCCCCGCCGTCGCCAGCCGTTTCTTCAGGCGCTGTTCGCAATGGGCTCGGTCGTAGCCCCCGCCACCATTGCCCCGGCGCTTCAGGGATGGTTGCTCGACAGCCGGTCCTGGACATGGATATTCTTCGGTGTCGTTCCAGTGGCTTTGGCGGCGGCAGGCCTGATGTTGATGGCAGACAGCCCGACGCCCGACAGAGCTATGCGCCGCCCGTTCGACTGGATCGGCTTTCTGTTTGTTTCCACTGGGCTCTTCTGCTTCGCCTATGTCTTGAGCCAGGGCAGCCGCTGGGACTGGTTTGAAGAACCGCGCATCGTGGGGCTGACACTGGCGGGCACGATTGCCTTGATGGCATTCATCGGCCGGGAGATACGCGGTGGGCGTGACGGCTTGCTAGACTTCACCGCATTCCTGTCGACCGACTTCTCCTTTGCCTTCATCGTCAGCTTTGTCGCCGGAGCTGCCTTGTTCGGCAGCGCCTATCTGATTCCCTCATTCGCCGTGTCGGTCCTCGCGTTCACGCCGACCGACGCCGGCCTGCTCCTGCTGCCGAGCGGCGGGCTTTTCGTCTTCTCGCTTCTGACTTCAGCCTTCCTCATGCAGGAGTGCCGCGTTCCGCCGATAGCCACCGTGCCATTCGGCATCCTGATGATCATGGTTGCGATGTGGATGCTCTCAGGTTCGACCGGCGAAAGCGGAGCGGACGACATGATGGCGGCCATCCTGTTGCGCGGCTTCAGCCTCGGCTTTCTGTTCCTGTCGATCACCCTGATCGCCTTTGACGGGCTCGAAAGCCGCAATCTCGGGTCCGGTATCGGCCTCTTCAATGCGGGCCGCCAGCTTGGCGGGCTGGTGGGCGTGGCGGCTCTCCAGACATTGATCCAGGATAATGCCGCC
>Ga0182735_1001267_pt1 | contig 17201 bp, 15 predicted proteins | sample eDN5th30CKraftMG_FD_128524 | JGI IMG/M metagenome (GOLD analysis project Ga0182735, IMG submission 128524) | Enriched Miracle-Growth compost microbial communities from Emeryville, California, USA - eDNA 5th pass 30_C Kraft MG (version 2) (version 2) ... | reverse complement strand
CTGCCCGAGGGATGCCGATGCCTGGCCGACGACGCCGGCGACGGTGTCGTTGTCTCGCCATGCATCAAGCATGCCAACGGATTGCGAACCCTGACCAGGGAAGACAAAAGCGATTTTCATGGTGTCTTAAGCCTATTGATTTTAGAAATGAAGAAAGGCGTGCCCACTACATCCTGGCCAGCACCGACCCCCAGGTGAAACCGCCTCCCACGCCCTGCATCAACACCAGGTCGCCGGCCTTGATGCGGCCGTCGCGGCGCGCGGCATCCATGGCCAGGGGCACGCTGGCCGCTGACGTATTGGCCTGCTTGTCGAGGGTAACCACCACCTTCTCGATGGGGATGTGCAGCTTTTTGCTCAGGAAATTCAGGATCCGGACATTGGCCTGGTGCGGCACCAGCCAGTCGACTTCCTCGAGCGCCACACCCGCCTGGGCGCACACATCGGCCGCCGACTGCGACAGCGCATTGACGGCCATCTTGAACACCGCCTGGCCGTCCATGCGCAGGAAGGGATCGCCCACGACGCTGCCGTGCGACACATTGCCGGCCGCATACAGGATGTTCATGTGGCTGCCGTCCGCGTTGAGCTGGGCGCCGAGGATGCCGGGTTCATCCGAGGCCCGCACGACCACCGCGCCTGCGCCGTCGCCGAACAACACGCAAGTGCTGCGATCGTTCCAGTCGAGTATGCTGGAGAACACCTCGGCGCCGATTACCAGCGCCGTCCTGGCGCGGCCGGCCCGGATGAAGACTTCAGCCGTCGTCAGGGCATAGACGAAGCCGCTGCACACAGCCTGCACGTCGAACGCGGCGCCCTGCTTGATGCCCAGGCCCGCCTGCACCAGGCAGGCCGTGCTGGGGAAGATGAAATCGGGCGTCGAGGTAGCGACGATGATCAGGTCGACGTCTTCCGGCGCGATGCGCGCATCCTGCATGGCGGCGCGGGCCGCCTCGATGGCCATGGAACTGGTCTTGACGCCGGGATCGGCGATGTGGCGCTGGCGGATGCCGGTGCGGGTGACGATCCATTCGTCGGAAGTTTCGATGTTGCGGGTCGCCATGTCGGCAGCCAGTTCGTCATTGCTTACGACCCGGGGCGGCAAATAGCTGCCCGTCCCCACTATCTTTGCATAAGGCATAGTCACTTCCATCAAACCCCCGGATCGACGCAGGAGTCGGCAATATCGTTGGGAATCTTCGTCGATTGCTCAGCGGCCGCCTGCAGGCTGCGGCGAAGAAGGTGAATGGCATCGGTCGTGCCGTCGAGCAGGCCGTTGTGCACGGCCTCCCGCGCGCGCGCAAGCGCGCAGCCGAATGCGTAGCGGTCGGCCGAACCGTGGCTTTTTACGACGATGCCGCGCAGGCCGAGCAGAACCGCGCCATTGTAGCGGCGGTTATCGACCGTGTCGCGGAAACGATTGAGCACAGGCTTGGCGACAAGGCCCGAGAGCATGGACAAGGCATCGCGCCCGAATTCGGCCCGCATCATGGTGGACACCATCTTGGCCAGGCCTTCGAGGGATTTCAACACGACGTTGCCGACGAAGCCATCGCAAACGATGACGTCGACCGTGCCTTTGCAGATGTCGTCGCCTTCGACATTGCCGTAAAAATTGAGTCCGCTTGCGCGCAGCAGCTCGGCCGCCTGCTTGACGACCTCGTTGCCCTTGATGACTTCCTCGCCGATGTTCAGCAAACCCACCGTGGGCTGCGGACGGCCATACAATGCCGTGACCAGCGCGGTGCCCATGATGGCGAACTGCAGCAGGTGCTCGGCCGTGCAGTCGACGTTGGCGCCCAGGTCGAGCATGGTGGTTGCACCGCCCTTCTGGTTTGGAATGGACGTGGCAATGGCCGGGCGATCGATGCCGTCCAGCATTTTGAGCACGTAGCGCGATATGGCCATCCAGGCGCCGGTGTTGCCCGACGACACGCAGGCATCGGCCAGGCCATCTTTGACAGCCTGAACCGCGACCCTCATGGAGGAATCTTTTTTGCGGCGCAACGCCACTTCGACCGGGTCATCCATGAGGACGACCTCGGACGCCGCCAGAACCTGGAACCAGTCGTCGCTCGTACAGCCCAGGGATTTCAACTGGCCCTGGATGCCAGCTTCATCGCCGACGAGCAAAAAACGGGTGTCGGGATTGCTTCGGGCAAAATCCCAGGCAGCGGCAACCGTTACCGGCATGCCGATGTCACCGCCCATGCAATCGACAGCGATTCGAATCTTGGTTGTCGACATCAAATACGCAATCTGGACAAGATCGCAGAACGCGACGGATTATTCGTCGTTCTTGGTTTTGAGGACTTTACGACCGCGATAGACGCCGTTGGGGCTGATGTGGTGGCGCAGGTGCAATTCGCCCGTGGTGGGCTCGATAGCCGTGGGAGGCGTGGTGATGAAATCGTGTGCACGATGCATACCGCGCTTCGACGGACTCTTTTTGTTTTGCTGAACGGCCATGATGACTCCTGGAAAACGGGTCGCTATTGTACGCGATGGATCCCGCAAGGTTTAATACAAATTCAATCTTTCTTCAACTTGCCCAACGCCGCGAACGGCGATGGGCGAACTGCTGCATCGGGCGGCGTTTCGTCCCGCAAACCGGGCAACGCGGCGTCCGATGGACAAACATCGTGCTTGGGCACGTAAGGCAGGCTCAGGATGAGCTCGTCCTCGACCAGCGACAGCACGTCGAAGCGCCTTGCGCCCACGATGCGCTCTATGCTTTCCCCGAACTCGTCGTCCAGCACGTCGTCGAGGTCGGCTTCCGAATTGACCAGTTGCAAGCGGCTGTCCGAGTCGATCGGCCAGTCCAGCGGCAGCAGGCAGCGCTGGCAGCTCAACCTGGGACACGCCTGGACATGCAGCCGCAAAAACCGCTCGCCGACCGTATTACGTTCGCCCCGCAAGGACCACTTGACGACCGAGCCCTCAGCCTGGTCGGGCAAGCCGCCCAGAAACCGGGAAAAACGCAGCAGCGGCAATTCGCCGCCAGTGTCCTGCCCAAGCTGGGTAAACTCGTAGGTATCGATATACTGCACAGCACTCATCGCACTTTCGCCCAACCATCCTGGCAACCGGCCTTAAGCAAGTAATCATTACTTCTTATCACTTGCTTGCATCAGCTTGTTCGCCTGGCCAAGATTGCAAGATTAGGAAAACATTAGATAATAACGCTTTTGGCTGAACACAGTCAAACCAACTTAGTCCCCGCCCCGCCATGCGTCTCATCCTTGCATCAAGCTCGCGGTATCGCCAGGAAATGCTGGCCCGCCTGGGCCTGCCATTTGCCGCCATTCCGCCCAATATCGACGAAACCCCGCAGCCGCGGGAAACCCCCGAACAGCTTGCCCTGCGGCTGTCGATCGAAAAGGCCCTGGCCGTTGCGGCGCAGCATCCCGACTCCCTCGTCATCGGTTCGGATCAGGTAGCCACCATCGACGGCTCGCCCATCGGCAAGCCGGGCAGCTTCGAACGCGCCCAGGAACAACTGCGCCGCCTCAGCGGCCAGGCCGTGGAATTCCACAGCGCGCTGTGCGTCACCGACGGCAGGCGCCAGGAAACCGCCGACATCGTCACCATATGCCAGTTCCGCACTCTGGACAATGCCGAAATCGAAACCTACCTACGGCGCGAACGCCCTTTCGATACCGCCGGCAGCGCCAAGGCCGAGGGGCTGGGCATCGCGCTGATGGACAGCATGCAGTCCGACGATCCGACCGCTATCATAGGTTTGCCGCTGATCGCCCTATGCCGCATGTTGCGCTCTTTCAACCTGAACCCTTTGCTATCGGACTTGCCATGAACCCTGCCGCTGGATCCCTGCACCTGATTCCCGTGGGCCTTGGAGAATCCGCCCCCGAAACCTGGCTGCCGCAGGCCGTGCGCGAGCTTGCCGGACGGCTCACCACCTACATTGCCGAAAACGCCAAGACCGCCAGGGCCTTTCTCAAGCTGGTCGGCACGGTGGCGCCGCTGCAGGAAATCACCATTCATACGCTTACCGAGAAAACCGATACCGAACAAATGCGCCAATGGCTCAAGCCCTTGCTGCAAGGCGGGGACATCGGCCTGGTCTCCGAGGCGGGCTGCCCCGCGGTGGCCGACCCGGGCGCCAAGGTAGTGGCGGCGGCCCACGCCATGGGTATCCAGGTGCAACCCTGGGTGGGCCCCTCGTCCATACTGCTAAGCCTCATGGGCAGCGGCCTGGACGGGCAGCGATTTGCCTTCCACGGCTATGCGCCGGTCGACCCGGGCGAGCGCGCCAAACAGCTCAGGGCCTGGGAAAGCGACTCGCACAAACACAGCCAGACGCAAATCCTCATCGAAACCCCTTACCGCAACAGCGCCATGTTCGACACCCTGAAGCAGGCCCTGAAAGGCACGACCCGGCTCTGCGTGGCCCGGGCGCTCACCACCGGCGAGCAGTGGATACAAACGCGCACGGTTGCGCAATGGAAGTCGCAGCCCGCGCCCGACCTCAACAAAAAACCCACCATCTTTCTGTTCCTGGCATGAGCACCCTTGCCTGCGGCGCGTGCACTGTGGCTACCGGCTTCTTACCAGGCCGGGAAACGGCCGCTGCCCGCAACCTCCGGACTCCAGGCAAAGGCCGAAGCTGGAATCACGGCAATCACGAAGCGCTGACGCGCTGGCTGCGCGGCGCGGCGGCCGTGCTGATGCTGGCCCTGCTGGGAGCCTGCAGTACATATCCGTCCCCCGGGGGCCTGACCATCGACCACAGCATCCAGGCCAAGAGCCAGAACAGCCGGGTCGAATTCGTGGTGCTGCACTATACGTCGAGCAACAATGGGGTGGCGCTGAAAACCCTGTCGCAAGGCAATGTCAGCAGCCACTACCTGATTACGGACGATCCGACGCCGCATGTGTATCAATTGGTGGGCGAAAACCGGCGGGCGTGGCACGCGGGCGTCAGCCAATGGTACGGGTCATGCAACCTGAATTCGGCTTCCATTGGAATCGAAATCGTCAACGAAGGTGGCTCAGGACAAGTGTGGGCGCCTTATTCCGAGGCGCAGATTGCCGTGTTGAAGGTTCTGCTGCGCGACATTGTGCAGCGACATCAGATCAAGGCGGCGAATATCGTGGGCCATAGCGATATTGCGCCACAGCGCAAGGTGGATCCGGGGCCGCTTTTCCCTTGGAAAGAGCTGGCGCGGGCGGGGCTGGGCCGGTGGTACGACGAGGATCAGGTGGCGGGCAATATCAGGGCCCTGGAGCGTTCGGGGATGCCGACCGTGCGGTGGTTCCAGCAAGAGCTCGTACGGGTGGGCTATGCGGCGCCGTCCACGGGGGTGCTGGACAAGGCTACCCGGAACGTGCTCCGGGCTTTTCAGATGCATTACCGGCCGAGCCGCTACGACGGACGGCCCGACATCGAGACGGCGGCGATTCTTCAGACGTTGCAGTGATATGTGAGGTTTCGCCGCTAATCACCACCGCGAGGACGGCGTTGACGGCCAGCCGGGGGCCACCAAGCATCAAGCCTTCGATAGCCGGCGATTCCGAACATAAAGGATCACCCTTGCCAACAGCAGCACGGCCACCACCGCCCCATAGACATAGGGCTCGAAAAAATTATTCTTGCCGGCGCGAATGAGCCAGAAGTGCCAGACGGACAGGATGGCGGCTGGGTACACAAGGCGATGCAGGGCTTGCCATTGGCGGCCCAGGCGACGGACCCAGCCGCGGGTCGAGGTGCCGGCCAGCGCCAGCAGGGCCAGGGCCGCGATGGCGCCGATGGCGATGAAGGGGCGCTGGAGAATATCGGCCCACATCGAACCCAGCGACCAGCCGCGCTCCCAATAGGCCCACGCCCAGACGTGCAGTACGGTATAGAAGAACGCAAACAGGCCGAGCATGCGGCGATGGCGCACGAGGGCCGGCAGGTCCAGCAGACGGCGCAATGGGGTGATGGCCAGGGTCAGGCATAGGGCGGCCAGGGCCCAGATGCCGGAGGAGCGGATGAGGAACTCCTGGGGATTGGCGGTGAGGCCGTCATCGAGGCCCAGCCAGACCCAGCGGGCCAGGGGGTACAGGCACAGGGCAAAAAACCAGGGCTTGAGCCGCATCAGTAATAGCGCCGCAGATCCATGCCGCTGTACAGCGAAGCGACCTGGTCGGCATAGCCGTTGAACATCAGGGTCTTGACCCTGGGAGCGAAAAGGCCGTCGCCGATGCGCCTTTCGGTGGCCTGGCTCCAGCGGGGATGAGGCACGTCGGGATTGACGTTGGCATAGAAGCCGTATTCGCCGGGAGCGATCTTTACCCAGCTGGTCAGAGGCATTTTTTCGGTCAATCGGATCTTGACCAGGGACTTGCCCGATTTGAAGCCGTACTTCCAGGGAATGGAAACGCGCACGGGCGCGCCGTTGGGATTGGGCAGGCGCTTGCCGTACACGCCGAACACCAGCAAGGTGAGCGGATGCATGGCTTCGTCGATGCGCAAGCCTTCGATATAAGGCCAGTCGATGATGCGCTCGTCGAGCCCGGGCATGTTGCCGGGCTGCACGGCAGTCACGAACTCGACGTATTTGGCCCTGCTGGTCGGCTCCGCCTGCTTGAGCAAGGTCGACAGCGAATATCCTTCCCAGGGAATGACCATGGACCAGGCCTCGACGCAGCGCATGCGGTAAACACGCTCCTCAAGGGGAGCCAGCCGAAGCAGGTCGTCGATATCGAAACGGCGGGGCTTGGCCACCTCGCCCTCCACGCTGACCGACCAGGGTTGCGTCTGCATTTTTCCGGCATGGTCGTAAGGGTCGCGCTTGCCGGTGCCGAATTCGTAGAAGTTGTTGTAGGACGAAACGTCTTTTTCAGGAGTGGGCTTGTCGTTGACGGTATAGCGGGGATTGGGCCGGCCGGCATAGGGGTTGCCCGGCGCGCTGCCGACGGGACTGTCCGCGCCCAAGGCCGCCGAAGGCAGCAAACCGCCGGCGCCCAGCGCCAGCGCCCCCAGGCCGGCTTGCCTGAGCCACTCGCGGCGCGATACCCAGATATGCTCGGGTGTAATCTGCGATGCATCGATGCGGGGAATGTGAATTCGGGACATGGCTTTCCTCGGGCATTCGCCAATTGGCTCGATAAAAATCCAGGAGCGTGGACGGCGGAAACAGTCCGGGCTCCTAGGCCGGCGCATTCACGCGCTGGGCCAGCCAGCCGCGCATCTCGTCCACCGAATCCAGCATGACCGTGGGGCGGGATTCGGCCAGCGTGGGCTTGTCGTGGGCGCCGTATGAAACCGCCAGGCTGTCGATGCCGGCATTGTGCGCCATCTGCACGTCGTGCGTGGTGTCGCCCACCATCACCACCTGTTCGGGATCCAGGCCGAGAACCTGCATGATGTCCAGCAGCATGCCGGGATGCGGTTTGCCGAAGGACTCGTCGGCGCAGCGCGTAATGTCGAAGTGCTGCTGCCATTGCTGGGCCGCCAGCATGCGGTCCAGGCCGACCCGGCTTTTGCCGGTGGCCACCCCCAGCAGCACGTTCTGCTGCTTCAAACCCAGCAGCAGTTCAGGAACCCCGTGAAAAACCCTGAGTTGGGTATCTCGCTGGTGGAAATGAGCGCGATAGCGATCCAGGAACAGGGGAAACTGCTCGGCCGTCAGATCGGGCACCACGCGGTACAAGGCGCTGTCCAGCGACAGGCCGATGACCCATCGGGCTTCCTGGTCGGTGGGCACGGGCAGATCCAGGTCGCGGCAGGCTCCCTGGATCGAGGACACGATGGAATGGGTCGAGTCCATGAGCGTTCCGTCCCAGTCGAAAACGACGGCGCTATAGCGTTTCAAGGGTTTTTCTCCAGTGATTCAAGCAGTTGCTCGCAGGCCGGGGGCAGCGGCGCATGCAGATCCAGCAATTCCCCCGTCAGGGGATGGGGTATTTCCAGGTGGGCGGCATGCAGAAACATGCGGTTGAAGCCCTGTTTGGCGAACTGGGCCCGGACTTCGTCCCGGCCGTATTTTTCGTCGCCGACGATGGGATAGCCGCTGGCGGCCAGGTGCACGCGGATCTGGTGCGTGCGGCCCGTGCGCAGCTCGGCTTCCAGCAACGTGTAGCGGCCATAGCGTTTTTTCAGGCTGATGATGGTATGGGCGGCCTTGCCGGCCGGATCCACCTTGACCCGCCGCTCGCCGGCGGCGGTCAGCCACTTGAGCAGGGGCTGGCGCAGATGCTGCCTGTCGTTGACCCAGTCGCCCACCACCAGCGCCAGGTAGCGCTTGCGGCCCCGGCTTTCGCGCAGCATGTCGTGCAGCGCGACCAAGGCCGAGCGCTTTTTGGCGACCATGAGCAGGCCGGAGGTTTCCCGATCAAGCCGATGCGCCAGTTCCAGCATGGGGGCTTCAGGCCGCGAGGCGCGCAATTGTTCGATGACCCCGAACGAGACGCCGCTGCCGCCATGCACCGCCGTGCCCGCCGGCTTGTCGATGACCAGCAGCGCGTCGTCTTCGTACACCACGGGAAAAACGGCTGGCGGAACCGGTCGCGATTCGTTCGGGGCGGGCAGGCGCAATGGCGGCACCCGCACGGTATCGCCCTGGAGCAAGCGATAGTCGGCGGCTATCCGCCCCTTGTTGACCCGCACCTCGCCGTTGCGTATGGCTTTGTAGAGATGGCTTTTCGGCACGCCCTTGCAGTGCCGGATGAGGAAATTATCGAGCCGCTGCCCTGCCGATTCGGCATCGATTTGCAGCAACCGTACTGACGGAAGGGATATTGGAACGGGTACGGGTTTGCGCATATGAAAAAGCAGCATATAATCACGTCAGCCTATGGAAGCTGAAACCTACCTGACGTAGAGATGCAATGGATGCGTCTCCGTCGGGCACATGTGCATATTGTACCGCTCGCGTTTCAGTTTCCGGGCCATTAGGTCGCCGGGGCAATACCGGCCTTCGCAACAGTGGTGTGGCATCGTGCCCGCTGTGCGGGTCTGTTGCCAACCGCGTGCGACGCTAAATGCTCTTGCAAGATAAAGTCATAGTTTAATGCACCAGCCGCGCTACCCAAACCGCGTCTGCCGTTCCCAGCAAATTTTTTCGTCAACAACCACTATCGTGCTTCTGACCTTCCTGCTGACTGAACCGCGTGCCCAATGGCACGCTGTGCCCGCCTGACACTTCAGGGCGGGTGCAGCCTGACGTCGTCAGCCCATCCGTCCTTTCCTGCAAGCCCTAGCGTTACACACCGAGTGGCCCGAGGTCGTGCGCCGATAAACGGCGCGCCACACAACGGAGAATCTCACTCATGAAACGCATGTTGTTTAATGCAACGCACCAAGAAGAACTACGCGTTGCCATTGTCGACGGTCAGAAACTCATCGACCTCGACATCGAAACCGCCGGCCGCGAACAGCGCAAAGGCAATATCTACAAGGGTGTCATCACCCGTATCGAGCCCGGCCTGGAAGCCTGCTTCGTCAGCTACGGCGAAGAACGGCACGGTTTCCTGCCCTTCAAGGAAGTCGCCCGCTCCTACTTCAAGGAAGGCGTCGATGTACGCACTGCGCGTATCCAGGACGCCCTGACCGAAGGCCAGGAACTCATCGTCCAGGTCGAAAAGGAAGAACGCGGCAACAAGGGCGCGGCCCTGACCACCTTCATCTCGCTGGCCGGGCGCTACCTGGTCCTCATGCCCAACAACCCCCGCGGGGGTGGCGTCTCGCGCCGGGTCGAAGGCGAAGACCGCCAGGAACTGCGCGAAACCATGGAGCAGCTGAACACCCCCGCCGGCATGAGCATCATTGCCCGCACGGCCGGCATCGGCCGCAGCGTGGAAGAACTGCAGTGGGACTTGTCCTACCTGATGCAGCTCTGGACGGCCATCGACGCCGCCGCCCGCGACAATGCCGCGCCGGTGCTCATCTACCTGGAATCCAGCCTGGTCATCCGCGCCATCCGCGACTACTACTCGCCCGAGATCGGCGAAATCCTCATCGACACCGACGAAATCGCCGAGCAGGCCACCGCCTTCATGAGCGTGGTCATGCCGGACAACGTCCAGTGCGTCAAGGTCTACCGCGACGACGTCCCCCTGTTCTCGCGCTTCCAGATCGAACACCAGATCGAAACCGCCTATTCCCGCACCGTGCAGCTGCCCTCGGGCGGCTCGGTGGTCATCGACCACACCGAGGCCCTGGTGGCCGTGGACGTCAACTCGGCCCGCTCGACGCGGGGCGCCGACATCGAGGAAACCGCCCTTCGCACCAATCTCGAAGCGGCCGATGAAGTGGCCCGCCAGTTGCGCCTGCGCGACCTGGGCGGCCTGATCGTCATCGACTTCATCGACATGGAGGACAACAAGAACCAGCGCGCCGTCGAAACGCGCCTGCGCGATGCCCTGCATTTCGACCGCGCCCGCGTGCAAATGGGCAAGATTTCGCGCTTCGGCCTCATGGAACTGTCGCGCCAGCGCCTGCGCCCGGCCCTGAACGAAGGCTCGCACATCACCTGCCCGCGCTGCAACGGCACCGGCGTCATCCGCGATGCCGAATCCAGCGCCCTGCACGTCCTGCGCCTGCTGCAGGAAGAAGCCATGAAGGAAAACACAGCCGCCCTGCACGCCCAGGTACCGGTCGACGTCGCCACCTTCCTGCTCAATGAAAAACGCAACGACATCACCAAGATCGAGTCGCGCCTGAAGGTCAACCTGGTCCTGATCCCCAACAAGAACCTGGAAACGCCGCACCACCACATCGAGCGGCTGCGCCACGACGATCCCCGCCTGGAAGAAAGCAAGACCAGCTTCGACCTGGTGCAAAGCCCCGAAGCCGAGACGACCTGGACGCCGAACAAGGACCACGAGGCCAAGACCCGTCCCGACGCCCTGGTCAAGGGCATTACGCCCTCCCAGCCCGCTCCCGCGTCCTCGCATGCCGCGCCAGCCCCGGCCGCCACGCCGGCCGCGACCGGCCCAGGCCTGTTCCAGCGCATCGTCAGCTGGTTCACGGGCACCGGCGCCAGCACCGAAGCCAAGCCCGCCGAAGCCACTGCGGCCAATGCCGAAAAGCCCCAGCAGCAAGCCGGCCGCAACCGCAACGGCCGCAACAATGGCGACAAGCGCGAACGCGGCAGCCAGCAAGGCGAACGCAATCGCCGCCGCCGCAGCGATCACCGCGATGCGGCGGCCGAGTCGGCCAGCGATGAAACTCGTCCAAGCCAGTCGGGCCGCGGCCAACGGCGCAACCAGGCCGAACAAGCCGCGCCGGCCAACACCAGCGCCGATCTGCCTACGGCGGAACGTGCTGACTCCTCCGAATCCGGCAACGGCGCCAGCCGCGGCGGCCGCAATCGCCGCGGCCGCGGCCGTGGTCGCCGTGACGAACAAGTCGTAGCCGCAGACGAAAGCACGCTGGAAAACACCGCACAAGAGGTCGTTGCACCCGTGGAAGCCGCCAGCACTCCGGCTGAGCCTCATGCCCAGGAAGAAGCCCGTCTCGAGGCCGCCAGCCCCGAGACCGCCGTCGAAGGCGAAACCGTGTCCGAGAACGGCGAACAGCTCGATCCGGAACGCAAGCGCCGCCGCCGTCGCAGCCGCCGCGGCCGCCGCAGCGGCGATGCCGACCACTCGCAAGAGGTATCGGCCGACAATGACGACAACACGGAACAGCCCGGCTACGTCGCCCACGAGACTCCGGTATTCAGCGCCGACGCGCTGCCCGCCGCCGCCACGGTCATGGGTGACTCGACCACCAGCCCGGCTGCATGCGGCGAGCCCGCCGAAATCTCCGCCGCGCAGCTGAGCCCAAGCGAAGCCAGCGCCCCCGAGCAGGCCGAAGCCTCCGAAGCCGCGCAAGCAGCCTCCGTCGAAACCGACACGCCAGCCCAAACGCCGGCTGCGTTGGAAACCTCGGCGCCCCAGGCCGAACCGGCAGCCTTGGAAGCCTCATCGACCCAAGAAGCCGCCCACGCGGACGACGCAGCGCCGGCTGCGGAAGATGCCGCGCAGCTCCCCGCCGATACCGCTTCGGCTCAAGAGACCCAAGTGGCCCAAGACCAGGCTCCGATTGCGGACGTTTCCGCCGCAACGGCCTCAGCGCCTGTCAAGCCCACGCTGCAGGAGGTCGTCAACGCATCGGGACTGCAACTCATCGAAACCCGCGCAGGCGCGGCTGTTGCGGCCCCCGCAACGCCTCCCGTTCGCCTTGGGCGCAGCCGCAAGCCGGTCGCCCATATCGCGGCCGAACCCTTGCAACAAGTGGAAACCGAGAGCAGCAAGCCTGCTGCCTGATGATCCCCTCCGGCGGCGTTAAAAAGCCGCCGGACGCCGGGCCTATGAAAAACGCCCGGGAAGCTGGACTCTTATCCAGCTTCCCGGGCGTTTTCCTTGGGCGGGAATTGCGGCGGCCTTACCCGGCCTTGGCTACGGCATCGGCCGACTGGTGCGTGAACAAAGCCAAGAGATGCGCAAGCTCGGTGCGCATCTGGCGGCGGTCGACCACCATGTCGATGGCGCCTTTTTCCAGCAGGAACTCCGCGCGCTGAAAACCTTCGGGCAGTTTTTCGCGCACGGTCTGCTCGATGACCCGCGGTCCGGCAAACCCGATAAGCGCCTTGGGCTCGGCCATGACTACATCGCCCATGAACGCGAAACTGGCCGAGACCCCGCCCATGGTGGGATCGGTCAGGACGCTGATGAAAGGCAGCCCGGCTGCGGACAGCCGCGTCAGCATAGCATTGGTCTTGGCCATCTGCATCAGGGACAGCAGGCTTTCCTGCATGCGCGCGCCGCCCGAAGCCGATACACAGATGAAAGGCGTGCGGTTCTTGATGGCCTCCTGGACGCCGCGGGCGAAGCGCTCGCCCACCACCGATCCCATCGAGCCACCCATGAACCCGAACTCGAAGCAGGCCAGAACCACCGGCACCGACAGGATGCTGCCGCTCATGACCACCATGGCGTCGGTTTCGTCGGTCTGCTTCGTGGCCTCGGCGATGCGCTCCGGATAGCGGCGCGAATCCTTGAACTTGAGTGGATCCATCGGGCGCGTGTTCTGTCCGATTTCGACCCGCCCTTCCGCATCCAGCAAGGCGTCGATGCGGGCCCGGGAGCCAAGCCGCATGTGGTGGCCGCAATTGGGGCAGACATTCAGCGTCGCCGCCAGATCGTCCTTGTACAGCACGGTCTCGCACCCGGGGCACTTTACCCACAAGCCTTCCGGGACGCGGCGCGCGCTGGCATCGTTGCTGCGATTGATGCGCGGAGGCAGAATTTTATCGATCCAACTCATGTGGCCTGTTCCTAATGATAGATTTTGGTCTGCGGGGCGCAATGCGCGCCTCTTTTATATCCAAGCATGCTCAACGCGCGGCAACCGCGTCTTCGAGGGCATGGCGTATGCTTTGCAGCCATTGCGATGCCGCGGCGGTCGCGGCCGCGTCGGCCTGGCTTTCATTGGCCTGGGCCACCGCCTGTTCCATGGTTTCGATGAGCTTGCTGCCGATGACGACGGCGTCCGAAAACCCGGCAAGCAGGCTTGCCGTTTGCGCGTCGCGTATGCCAAAGCCCACGCCTACCGGAAGCGAAACGTATTGGCGTATGTGGTTGAGCTTGTCTTCGACCGACGCAATGTCCAGATTGCCCGCGCCGGTTACCCCTTTCAGAGAGACATAATAAACGTATCCGCGCGCGATTTTCGCCACTTGGCGAATACGCTCGTCCACCGAGGTGGGAGCCAGCAGGAAAATGGGAGCAATGCCGGCGGCATCGAGCAAGGCCGCAAAATCCGCCATTTCCTCGGGCGGGTAGTCGACCACCAGCACGCCGTCCACGCCGGCCTGCGCGGCCCTTTCGACGAACCTGGCCTGGCCCATGCGCTCGATGGGGTTGGCGTAGCCCATGAGCACGACGGGCGTGCGGGCATTGTCGCGGCGGAACTGCGCCACCATGTCGAGCACCTGGCTCAAGCCCACGCCGCGCTCGATGGCCCGCTGGCTGGCTCGCTGGATGACGGGGCCATCCGCCATGGGGTCGGAGAACGGCACGCCCAGCTCGATGACGTCGGCCCCCGCCTCGACCAGGGCGTGCATGAGCCCGGGAGTCGCCGAAACGGAAGGATCGCCCGCCGTGATGTAGGGAATCAGAGCCGTGCGCGGCGCCGCGGCGGCAAAGGCCGCTGGCAGCCGGTTGGTGGAATTCGTAGTAGCCATAATCTTGCTTTGCGCTTACAGGGTAATGCCGCTGAATTCGGCGACGGTATGCATGTCTTTGTCGCCCCGGCCCGACAGATTGACCAGAATGATCTTGTCCTTGGGCAAGGTGGGCGCCAGGCGCACCGCATGCGCAATCGCATGCGACGACTCCAGGGCCGGCATGATGCCTTCGGTGCGGCAGCAAGCGTGGAAAGCCGCCAGGGCTTCGTCGTCGGTAACCCCCACGTACTCGGCCCGCCCGCTGTCCTTGAGCCAGGCGTGCTCGGGGCCGACGCCGGGATAATCCAGGCCGGCGGAAATGGAATGGGTTTCCTGTATTTGGCCGTTCTCGTCCTGCATGAGATAGGTGCGGTTGCCATGCAGCACGCCCACCACGCCGGCGTTCAGCGAACCGGCATGGCGCCCTGTCTCGAACCCCTCGCCGGCGGCTTCGACGCCCACCAGCTTGACGTCGGAGTAGTCGATGTACGGGTAGAAAATGCCCATGGCGTTGGAGCCGCCCCCCACCGAGGCCACCACGTAATCGGGCTGGCGGCCGGCATCGACCGGCATTTGCGCAATGCACTCGGTGCCGATGACCGACTGGAAGTCGCGCACCATCATGGGATAAGGGTGCGGGCCCGCCACGGTGCCGATGATGTAGAAGGTATTTTCGACATTGGTGACCCAATCGCGCATGGCTTCGTTGAGCGCGTCCTTGAGCGTGCACGAGCCCGAATCGACCGGCACCACCGTGGCGCCCAGCAGTTTCATGCGGTACACGTTGGAGGCCTGGCGCCGCACGTCTTCGCTGCCCATGTAGACCACGCATTCCAGGCCGTAGCGCGCCGCCACGGTCGCCGTGGCCACCCCATGCTGGCCCGCGCCGGTTTCGGCAATGATGCGCGGCTTGCCCATGCGCCGCGCCAGCAGTATCTGGCCGATGCAGTTGTTGATCTTGTGCGCGCCCGTATGGTTGAGGTCTTCGCGCTTGAACCAGATTTGCGCCCCGCCCAGTTGCTCGGACCAGCGCTTTGCATGATAAAGCGGGCTCGGCCGGCCCACGAAATGCTTGAGCTCGTAGGCGAATTCGTTGAGAAAGTCCGGGTCGTTGCTGTACTTTTTGTAGGCATCGCGCAGTTCGTCCAGCGCATGCACCAGCGTTTCCGCCACAAACGAGCCGCCAAACCGGCCGAAATGCCCGTTATCGTCGGGCAGATTGTAAGCTTTCAATGAATTACTCTCTGGTTACGCATCGGCATCCGCCGACAGCGGCAATGAAATTTGCGGGTAATTAAGCATTTTACCAGCGTGCGGCGTCATGCGCCGCTTTCGCCGCGCGCGCAATCAGTGGCGGCTGGCCGTCACGCCATTCAACTCGTTCAAGGCGGCCAGGGCCCGAACGATCTGCTCGCCATCGCGCACCTCGACGGTAAAGATCATATGGGCCAACGATCGCCGGCTTTGCGTATTCACGCTGACGACATTGAGCCGCAGGCGTCCGAACACATCGGACAGGTCGCGCAACAGGCTGGAACGCTCCTGGGCATGGATGCTGATATCGACCGGATAGACCGTGTCGCCGGTATCTCCCCAGGCCACGTCGATGATGCGCTCAGGCTGCTTGATCTTCAGGGCGGCATAGGCGGGGCAGTCGTCGCGGTGAATGGAAACGCCCCGGCCCCGTGTGACGAAGCCGGCTATCCGGTCGGGCGGAGCCGGGCGGCAGCAACGCGCCAGTTGCGTCATCAACGAATCGACGCCCACCACCAGCACGCCGCTTTTGCCGGTTCGGGCCACATTGGCCTGTCCGCTGCCAAGTACGACCTTGTCGTCGGCCTGCGGCAAGGACGGCGCCGCCTCTTCCCGGAACAGGTAGTCGATCTGGCGCAGGCTGAACTCTTCCTTGGCGGCCGCCACATATAAATCGTCGGCGCGCGCGAAACCAAGCTGCTGGGCCAACTGTTCGAGGTTGACGGCGGTTTTGCCCAGGCGTTGCAATTCTTTCTCGACCAGCGCCTGACCCTGGGAGATGCGCTCTTGCAGTTCGACGGCATTGAACCAGGCCCGAACCTTGGCACGCGAACGTGGGCTGGCCAGGTAGCCCAATTGCGGATTGAGCCAGTCGCGCGACGGTCCGCCGGACTTGGCCGCAATGATCTCCACCGTCTGGCCGGTCTGCAGCCGGGTCAGCAGCGGCACCATCTGGCCGTCGACCCGCGCGCCACGGCAGCGGTGTCCCAGATCGGTATGCAGGTAATACGCGAAATCCACGGGCGTTGCGCCGGCAGGCAATTCGATGACCCTGGCCTGCGGCGTCATGACGTAGATGCGGTCGGCCGACTGCGCGGCATCCGGCACGGTGTCGCCATGGACGGGCCGGGCGTCGGGAGGCGGCTGGACGCCGTCTTTCTCCCAGGCAAGCAGTTGCCGCATCCAGGAGATTTTCTTGTCGTACAGGCTGGCCGCGGTTTGCGTGCCGCCCTTGGCGCCGGCCTCTTTGTAGCGCCAATGCGCCGCCATCCCGTATTCGGCGAACCGGTGCATGTCGTGGGTGCGGATCTGTACTTCGAAAGCCCGGCCCTGGGCATCGCTGACCACGGTATGCAGCGAACGGTAGCCATTGGGCTTGGGCCGGGAGATGTAGTCGTCGAATTCGTCGGAAACCGGCGTCCACAGGGAATGCACCAGCGCCAGCGCGGCATAGCAGGCCCGCTCGTCCTCGACGATGACGCGCAGCGCCCGCAGATCGTACAGCCTGGAGAAATCCAGGTGCTTGTTGCGCATTTTGTTCCAGATGCTGTAGATATGCTTGGGACGGCCCGACACGTCAGCGGCAATATGATGCTGGGCAAGCGCCGCCTGCAGCTGTGCCACGACCTGGGAAATGAAGGCCTCGCGCTCGGCCCGTTTTTCTTCGAGCTGGCGCGCGATGGACTTGTAGGTTTCGGGCTCCAGGAAGCGGAAGCCCAGGTCTTCCATTTCCCACTTCAGTTGCCAGATGCCCAGGCGATTGGCCAGCGGCGTATACAGCTCCAGGGT
>Ga0182735_1001265_pt1 | contig 17207 bp, 18 predicted proteins | sample eDN5th30CKraftMG_FD_128524 | JGI IMG/M metagenome (GOLD analysis project Ga0182735, IMG submission 128524) | Enriched Miracle-Growth compost microbial communities from Emeryville, California, USA - eDNA 5th pass 30_C Kraft MG (version 2) (version 2) ... | reverse complement strand
CGAAGCCGCCGCGTCGAACCTTTTCGACGGACAGCGCGGGCGAACGGTCAAATAATCGTGCGTCGTGTGCCCACCCATCGAGATAATCGATAGCGATCCCGTATCCTTTTATTCGACCGCCATTGTCCAAAAGGGCGCCACGACCTGGCTTGCTCATGCTTCTGCTGAAACCCATTAAGAATCTCCCTCCCGCGCGTGGCGGTTATAGTTGTTGAATGGTTGTTGGGTGCGCAAATTTGCGCTGGCTGAGCCGGCTTGGCGCCGGGCTTATGCTGTATTTGGTGCTACAATACTACTACAAACACCATATATAGTATTTTGATGGAATTTTTCCAAGTCTCGATTGGAGAAATCCGAAAGAAGGAGTTGCTCCCTTGGTCCGTAACGTAACGATTGGAAGCCCCGACCGTCTAAACGGTTCGGCAGGTGCGGTGGTTAGGCGGCGGCCCGGCGTTCGGCGCGGGTCATGCTGCTTTCCTCGCGGCGATGCGATCGGCAATCCAGCCCAACACCTCGGCTTTGACGAAGGCCACACGGCGTTCGCCCATAGGTACGGCGGCCGGGAACCGGCCTTGTTCCCTGTATCGGTTCAACATGCTGCGGCTAAGCGAAGTCATACGGGCGGCGTCGTTCAACGAAACGAGCAGCGCGTTGTCATTAGCGGGCGTCATAGTTCCTCCTGCCGGATAGAATCCGGACGTGGCAAATTTTTCGGTTGTGGTGAATATCCGCCATCTGGCGGTGAATGCCGCTGGCGCTACGGCTGGCGTCCGGTTCCCACCGGCGGAGCTAAGAGGCTGCTAAAGAACGGCAGCGCGGGTACTTCTTACAGTTTGTATTATGTGAATAATGGCCGCCCTTGTCAATCAAAATATACACCCACCAGAAACATTCCTCTGTCAAGCGTTATTTTTTTCCAGCGACGTTTTGGCGCAATACTTCGCCCAATTCGCCATAAGAGCCCTCCTCCGTTCCAGCGCGTCAGATCGCGCATAGCTGCGTTCAACGGCGTCACCTACAGCATGAGAAAGAGCCGCCTCGGCAATCTCTCGCGGCGCCTGAGCGATCTCCGTTGCCCAGTCGCGGAACGTCGATCTAAACCCATGCACGGTGAAGTCACCGCCGCCAGCCGATTTCAACGCCTTCGCGAGAGACATATCCGAAAGAGGTTTCTTGTCGCGAATGCCGGGGAAAACAATGTCATTGAGGCGTTTGGCTCTCATGTCGGTCAGGATGGCCACGACTTTGTCCGAAAGCGGAACGCGGTGCTCTTTGCCGGACTTCATCCGCGCGGCAGGAATAACCCAAAGCGCACTATCCAGATCGATCTCATCCCAGGTTGCCCCTCGTGCTTCCCCACTCCGGCAGGCGGTGAGAACAGTGAACTCCAGCGCGCGGGCACCGATGCCGTCGACCGCGGCAAGTTTCTTCATAAAGGGGGCAACCGCCGCGTGCGGCATGGCTGCATGATGTGTCGTTCGAGTTAATGCGTCGGGCTTGTGCAACACATGTTCCAAATTGCCTTTCCAGGCAGCGGGGTTTTCTCCCGCTCGCAAGCCCTCGACCCTGGCCGCGTCTAGTACCCGCTCGGTGACTTCGCGCAGCTTCTCGGCCGTCTCCTGCTTCTCGCCCCATAGCGGACGCAGGATGGAAAGCACCTCCGTTACACCAATAGCGGCAACGGGCGTATCGCGGATCGCCGCCGCATGGTTAGTGAGCATGTTTCGCCACCGCGCTTCAGTCTTCGCCCCGCGCCAGCGGCCTGCCTTAACGGCTGCATCAACGTACGCGTCGGCGTACTGCCCGAACGTCTTCACGCTGGCGGCAACACGCGCAGCTTCGATTGTTTCGACCGTGCGGTGTTCGGTTGGGTCAACGCCTTGGCGCAGCAGCATCCGCGCCGCCTCGGCCTTCTGACGCGCTTCGGCAAGACTGATGGTATGCAGCGGCCCGATGCCCATTTCCCGGCGCTTGCCGCCATAGCGATAATCGAGGATCCAGTACCTGCCCTGCCCTTTCGTCACCAGCCACAGCCCGCCACCGTCGCGCAGCTTTTTTGACTTGCTAGCCGCGATGGACTTCACTGTAAGGACGTTCCGAGTATGGCTCCCCATCACATCTTTCCCCGCTTTTTCCCCGCTATTGGGTAATGCGCTAGAAATAGACACTATGGACGCAATGGACAAGATGAATGTTTATTTTCAGGTAGTTATGATCCGCTTGGTGAACGTTATGGAACACCATGGTCGCTAAAAAATATTCGTCCCGGGGAGCCAATTCTTAGCCGTCGATTCGCCCGGTTTTCCGGCGATCGAGGCTTTTCCTGACGCATTCCCCTTCCCCACCATGGATACGGCCTCTTCGCCTCGGGTCGCTGCAGCGCAAAGTTTTCCCTATTCCTCCGCCTTGCAACCGGGTTCGTTAAATTCCTGCATGCGAAAGGCAGGGATATTTAACGCTTGTTGGTTCTGGTTACCCTCGTGCCATGAATCCGGGTGCGCCCGACTTTACGAGGTTTCGTCACGATGCGAGCGTTCTTTTATTCCTTTGTCATCGGCTTCGGCCTGCTGGCCGTCGCTCCGGCGTCTGCACAGACGGCCGCCGAGATGGATGCGTCGCTCGATGCCGTCTTCGGCGTCCACGAGCCCTATCGGCAGTTTTTCGAAAAACTCCAGAAATCCGTGGCGGCCAATGACAAGGCGGCGGTCGCCGCGATGATCGACTATCCGTTCCGGGCGCGCATCAACGGCAAGGCCGTCAAATTGCGCGACGCGGCGCACTTCGTGCAGGACTACGACAAGATCGTAACCCCGAAGGTCAAGCACGCGATCGCGAACCAGACCTATCCGGCCCTGTTCGCCAACTGGCAGGGCGTTTCCATCGGCGACGGCGAGGTCTGGTTCTCCGGGATCGACGGAAACGACAAGATCAAGGTCACGGCGATCAACGACTGATACGCGTACCACCGGAGGTTCCCGATATGATCAGATGGTTGGCGATCGCTGCCCTTGCCAGCGTAGCACCCGTGCTTGTCCCTTCGGCAGTGGCCCAATCGACGGTCGAATGCCGTTCCAGGGACTATCAATATGACGAATGTTTCGCGGGAAAGCTGAAGCGGCCGCAACTGATTCACCAGATTTCCAGCAGCGCCTGCATCCTCAACCGGACCTGGGGCTACAATCCACGGAGCCGATACATCTGGGTCGCCCAGGGTTGTTCCGGCGTCTTCGCCGACGTCGCCGGCTACCATCACGGCCGCGGCGATACATTCGACCCCAACGCCCGGCGCTATGACAATCGGGGGCACGATGTCGGGGCGGTGGTGGCCGGCGCTGTAATCGACGCGCTCGTCAGCGGCCTGGCCGACAGCGGCAAGCACAATCACCGCCATACCACGAGCAACTATCGCGACTCCGGCGGCTATAACGGCTGCCATGGCGTCGGCTGCATGGTCGACAATCCGGACGAAGTCGACGACACCCCGCAGTTCGACAAATATGCCGAGCCCAATTTCGATACCCACGGCAACTATCAGGGCTGCCACGGCGTCGGCTGCCTGGTCGACGATCCCGACGAATGACCGTAGGTCGATCGGTCGATTTCGGAATCAGGCGCTAGCGGGAATATCGGCCGAGAAGCGCAGTTCCCGCTGCGGGCGCACCTTCGCCGTGGTTTCGGCGTAAAGCGGGTGCGCCTTGTAGGCGGCCAGCGCCGCTTCGTCCTCGAATTCGGCATAGACGACGACGTCGATCCGGTCGCAGAGCGGGTCGACCTTGCTATTCAGCGCGACCTCGAAAAGGCGTGAGTGCGGGATTCCTCCCAGGGCAAGCAGGCCGGATCGCACCGCCTCGACGTCTTCCTGCCGCTTTGCGCTGAAGAATACGATGTGCCGGATCAACGGAGCCTCCCTGATGCTCGCCCTCAAGGGACTGGCGTACGATTAAATTCCGTGGGTGGCCTTTTCCGCCAGTCGCCCGGCGACGTCAATCGGCAGGATGTCGCGGCGGCAAGCGCGTGGAAGCTGCCGGGCTCGTTCAGGCGAATCGCTCAGCCGGTGACGTAATGCACGACCGTCTTCATTTCGCGCACGGAATAGTCGAGGTAGCGGCCTTCGTTGTAGAGGCCGTCCCAGATGATGAAAAACGCAATCGCGACGATGACGATGACATAGCGCATGGCCGAACCATGCCACGCCTGCTGGCCCGGTCAAGTCGTGTCGGGGCGATGGCGGCGTCTTCTCAAGGCTTTTGTTGCGGGTCCTCTCAGGCCATGTCCGATTTCAACCCCATCGCCGTGCGGTCGACGATCTCGCGCAGCGCGAAGGAGGAGTTGATCTTCGTCACATGCGGCATGGCCGACAGCCACTCCTTGTGGATGCGCTCGTAATCGGCAAGGTCGCGCGAGGCGATGCGCAGGACGTAGTCGTATTCCCCCGACATCAGGTGGCACGACAGCACGTTCGGACAGCGTTTGATGGCGGCCTCGAAATCCGACAGCGTCTTTTCGAACTGGCCCGACAGCGATATGTGGACGATGGCCGTCATCTGGTGCCCCAGCGCCGCGTTGGACAGCCGGGCATGATAGCCACGGATGGCGCCCGATTTCTCCAGGTTGTCCAGCCGGCGCGAACAGGCAGATTGCGACAGGCCGACCTTCTCGGCGAGCGCCGCATTGGGCATCCGGCCATCCTTCTGCAAGGCGTCGAGAATGGCGATATCGATCCTGTCGAGGGACATTTTTCGTGGTTCCTGCGAAAAAACAACGGATTTCCGCAACCATTATCGGTGATCGACGTACCCGACAAGGCCGTTCTCTGTGCATGCCCGGCGATGCGTGGTTAAAACTCAGAGGCCGGAGCATAGCCGGACGTGGCGCCCTTCCGCCGAAGCCGACCAGGCAACAAAAAAGCGGGGCATCAACCCCGCTTCCTCGTCTGTCGCGATCTTCCGCCGGTACATCCGCGGTCGAAAAACCGTTCGACAATCGCCTGATACCAAATCTGTGCGACGGTAGCATGACAACTGCCGATGATGGTGCCCGTCTTTGGTTAACGGTCAGTTAACCGCGAGCGGGCTGTCGTATCAGCGGACGAACTCGTCGAAGCGGCGCAGCGTAACGCGGCGGTTCTGCCAGTTTTCCGCCTGCGTCTGCACCAGCAGGAATTCCTCGCCGTAGCCGACGGTTTCCAGCGCGCTGGCGGGGATGCGGAACTCGCGCACCAGGACCCGCTTGAGCGATTCGGCGCGCCGTTCCGAAAGGATCTGGTTCGACGCGAAGGAACCGACGGCATCGGTGTGACCCTCGATCAGCACGCGGGCGTTGCGCTGGCGGCGCAGGATACGGCGCAGGCCGTCGGCGATGTTCTCGACCTTTTCGTATTGCGAATTGGGGATCTCGGCGGAGCCGAAGGCGAAATTGATCGACTGGATATCGATGGAGGGGGCTGCGCGCCGCAGGTCCGGCCGGCGCTTGAACTCCTGCACGGTGACGCGCTGGTTCTTCTTCAGCCGCATCCGCGGGGCCGCGTCGAGCTGCCGCTCGATCTGCATGCCCGAGGGCGTCCTGGCCTGCGCGAAGCCAAGCGTCGGGGCGGCGACGGCAGCGACCAGCGCGGCGGCAAAAGTGCGTCGGTTAAGCATGGGCTCTTCTCCTTCATGGCCGGCGGCGCCGGGTTGATCCGGGCGGCACGATGGCAAAGATTAGATGAAGGAGCAGTGAACGGGCCGTTCAGCCGGCAGGATCACGGGCGCATGACGATGGCCGCCCGCTCCTCAAGGGAAAGCGGCCGGATCACTTCCTTTTTCTGCCCGACCGGCTGGAAGCCGAGTTTCTGGTAAAGCGGCAGCGCGGCCGGGTGATCGAGCGTGCACGTCTGCACGACCACCCGCTTCGGCCCGTACGACCAGCACGCGGCGACGGCGGCACCGAGGAACCAGCGCCCGAGCCCCTGCCCCGTCGCATGTTCCATCATGCCGAAATAGGCCAGTTCCACTTCGTCGGGCAGATGCTGCTTGAGGTCGAAGAAGCCGGCTGGCGAACCGTCGAGGTAAAGGACGCGGATGTCGCGGTTCGCATGGTGGATGCCGGCGGCAAGTTCCTCGTCGCTCAACTCCAGCGCGCTCACCCAGTGCCATTTGCGCCCGACACGGTCGGTCAAATAGCGGTAGAAATGCAGCGGAATGTCGCGTGCCCGCAACAGGGCGACCTGCCGGTTATAGGGCAGCGACGGGTAGTGCGCCGGCGGCGCGGCCATTTCGAGGAACGTAACCGTTACCTCGATGTCGTCCAGTTCCCGGGTCGTCACCGTCATTCCTTGCCGGTCACCACCGGCGTATCCGCAAGGCCGCCCCACTCCGTCCACGAGCCATCATAGAGCCGGTTGTCGGTGTGACCAAGCGACTCCAGTGCCAGCGTGATCACGGCGGCGGTGATGCCGGAACCGCAGGAGGTGACCACCGGCTTGCCGAGATCGATGCCAGCGTCCGTTATCAGCTTCGCCAACTGGTCCTTGGGCAGCAGTTCGCCATCCTTGGACAGCAGCGAGGCCGGAACGTTCTTTGCGCCCGGCATGTGGCCGGAACGGATTCCGGCGCGCGGTTCCGGTTCGCTGCCGGTAAAGCGGCCGGGCCCGCGCGCGTCCGCGATCTGGCTCTCGCCGTTGCCGACGATGCGGCGCATGTCGGCAAGGCCGGCGACGCGCGAGGCATCGAAATCGGCATGGAAGACGCAAGGGGCGATGCGCGTCTTGTCGGCCGTCACCGGCCTGCCGGCCGCCTTCCAGCGGTCGAAGCCGCCGTCGAGGACATAGACCTGGAAGACGCCCATGACCCGGAACATCCACCAGGCGCGCGGCGCCGAAAAGAAGCCGGGGCCGTCATAGACGACGATGGTGTCGTCGGCCGATACGCCCATCGTGCCCACATATTGCGCGAAATCCTGCGGCGACGGCAGCGTGTGGGGAAGCGTTGAATCCTGGTCTGAAACCAGGTCGTGGTCGAAAAACACGGCGCCCGGAATGTGCGCCGCATCGTATTCGTCGCGGCCGTCCCGCTTCTGCGCCGGCAGGTACCAGGAGGCGTCGACGATCGTCAGGCCGGGCTGGCCGAGCCGCTGCTGCAACCAGTCGGCATCGACGGTAAAGGGGCTGTCCTGAGCCATCTCGTTCTCCCGGGCAAGGTATCGTAGGAGACGTGTAGCCCCATCTCAGGCTGCGGGCAACGGCCCGAACCTTATGCGGAAGCGCCGGTTTTCGCGGCCTTTCTTCTCGATCTTGCCGATGTGGATCTCGCCGATCTCGCCCGTGCTCTTCACATGCGTGCCGCCGCAGGGCTGGCTGTCGATGGAGCCGTCCTTGCCGATGCAGATCAGCCGGATGCTGCCATTGCCCGTCGGCGGGCGCACGTTCTTCGACTTCACCAAGGTAGGATTAGCCGCGAGTTCCTCGTCGCTGATGGCGCGAATGAAGATCGGGTGGTCGGCCCGCACCAGTTCCATCAGCCGTGCCGTCACTTCTTCCTTGGTCAGGGCATGGTCCGGCATGTCGAAATCGACGCGGGAATCGTCCTGCGAGACGGCGGCGCCGGTGATCGGAAACGGGCAGACCACGGTCAGCAGGTGGCAGGCGGCATGCATGCGCATCAAGAGATGCCGGCGCTCCCAGTCGATGGCAAGAGTGACCGTCTCGCCGACGGCAGGCTGCGCCTGTTCCGGCGCGGGCACATGGATGATTTCTTCCTTCGTCTCCCCGGTGACGGTCGCGGCGATGGCGATCCGGCTGCCGTCGGCCCGTTCGAGGAAACCCGTATCGCCGGGCTGGCCGCCCGAGGTCGCGTAGAAAATGGTGCGGTCAAGCAGGATGCCGCCGCGCTCGTTGACCGCGACGACCTTTGCTTCCGCTGTTTTCAGGTACGCGTCGTCGCGAAACAGCGTCTGTGTCACATAAGCCATCAGGCGGCTGCTTCGAACGGAACCGGAATCTCGCTCTTGCGGGCCATCCATTCCGGCACCGGCAGGTTCTTGCCGCGCAGGAATTCGGGGTTGAACAGCTTGGACTGATAGCGCGTGCCGAAATCGCACAGGATGGTGACGATGGTGTGCCCCGGCCCGAGGTCGCGCGCCAGCCGGATCGCCCCGGCGATGTTGATGCCGGTGGAGCCGCCCACGCACAGGCCTTCTTCCTGGATCAGGTCGAAGATGATCGGCAAGGCTTCCTCGTCGGGGATCTGGTAGGAAAAATCGGGCGCGAACCCCTCCAGATTGGCGGTGATGCGCCCCTGCCCGATGCCTTCGGTGATCGAGTTGCCTTCAGATTTCAATTCGCCATGGGCGTAGAAATTGTAGAGCGCGGCCCCCAGCGGGTCGGCAAGCGCCACCTTCACGTCCTTGCTGCGGCCGCGAAGGCCCGCCGCCACGCCGGCCAGCGTGCCGCCCGAGCCGACCGCCGACACGAAGCCGTCGACCTTGCCGCCGGTCTGCTCCCAGATTTCCTGCGCCGTGGTGTGGATATGGCCGTCGCGGTTGGCGACGTTGTCGAACTGATTGGCCCAGATCGCCCCGTTCGGTTCGGTCCTCGCCATCTGCTCGGCCAACCGGCCCGACAGCTTCACGTAGTTGTTGGGATTGCGGTACGGCACCGCCGGCACCTCGATCAGCTCGGCGCCAAGGATCTTGATCGTATCCTTCTTTTCCTGGCTCTGCGTCTCGGGGATGACGATGACGGTGCGGTAGCCAAGCGCCTTGGCGACAAGGGTGAGGCCGATGCCGGTATTGCCCGCCGTGCCTTCGACAATGACGCCGCCCGGCTTCAGGAGGCCGCGCTTTTCCGCATCGCGGATGATGAACAGGCCGGCGCGGTCCTTGACCGACTGCCCCGGGTTCATGAATTCGGCCTTGCCGAGAATTTCGCACCCTGTCGCTTCCGACGCGCGCTTCAATCGAATGAGGGGCGTGTTGCCGATCGCGTCGATCACCGAACCAACCATGAGATGCTATCCTTCCAGCGTTTCGCTGGACCGTAGAAACCTCGGCGCGGCGATTCAAGGCAATAAATTGCCCTCCATCCACATAATCGCAGCGATTTTTTTGAGATAATTCGAAAAGATCGGATTCGTTTTGCGTGCTTTGCGCCGTAGCGGAAAAATGCGCTCCCGCGGGCGCCAGCAAAAGCCCGCAAAGGCGTAAAATGCTGCCGAAACGGCGCTACGGCATAAAAAAGCGGCCGGGGCTTTCGCTCCCGGCCGCTCCACTAATTTCTTGCCGAAGCGCGTCAGGCGGCGTGCCTGGCCGGCTTCTTGCCGCCGAAGCGGCGCTTGTTGTTGCCCCGGAACGGCTTTTCGGCGCCCGGCTTGCGCTCGCCCGCAGGCTTGCCGCCGAAGCGCTGCTTGCCGTTGTTGCGGTTGCCGCCGTTCGGCCGCTTGGCGTCGCGGCGGACATTGTCGTTGGTGGCCGCCTCGTTGCGCTCGTGCTTCTCGGCCGGATTGCGTACCGGGTCCGGGCTACCGAGATGGTCGGCGATCACCGGCAACTTGGCGCGGATGATGCGCTCGACCTGCCTCAGCTTGGCGTTCTCCGACGGATCGACCAGCGTGACGGCAACCCCGTCCCTGCCGTTGCGGCCGGTGCGGCCGATACGGTGGACGTAGCTTTCGGCCTCGTCCGGCAGGTCGAAATTCACGACATGGCTGATGCCGGGTACGTCGATGCCGCGCGCCGCGATGTCCGTCGCCACGAGGATACGCACCGAACCGTCGCGGAAATCGTTCAGCGCCCGCTGGCGGGCATTCTGCGACTTGTTGCCGTGGATCACGGCGGCCTTGAAGCCGTCGCGCTCGAGGTCGCGGGTGACGCGGTCTGCGCCGTGCTTGGTGCGGGCAAAGACCATGACCGACTTCATCGAGGCATCCGCCAGCATGGCCGACAGCACCTGCCGCTTCTGCTTGGTGCGGGCAAGGACCACGCTCTGCACGATTTCGGCGGCCGTGGTGCTCTGCGGTGAGACTTCCACGCGCACCGGGTGCTTCAGCAGGTCCTTTGCCAGTTCGGCGATCTCGTCGGGCATGGTTGCCGAAAACAGCGCTGTCTGGCGATCCGGCGCGGTCGCGCGCGCGATGCGCCTGACGTCGTTGATGAAGCCCATGTCGAGCATGCGGTCGCCTTCGTCCAGTACCAGCCACTTGGTGTCGGCCAGCATCAGGTCGCGTTCGCGCACCAGGTCTGTCAGGCGGCCCGGCGTCGCCACCAGGACGTCGACGCCGGGGGCGATCTTCTTGACCTGGCTGTTGCGCGAGACGCCGCCAAGCACCAACGCGGTCGAGACGTGCGCGCCCTTGGCGAGGATCTTGATGGTGTCCTCGATCTGCACGGCGAGTTCGCGGGTCGGCGCCAGGATGAGGGCGCGGCAGGTCTTGGGCCGGCGCTTGGTACCAAGTGCGATGATCTTCGACAGAATCGGCAGCGAGAACGCGGCCGTCTTGCCGGAACCGGTCTGGGCAATGCCGAAGATGTCGCGCCCTTCCATCTGCGGCGGGATCGCCTGCACCTGGATGGGCTTAGGCGTGGAAAAGCCGGCGGCATGGGTGGCCTTCAGCAGCACGCCGGCAATGCCGAGTTCGGCGAAGCCGGTCTGGTTGTCAGAATTCTGTTCAGCGGAAACAATCGCTTCCGCAGTGTTTTGATGATCCAAAATGCTCTTCTTTCATGCGGCCGGATGGCCGCGAACGATGGCGGCAGGGCGCAACCTGCCGTCGGAAAATTGTCAGGAACGACAAGGCGGCGGGCCTTTCTGATGCCCGCACGGCTGCGCTGTCGTGCCCGCGGGCATCGTGCCTGCGGGGCTTTTCGCCATTCGCCGCCGGGCGGTCGAAGGGAAAACAGACGCAACCAGTCTCACTCTCGAGAAAGCCGGATCGATTTCCGGCCCAAGCGCCTATGGCCGCGCATATGGGCTGCTTCGCGCACAAAAGCAAGAGGCATCATGCTGCATCGCAACATAGCGCCGATGCATCATCGCTTGCGCTCCCCTTTGCGCGTCAGTACCAAAGAGGAGATACTTGGCCGGGGAACTCCGATGAAAGACGTGCTGAAAGAACTCGAGCGCCGCCGTGACGTAGCGCGTCTCGGAGGCGGGCAAGCGCGCATCGACGCCCAGCATCGCAAGGGCAAGCTGACCGCGCGCGAGCGCATCGAGATTTTCCTCGACGAGGGCTCGTTTGAGGAATTCGACATGTTCGTCGAGCACCGCTCGACCGATTTCGGCATGGAAAAGACCCGTATCGCCGGAGACGGCGTGGTCACCGGTTGGGGCACCGTCAACGGCCGGCCGGTCTATCTGTTCGCCAAGGATTTCACCGTGTTCGGCGGCTCGCTGTCGGAGGCCCATGCCGAAAAGGTGCAGAAGGTCCAGGACATGGCGCTGCGCAACCGCGCGCCGATCATCGGCCTTTACGACGCCGGCGGCGCGCGCATCCAGGAAGGCGTGGCGGCGCTCGGCGGCTATGCCGAGATTTTCCAGCGCAACGTGCTGGCTTCTGGCGTCATCCCGCAGATTTCGCTGATCATGGGCCCCTGCGCAGGCGGCGACGTCTATTCCCCGGCGATGACCGACTTCATCTTCATGGTGCGCGACACCTCCTACATGTTCGTCACCGGGCCGGACGTGGTGAAGACCGTCACCAACGAGACGGTGACCGCCGAGGAACTGGGCGGCGCTTCGGTGCATACCACCAAATCCTCGATCGCCGACGGCGCCTATGACAACGATGTCGAGGCGCTTTTGCAGATGCGGCGGCTGGTCGATCTCCTGCCGTCCTCCAACACGGCGGAACTGCCGGAAATCGAATGCTACCAGTCGGTCAACGACAGCGACCTGTCGCTCGACCGGCTGATCCCCGATAACGCCAACAAGCCCTACGACATCAAGGAACTGATCCTGAAGACCTGCGACGAGGGCGATTTCTTTGAAATACAGCCGAGTTTCGCCAAGAACATCGTCACCGGTTTCGGCCGCATGGAAGGCCGCACCGTCGGCTTCGTCGCCAACCAGCCGATGGTGCTGGCGGGCGTGCTGGATTCGGACGCCAGCCGCAAGGCGGCCCGCTTCGTGCGCTTTTGCGACTGCTTCAACATCCCGATCGTCACCTTCGTGGACGTGCCGGGCTTCCTGCCGGGCACGGCGCAGGAATATGGCGGCCTGATCAAGCATGGCGCCAAGCTTCTGTTCGCCTATGGCGAGGCGACGGTGCCGAAGGTCACTGTCATCACCCGCAAGGCGTTCGGCGGGGCCTATGACGTGATGGCCTCCAAGCACCTGCGCGGCGACATGAACTACGCCTGGCCGACCGCGCAGATCGCGGTGATGGGCGCCAAGGGCGCGGTCGAGATCATCTATCGCAAGGATATCGGCAACGACGAAAAGATCGCCGCCCATACCAGCGCCTATGAGGACCGCTTCCTGTCGCCGTTCGTCGCGGCCGAGCGCGGCTATATCGACGAGGTGATCATGCCGCACTCGACCCGCCGGCGCATTGCCCGCGCGCTCCGGATGCTGCGCAACAAGGATCTGCAAAATCCCTGGAAGAAGCACGACAACATCCCGTTATAGCGGAGCGGTACCGGGCCTGGAGTGCTTCCCGGACGTGGCCTGAACCGTCTCAGGCGGCCATGACGATTTCGTTGTAGGCGTCGAGATCGACGTAGAACACACGGATGATCTCCGTGATCAGTTCCTCGTCGTTATAGCCCTTCGATTTCAGGATGTTGATGGCTGTGAGGATATCGATACGCTCGGTCAACCGACGCTTCTGGTAGTCCTCGACATAACGTTCCATCGGCTCGCCCCCTGCCGCTTGCCAACGCACCACTGACGCCAACCCACAGGAGGAAAGCTAGAACGGCTTGCTTGCGTGGAACTTGCCGATGCCGTCGAACCTTCCCATCAAGCGGGAACCAGACTGACGCGGAAAGCGGCCGACTCACCGAGGCCGCCCGAAGTCTACCATGCGGCCGGCCTGCTCCAAATACGGGCCCATGCGGGCGGCGCGGCAGGTGCCGCCCGGTTGACGCTGGCCGCCAGCCCCTTAATAACATTCGCGCGAAGCGAATTGCCGTGGGAGGCGGCTTGATGCGGGTCAAGCGGACAGTTTTTTCTGCCGCGTTGCTGGTTGCGGCAACGGCGGGTGACGCATGGGCCGCCATCGCGGACGGCAAGCTGCCGGACGGTGTCTACCATTGCGAGGTCTACATGCTCGGCCTGTTCCTCGACCTGGGAGAGATCACGATCCGGGGCAATGTCTACAGCGGCCCGCGCCTGTTCGGCGAGCCGCAGCAGAGCTACAACTACCAGCTAAGCCCCAACGGCGAGATCGCCTGGCTCGGCCCGGTCGGCGGTTATACCTCTGGGGGCAACAGCATCTCGCTGACGCAGGTGACTTCGGACGGCGAGACGGATGCGTCGTTCGACATCGTCATGCGCCAGCCGGACGGGGCCTTTACCGCCTCGACCTGCACCATAACGGCGCCGCAAAAGTCATGATTCCAGCACTTCCTTGACCACCGTCGCCAGTTGTTTCAGCGAGAACGGCTTCGGCAGGAAGCCGAATTGCGCGTCGGCGGGCAGGTTCTTGGCAAAGGCGTCTTCCGCATAGCCGGACACGAACACGAACTTGATGTCGGGTTGCCGCTTGCGCAACTCGCCGAGCAGGGTCGGCCCGTCCATTTCCGGCATGACCACGTCCGACACCACGATGTCGATCTTGCCTTCGAGCGAATCGAACAGTTCCAGCGCTTCCACGCCGGAGGAGGCTTCGTGGACGGTGTAGCCGCGCGAGGTCAGCGCGCGGATGCCGCCCATGCGCACGGCATCCTCATCCTCGACCAGAAGGACGTTGGCCGAGCCGGACAGGTCCTTCGCCGTGTCGGCGGTCTTTTGCGGCGCAGGCACCGGAGCGGCGGCTGTCGCATTAGGCGAGGCTTCCGGTGCGGCAACGACCCCCGGTACGTGACGCGGCAGGAAGATGCGAAAGGTCGTGCCCTTGCCGAGTTCGGAATCGCAGAAAATGAAACCGCCCGTCTGCTTGATGATGCCATAGACCATCGACAGGCCGAGGCCGGTGCCCTTGCCGACTTCCTTGGTGGTGAAGAACGGCTCGAAGATCTTCTTCAGCACGTCCGGCGCGATGCCGCTGCCGGTATCCTCGGTCTCGACGAGGACGTAATCGGCCGCCGCCAGTTCCCGGTAGGGATAGCTATGGCATTCCTCGGTGGTGACGTTGCGCGTGCGCAGCGTCAGTTCGCCGCCGGCCGGCATGGCGTCGCGCGCGTTGACCGTAAGATTGACGATCACCTGCTCGAACTGGCCGAGGTCGACCTTGACCGGCCAGAGGTCGCGGCCGTGGTCGACCTTGAGCTTGATCTCGGTGCCGACCAGCCGGGCCAGAAGCATCCTGAGATCGGCGAGCACGTCGGTCAGGTTGAGGACTTCCGGGCGCAGCGTCTGCTTGCGCGAGAACGCCAGCAGTTGCCTGACCAGCGACGCGGCGCGGTTGGCGTTCTGCTTGATGTTCATGATGTCGGGGAAGGACGGGTCCGACGGGCGGTGGTTGGTCAGCAGCAGGTCGGACGCCATGATGATGGCGGTAAGCACGTTGTTGAAGTCGTGGGCGATGCCGCCGGCTAACTGGCCCACGGCCTGCATCTTCTGGCTCTGGGCCATCTGCCCTTCGAGCGCCTTCTGCTCGGTGGTCTCGACCGCGTAGACGATCGCCGCTTCCTCGGCCCCCTCGCCCGCCGTGCCGTCGGCGACGGCATTGACGTAGAAGCGGATGTGGCGCTCCTCGTTGTTGGGCAGCACCGTGTCGATCGGCGCGATGTCGGCCTGCAACTGGCGTGCCCGCTCGAAGGCGGCGGCGAAGGCGGGATGGTCGCGTTCGTGGATCACGGTGTCCAGCCGCACGCGGCGGTCGAGCGCGTCGCGATCCACCACCGAGGAGAACAGCGACAGGAACGGCGCGTTGGTGCGCAGGATCCGCCCTTCCTGGTCAACGCCGGCGATCGCCATCGGCGTGGAGTTGAAGAAGCGGGTGAAGCGGACTTCCGAAGCCCTCAGGTCGGCGGAAGCGTCCTCGCCCTGGGTGCGGTTGAGCACGATCGTGCGCGTCGGGCTGCTCGACCCTTCCCGGCTGGCCGAGACGCGGTGCATGAAGCGCACCGGCAGCACCTCGCCGCCCCTGGTCGTCAGGTCGAGGTCGATGACGGCATTGCGCGTGGTGCCAGGGTCGGGCTTGACCGAGCGGACCAGCGCCATGCCGTCGCCGGCGACGATCTCGGCAAGGTTGATGGCGCCGGGCGTGAAGCTGGCGAGGTCGATGCCCAGCCATTCGGCGAGCGTCGCGTTGATATAGGTGACCCGCCCTTCCTGGTCGGCCGAAAAAAAACCGGCAGGCGCATGGTCGAGATGGTCGATCGCCTGTTGCAGGTCGAGGAAGAAGCGCTCCTGCTCGGCGCGTTCGCGCGAGATGTCGGCCAGTTCCCACGCCAGCAGCGGCTGGCGCTGGCCCGGCACCTTGAAGGTGCGGGCACGCACGCGATACCAGCAGGCCCCGGCGTCGGCTCCCGGCCGTACCGAATGCGCAAGACGGAATTCGCCGTCGCCGGGCAGGCCGTCGCGCAGGCCCGAAGCCAGGCGATAGACCGTGGAGGAAGCCTCGGGCACGTCGCCCAGCAGGCCTTCGACGGTCTTGAGGTCGGCAACGGAGCCGGCACCGGTCATGTCGGCATAGGCGCGATTGGCATAGACGATGCGCCCCTTGGTGTCTGTCACCAGCAGGCCATGCGCCGTCGAATCGACGAAGGCCTTCGACAGTTCGTCGCTGGTCGAGCGCGGCGTGATCTGCACGAAGCCGATGGCGGTGGCGAACAGGAAACCGACGCCGATCATGGCGAGCACGCCGAGCATGCCGAGCAGGAAAGGGTCGCCCAGACGCTCGCGGAAAAGGCCGAAGACGACCGCCGATCCGGTCAGCACGATAATGAACACGACGAGCCGGGTGATCGGACCGGGGCGCATGCCCTGGTCGACGATGGGGACGGGATAGAAATCGCCGCGCGCTTCCTTGGCCATGGTCCCCCTGTTCACGATTCCACTGCCGCTGACAACCGTTCCAGCCGCTTGAATCACATTCTTGCGGCGCCGAAAAGCTTGCCGCTGCAAATGGTCGTGCAAAACGGCAAGGTTGTCACGACTCGATCACGAAGTATGGCAACGGGAAAGCAACTTGCGATAGCCCGCGGCAAAGGGCTAGTGTTCCTGTCGAAAAAGATACGGGGGAGACGATGGACTGGCTGGATGGCATTGCCGGACCCGATTTTGCGCGGGCGGTGCTCTGGACCGTCGTTGCGCTGATCGTCCTGGTCATTGTGCTCGTCATCGTCCGGCTGATCCGCAGCATGACATTCGGGACCTTCGTTGCCGGAGGCAGAAACCGCAAGACGCGGCTGGCGGTCATGGACGCCACCGCCATCGACAGCCACAGGCGGCTGGTACTGGTGCGGCGCGACGACATCGAACACCTGCTGCTGATCGGCGGGCCGACCGATGTCGTGGTGGAACGCGATATCCGCATGGCCGCGCCTCGCCGCCCGGTAGCGACGGCTGGAGGGCCGCCGCCTTCTGCCGCGCAAAAGCCGCATGGGCCGCAGCTCCCGCCCGCCCCGCAACCTCCGCGAAGCACGCTGCCGCCACGAGGGTCATTGGCTCCGGGCGGTTCGCAGGCGGGGCACAGCCGTTCCTACACCGCTTCGACCTCGATCCGGCACGATGAACCTGCCGCTTCCGGTGCCGCCGGGCCGAGATTGGCGCCGGTTGCCGCCAACGAGCCAAGACCGACCCATGCCACCCCTACGTCGTCGTTTTCGCGCTCGACCGGACAGAAGTCCACACACGCGGATGACGGCATCGACGAGACCTTTGCCAGCGAGCTCGAAGTGTCGCTTGGAGATTTCTCCACGGATCATGAGGCAGAACTGCCCAAGACGGCCACGCCGGACGACGAGATGGCCAAGCTTCTCGGTGAACTCGCGAGCCACAAACGCTAGAGTCTTTCACGTTTTGACGGAAGCGTATCCAGCGTTTACGAAGTAGTTGGCGCACTCGTGAGGTTCTATCGTCGAGACGAGGTAGCCAAGGTGACGCCAGGTCTCGTCGACGGTTCGCT
>Ga0182735_1001263_pt1 | contig 17217 bp, 17 predicted proteins | sample eDN5th30CKraftMG_FD_128524 | JGI IMG/M metagenome (GOLD analysis project Ga0182735, IMG submission 128524) | Enriched Miracle-Growth compost microbial communities from Emeryville, California, USA - eDNA 5th pass 30_C Kraft MG (version 2) (version 2) ... | reverse complement strand
CGTGCTGCTCTCCACCACCATCGTCGAAAGCGGCCTCGACATCCCCAGCGCCAACACGCTCATCATCCACCGCGCCGACCGCTTCGGCCTCGCCCAGCTTTACCAACTGCGCGGGCGCGTGGGTCGGGCCAAGACGCGGGCCTATGCCTATTTCACCACGCCCGCCAATCGCATCATTACCGAAACGGCGGAAAAGCGGCTGAAGGTGCTGTCCGACCTCGACACACTGGGCGCAGGGTTCCAGTTGGCCTCCCACGATCTCGATATTCGCGGGGCGGGCAATCTGGTGGGCGACGAGCAGTCGGGGCACATCAGGGAGGTCGGTTTCGAACTTTACCAGTCGATGCTGGAGGACGCGATCATGGAGGCAAAGGCCGGCGGCGTCGGCCTCGAACGCCCGCGCGACAGCTACTCGCCCCAGATCAGCGTCGACGCGCCGATCATGATCCCGGACGATTATGTCCCCGATCTCGACCTGCGCATGGGCCTGTATCGCCGTATCAACGAGCTGGAGGACCGGCAGGGGCTGGAGTCCTTTGCCGCCGAACTCATCGACCGTTTCGGCAAGCTGCCCGCGCCGACGCAAAACCTGCTCAAGATCATCGAGATCAAGCAGAACTGCCTCAAGGCCAATATCTCCAAGATCGATGTGGGACCGAAGGGCGCGCTGGTCAGCTTCCATGAGGACCGTTTCCCCAATCCGGCGGGCCTCGTCAGCTATATCCAGCGTCTCGATGGCGTGGCGCGGCTCCGCCCCGACAGCAAGGTCGTGGTCAACCGCGCATGGACCGATCCTGGCGCGCGGCTCAACGGCGCGCTGCAATTGTCCAAGGGGCTGGCCAAGGCGGCGGGCTGACCCCTTGCAGGCGCGGGGCAGGACTTTGTCATTGCCCGGCAAAAGAGCAGCAACAGTCTTTTCCTAAATCCTGCCGTGACGACCGGGCGGCACAGTCCGGCTTCGCAGCAGGAGAATGACATGAGTTTAACGCTTATCGCGCTCGCGGCGGCTGTCGCGACGCATACCGTCCAGATCGACCATCGCGGCGCCCCGGTCGAGGCAACCTATACCGCCCGCGCCGACGTCAAGACGCGCACGGTCGGCGCCCACACGCCCAACCGCGCCGACATGCGCCGCTGCCACTGGAAGGCAACGGTGGTGGTAGATCGCCAATTGAGCCACAGTCCGTCCCTGACGCGCGCCATCCCGACCGACCATGCCTTTTCCGGCAGCGAAGCGGGCGCCTGCACCCCCGGCCGCGACATTGCGGCGCGTCAGGTCGCCAAGCATCAGGACAATATCCGCGCTCATCTCATGACGGTTGCGCAGCAGGACCGTGCGCCGCTATTGGCGGAGCTTGATGCCATTCGTAATCTTGCCTCGAACTGATCGGACGGGCTGGGCGGCGCTCGCCTGCTGCGCGATCGCCGCTACAGGCGCCGCTCCGGCCCATGCCCAATATGCCAGCGGTCTGTCCGCCACGGTTGAGGCCGCCAGCGACGAACGCCGCCGGGGCATAAGCTGGAGCGACGGCGACCCGGTGTTCCGCGGCACCCTGTCCCTGCCCGTCGCCGAGGGCCTCAGCCTGGATGCCGCCGCCGTTTCCCTTTGGGGGAGCGACCGGCACGGTGGAGCGGACGCCGTGGCCGATCTCGGCGCGACCTATGTGCGGCAGATCGGCGGCTGGCGTCTATCCGCCGAAGGGCGCTATCACCTGTTCCCCGGCGCATCGCATCAGGGCTATGGCGAACTGGGCGCGGGAGCGGGTTTCCTGATCGGACCGGCCAGCATCGATCTCGCGGCAAATTATGCGCCGAAGCAATCGTCCATCGGCGGCGACAACCTGTACCTTGCGGCATCCGCGGCGGTCGGCGTTCCGGGCACGCCCCTCACCCTGTCCGCCCGCGTGGGACGCTCATCGGGCGATGTGGACGATCCCGTCCGAACCGCGCGGCTGCGGCCGGACGGCGCCTATTGGGACCATGGCGTCAGCATCGACTATCTGCAAGGCCGCTGGTTCGCAGGGCTTCGCTTTGCGAACAGTGACATCGACGGGCCGGGCAGCGCGCATACGGGCGCGAGCCTGATCGCCCGCTTCGGCCTAAGTCTTTAGGACCAGCGCCACCAGCTCATCGGACGACACACCCGCCGACCGCAGGAAACCCTGATAATAATCGCAGCCTTCATGGGCCAGCAGGTCCAGTTGCTGCTCGGTCTCCACCCCCTCCGCGATTACCTTCAGCCCAAGCGATTTCGCCATGTGGATGACCCCGCGCACGATGATCCGGTCCCGTGCCGTGCCCGAAATATCCTGCGCCAGCCCGCTGTCGATCTTCAGATAATCGAGCGGCAGGTTCTTGAGATAGGCAAGGCTGGAATAGCCGGTGCCGAAATCGTCGATCGCCACCGCCAACCCCTCGCCTCGCAATGCCGTCAGCAATGCGGCGGCGGCGCTCACATCCTCTATCAGGCCGCTTTCCGTGATTTCCACGGTCAGGCGCGATCGCGGGAAGCCGGCCCGGTCGACAAGCGCCAGGAACTCCGACAGGAAGCCGGGCTGGGCGATATCGGCGGCCGTGACGTTGAGCGACAGTCGCAGGTCCGACAGGGCGCGCGGCCATGCGGCGGCTTGGCGCAGGGCTTCCGCCTGGATATGAGCGGACAATGGCAGCATATAGTCGGACCGTTCCGCCGTGGTGAACAATATCCCTGCGCCCAGCGGCCCATATTGCGAATGATTCCAGCGGGCGAGCGCCTCCACGCCGATGATCCGTTCCTGCCCGACGGAATATTGCGGCTGGAACGCGATGCCGATCTCCCCCCGATCGAGCGCCAGGCGCAAATCCGTTTCAAGCTGATCGGAATCGACCTGACGGCTGCGCTTTTCCGCGGAAAGGATCCGAATTCCCTCCCCGTCCGTGCGTCTGGCGTCGGCCAAGGCCGTTCCCGCCCGCTTCAACAAGTATGTCGCGTCGTCCTCCGGACGGGACTGGGCGATGCCGCAGCGCGCCGTCAGGCGAATGAGGTGATCGCCCGCGCTGAAGGGCCGGCCGATCGCCCCGATGATCTGGCGCGCAAGGAACGTCGCCCGATCACGCTCGGCCGCTTCGCCCGTCAAGCCGACCAGAAATTCGGTGCCCGCTATCCGCGCCACGGTAGCGCCCTCCGCCACATCGCCCGCCACGCGCTCGATCCGGCGCGCTATGCGGCCCAGCAGGGCGTCCCCGACCACTTGTCCATAAGCGGCATTCATCCGGTCGAACTGGCTGATCGAAAGGAGCAGGATCGTCGTCGCCAGCCCCGCTCGCCCATCCAGCCAGTCAAGCGCGGCCTGCCGCGAATACAAACCGGTCAGATAGTCGCGGCCGACCCCTTCCTGCTCGTTCCCGCCATGCAGCCATTCAACATCCGCCGCGGGGACGCCATCCGCATAACGCAGATGGTGGACCAGCCTGTCGCCGTCGCGCCCCGGCACATCATGCGCGAACGCAGCGGACCGGCCGGACCGTCCCAGGCTCTGCAACGCGGCCAGCGCGGCGCGGCGCTCCGGTCGCGGCAGACGGCACAGCAAACCGGATGCTGTCATATACCGGTCCGGCAAATCCAGTTGACGCGCAAGATTTTCGCTGAGCCGCACTTGGCCGCGATTGCGGTCCATCTCCCAATAGAGGGCGTCTCCCCGCCTGATCCGCTGGGCGCGGCGGCTGTGCATCGCGCCGCCGCCCAGCCGCTCCACCAGCCGCTCCGCCGACCACAATGTCGCGTTCAACGCGGCCTGAGTGAAAGGCTCCGTCAGGAAATGCGTGGCTCCCGCCGTCAGCAGGGCGGGAATCGAGGCGGTATCGATCGCATCCACCAGAATGATCAGCGCACCGCCGCCCGCCACGGTGGCGGGCACCAGCGGCGCAAGCAGTCGTTCGGCTTCGCCCCCGTCCCGCATGTCTATCAGCGCGATCTGCGCCTCGCTCCGCAAATAACGCTGGGGCGCGTCGGATGCGCGGCGCGCGCCGATGGCATGCCATCCGGCCGCCTGCACGGCATGGCACAGCCCATCCCGGTCTCGCGGGGAGAGGATGAAAACACTGCGCTGCCCATCGGGCGCGGCCGTTCCGCTCACACATTCGACTCCTTGGGCGACTCCTCGAGAAGCGCACCGCCTCCCCTTAGCAGCAATCGGTTACCGTCCTCTTGCCCGCCCCGCAACCGGCGGCGCTTGCACCTGCGCGGTGCATCGCCTAGCTATAAGCCATGGCCATGGTCGCCCCTTCCCGCGCGTCGATGACCGACGGCCTTGGCCGCCGGATCGATTATCTGCGGATATCCGTTACGGATCGCTGTGATCTGCGCTGCCGCTATTGCATGGCGGAGCGCATGACCTTCCTGCCGAAGAACCAGGTGCTGACGCTGGAAGAAATCGCCCTGCTGGCGGACCTGTTCATTGCGCGCGGCGTCAGGAAGATCAGGCTGACGGGGGGCGAACCGCTGATGCGGCGCGACATGCCCGATCTGGTCCGCCGGATCGGACGCCATCTGGGCGGGAGCCTGGACGAGCTTACCTTGACCACCAACGGCACCCGGCTGGCCGAACATGCCGCCAGATTGCACGATGCCGGGGTGCGGCGGATCAACGTCAGCCTGGACAGCCTTTCGCCCGCGCGTTTCGCGCACATCACGCGAGGCGGCGAGATTTCCAGGGTCATGCAGGGCCTGGATGCGGCGCGAGAAGCGGGCCTTGCCGTCAAGATCAACATGGTTGCGCTCAAGGGCGTGAACGAAGATGAAATCCTGCCCATGCTCCATTGGTGCGATAGCCGGGGTTTCGACCTTACGCTTATCGAAACCATGCCGCTGGGCGATACCGGCGAAGATCGCACCGACCATTATCTACCGCTGACGCATGTGATGGAACATATCCGGCAGCGCCGCCGCCTGACGGCCCTGCCGGACCGGACCGGCGGCCCCGCGCGCTATTACGCGGTCGAAGGCATGGGCGCGCGCCTGGGATTTATCACGCCGCTCACCGATAATTTCTGCGCGGACTGCAATCGGATGCGCATGACCTGCGAGGGCAAGATTTTCATGTGCCTGGGTCATGAGGATCATGTCGATTTCCGTGCGGCCCTGCGCGAAGGCGGGCTGGAAGCCGTCCAGCCCCTGATCGGTCGCGCTCTGCGCCTGAAGCCCGCGCGGCATGATTTCCGCATCGGGGCGGCCGCCCCGGCCGCCGCCCTGTCCCGCCATATGAGCGTCACCGGCGGATGAACGGCGAAGCGCGGCGCGCTCTTGTCGCGTCTCCGACCCCGGCGGCCAGGGCGGCCGAAGAAAGGCTTCGGGCCGCTTACGACTTCGTGCCGTTGGAGCAGGCGAACATGATCGTTGCGCTGGGCGGCGACGGCTTCATGTTGCAGACGCTCCATTCCATGCTCGAAAGCCGCCGCATTCTGCCGATCTTCGGCATGAACCTGGGAACCGTGGGCTTCCTGATGAACGAATGGCGGCTGGAAAGGCTGGATCAGCGGATGCAGTCGGCCAAGCCGTTCAAGGTCACGCCGCTGCGCATGACCGTGGACACGGTGGATGGCGAACGCTTTTCCATTCCTGCTATCAACGAAGTATCGCTACTCCGCGAAACCCGCCAGACCGCCAGGTTGGAAGTTCAGGTCAACGGCCGCACAGTCCTGCCGGATCTGGTGTGCGACGGCGTGCTGGTTGCGACACCCGCGGGATCGACGGCATATAATCTGTCGGCCCATGGCCCGATCCTTCCCCTCGGCTCCGGCCTTGTCGCCCTGACGCCGATCAGCCCATTTCGTCCCCGGCGCTGGCGGGGAGCCATATTGCCGGAAAACACGACGATCCTCTTCACCGTGCTCGATCCCGTCAAACGTCCCGTCAGCGCCGTGGCCGACCAGCGCGAGGTCCGCGACGTGGCGCGGGTGGAGGTCGGCATCGATCGCGCGATCCCCCTGACACTGCTTTTCGACCCGGAACATACGCTGGACGACCGAATCGCCGCCGAGCAGTTCATAGCGTAAAATTTTCCACGGATTAGCGCTTGCCATTCCGTGAATCCCGCTGCTATAGGCGCGGCCTGCCCGGTGAGAACCAGGCTGCTCCCCGATAGCTCAGCGGTAGAGCATTCGACTGTTAATCGAATGGCCGTAGGTTCGAATCCTACTCGGGGAGCCACTACACTCTTAAATTAGTCAATAAAAACAGCGGCTTGATTGCGGCTGATTTTTGGCGTTCCCACGTTTGATCCCACGTTGTGTTTCAGTTTCGGGCGAACGGGTGCGGACACCTCCGTTCCTCGCGCCGCTCATCATAACAGAGTCGCTTGACGGTATATGCCGCCGACAAATATCGGCACCTAGTCGCCGTCTGGGGAAGGGATCGAATGTGCTTAAGCCGTCATTGCAGCTTCTGATGGCTGGCCTTTCACTCCCCGCTGGGGGCTGCGCCCGAAAGCCACTTCCGATCCAGATCGACAAATATTGTGTGAGCGACAGCGGCTTATCGAAATATTGGTTGACCCTGAACACGTCCGACAAGACGGGGGCTATCAGGTATCAATATATGGGCCAAGACGTGCGATATGTTGTCAGGACGATGCAGATCGATGGAAGTGAGGTTGAAGGGCGGGCGGATTTTCAGACCAGTTCGTCGGGAGAGACGCGCGGAACCCCTATTGCGTTCGTCTATGATGATAGCACCGGCACCTTGAAGGATGGCAGCGCCGCAGCATCCTGCCAGAACAACCAGGCTGCCGGGCCATAGCTAGCAGTCCACGTCCCGCACCAGCCGCGCGATTCCTTTCAGGTATCGAACCGCCGCGATTGTCTCGGCAGATCGCCCACCATGCTTGCGGGCATTCCTGTTTCCCTTAGGCGCGCCCGGATTCGTCCCGCCGTGCATGCGGCATCGTTTTCGCCCCTTTACGGCTGGGGACTGGCATTCCGTTCCCGAACGGGTCCGAGCCAAGCAGCGCGGGGCCGATGCCAGCCGCTCTGGTTGTATGGGATTGATCGTCATTTTTCCTGTTTCCTTGCCCCCCGGTGTTGATGTTCTCAGCAATGACGGCTTGGCCACCGCGATTGTCGACATGGACGTGTCGCACGACCTGTTCGCCACCGCGCCGCATGCGAGCCAGCGTTTCCATCTGCCCCTGAGAGGTGCGCAGCAGCTTGGTAGCGAGGTTTCCATACATCTGAGCAGTCGGCACCCACTCCGCCGATCCAAGCTGGCTGAGCGCCCGGATAGCTGCGTCATGCGTGACATACATCTGCACCAGCAACAGCGCCTCCGCCTGATTTTGCGGCTCCATGCTTTCGATGAACGACAGCGCGGCATTGTATCGCCCGTCATTGTCCGCGCCGACTGAACCAAGATATTTCAGCAGTTCATTGGCCCGCGCGTTCACCGGGTCCATCGACACGGCTGAGAAAGTCTTTTGCAGCTTGAGCACGCCGAGCGCCTCGCACTTTCCGGCCATGTTGATGGACAAGCCGCCGCCGGAATTGCGCGTGAGCGTCACCTTAACCGGCTGGCGCTCCTTGCGCTGGGCCACGGCAATCTCCGCCAGTTCGGTTTGCTGTTCCTTGCTGAGTTCATCCCAGCCGGGAATGCCCTTAGCTAGCGTGGCTTTCGCTTCCTCCGCTGTGCCAGCTTCCGGGACTGCAATTGTGATGGCCTGCTCCTTCGGCTTGGCCTTTTGCTTCGTCATGGATCACCTCCATTTTGTGAAAATGCGCTTGGGGGTCACTGACAAAACCGACGAAACCCCTTTTGTCAGTTTCGTCAGTTCGCCTTGGTGGGATTCAGCCCCGCACGGCCTTGGGGTTCGCAACATAGATGGTCGACGGTCGCCCGCCTCGCTCGCCTGCACTGGCATCTCTTGCGCCGATCCAGTCAGCATCAAGCAAGGCCTCCAGCCCGGCGGCTATCCTTTGCTTGTCATTAAGGCCGGACCAACCCTTCCGCTGAATCTCCCGTGCTGTGAACGGGCCTGCCAGATCGCCCCTTTTCACCCGCCGCCAGATTGACCGCGCCGCCTCGGCATTGTCGACTGACAGGGACGCATAAGCCCGCCGTGCATGGGATTCGAGATATTCCGCCCAGCCGATAGCCTGCCGGGTTGCCGCCGCCGACACGGGGCCGAAGCCATTGTTGGCCAGATGGCAAACCAGCGCCAGCCGTGGGACAAGGCCGCGATATTTCGACAGATGAGCTATCATCGCCGGTGCCATCTCATCACCACGCAAGTTCCGCTCCAGACCCTCACGCCATGCGCTAAACGCCTCTTGGGCATCATCCGCAAAGCGAAGGTAGGGAACGCCGTGGGGGCCGTCGAACTCATCCCATTGCGCGCCAAGCTCGCGCACATCGAGGCTGGCAAGCTCGCCATAGCATTGCCTCGCCCAGCTTGTCCAGCGAGCGCATAGCGACGGCGCGAAGGTAAGAAACGCATGGAGCGATCTCCTTAGATGCGTCCTGGCTTGTGCCGTCCGGCCCTTTTGCACCTGGAATGTCGGGGTAGCGATCAGCCATGAGCGTGCCCCCCGAATGCAATAGCAGCCAGCATGGCCGCAGTTTCAGGACGAAGGCCTAAAGTGCCGATCAGATGTTGAGCACGATAGGCGGAAAGGGTAAGAGCATCCTGCGTCCAGTCGCCAAACGAAACGCGGGAAGCCCGGCCCTTTGCGGTCGGGTTTTCTTTGCAGGGCATGGCTTACACCTCCCCCGCGATCAGGGCGTGAAGCGCCTCGGCAGGAATGATCGTCCTGCCACCCACTCGGACGGCGCGAAGCGTCCCGTCAGCGATTCTAGCGTAGAGAGTAGTCCGACCGAGTGACGTAGCCGCCACCGCTTCCCGAATGCTGTAACCGATCTTCGGAGGATCGTGCTTGATGGATTGCATGATTCTGGTCCCATTCGGCCATCACGGGACTGTGCATGGCTTCATGGGGCAATCAGTTATGGCGTTATTTGAAGGTCAGGAAGACGACTTAATTCCGGCAAATATTTGAACCCTCAAAATACGCGGTCAATTTCGTACCTATTGCTTCGTACCGTCAAGCGCATCGCTCAGAAGCGATCCCAAAGACGTTTTCTTGGACGAAGCTTGGTTCGGGGAAGCTAAGCCGAATAGACTGCCAATCTTTGGTGGCGCGGAGAGTAGTCCGGCCAGACTTCCTTTCTGCACCGCTTCCTCAATCTCCCGAAATGTCATTCCCTCAGGTGGGGAATGGCCCTCGCGCGCCTTATAATCAGTCAGCGTCGCGCGTGCCCGATCCAATGTGAATTTCCACAAATCGGGGCGAGCAGGTTTAGGCATCTGCGATAAAGCTACAAGAGTCCGAATGTGCGCTTCGTATGCCCCATCCATCCATGAGCGCCCGCCGCATGTCGCGCAGATCGCTGCGAAGATAGGCTTGCTCGGTTGCCGTCCCGACACGGTGCGCTAGTGCCATTTCGGCCACCATGGCGGGAATTGTCGGCATCTGTTCCGCAGCCCAGTCGCGGAAGCTGGAGCGGAAGCCGTGAACCGTCGCCTCATGCCCCGCCAGCCGCATCATGCGCGATAGGGACATATCGGAAAGCGCCTTACGTTTAGCGCCGGGAAATATCAGCCCCTTGCGAAAATCCGCGTCGGTAAACCGCCCCAGCAAGGCAATGGCCGCATCATTCAACGTGATGACGTGCGGCACCTTCATTTTCATCACACCAGCAGGGCGCGACCATGTGCGAGCCTCTATGTCTATTTGATCCCACGTCGCATGGCGCACTTCGCCCGAACGCGCGCCGGTCAGGATCGCAAAGAGCATGGCCGCACGGCTGGCCACCAGTTCCTTGCCCAACTCGCTCGCCACAAAGGCAGGCACGTCCGCATAGGGCATGGCGGCAAGGCTTCCTCCCCGCTTCTGCCTCGCAAGGCCCGCCCGCAACTCCCGAACGTCAGGAAGGGCATCGACGCGCCAACCGCGCGCCTTGGCAAATGCCAGAACCTGCATGATGCGGCTGCGCACCTTCCGGGCCATATCAGGCTTGTCCGTCCAGATCGGAGAGAGAGCGGCGATCACGTCCGACGAACCGATGGCGTCCACGCGCAAGCCGCCAAGCTTGGGAGTGGCATGTTCCGCCAATGACGCCTTAAAAGCCTTAGCCGTCTTTTCGGACCATCCGTCCCCCTTGGACAGTTCCTCATGGGCTTCCTTTGCTGCCTCCGCAAAGGTCGGGATGCGGCGCTTTTCACGGTCCCGCTCAGCAATGGGGCTTAATCCCCGCTTGGCTGCCTTCCGCAACTTCGCCGCTTCCTCGCGCGCCTCAGCCAACGATAGCTCGGCAATCGAGCCTAGCCCGATGTCCTGCCGCCGCCCCTGCACTTGCACCCTGAGAACCCAGGAACGTGCACCGGATGGCTTCACGCGAAGGTAAAGCCCCGCGCCATCGCCATGCACCCCCGGCTTGGCCTTTTCGACTTTCAGGGCTGTCAGCTTTCCCATTGTTTCGTTCCCACATCCGATCCCACACTTTTATCCGGTTTTCACGGAACGTCAATGGACGGTATGGAACGGATGCCGGTCAATACCCTTGAGATTCCTTATCTTTTTAGAACGGTGGTGAACGCCGTTGAACGCGGGTTCTATTCCTACTCGGGGAGCCAGATCATTTTTGGGGATTTCGATCGCTTTACCGAGATCGAACTATTCCCGTTTCCCCTCGGAAATTTACCAATCAAATGGTCCCCAAATTGAAAGGGGATTTCACCGTTCGCGTATCGCGCGTTCGACAAGACCAGATCGAGGGTCCGTTGCTCGATGGCCGAAGACTGTCTTGGGAAGTCTTCATAGGCATTGCGCGCGATATCCAGCAAAGCGGTTCCATCGTCAATCAGATCATCCTCGGCGATGGCAAGTCGAGCTGATCGAATGTCGCTCCGATCTTCAGGACCATGCCGTCCTCCAACGTCAATTGGAGGCGATATTGTCCGCCATCCGGCTCTATGGCGAAGTGGGAAAGGGAAATGGTCATGAAATCTCCGATGCATGAGAGCCGGTTCGCGTAGGCGGACGCCGCTATGCTCCTCCCTCCACCCGGGCGAGCCGGCGCCCCGTCACCAGCGTCTGACCGATGAACAGCAGGATCAGGATCGAGCCTACAGATCCCACGAAGATGTCGAAGCCCGACCAGCGCCCGAACAGGCCGGGGCCTGCGCCCAGCGCCATCATCATGATGGTGAGGGCGATCAGCATGATCCTGAGTTCGGTCGGTCCGGCCGAGAGGTAGGAGAGCTTGAACTCCCCGAGCACGCGCGCCGACAGATAAGCGTGGATCGACAGCAGCAGATAGCCGGCCAGTGCGATCAACGCGACATCCATCGTCACGAACGGACTGAGGCCGATCCCGGCAAGGATCAACAGCGTCGCCAGACCGTCACAGCTATGATCGATGAAATATCCATAGGAAGGCCGCTCTATGCGGCGGTATCGCGCCAAGCTGCCGTCCATGGAGTCGCCAAACCACTGGACGACATAGCCGCCGATGGCGAGCAGCAGCCAGGAAGAGGCCAGATTGCTCCCGACATAACCGGCAAAGATCATGACGGCGCCGACCATGCCCGTCGCGGTCAGACGATCGGGCGTAACCCATCGAGGCATATGACGACATAGCCAGTCAAGCAGCCGCCGCTCGTTCGCGGCAAGCCAGTTCTGCTGGATTCGGGAAAGGGATTGGGGGGACTTCGGTTGAATCGTCATAAGCCTTCATCGGGGCGATATTCCCCGCGCTGTGATGGTGTTTGCCGGACTGCCGACGCTCTTCCTACTTCCCCTGTCAACCGCTGCCGTCAACTGCCAGCGCCAAGAATGCATCGGCCAGGGAAAAGCAGCAAACCAGCGAATGCAATCAAGGTTGCCGAAAAGAGAAAGTCCGCTTGCGTCGTCAGCTCCCATTTTTGCGGGAGCACATAAGTCTCTCTGTCGGATCGTGCGGAACAAGAACCCGATGACCCTTCATATCAGGCTGACGAAGCCCGGGATAGAAGTTTTCGGATGCAGGGGCTTTTAGGCGCGACGGTGACGGCGCCATATGGTACAGACATTTCATTGCGCGAATTTTGCTGCAAGCATTCGCCGTGACTGAGAGACTATCGTGCTCCCGCTTGCCAGGCCGAGGAGCGCCCCATGGAAGATCTCAATCATCTGCTCAAGCGCGAACAGGAGGAAATGCTGCGCGCCCAGGCTTCCCGCTGCTCCGCCACGCGCCACGCCCATCAGGGCCTTGCGCAGGGCTATGCACGCCGAATCCGCGATCATCACCATCCCTATCGAACCGAACGGACGGACGGAACGATGGCGTTCAATCCCTATCCTTTCGGTGCGGAAGGCGGACGGGCATGAGCCGGGCCATTCACGTGCAGGCAACCCCCGACATGATCGAGGCTATCTGCCGGAAGCACGCTTACCGGATATCGACGGTGGAGCCGTTGGATTCCGGCGGCTCGCGGGTGGTCATGCTCGATCCGCGGGATGCCGAAGCCTTTCGCGTCCTGATGAAGGGAAAGCTGATCGCGGGGACGGTCGCGCGGTCTTCCTCCCATATCGCGCGGCAGTTGCCGCCATCGACCCGTTGGAGATGAAGGCATGGACAAAGCCGCCTACCTCAAACGCCGGAGAGCGACAGAACTGAACCACGCCCATGTCGCCACCTGTCCCCGCAAGCGGAACCAGCATGAAGAACAGGCGCGCGCCTATGGGAAGATCATCGATGTGCTCAGCCGGGAACAACAGGATGCCGCACGCGGCCGATAGCTGCCGGAGAAGAGGAATCGAATGACTCCGGGGCTTGCATCATCCGGAATGTCCCTTCATCTGGTCGCGTGTATGCGGCTGACTACCGCAACCGCCTTCTGCCCGGATGGCCGTCCGATGCACTGCGCTGCGGCCGGCCCCGCATGACGAGTAGCTTCTTCCTCGATGAAAATTCCTTCCTTCTTCTCCTCTTCCGCCTGCGACATGGCTATCGATCTCGGCACGGTGAACACCGTCATCTATGTCCGCAACCGGGGCATCGTGCTCAACGAACCATCCGTCATCGCGCTTGAAACGCGGCAGGGAATCCGGCGCGTCAAGGTCGTAGGCAATGAAGCAAAGCTGATGATGGGCAAGACGCCGGCGGGCATCGAGGCGATAAGGCCCCTGCGCGACGGGGTCATCGCCGATCTGGATATCGCCGAGCAGATGATAAAGCATTTCATCGGCAAGGCGCTGGAAGGCGGCCGTTTCGGACGGCGTCATGCGATCGTGGTCTGTGTGCCGTCCGGTTCGACGATGGTGGAACGCCGCGCCCTGAGGGATGCGGCGTCCAATGCAGGCGCATCGCGCGTGCAACTGATCGAGGAACCGATGGCCGCGGCCATCGGGGCCGACCTGCCCGTCACCGAACCGCGCGGCGCCATGGTCGTGGACATCGGCGGCGGCACCACCGAAGTGGCCGTCCTGTCGCTGAACGGGATCGCCTATAGCGGATCGGCCAGGGTGGGCGGCGACCGGCTGGATGAAGCGATCGCGTCCTATGTCCGCCGGGCGCACAACCTCATGATCGGGGAGGTCACGTCCGAGCGGATCAAATGCCAGATCGGCGCGGCGACCCTGCCCGACGGAGAAGGCCGCCGCATCACCGTAAAGGGACGGGATCTGGTCAATGGCCGCCCCGCCGAAATCTCCATTGCCGAAGTCGAAATCGCGCAAGCGCTTTCGGAGCCGGTGGGACAGATCAAGGCGGCGGTCCGCGCCGCGCTGGAACAAACGGCGCCGGAACTGTCGGCGGACATCATCGACGAAGGGATCACGCTGACCGGCGGCGGAGCCTTGCTGGGCCGTCTGGACGAAGCGCTGGCGGACGCGACGGGTTTGCCGGTCAAGGTCGCCGACGCGCCGCTCACATGCGTGGCCATGGGTGCCGGCCGGGCGCTTGAACAGGACGCCTATGAAGGGGTGCTCGCCAGCTTGTGATTCCTTTCCGCCGTTGCGGAAAGCGCCGCCGGGGGCTGCGTCAGGCGAAAATCTGCCCGCGCACTCTTGAAAGCAGAAGCAAAGCCGTTCAATCACGCCTCGATAATGATTGAGGATGAGCACGGATGAGCTATTATGACGTTCTGATCGTAGGGGCCGGCCATGCCGGGGCGCAAGCGGCGATTGCGCTGCGCCAGTTCGGCTTCGAGGGATCGGTCGCCATGATCGGCGATGAAAAGGACCCGCCCTACGAACGTCCGCCCTTGTCCAAGGAATATTTCGCGGGCGACAAGAGCTTTGACCGCATCCTTATCAGGCCCGCCGCCTTCTGGGCAGAGCGCAAGATCGACATGCTGCTGGGCAGGCGGGTGAAGCATGTCGACCCGTCCGCCAGGTTCGTGACCGTGGGCAATGAGGAAATCGGTTATGGCAAGCTGATCTGGGCGACGGGCGGCAGCCCGCGCATGTTGACGTGCAACGGCGCGGATGCCTCCAATGTCCATGCCGTCCGCCGCCGCGACAATGTCGACGCCATGATGGCGAAGCTGGACCAGATCAAGCATGTCACCATCATCGGCGGCGGCTATATCGGATTGGAAGCCGCCGCTGTCCTGACCAAGCTCGGCAAGCAGGTCGTGCTGCTCGAAGCGCTCGACCGCGTGCTCGCCCGCGTGGCGGGGGAAGAACTCTCCCGCTTTTACGAAGCCGAGCACCGCGCGCATGGCGTGGACCTGCGGACCGGGGCGAAGATGGACTGCATCGAGGTCAAGGACGGCAGGGCGACCGCCGTGCTGATGGCCGATGGCGGGCGCATCGAAACGGACATGGTCATCGTCGGCATCGGCATCGTGCCGGAAACCGGTCCGCTCATCGCGGCAGGGGCAGCCGGCGGCAATGGCGTCGACGTGGACGAATATTGCCGCACCAGCCTGCCCGATATTTATGCCGTGGGGGACTGCGCCGCCCATGCCAATTCCTTTGCACGCGGCGCGCAAATCCGCCTCGAATCCGTTCAGAACGCAAACGATCAGGCAAAAACGGCGGTCGCCCACATCATGGGCAAGGAAGAAGCCTATGAAGCGGTGCCGTGGTTCTGGTCCAACCAATATGACCTGAAATTGCAGACGGTCGGGCTGTCGATCGGCCATGACCAGGCCCTGTTGCGCGGCGATCCGGCGACACGCAGCTTTTCCGTGCTCTATCTCAAGGGCGGGAAACTCATCGCGCTCGATTGCGTCAACGCGGTGAAGGATTATGTCCAGGGCCGCGCCCATGTCCTTTCCGGCGCGGTTCTCGATCAGGCGCAGTTGGCCGACGCGTCAGTGCCGCTCAAGGAAGTCGGATTGGCCTGAGACGGAGCGTCATTGGGCGGACGGATCCGTTTTTCACGCGGAGGCGCGGAGACGCGGAGTTGCAGGGGGCCGACCCTGCGCATCCGTCCTCATCGGCCGCGCAGGGGTCGGCCAGAGGGGGAAGACATTGCCTCTCAAAAACTCCGCGTCTCCGCGTGAACCTGACCGATCAGGGCAGGCCACGCCGCGGCATACTCGGCCGGGCCTTAAAGCTCCCCCCGCGCGCGGCGGATTTCGAACCATTTGCGGACATTGTCATTATGTTCCTGATAGGTGTCGGCGAAGATATGCCCACCCTTCCCATCCGCCACGAAATAGAGCGCCTTGGTTTCGGCCGGATGCAATACCGCCAGGATCGACAGCCGTCCCGGATTGGCGATCGGCCCCTTGGGCAGTCCGACCATCGCATAGGTATTATAGTCGTTGACCGCCGCGATCTCCGATTTCCTGATGCGTCGGCCCAGCGGCTTCCCCTTCGTAATGGGATAGATGATGGTGGGGTCCGCTTGCAGCATCATCCCCGCTCGCAGGCGATTGGCGTAGACGCCCGCGACCATCGGCCTTTCCCTGGGGATCGCCGTTTCCTTCTCCACGATGCTGGCGAGGGTAATCGCCTCGCGCGGCGACTTGACGACAAGGTTCGGCGCGCGCTCCGCCCATAGCTTCGCCAGCATACGATCCATCGCCGCCTGCATCCGCTTCAACACCGCCTCGCGGCTTTCCCCCTTGTCATAGGCATAGCTGTCGGGGAGGATGCTGCCTTCCTCCGGCACCTTGATCCCGCCGGACAGTTCCTCGTTCGCCATCAGCCGCTCATGGACGAGGATCGAGGGCATCCCTTCGGGAATGGTGACGAGACGGGTCAGCGTCTTGCCGCCTTGGAGGATGGAGAGAATAGCCGAATTGCTCGCGCCCTTGGGAATGACGAATTCCCCGGCCTTGATCGGCTGGCCGCCGCCGAAAACCTTGGCGCGCGTCAGGAAGGCGTCGGCTGATCGCACGGCCCCCGCCTGTTTCAACAGCACCGCCGCGTCGGACAGCGTCGCGCCTTCGGGAACGACCAGCGCGATATCCTTGCCCGCCGGTCCCGCCTCCGTCCAGCCGTAGACGAAACGGAACGCCACGAAGGCGGCGACGGCCAGGCCGATCAGCACTATGCCACAGCCCAGCCGCCGCATGGCGTTATCCTCAGACCGCCTTCATGATGAGCGACGCGTTGGTGCCGCCGAAGCCGAAGCTATTGTTCAGCACCGCCCGCACCTTGCGCTCCTTGGCGACGTGCGGGACCAGGTCCACGCCCGCGCAGCTTTCGCTCGGTTCGTCGAGGTTCAGTGTCGGCGGCACGATCTGGTCGCGCATCGCGAGGATGCAGAAGATGCTCTCCACCGCGCCTGCGCCGCCCAGCAAGTGACCGATGGCGGACTTGGTCGAACTCATCGACATGGAACCGATATGATCGCCGAACAGCCGCTTGACCGCGCCCAGTTCCAGCTCGTCGCCCAGCGGAGTCGAGGTGCCGTGCGCGTTCACATAATCGATGTCGGCCAGGCTGAGGCCCGACTTCCTGAGCGCCATTTCCATCGAGCGGTAGCCGCCCGACCCTTCCGGATGCGGCGCCGTGACGTGATAGGCGTCGCCCGACAGGCCATAGCCCAGGACTTCGGCATAGATTTTTGCGCCGCGCTTCTTCGCGCGCTCATATTCCTCCAGCACGACCACGCCCGCGCCTTCGCCCATGACGAAGCCGTCGCGGTTGACGTCATAGGGCCGCGAAGCCTTTTCCGGCGTGTCGTTGAAGCCGGTCGAGAGCGCCCGCGCCTGCGCGAAGCCCGCGATGCCGATGGGGCAGATCGCG
>Ga0182735_1001261_pt1 | contig 17228 bp, 16 predicted proteins | sample eDN5th30CKraftMG_FD_128524 | JGI IMG/M metagenome (GOLD analysis project Ga0182735, IMG submission 128524) | Enriched Miracle-Growth compost microbial communities from Emeryville, California, USA - eDNA 5th pass 30_C Kraft MG (version 2) (version 2) ... | reverse complement strand
GTGGCCAGACGACACGAAAGGAGCATCGACATGGGTTTCATGGACGACGCGAAGGAAGTCGCTGAGACGACCGGCCGCAAGATCAAGGATGCTTTCGAAGACACGAAGGACCGCGTGGAAGACAAGGTCGACGAGGTCAAGGCCGACGCGAAGGTGAAGAAGGCGGAGGCCGAGAAGGAATCCGTCGAGCGCCGCAACGAGGTCAAGGAGCAGCTCCGCGGCGACGAGTGAGCCACCGCTCGCTGACCCGCGCCGGTTGAGCGGATGCGACGCAACCGCGCCGCAGACGAAACGCCGCACCCGACTCGGGTGCGGCGTTTCGTGATGTCGCTCAGAGAGCGGCGATCCGCCAGGATGCCGCGACGGTCGCGCCCGGCTCGATCACCAGCAGCCCGGCGTCGTAGTCATACCGGTCGGCGTTGAAGGCATCCGGCGCGCACGTCATCGGCTCGACCGCGAGCCCCGCCCGGTGCCCCGGCCGGGCCGGGTCGGGCAGGTCGGCGGTGTGCACCTGCACCCACGTGCAGTCGGCTCCCCAGGTCATCGCCACACCGGTGCCCGACGGATCGGTCAATCGCACGGTCGCGACGCCCGACCCGTCCGGGGTCAGGCCGGTGTACGCGTGGTCGATCTCGACCGCGCCGAGCTGCCGCGGCTCGCGGTAGTCGAATCGGGCGGCATCCACGTCGACATCGCGCAGCGCGACGGGCGACAGGCGGTCGGGCGTCACTTCGAGCACCTGCGCAGCCGGAAGCTCGAGCGTCCAGTCGTCCAGCGGAGACTCCCCCGCCACCAGATACGGGTGCGGGCCGGTGCCGAACGGCGCGGCATCCCCGCTCTCGTTCGTCGCGCGGACCGTCTGCGTCAGGCCGTCCGCGCTGAGCGTGAACGTCGTCTCGACGCGCAGCCGCCAGGGGTAGGCCAGCTGCGGCTGGATGACCGCGGCCAGCGTCACCTCGCTCTCGGATTCCGCGACCAGCGCGTAGTCCAGCCACTGCCCGAAGCCGTGCAGCGCGTGCTGACGGGCGGGCTCGGTCAGCGGCAGCTGGAAGTCGCGGCCGCCGAACGAGTACTTCCCGTCGACGACGCGGTTCGGCCACGGCACAAGGGTCAGGCCCCGCGACGACGGGCGCACCTGGTCGGCCGCGAACGGTACCGTCAGGTCGCGGCCGGCGTAGGTGAGGCTGCGCAGCGAGGCGCCGACCGAGGCGATCTGCGCCTCATAGTCACCCGCCTTCAGCGTGTACTGCGTGCCGGAGAGGGGGAGGGAGGTCATGCGATCAGAGTCCTTCAGAGTCCTTGTGCGAGTCGGTAGTAGGCCTGGTTCCAGCGCAGCTCGCGCTCAAATCCGCGGACGGTGGTGTCCTCGTCGATGACGAGCAGCTCGGTCTTCGCGATATCGGCGAAGTCCTGGAACACCTCGAGCCCTACGGCGGTCGTCATCACAGTATGGTGCGCAGCGCCCGCCGTGAGCCAGCACGCGGCGCTCGTCGCGAAATCAGGCGCCGGCTTCCACACCGCGCGACCCACCGGCAGCTTCGGCAGGTCGGGAGCGTCGATGTTCTCCACGACGTTGGCGACCAGGCGGAATCGGTCGCGCATGTCACTCATCGCGACGACCAGCGCCGGGCCAGGGTCGGCGGTGAACACCAGGCGCACCGGGTCGTCCTTGCCGCCGATGCCCAGCGGGTGGATCTCGAGCCGTGCCTTCGTGCTCGTCAGCGACGGCGACACCTCGAGCATGTGCGCGCCGAGGATCTTCTCGTCGCCCGCGACCAGGTCGTAGGTGTAGTCCTCCATGAGGCTCGCGCCGCCCGGCAGGCCGGAGCCCATCACGTTGGCGACACGTACCAGCAGCGCGGTCTTCCAATCTCCCTCGGCGCCGAAGCCATAGCCCTCGGCCATGAGGCGCTGCACGGCCAGACCGGGCAGCTGCTTCAGCGCGCCGAGGTCTTCGAAGTTGGTCGTGAAGGCTCCGAAGCCACCCTCTTCGAGGAACGAGCGCAGCCCGACCTCGATCGCCGCGCCGTCGCGCAGCGACTGGTGGCGCTCGGCGCCGGGCAGCAGTTCGTCGGCGACGTCGTACTCGTCGAGGTAGGTCGCGACGAGGGCGTCGATGTCCTCCGAGGATGCCGCGGCCACGGCATCCGCCAGCTCGTTCACGCCCCACGTGTTCACCTGCACGCCGAACTTCAGTTCGGCCTCGGTTTTGTCGCCCTCGGTGACCGCGACGTAGCGCATGTTGTCGCCGAAGCGGGCGAGCTTGAGGGTGCGGGCTGCCTGCCATCCGGCTGCGGCACGCTGCCAGGTCGCGACCCGGTCGCGCACGGCCGGGTTCGACACGTGTCCGACGACGGTCTTGCGCGACACGCCCAGGCGGCTCTGGATGTAGCCGAATTCGCGATCGCCGTGGGCGGCCTGGTTGAGGTTCATGAAGTCGAAGTCGATGTCGGCCCAGGGCAGCTCGACGTTGGCCTGCGTGTGCAGGTGCAGCAGCGGCTTGCGGAGCGCATCGAGCCCACCGATCCACATCTTGGCCGGGCTGAACGTGTGCATCCAGGCGATGACGCCGATCACGGAGTCATCGCTGTTCGCGTCGAGGGCAAGGCGGCGGATCGACTCGGCGTCCTTCAGGACGGGCTTCCATTCGACCTTCACCGGCAGCCCGGCGAGGCCGGCGACGACCTGCTGGGACTGCTCGGCGACCTGGCGCAGCGTCTCCTCGCCGTAGAGGTTCTGACTGCCGGTGACGAACCAGACGGTGTACGAGTCGAGGGAGGTGTCAAGAGGCATGGGGGTGTCCAATCAGTAGGTCAGAAAAAGGTCAGCGTCATCACAGATGCGCGACGGCCGCCGCCTCGACGGCGAGTCCTGCGCGGTAGCGGTCGAGATAGGCGGCGAAGCCGGCGGCATCGGCCGGGTCGGGGTCGGCGACCGACACCGGTGCACCGGCGAAGACGACCTGATCGAGGTAGTCGGCGAGGTCGGGGCTCTGGCCCGCTGCCTGGGTGAACGCGGCGAGCACCGCGATGCCCCACGCCCCGCCCTCGGAGGCCGTCTCACCCACGGCGACCGGCGCGTGCAGCGCACCGGCGAGGAAGCGCTGCGCCACCCCGGCCGTGCGGAACATGCCGCCGTGGGCATACATCCGGTCGAGCGCCACGCCCTCGTCCTCCAGCGCACGCATGCCGAGGGCCAGCGTGCCGAAGACGCCGTACAGCTGGGCGCGCATGACGTTGGCCAGGTTCAGACGAGAGTCCGGTGTGCGCACGAACAGCGGGCGCCCGGCATCCAGCCCGGCGATCGGTTCGCCGGCGAGGTGGTTGTAGGCGAGCAGACCGCCGGCATCCGCCTCGCCCGCCAGCGCCTCGGTGAACAGGACGTCGAACACGGCGTCGTCGTCGAGGGGTGCGCCGGATGCCGCGGCGAACCGGCCGAACAGTCCGACCCAGGCGGCCAGTTCGCTGGCGCCGTTGTTGCAGTGCACCATGGCAACGGCGTCGCCGACGGGTGTGGTGACGAGGTCGAGCTCGTGGTGCACCTGCTCGAGCGGGCGCTCGAGCACGACCATCGCGAAGATGCTGGTGCCCGCGCTGACGTTACCCGTGCGCGGTGCGACGGCGCCCGTGGCGACCATGCCGGTACCGGCATCGCCCTCGGGCGGGCAGAACGGGATGCCGGGGCGAAGGGCACCCGACGGGTCGAGCAGAGCGGCGCCTTCGGGCGTGAGCGCACCGGCATCCTGGCCCGCCACCAGCACCTCGGGCAGCAGGTCGCGCACGCTGCCCCCCTCCGGTCCCTGAGCGTCCCCCTCCGGCCCCTGAGCCTGTCGAAGGGTCGCCCCCTCCCCCCTCACCAGCGCGTCGTACGCCTCGACCATCGCCTGGTCGTAGTCCCGGGTGGCCGAGTCAATGGGGAACATGCCCGACGCGTCGCCCACGCCGAGCACGTGGCGACCGGTGAGCGCGCGGTGCACATAGCCGGCGAGCGTGGTGATCGAGGCGACGTGAGCCACGTGCGGCTCGGCGTCGATCTCCGCTTGGCGGAGGTGCGCGATCGACCAGCGCAGCGGGATGTTCACACCGAACAGCTCGGACAGCTCCGCCGCCGCCGCGCCCGTGTTGGTGTTGCGCCAGGTGCGGAACGGCACGAGCAGCTCACCGGTCGCATCGAACGCGAGATAGCCATGCATCATGGCCGAGACGCCGACGGCGGCGAACGTGGCGGGTCGCACGCCGTGCCGACGCTCGGCGTCGTCGATCAGGTCGGCGTAGGCAGCCTGCAGGCCGGACCACACGGCATCCATCGAATATGTCCACAACCCGTCGACATACTCGTTCTCCCACGCGTGCGCGCCGATCGCCAGGACGACGGTCGGGTCGTCCGCATCGATCAGGCACGCCTTGATGCGAGTGGATCCCAGCTCGATGCCGAGGGCTGTGCGGCCCTCCCGAAGCTGTTCCTGGATGCGCTGCGCCGCGGAGGCGTCGGGGGTTGTCATCGTCGGTCGTCCGAGCTCTGTCCGTAGACGTTCTGGTAGCGGTTGTAGAGGGCGTCGATGGACTCCTGCGGGATCGGGATCAACTCGCCACCCTGCTTCGCGATGTGCACCGTGCGTGCCACGTCCTCGAGCATGACGGCCGCCTTCACGGCATCCTTCGCACTGGTGCCGATCGTGAACGGCCCGTGGTTGCGCATCAGCACCGCGCGCGAGCGATGGCCGGTCAGGGTCTCCACGATCCCCCGCCCGATCGAGTCGTCGCCGATGATCGCGAACGGGCCGACCGGGATCGGCCCGCCGAACTCATCTGCCATCGCAGTGATCACGCACGGGATCTCCTCGCCGCGCGCCGCCCACGCCACCGCGTAGTCGGAGTGGGTGTGCACCACACCGCCGACATCCGGCATGTTCCGGTACACGTAGGCGTGCGCCGCGGTGTCGGATGACGGCGACCGGTCACTGCCGGGTGTGCCGGGGATCACGTTGCCGTCGAGATCGCAGAGGATCATGTTCTCCGGCGCCAGCTCGTCGTAGGAGACGCCGGACGGCTTGATGACGAACAGGTCCGCACCGGGGACGCGGCCGGACACGTTGCCTCCCGTCCACACGACCAGGCCGTACCGGACCAGTTCCGCATGCAGCCGCGCGACGTCGTCCCGCACCGCGTCGATCGCGTGCTGGAGTTCGGGGGTTGTCATGAGTCTCTCCTCGTTGTGAGCATGCCCCGCAGACGCGGGTGGCCGACGGTGGGCGGGATCCCGCGAAGAGCTGCGGATGCCGGAAGGGCCACAGCCATTGTGCGCGCTAACATTCTGGAGCGCAAGTCCGTTCGGTGGGACAAAAGCCACCGGGACGAGCCGCAGTGCGCGCAGCCCGTCCCGGTGGTGTGCGTCATTGTTTGCGTCGGCTGGTCAACGCACGCTGCAGCAGCACGAAAGCGAGCAGCACCGCGCCCGTGATGATCGTCAGATACTCGGGGTTGATGGTGCCGTCCTTCGTGATGATCAGCCGCAGGGCGGCAATCACGAACACGCCGATGATCGAGCCGAGGACGTACCCGGCACCACCCGTCAACAGCGTGCCGCCGATGACGACCGCGGCGATCGCGTCGAGCTCCCAACCGATGCCGGTCACGTTCTGCGCCTTGCCACCGACCTCGGCGGTGTAGACGACGCCGGCGAGACCGGCGAGTGCGCCGGAGATGATGTAGATCCACACGCGCGTCTTGGCGACCGGCAGACCCATCAGCTGCGCGGAGCTCTCGCTGCCACCGATTCCGTAGACGGTACGCCCCATCCGCGTGCGGTGCATGAAGAAGACCGCGCCCACGACGACGACGATCGCGATGAGCAGTCCGGGAGTGATGGTGAAGTCGTTGACCTTGGGCCCGTCGATGAGCTTCCAGTCCGTCGCCAGCAGCAGTAGCGGCGAGCCCTCCGGTGCGACGACGGGCGTCGTCGACAGGATCGACGCGAGCCCACGTGCGAGGAACATCATCGCGAGCGTCGCGATGAACGGCTGCACATTGAAGTACTGGATCATCACTCCGGCGATCAGGCCGAACAGCGCACCGAACCCGATCATCAGGATGATGGACACCCAGCCGTTCCAGCCGAGGTTCATCAGCATGACGCCGGCGACCGACGAGAACGCGACAACCGCGCCGACCGACAGGTCGATGCCGGCGGAGATGATCACGATCGTCATGCCGACCGCGAGGATGATCGTCGGCGCGAAGCTCACCAGCAGGCTCGAGATCGTGCCCGCGTGGAACACGCGACCGTACGCGATCTCCGCGTAGATGAGCATGCCGAACAGCAGCAGCAGCGCGACGAGCGTCGGCAGCAATGTCTGGCTGCGCTCCCACAGTCGCGACCACAGGCCGCGCGGAGCTTGGTCGACCTCGGGCAGGCCGGGTGCGGGGGGAACGACCTCCGCGAGAGTGCGCGAGCCGCTCATGCCACGGCCTCCTTCGTGACGGGGTTGCCGGTGCCGACTGCGGGCCGCTCCGGACCACTCGGCTTGCGGGCAGAGGGCTTGCGCCCGAATGCCCACGAGCGGATCCGCTCGGATTGCAGCAGCACGAGCGCGATGATGACGAGCGCCTTGAACGCGGGCGTGGCGGCCGAGGGGACACCGAGGAACAGAACGGTCTTGTTGAGCGTGGCGATCAGCAAGGCGCCGACGGTCGATCCGAAGATCGAGAACTTGCCGCCGGCGAGCGACGTCCCGCCGATGACGACCGCCAGGATCGCATCGAGCTCCATCTGGTTGCCGGTGCCCGAGACGCTGACCGTCATCACCTCAGACACGCTGAACAGGCCGCCGACGGCGGCGAGCCCCGCCGACAGCACATAGACGGCGATGAGGATCGGGCGCGGGCGGATGCCGGCGAGTCTGCTGGCATGCGGGTTGATGCCGATCGACTCGATCATGAGACCGAGCGCCGTACGACGCATAAGCAGCGCGATGAGCAGGACGATCACGATCGCCAAGACGAAGCTCGTCGGCAGCCCCAGGATCTGTCCGTTCGCAAGCTGCCGGAACGGCTCATTGGTCGCGTTCGTGTTCTGCCCGCCGGTGATGACGCGGGCGATGCCGCGCCCGGCGAGCATCATCACGAGGGTGCTGATGAACGGCTGCAGTCCGACGACCGCGACGAGCACACCGTTCACAGCGCCGAGGAGCACGGCGAGCAGGATGGCGAGGGCGATCGCGGTGAGCATCGCGCCGACCGAGGTGGGATCCCCGATATTGGAGAGGGTCTCCATCGCGACGGCGCCACCGACGGCCATCATCGAGCCGACCGACAGGTCGATGCCCTCGGTCGCAATGACGAACGTCATGCCCAGCGCGATCAAGATGATCGGTGCCGAGACGCGCAGGATGTCAAGCAGGTTCCCCGTGAGCAGCCCGGTGGTCGGGTTGACGCCGATCGCGAGATACGCGGGATCCTTCAGCGTGTTGACCAGCAGCAGCAGGAAGATCCCGACGATCCCCCAGAACCACGGTGTGCGCAGGGCGGTCTTGAGTCGCTTCACGACCCACTCCCTTCTGTTCCAGCGAGGGCGCCGCCCTCGTGAGCGAGAACCTCGCTGGCCTCTTCTTCGGATTCGGCGGCGATGATCGACACGATGCTCTCGGCCGTCACCTCCGCGCCGTTGATGACTTCGCCGACCTTGTTGTGGTCCTTGATGATGACGATCCGCTCCGAGAGACGCACGACCTCCTCGAGCTCGGACGAGATGAACACGACGCCCATGCCGCCTTCGGCGAGTTCGGCGACCGTCTCTTGGATGTCGGCCTTCGCGCCCACGTCGATGCCGCGGGTGGGCTCATCGAGCAGCAACAGGTCGGGGTTCGTCGCCAGCCAGCGACCAAGCAGAACCTTCTGCTGATTGCCGCCGGAGAGCAGCCGGATCGGTCGATCGGGGTCATTGGGGCGCACGCTGAACCGCTCCATGTACGTGGTGACCAGCGCGTCGATCTCTTTCGCGGGCACCCGCCGCAGCCAGCCGCGGCGGGCCTGCACGGCAAGCATGATGTTCTCCCGCACACTCAGGTCTCCGACGATGCCGTCATCACGGCGGCTCTCGGTCGAGTAGGCGATGCCGTGCTCGAGCCCGGCGACCGGGGAGTTCAGCGAGACCTTCTTGCCCTTGACGCGGGTCGTGCCGGTGTCGGCTCGGTCGGCGCCGGCGATCAGACGCGCCAACTCCGTGCGGCCGGCGCCGAGGAGGCCGGCGAAGCCGACGACCTCACCGGCGTGGATCTCGACGTCGGTCGGTTCGATGGCGCCCTTGCGGCCGAGCCCCTCGGCGGCGAACACGGGCGTTGCGGAGCGGTCGCGTGCCTCGGTCTGCCGGTTGGAGCCCAGCGCACGGAGTGACTCGAAGTCCTTACCGATCATGGTGGAGATCAGCTTGGCACGGTCGAGGTCTCGCGTGAGGTACTCCCCGACGAACTGTCCGTTGCGCAGCACCGTGATGCGGTCGCTGATCGCGAAGACCTGGTCGAGGAAGTGCGAGACGAAGAGGATCGCGACGCCCTGGTCGCGCAGCCGCCGGATGACGGTGAACAGGACCTCGACCTCGTTGGCGTCGAGGCTGGAGGTCGGCTCGTCGAGGATGAGCACCTTCGAGTCGGTGACCATCGCGCGGCTGATGGCGACGAGCTGCTGCATCGCGATCGAGATCGATGACAACGGCGCGCGTGGGTCGAGGTCGCCCAGGCCCATGCGTCCGAGCGCTTCCGCGGCCAGTTCGTGGGTCCTGCGCCAGTTGATTCCAGCCCACCCGTGCACCTCGTGACCGAGCATGACGTTCTCACCGATGGTGAGGTTCGTGCACAGATTGACCTCCTGGTACACGGTGGAGATTCCGGCCGCCTGCGCCGACGCCGTCCCGGAGAAGTTGCGGACCTGGCCGCCGACGACGATCTCGCCGGAGTCGATCCGGTAGACGCCGGTGAGTGCCTTGATGAGCGTCGACTTACCGGCGCCGTTCTCACCCATGAGGGTGTGGACCTCGCCGGGGAGCAGCCGGAAGCTCACGTCGTCGAGCGCCTTGACTCCGGGGAACGTGATCGAGGCGTTCTTGACCTCGACGATCGCGGTGGGTTCCATGTTCGGTCTCCTTGCTGCATTCGAGCGCGTCGAGCGAGAGCGAGCAAGAGCGGGGGCCACTGTGTCGGTGGCCCCCGCTCACCGTACTCCCGTCACTCGACGCTGGGGAGGGTCAGAAGCCCTTGCCTGCGGCGATCGCGGCGTCGGCTGCCTCCGGCGAGTCGAACGTCTCGCCCGACACGATGATGACCTTGTCCAGGGAACCGCCGTCGAGCGCCGTGTTGACGGCGTCGATCGCGATGTCGCCGAAGAACGGGTTGTACTGAGCCACGAAGCTCAGGTCACCGGCGGACAGCGCCTCCAGGGCGCCCTGCGTTCCATCGATCGTCGCGATCTTGACGTCGGTGCCCGGCGTCAGCCCGGCATCCTTCACCGCCTGCGCCGCACCGATTCCCATCTCATCGTTCTGCGCGAAGATGAACTGGATGTCGTTGTTGTTGGCCTTCAGTACCGTCTCGGTGACCGACTTGCCCTCGTCCGCGCTCCAGTTCGCGGTCTGCGCGCCGACCTTGTTCCAGCCCGATGCGCCGGAGATGGCGTCCTCGAAGCCCTCGTTTCGCTCGTTGACGACCGACAGGCCCGGAACACCCTCGAGGACGTAGTAGTTCGCGCCCTCAGGGAACGTCTCCAGCGCCCAGTTGCCGACCTCGGCGGCGACGGTCACGTTATCCGGCGCGATGCGCGTCGCGTACAGGTCGTCGCTGGCGTCGACACCGCGATCGAGCAGGATGACCGGGATCTCCGCCTCCTGAGCCAGCTCGAGCGAGTCTTCCCAACCCGAAGCCTCGGTCGCAGTCAGCAGGATCGCGTCGACTTCGTCGTTGACGAAGGTCGCGAACGCATCGAGCTGCGACTTCTGGTCGGTCGGCGACGCCGCGGGCGCGTACTTCAGGTCGAAGCCGGCGTCCTCGGTGAACGCGTCCTTGATGGCCTGCTCGTGAGCGTCGCGCCAGCCGCCCTCCGGACCGACGGCCACGTAGCCGATGGTGATGACGTCGCCGCCGCTCGAGCCGTTGTCGGCGTCGCCCGGGTCACTGCTGCCTGAGCAGCCGGCGAGGCCGAGTGTGAGAGCGCCGACCGCGGCGATGCCGATGAGACCGAACGTGCGCTTGGTGAGGGTCATACCCATCTCCTCCTTGAGATCAACCCCGGACCCACTGCGGTCCAGGGCGTGTCCAGATGGACACTCGATTGGTGCTGCGACTGCGATGTTAGTGCTCACATTTGCTGAACACAACGAAATCCACCAAGAAATGTGAGCGCTCACGGTTTTGTGATCGGTTCGTTATCGCTTGTGTGCGGTCCGCCTCCGGGCATGATGGTCAGCATGGATCCACCCCCGCGCGATCGCGTCGACCATCAGGTCGTCGAGGTCCGCGGTGCAACGGTGCGGCTGGGTGCCGAGACCGTGCTCGACGACGTGGACCTTCATCTGTACGCCGGCGAGGTGCACTGCCTGATGGGCGAGAACGGCGCCGGCAAATCCACGCTCATCAAGGCGCTCACCGGTGCACTCCCCCTTGACGCCGGCGAGGTGCGCATCGACGGGAAGCGGGTGCGGTTCACCACCCCGGCGGCGGCGCTCGCCGCCGGGGTGAGCGCGGTCTATCAGGAGATCGCCCTGCTGCCGAACCTCACCGTCGCGGAGAACATCTGCCTCGGTCGAGAGCCGCGCCGCCGAGGCCTCATCGACTGGAACGCGATGTACCGACGTGCGGGAGCGCTGCTGGCCAGCCTTGGCCTGCACATCGATCCGCGCTCACGGTTGTCGACGCACTCCCTCGCTGTGCAGCAGCTGGTCGCGATCGCTCGCGCGATCTCGATCGACCTCAAAGTCCTGGTTCTGGACGAGCCGACCTCGAGCCTCGACTTCGACGAGGTCGCCGAGCTCTTCCGCGTCATGCGCAAGCTGACGAGCCGGGGCGTGGCGATCCTGTTCATCTCGCACTTCCTCGACCAGGTCTACGAGATCTGCGACCGCATCACCGTGCTGCGCGGCGGTCGTCTCATCGGCGAGTACCTGCCCACCGAACTGCTGCGCGTGGGGCTCGTGGAGAAGATGCTCGGCCGGTCTGGTGCAGAACTCTCTACTCTCGATCGCTCCGACGCGGACACCGCCCCCGAACCGACTGGCGCACTGCTGGAGGCCACCGGGCTCACCGTCGGCAACGGCATCGTCGACGCGGATGTGCGTCTGTACTCCGGGGAGGTGCTGGGCGTGGCGGGGCTCCTCGGTTCGGGGCGCTCGGAGCTCGCCCGTGCGATCACCGGAATCGACCGTGCGGATGCCGGTGTGGTGCGCGTCGACGGCGAACACGCTCGGCTGGACGAGCCGCGGCGGGCGATCCGACGCGGCCTCGTCTACTCCTCGGAGAACCGGCGCACCGAGGGGATCATCGGTGGTCTGAGCGTGCAGGAGAACATCGCGCTCGCGCTGCAGGCCGATCGTGGCGTCCTCCGCCGGCTGAGCAAGGCGCGACGACGTGAGCTGGCGGTGAGCTGGATCGAGGCACTCGACATCCGGCCCGCAGATCCAGACGCGCCGGCCGCGCAGCTCTCCGGCGGCAATCAGCAGAAGGTGCTGCTGGCACGGCTCCTCGCCCTTTCGCCGCGTGTGATTGTCCTGGATGAGCCGACCCGCGGCATCGACGTCGCGTCGAAGGTCGAGATCCAGCGCCTTGTCGGCGAGCTCGCCGACAACGGCTTGTCCGTGGTATTCATCTCCGCCGAACTCGAAGAGGTGTTGCGCGTGTCGAATCGGATCGCGGTGTTGCGATCGGGTCGGCTGGTGGACACCGTCGCCGCCGATGAGCTCACGTTCGACTCGCTGCTGGCGTTGGTCGCCCAGCCAGAGGACGTGTCGTGAGCGAGGAGCGAGGAGCGAAGTCGGCGAACATCTTCGACGTCGCACGCCTCGCGGGAGTGTCCCACCAGACGGTCTCGCGGGTGGTGAACAACCTGCCCAACGTACGCCCCGCGACACGCGCGCGCGTCGAGCAGGCGATCGCCCAGCTGCGCTACAGCCCGTCACCCGCTGCCCGGGCGCTCGTCACCCGACGCACCCGCACGATCGGGCTGGTCACGCCCGGCACTGCCGATTTCGGTCCCACCTCGATTGCGATGCACTTCAACCTCGCGGCACGCGCCGAGCGCTACTCCGTCGATGCCGTGGCCTCTCCCGACCCCGACCCGGCCGCCGTGCGCGCGACGCTGGAGGGGCTGCTTCGCCAGCGCGTCGATGCGATTGTCCTGATCGTCAACGACGTCGAGGTCCTCGAAATCATCCGCGGGCTGGATCTGAGCCTGCCGGTCGTCGCCGCTGCCGCGACGCAGCGCAGACATCCGAACGTGGTGTCGATCGACCAGTACCGCGGCGCACGGGCGGCCGTGCGACACCTCGCCGATCTCGGGCACACCGGCATCCTTCACCTCGCCGGCGCACATCGCAGCCCGGACACTCTCGAGCGGCTGCGCGGGTGGCGCGATGAGCTGTCAGCGTCGGGCCTGCCCGCGGCCGAACCGCACCACGGCGACTGGTCGGCCGCGAGCGGGTACGAGATCGGGTCGACACTCGATCTGAGTGCCGCGTCCGCCGTGTTCGTGGCCAATGACCACATGGGGATCGGGCTGATCTCGGCGCTCCGCGCCCGCGGCCTTCGCGTGCCCGACGACATCAGCGTCGTCGGCTTCGATGACGTGCCCGAGGCGCCGTTCCTGCTGCCATCGCTGACGACGGTGCGACAGGACTTCCGCGCGCTCGGCGAGCTCATGATGCAGAAAACGCTGCTCGCGATCGAGGAGCCCGATCAGCTCACGGAGGACACGCCGATCGCAACGCATCTGATCGTCCGGGGGTCCACGCGCGCGATCTGACGCGTGTCGCCGGTCAGTGCTGCCCGTGCGTGCGGCTGGTCAGCGCGGAGCGCCGCGACGGGGCCGTGCGGTGGATGCGCGCACCACGAGAGCGGGCTCGATCATGTCGTGGTGGACGTCTTCGTCGCCCTCGATCGCGGCGACGATCTGCTGCAGGACGAGTTCACCCAGAGCATCGAAGTCCTGTCGCACCGTCGTCAGCGGGGGGAGGAAATGACGCGACTCGGGAAGGTCGTCGAAGCCGACGACGCTGATGTCATCGGGCACGCGGATGCCTCGTTCGGCCAGACCGTGAACAAGGCCGAGCGCCATCTGGTCGTTTGCGGCGAAGACGGCCGTCACGTCACCTCCGTCGGGGGACGTGGCGAAGGCACGCTCGAAGTCGCGGCCGAGGTCATAGCCGCAGTCGGCGGTCCAGTCGCCTGCGACGGACGGCGGAGCCGACAGCCCGGCGAGCGCCAACGCGTCCCGCCAACCGCCTTCGCGCTCGCGGGCGTCGTACCAGTCCAGTGGCCCGGCAAGATGCGCGATGACGCGGTGCCCCAGTTCGATGAGATGCATGACCGCGAGGGTCGCTCCCGCGCGCTGATCGACGGCGACGGTGTGCCACACGGGATCTTCCTCCGCCTTGATGACGATCGTGGGCAAGCCGGTGCGCTGCTGGCGCAGGATGTCGAGCGACGAGGCACGCGGCGCGATCACGCACAGCGCGTCGACGCCCTGGGTGACCAATTCCATGACGCCGTCGTCGATCTGCGCGTCCTTCTCGTCCGAGATGGAGAAGGCGCTCACGGAGTATCCGACCCTGCGCGCCGCGCCCTCCAGCGCCCGCAACGTGCTGTTCGGTCCGTACTGCACCGGGCTGTCGACAAGCGCACCGATACGCATCGCCTTGCGCGTGGCCAGCGCACGAGCGATCGAGCTGCGCGTGTAGTTCATCTCCTCGATGGCCTTGAGAACACGCGCGCGAGTGGACTCGCGGATGTTCGGGTGCCCATTGAGCACTCGCGACACGGTCATGTGCGACACTCCGGCGTGCTTCGCGACGTCGTAGATGCTGGGGCGCTGCCAGCCTCGCGGCGCCTGTCCGGACATGGTCCTCACCTCATTCGAAGCTGCTCATCGCATCCCGAAGGACCGGAGTCACGCTGGCCCTCACGACCAGACGCAGGTCGTCGATACTCCCCAGGTTAGCGCTACCGCGCGGTGTCGCCGTCCGGCCCGGGCCGCGCGCCGTTCCGCCCGCCCTACGTGCCGTCCGGGTTGGTGGCCGCGCCGTCGAGCCACAGCATGGCCGAGGTGTCGGCGTGGGTTCCTCCGCTGCCGACGTGCTTCTCGCTGATCTGCGGACCCTTCGTGATCACGTGCACCATGGCCATCGCATGTCCGCGGCCGAGGCCGTAGTCCTCGGCGAGCCACTGCACGATCGGCGTCGCCTTCGTCGTCTCGTCGAACCCCTTCTCGTGGGCGAGGTCGATGAGCTGGCGCGGCGTCAGCCCGGTCTTGCGCTCGACAGCGTCGAGGTAGGCCTGAAACGACACGGTGTCTCCTATGCGGTGGGAATGGTCTCGAGCTCGTGTAGGGATGCCACCGCGTCATCGACGGCGATGATCCGGTTGCCCCGGTCGACGTGCACGACGATCGGCTCGTATGTCTCCAGGTCTTCGCGCGAGTAGTCGGCGTACGAGATCACGATGATCGTGTCGCCGGAATGGACCAGTCGCGCCGCAGCACCGTTGACCTGGATGATGCCGCTGCCGCGCTCCCCCGCGATGGTGTACGTCTCGAAGCGGGCGCCGTTGTCGACATCGACGACGTGCACCTGCTCGTGCACCAGGATGTCGGCAGCCTCGAGCAGGTCGGGGTCGACGGTGATCGAGCCGACGTAGTTGAGATCACTGCCGGTGATGGTGGCACGGTGGATCTTCGACTTGAGCATGGTGCGGTGCAACGTGGTCTCCTCCGGAGGCATCGTCGAGGGATGTCGAGGGATGCCGGTCAGTCGCGCAGCAGCACCTTCAGCGCCGCGCGGTCGTCCATAAGACGGTACCCTTCGGCGGCCGACTCCAGCGGCAGAGCGACATCGAAGACGGCGCCCGGGTCGACCGAGCCGTCGAGCACGCCCGGCAGCAGCCGGTCGATGTAGGCGCGCACGGGGGCGACGCCGCCGGTGATCGTGACGTTGCGCGCGAACTGCGCGCGGCCGATCGGCCCCTCGGAGTACTGCGGCACGCCGACGCGGCTCACCCGGCCGCCGGGGCGGACGACGGCGAGCGCCTGCTCGTACGCGGGAAGGTGCCCGACGGCGTCGATCACGACGTGCGCGCCGTCCCCGCCGGTCAGTTCGAGCACCGCGAACACGCCCTCGTCGCCACGCGCGGCGACGACGTCGGTCGCACCGTAGCGGCGGCCCAGGTCGGTGCGCGCCTCGTGCCGCCCCATCAGGATGATCCGCTCAGCGCCCAGCTGGCGGGCCGACAGCACGGCGAGCAGGCCGACAGCGCCGTCACCGACGACCACGACGGTGGCGCCCGGTCGTGCGCCGCCGGTCGCCGCGGCGTGCCAGCCGGTGCCGTAGACGTCGCTCAGGGTGAGCAGTCCCGGCATCCGCTCATCATCCTCTGCGACGTCGACGCGGTGGAGCGTTCCGTCCGCCAGCGGCGCACGGCGATACTGCGCCTGCGCGCCGCCGGTGCGCTGGGTTCCGCCCATGCCGCCGACGCGGCACGAGGTCTGCAGACCTTCGCGGCAGAAATCGCACACGCCGCACGACCACACGAACGGCACGATCACGACGTCGCCCGGCTTGACCGTGGCGACATCGGCGCCGACCTCCTCGACGACGCCGATCATCTCGTGACCCATCGCGCGGCCCTGGCCGCCGGAGGGCATCGAGTGATACGGGTGCAGGTCGCTGCCACAGACACAGGAGACCACCGTGCGCAGGATCGCGTCGGTGGGCTGCTCGATCCGCGGGTCGGGCACGTCGATGACCCGGACATCGCCGGGCCCGTACATGTACGTGGCACGCATGGCACCAGTCTGCCGTGTCGCGCCATCGCCGAGAACGCCTCTCCGTGCCGAGCCTGCCCTTCGTGGCCCCGCATCTGGGGCTGGTCTCGGCATCAACAGGCGGTCTCGGCACACCGGGTACGCGGAGCGCGCCGCGCCGTGGCGCCTAAGGTGTCGCGCCGGTGGCGACCGGCCGGTCAGGCAGGTTGGACCACTGACTCCACGAGCCCGGGTACAGGGCAGCGTCGAACCCGGCGACGCGCAGCGCGAGGATCTCCTGCGCCGCGCTGACGCCCGATCCGCAGTACACGCCCACCGGCGCATCGCCCACGCCGAGCGCGGTGAAGCGATCACGCAGCTCCGCCGCGTCGCGCAGCCGGCCGTCGGGGCCGACGTTCTCGGTCGTCGGGGCGCTGAGCGCACCCGGGATGTGTCCGGCACGCGGGTCGATCGGCTCGGTCTCGCCGCGGTAGCGGTCGCCGCCGCGCGCGTCGAGCAGCACGCCGTCGCCGCTCGCGGCGAGGGCCGCTGCCTCGTCGATCGTCAACTGCGGCAGCTGTCCGGGGTTCAGCGTCACAGACCCGGCGGCCGGGACGACGTCCTCTGTGTCGAGCGCGAGCCCGGCATCCCGCCACGCCCGCAGTCCACCGTCGAGCACGCGCGCGTCGATGCCGGCATCCGTCAACATCCACCACGCGCGCGCACTACCGAACCCGAGCCAGTCGTCGTACACGACGACCGTGTCGCCGTCCTCAATGCCCCACCGCCGGGCGGACTCCTGGAACGCCGCGGCGCTCGGCAGCGGGTGCCGCCCGTCGGTCGGCTCGCCGTGTGCGGCGAGCTCGTGATCGAGGTCCACGTACACGGCACCGGGGATGTGCCCCGCGAGGTAGTCGGCCGTGCCGTCCGGCTGGTCGAGCCGCCACCGCACGTCGAGGACGACGGGCGGGGTGGCGCTGCCCAGGAGGCCGTTGAGTTGACCAGGCGTGATCAGCGGGGAGGTCATGCTCCGACGGTACTCGCCGAGCCCCGGCACCGGCGCACTGGCCGGCGCCGGAGCGCCATCACGCGATCGCGGTGCGGCGCGTCAGGTCGGGATGCCGGGGCGGCACCAACCAGTTGATGATCGCGATCGTCAGTGGCAGCGCCACGGCGAGCGCGATGAGCAGCCACCACGGGATGTCGGCGAGGTCCATGGCCCCGGACCACGATGTCTGC